>JACXTT010003905.1_pt1 | contig 22506 bp, 22 predicted proteins | sample 9270951 | NCBI WGS metagenome assembly JACXTT01 (sample SAMN15532306, study PRJNA645909) | rock metagenome | isolation source: weathered quartz diorite | place: Puerto Rico | collected 2017-06-21
CAGACAACTGCTCCCATCATACACTGGCAGGCGTTCGAGACAGTGCGGGGTCTGTGCTGGGTCGCCGAGGAGTATGCAGATTGATAATTGAAATCTGAAGTTACCGATGGACTGTCCTTTGACTGCGTGTCTTGTGAAAATGAATCCAGCTCGGACTATTTCGATAAAACTGTAAATTTCTGCCATCAGAACTACAGGATCTGTTTCCATCATTCTAGGCAATCCCTTTCTTGGAATAGTATAATCCGAACGCGACAAGAATAGTTACCGAGACAGGTTCGAACACTACGTCACCGAAGAATTCGTTTCCGAAGCCTGAGGCGAGGTGGTAGATTCCATGGATTACCGCGAATAATCCAAGGAGAAAAGAGAGGATTCGAATGCTCCAGATCTTCACTTTCAAGAAAATCAGTAGGGGTACAAGGTCTGCGGCGGCAAACGATGCGAATATCAGAATACCTGCAAGTAGGTAATAGTCCAAAGGCTTTGCAGTGAGTACCGCGGAGCAGGCTCTTCCATAAGACTCCTGTTACCCTAAGCAAAAGAAATGGGGAACTCAGCTTTTGTGGTTGAACCTTGGACCGTGAAGTTCTTCGGACGACTCTACCGAAACAGTAATCTCTCCTTCCCAAAACACGTGGCCAGCCGGAACAGGGTTTGGAAAAACCAGTAGAGGGTTCGCGAGAGGATGCTTATTGGCTGAGGCAACCATACGCAGTTCTCTTCGACCTGTTGCGGCTTCAGCGCGTGAAACCCTGGGACGTATCTCTGTCACCATTGTTGGAAGGATTGATGCGTGAGATGAAGCAGCGCGGTTTCATCGATTTCTCCGTCTCCGGGACTGCTTTGTTATCCTCGGCGATCTTGTTGCGAATGAAGTCGGAGCTGGTCTTGAAGATGGAGGAGCCTCCAAGACCTCCGGTCGAGCGTCCAACCGATTATGTTCCTCCACCACTGGCGTTTCCGTTACGGTATGAAGCGACGACCACTTCTTTGGATATGGTCCTGAAGGAGCTGCTTGAAGTTCTGAAGGTTGAAAGATCCTTGCCACAAACCCTTGAACAATTAGCGGCCCGGACCCCTGAGGTGTTTGAGCAGATGGACGATTTTCAGCGACACATCGAAGAGAATATTGAAGCGTTGTACAAACGGCTAGCGTTGGAGGTCGGAAAGACTCGTGGGGCGAAATTGTCTTTTCTCGGATTGCTAATCAAGCGAACAGTCCTCGAGGCAGTACAATTGTTCCTGATGCTGCTTTTCTTGACCGTGCAAGGTCGGGTTGGATTGTATCAGTCAGAGGAGTTCGCTGACATCATGATAGAATTGAAAACTGACGCAGAGCAGCCAGTGCTTGAGTAGAGGTCTCGGAAGAGCCTAACTCAAGTCACCTCAGCACGTGACAACAGCAGCCGTAATACTTTGTAATATCGTGAAACGGGACCCCCTTGTAGAGTCTAGTTTCCAGTCGGAATTGGTACGGTTGAGGATCCGAAGGGGACGAACCCTACTTTGCCGGTGAAGAGACTCTTGTCTAGTTGTGCGAGAGCCTGGTCCAAGCTTCTATAGAATCGAATTCGAGTCTTCGCAAGCAATTGTTCAACAGCCACGGGGGCTTTCGGCGAAACTACCACAATGTCTGCCTTCGCGTCGTCGAGCGATAATCTGTTGGGTTTTTGAGATGCCTCGGTAAGCTTTCCCTGTTTCACACGCTTCTTCAAATCCTCGAGAACCTCTTGCGGCTCCATCTTCCCATATGTTTCCATCTCAGTTCTGAACGCGTCCCCACCAATTCCTTGCTCCAGCGGAGCAAGCAACACGACCACAGGCTTAGGAAGATGATCTGATGGTGCCAAATTCGTCGCGAAGGCGGAGGCTTTGAGAGACTGGTAGAGATTCAATCCCATAGGACCGTCTGCAACGGTGAGGACGAGGGGAGACGTCGGCGCTCTTGTTGTATGGACCCGTCTTGTGAAGTTCTCCGCCAGTTGATTGTGAGCCTGAATACTGTCTCCATACATCGCTTTCACCATGCTTCCGTCTTGGTTGAGGACGAAGTCGAGGATTCTGTGCTCTATCTTCATTGTATCACGCAGTATTCCCGGGACCTCATTCAAATCCTCTCTGACCGGGTTTCCTTTCATGACCAGCTCTCGGCAGTTCGGGTCGCCGACCACATAACCGTGATTGCTCGCAATAGTCCTCAAACCTGCACAGCCTGGAAGCAATGCCTTTGCTCCCCCCTCATACCCGGCGAAATAATGAGGCTGCACGTTCATGCTTGATATCAAGAGGTCTCGGTCAAACAGCTCCTTGTTCAACTCTACCGGCGTCCCTCGTGTGGTTAGCCCGATCCATTCATACTTGCAGCCGGGATTCCTTGTACTACTGACACTGATACTGATACTTTTCTGGTACCTTTTGTAAATGTCCTCGCCAACCACCTTTCTCACAAAGCTCGGGTCCGATGGTGTATGCGTCCCACCAGCACAAATGAATTTGATGTCGTCGGTCTTCGGTTCTAGAACATTCACGAGTCCGGAAATGAACGGCGAGTATTTTCTGGTAAAGTCAGCAAATATTATCGCAGGACTCCACGCCCTCTCCCGATCCAGAGGTTTGGCAGCAACTGGAGATGCTAATGCCTCCCGGAACGCGACCTCGACAGGCTTGGAGGGAAGACTTGAGGCATGTATAGTGCTCAATTGATCCTGACGAACTAGCTTGGTTCCGCCATACTCCTCAAGAACAGACCTCGTAACGGTGGTTGTCAACAGAAGCTGACAACAGACTGGAATGGATGTTGGAATTTAAGAGTTGGTCAGAGACGAGATTATTCGGACTGAATGCTTGAGAAAGAAAGGGTTTCCGCCCTTATTGCCCTAGGGCGGATTGTAGCTACGGCCCGAGGATTTCTGAGACGATGTGGTTGTACTAGATGTGCTGGACTTCCAAGTCAAACCTAGGAAGCCGCCGAGTACCCCTAGTACGAGCCCAATGAAGTTGAACGAAACTGCTGAGAAGACTAGTGTGAGTATTGACCCTATTTTCCTCTGGGCCGCATTGTTGTACAGCAGCCATGAACCTGCTATCACTAGGAAGCCGGCTATTGGAGCCAGTATCTGGACGGTGGCAGCATCGATGCCCGGGATGCTGATAGCCATCAAGGAGTTGTATAGCAATCCGTATGTGATGCTGAAGATTCCGCCCAAGACTGACAATGCGAAGGCTGCTGTTGGCTTTGCCTCAACATTAACTGCCAAGGCTTTTCGAAGAGACTAATGCCCGGCCAAGTCTATCAAGAAACTGTTACCTAACACTGGAGACATCTTGGAGACTAGCATAGCGAAACCTAAGACGGTGCAAAGCTCAGCGGCCTAAAAAAAAAGGGGCACGTTTCTAGCAGCGACAAAGAGAAAGAAGGAGGGGGACGTTAAGCCGTTCGAGGTCAGGTACGTATTCTTTGGAGGGGGGACGACTCTCTAAACTCTGGTGCTCTTATTCTTGAGGGCTCAATAGGGGAACCGTTTCCGTTTCTCGGAACCTCTCTGACTTTGAACCATTCGGGTATTATGACTGCCCTCAATAGCTCCTGGACAGAGACGCCCCTTTCTTTTGCTTCGCTGTTCAGCATTGTGTACGTTTGGGGTCCGAAAGCGATCATCACTTTGACAGACATTCCGTTTCTCCCTATCCCGTATGCCTGCTTAGCAAACCGTACTGAAAAGAGCGGCTGCCAGATAATGCAGACATTAGATTAGACTATGGGTGGGATAAGAATATAAGAATATGCTATTTCGTTCCGAAAACCGTAACTTTACTGCCAGAAATGTTACCAAAACAGTATGAATCGAGAGAATGTAATGAGACCGGTTACGGGCTGTCAAAGTCTCAGAATAGGCGGGACTGTTGTCCTTCAGCACGCCTCAGGCCCGAAAGGCGAACCCCAACGAGCCTGACCTTCCTTCTGTCATTCTCAAATTCATGAAATAACAGTTTGACATACTCATCAATCACATTCTTATCGTCTACATAGGCTGTATGGGATTTTTCCCGAGTAAAAGTCTGGAAACCTTCCAGCCTCACCTTCACCCCAACAGTCCGGAAGAGAAGTCGTTCTTCTAGTAGTCTCTCATAGACCTCGACCGTCAATGCGTCCAAAGCTTCAATCACAAGGTTCTTGTCACGTAAGTCTTTTTCGAAAGTCTGTTCCACGCTTATCGACTTTCGGAGGGGCCTTTCCTCGACAGGTGTTTCTTCGATTCCATTAGCGATCGCCCATAACCATACACCTCCACGGCCAAACCAGTCAGTGAGGCTTTTCGCTGGAACCGTCCGAAGTTCACCGATCGTAGTGATGCCCTTGTCATTCAGGAACTCTGTTGTCTTCTTCCCAACACCGCTAATCTTGTCCACCGGTAGAGGAGCCAGGAAGCTCTGTACTCGGTCGGGCAGGACTACTGTCAGTCCATCTGGCTTCTGATAATCTGATGCAATCTTGGCGATTGATTTGTTCGGGGCGACTCCGACGCTCACTGTCAAGCCTTCAGCGGCGCGTAGATCTTCCTTCATCTTCTTTACCAGAATCTTTGCTTCCTCGAAGGAGGAGCAGTTGTCAGTTACATCGAGAAAGGCCTCGTCTATACTGGTCTGTTCAAACTTGGTAGCGTAACTCCTCAGCAACTTCATTACCCGCTCGGAGGTCTGTCCATACAGTTCGAAGTCCGGTCTCACGTATATCGCGTTTGGAGCGAGCTTGTAAGTTTGCGAAATAGGCATCCCGGAACGAACCCCTAGCTTCCTAGCCTCATAGGAGCATGATGTGACAACTCCCCTCCCGCGGCCGCCCTTGGGATCCGCACCTACTACCAGAGGCTTTCCCTCTAGGGAAGGATCCCGCCGAACCTCGCACGACGGATAGAACGCATTAATGTCACAATGCATTACTATCCGACGCTTCTTCTCCATTACGCCAGACACTATCGCTCTAACAACCCAGACCGAGCTGAAACATAATCACTCGACATAAAGCCTGCAATAAGATATTAGCAATAGTCCCGAGAACCAAGTTTCAGGTTCAAAGTGGAGACTCTCCTACCTCCCGAACAATCGGCGAAAGAAGATGACTATCCGAAAAGACTGAAGGAAGCTTACGAGAAGCATTACGACATAGCCGCAAAGGCGAGATCGAAGGGCCTAGATGTCTCTCTTCGGGTCGAATCAGAGTCAACCTACGACTTTGCGGAAAGAGTTGAAAAATCCGTAGGGCCGAAGGGCGTTGCGGTAAGAATCAGAGAGCTCAGCAAAGTCATTTCACGTGAAGAGACGGCACTGAAAATCAGCGAAGACATCGTTTTAGGACGTTTTGGCAGTATGAGCGAACAGGCCGCGGCGGAGCAAGCTGTCCGTACGGCCCTGGCTGTATTAGACGAGGCCGTTACGGTCGCACCTATACAGGGAATTCATAGCGTGAAAATCCGGACAAACCCTGACCGTACGAGACACCTAGCACTCTACTTCGCCGGTCCTATGCGATCTGCCGGCGGAACCGAGATGGGTCTGATCTTGATCGTTGGCGACCATGTACGGAGACAACTAGGACTCCAGCCCCACAAGGCAAGTGATCAGGGAGCTAGGAGGTTTGTGGAAGAGCTCCGAACCTACGAGAGGCATGTGAACCGTTTCCAGTATAGGAATCCTGACAAACTAGTCTACGATACGGTAGCGAGACTTCCGGTTGAGCCGAACGGAGTCGAGACGGACCAGGTCGAGGTTGCTGTCAACAGAAACCTGTCTCGAGTCGAGACTAACAGGGTGAGAGGCGGAGCTCTAAGGGTCGTCAACGATGGCCTGCTAGGGCGCTCGCAGAAAATTCTGCGGATTGTCGAACGGCTGCGATTGGAAGGTTGGGAATGGCTCTCGACCCTGAAAGCCCCCGTGACGGAAGGCGACGAAGCTAGGGAATTCATGTTCATGGAAGATGTAGTCGGGGGGCGACCGATTTTTGCATTCCCGGGAGCTTCAGGCGGGTTCCGGATAAGGTATGGGAGGTCGAGAAATACGGGGCTTGCTTCGATAGGCGTTCATCCGAGCACTATGGAGGTCTTGGGTGGGTTCCTGGCTGTCGGGGTTCAGATGAGGCTTGAACGACCGGGGAAGGCTGGGATAGTGACGGCGGTTGATACGATTGAGCCGCCGGTTGTGAAGTTGAGGGACGGTTCCGTTGTTCGGGTGGAGACGCCCGAGCTAGCAAAGGAGTTGAAGGATCAGATTGAACGAGTTCTCTTCCTCGGCGACCTACTCATTGCGTACGGAGAATTCCTTGAGAACAATCGAGCCCTTGTCCCCTCCGGATTTGTCGAGGAGTGGTGGTCAGAGAAATTGTCCATTGCTTTGGAAAATCAGCAAGCGATCTTGCCCGACGGCATATCGCGCGAGAGGTTGTGGGACTTGGCGAAAAATCCCTTCTCATCAAGGCCTAGTATCCAAGAAGCGATCGAAATTTCTAAGTCGTTCATGATTCCTCTCCACCCGCGTTACTCATTCTTCTGGAATACTATTTCATTGGACGAATTGAGGAATCTCAAGGCTGTCGCGTCTCACCAAGCCGCTCTGAATGGTCGGTCGCAGCTCCGTCTCCCTTTAAACAACGGTGTCAAGCTTATTCTCGAGAACCTTTGCGTTCCACATCGAATAGACGGCACTGACATAACGCTGGACGATGAAGCTAGCACAGTTTTGAGGACGGTTCTCGCGATCGACCCCGATCGCGATATCAAGCCAAGCTTGGCCTCAGAAGATGTAACATCTCAGTTGGTGACATGGGCGGGTTTTCCTGTGAAGAGCAAGACCTCGACCTATGTGGGGGCTAGAATGGGACGACCTGAAAAGGCCAAGGAGAGGACGATGACACCTAAAGTTCATGTGCTGTTCCCTTCGGGACAGTTTGGTGGATCTCGGCGGGATGTCATTGAAGCCTCGAAGAAAACCCTCACAAGCCTAGACATTGTAAACAGAATGTGTCCCAAATGCGAAGATTGGGAACCAAGGCAGATCTGCCCTCAATGTGGATCTCCTACCACTGCTAGCAGAGTGTGCCCACGTTGCGGGCGATCATCAAACGGGGAATGCCCAGTGTGCGGGATCGAGACGGTGGGATTTCAGGAAAGGAGTCTCGACCTTCGCCAGCTAGTGCAAGACGCGTCCAAGAAATCCGGTTTTGTTAGGCCACCGGACTCTGTGAAAGGGGTGAAGGGATTGACGAACAAGAACAAGACCCCCGAACCTTTGGAGAAGGGATTCCTTAGGGCCAAACATGACGTTTCAATCTTCAAGGACGGAACATTGAGGTTTGACGCGGTAAACGCAGTCCTGACACATTTCAGACCCAGAGAGATCGGCCTCTCGCTTGAGAGAGCTCAGGCATTGGGTTATCAGGATGATGTTGAAAGAAAGGAATTGACGAATCCTGACCAACTCTGCGCGTTACATGTGCAGGATATTGTTGTCCCGGAAGCGTGCGCGGTCTATCTTGTTAAGGTTGCAGGCTTCATCGACGACCTGCTGCAATCCTACTATGGGATGGAGAAGTTTTACAATGTTTCAGGACCCGGAGACCTAATCGGACATTTAGTTGTGGGACTGTCACCACATACTAGTGTTGGCATGGTCGGTAGAATCATAGGCTTCACTAGAGCGAGTGTTTGCTATGCGCATCCTTTGTGGCATGCCGCTAAGAGAAGAGATTGTGATGGCGATGAGGATTCTGTTTCGCTTCTCTTGGATATTCTGCTAAACTTTTCTCGAGAGTATCTACCGGATCGTATTGGAGGCTTGATGGACGCACCTTTGTTGTTGTCCCCGTTGCTCAATCCGAATGAGGTTGCTCGGCAAGCTCTCAACATCGAAACATTAGACCACTTTCCACTTGCATTTTTCGAGAAGACACAGGAAATGTCCGGACCAAAGGAGTTGGAAAGAGATGTGCTGACACTTGGAAAGAGGATGGAATCGGATCATAAAGATCTGAGTATAGGATTCACTCATCCTACAGCGAGACTTGATCGCGCTACGCTCGTCAGCGCTTACAAGGAGTTGCCCACGATGCTTGACAAGGTGAAGGCACAGCTGGATCTGGCGGATCAGATAGTAGCTGTAAAAGGGGACGAGGTTGCCAGAAAGGTATTGTCTACCCATATTCTTAGAGATCTCGTGGGTAACCTACGGACTTACACGTCCCAGAGGGCGCGATGTTCCAAGTGCAATTGGAAACCCAGACGTGTTCCTCTCGGAGGAAAGTGTCCTCGATGCGGTGGAAAACTCGGGCCTACAGTTTTCAAGAGCGGTGTTGAAAAATATCTTAGTGTCGCTACTGAGATGGTCCGACGCTACGACATCGGAGAGTATTATCGGCAACGTCTTGATCTCATCAAGGAAGAACTTTCCGAGACGTTCAAGCCTGAGGATCCGCAACAGCAGAAGCTATTCATAGCCGACTACGCCTAGCGCCCAGCTCCCCCGTGCGAAGGCACAACCAGAAGACAGAGAGTCCGGCTCCTAATCCCCGGACAGAAGTCAATGTCACGGGACCGGTTGAAAGCCCCTATGTTGGAGACCTTGTTCTTGGAGCGTTAGATGGAAGTGTTACAACGTTCGCCGTTGTGGCTGCAGCTACTGGAGCAGGCCAACCAGCTTCTATTGTGCTCATAATTGGAATGGCTAATCTCTTTGCGAGTGGTGTTTCGATGGCGTTGGGAAACTATCTAGGGACAAAGTCTGAGGAGGAATTTAGAGAAAAGCATCGTAGACGGGAGGAGTATGAAACAGAAAGGTTTCCTGAGGTAGAGAAGGAAGAAGTTAGGAAGATTTTCGCCGAAAAAGGCTTTCTGGGTGAAGACCTTGAAAGAGCGGTCGAGATAATCACTTCAAACAAGAAAATCTGGGTCGAGACGATGATGAGAGACGAGTTGAGAATCTCACCGGAGGCAAGGAGTCCATGGCTGAGTGGACTTGCAATGCTCATCGCTTTCATTCTGGCAGGATCTGTACCGCTCGTTCCTTACCTGATCTCGTTACTGCAACCTGGATTCCGAGCGCTTGCCCTGTCAGCATCCGTTGTGATGACCTTCGCGGCTATATTCGGCGTTGGAACGGCACGTTCTCTTGTTACGGGAAGGCGATGGTGGATCGCCGGAGTGGAGATGGCAGTCATCGGAGCGGTAGCCTCCTTGATCGCCTACCTAATCGGGCGGGTGCTCGGAATACTTCTCAGTCTGTAAGACGGTACGAGACATCGCGCGTTCCCCTGAAACCGTTCAAATACCGATTGCTCCTAGTCATATCAGATCTCAACCTATGAGAAAAGATCGTGCCTTTTGTGTTATTATTGTCATCTCGATCGTCACTTTTTGCATTCCAAACATTCCTTTCGCGAGTGCACACGTCCGCTACATTCTGAACGATACTGAAATTCAGCAAGGACTGTCTCAATCGCCACTAGGGCCAGATTACCAAACAGTAGCGTTAGTCTTCCTCATAGCATTGCTTGGAATAGTCGCTGCCCAGTTCTTGGGACAGTTTCTGGCCCATCGGCCGTTCGCTCAGAAGATCGAGAATAAACTCGCCTCGCTCGATCCGATTGTTCCTGCAATCCTTAGAGTTAGCGTGGGGGTGTTTTTCCTATTCTCTGGCCTATCAGACAAGCTCTTTGCCCCTCAGGTCGGGATCAATCCAGCAACTCTCGACATTGTATCAGTCGGCCAGATCGTGATCGGGATTCTTTTGATAGTTGGGTTTCTTACCAAGATCGCGGCTCTCGGGATATTAGGTCTAGTCGCGTATTCCTTCTATCTTTTCGGCCTAGACGGCTTTGACTATATTGTTCTGGCCGGCACCGCTCTCGTATTGTTCTTTGAGGGAGGGCTGCAAACGAGTCTTGACTCTCTAACCATCGCAAAGATACGCTATTTCAGACGTATCGCCGATTCTCTTGCCACCCTCAAGCGTTACAGTATGCCCGTACTCAGACTGAGTTTCGGGGTCAACCTGATATGGCTGGCGTTAACGGAGAAACTTCTCGCCCCACAGCTGACCGAGATTGCGGTCATAAAGTATCATGTACCCATATTCCCAGAACTGTTGACATTCGTGTTCTTCTTCGGTTTTCTCGAGGCACTTCTTGGAGGCCATTACATGCTTGGCATCTTTAACAGGTTAGTCTCTTTGATTTACCTCGGACTGTTAGTTTCGGCGATTCTCCTCTTCGGCGAAACAATCAATCATCTACCCCTCTTTGGTGTGACGATCGCCTTCTTGATTAGGGGAGCTGGACCTTACAGAATGGAGATCGTTCTGCGAAAAAGTGATCGCGAGCCTGGCTGGCGCAAGTGAGCCTTATCTACCATGACTACTATCACAATTTCAGGGCAGGGTTCCGAGTCTCGAAGGCAGGGATTGGGAAAATGGACGACGCTGACAAAGGATTGTTGCAGAGCGTCTTGCCTCCCTTGGCGATACTAGTCTTAACGACAATTATCTTCTTACGGTTCGACAGTAGCGGGGTTATCCTTGCCGGTAGTCTCGGGGTGGCCTTTTTTGTTATTGCTGACATCATATGGTCGTTGCGAGCGCCGCGACCGCCGACGCGCTAACTCCGATTTCTTTAGGCTCTTCCTTATCCGTTTTCTATTTCTCGTCTCCTCTCGAAGAATACGTTTCTTCAATCCGATGAAGAGCTTGTGAACCTCTTCAGCATATGTGGCGTTTGGACCATGTAGGTGCCTGCTGGCGAAGACCGCAATAGCCAATCCGGCCCATCCCAACGGTTGGTACAAGGTCAGGGTTCCAGTTGTGAATCCGACTAGTAGATCGGCCAACCCAACGCTCGTTCCAAGTCCCACCATTTCCTTTCCAGACCGGACGTGATTCTTGTAGGACAATAATCCACCTATGAACATCGTGACGCCGCCGAATTGAACAAGATACTGCATTCCATACGCGATTGCACTTGCCACGGTACTGGCAATCGTAGCAGTACTCTGAGCGGAAAGATGATTGAAGAGCGTGGTCCATGAATTCTCTGATTGAGCGTATCGGCCGACGGTCAACAGGACACCAGCAAGCATGGCAAGACCACTAGGTATGCGATTGTCAAGCCGAACAAACGTACGGGGTCCCGCCCCTTCCAGAGAGGCAAGGGCTTAGCCGAGGTCTAAAGCCTGATGAAACCCGTCAGGATGCAGACTGGGAAATAGGGTGAATTGTGAGTTCAACCGGCTTTCCCTTCTCGATAATATCTCGAATGTCCTTCCGAAGCCTTCCAATGTCGATCCCTTCGTAGACTTCTTGGCCATCGAGTTTCGCTAGAGCCCTCTCAAGCATTCCTAGACTTACTTTGTCGCGATCTTTCTGGTGATGAACCAAGGAGGCCGCGGCCAGAATCATGCCATGGACGGTGTCCCGTTCAACACCTCTCGATGGTTGCCATGCCTGCTCCAGAAGTTCGTGTGATTCCCAATAGCGTTCTTCGTTGAAGAGATTCACGCCTTCATCGAGAACTTCTTTCTTCTTCATCGGCTTGGGGACTTTGTCAAGAAGTTTGACCGTTACGCGTTTAGCAATTTGTTGCTCAAGCAATCTCAGCCTCTCATCCAGCTCGTTCTTCTCCTCTGCAAAGAGATCGAACTCGACAGCTCTAGAACTAACCCGCAGATTTCCGATAGCCTCACGTGATCCGAGAAGCTCCCGGATCTTTTTGGCAAGGCCATGGGCATCCTTTCCCGTAAACATGTTGTTATTTCTCAATCGAATGAGGTATCGGGCCATGCTTGATCTAGCCATTACCTTTCCGTTAAGAGACCTGTTGTCGTAGGGACTTGATCCTCAACAGTTCCTCCCCTGTGAGGCTTGGTAAATTCGAGGCCTTCATATTTTGTTCAGACTGCGTAGGGCCCTTGGCACCGGGAATTACCGTAGAGATTTCCTTGTGGTCTAGGACGAAGCGAATGCTGGCTTGGGAGAGTGTTCGCTGCTTTGACTCTAGGAATCTTAGCTGTTCTGACGCACGGGTCAATTGTAGGATGTATTCTCGCGGGAAATTGCGTCTAATGTCTCCGGGTTGGAAATTGGAGTTTTCGTTGTATTTCCCGGTTAGGAAACCATTCGCGAGGGGTTCCCTCGCAATGATGCCGACATTCTTTTCCCTTGCCGATTCGAAAAGTTTCTCCTTGGCTTCCTGACGCAGGAGATTGAATACAACTTGGATAGACTCAGGCCTACCATACCTCATAGTCTCCAGTCCCTCCTGGGGATTATGGATCGAGACGCCATAGTGTCGGATCTTCCCAAGTTTCTTCAACTTCTCAAATGGTAGGTAGAGTTTAGGGTTACGTAGCAATTCAAGCGGCGGATTATGCATTTGCAGTAAATCAACATAATCGGTCCCGAGCCTTGCAAGACTCTTCTCTACGGCAAATTCGACATAGTCCGGGTCGAAATTCATCCGTCGCTGACCGTGGTAAAAGTCGCCCCCCACCTTCGTAGCGATAATCATATCGTCACGGCGACCTTTAATCGCTTTTCCAAGTAATTCTTCACTGTGCCCGTGTCCGTACACATCAGCGGTGTCGAAGAAGTTGCAACCCAGTTCGACCGCCTTCTGTATTGCGGCTATCGATGTCTCATCGTCGGTCGGACCGTAACTGTTGCCATGAGTGTTTCCGCCTACTGCCCAGGCACCGAAACCTACCTCGCTAACTTTGAGGCCTGTACTCCCAAGAGTTCTGTACCTCATGCGAGTCCCAGCTCTTCTGGGTTGGATGTTTCTCTCTCACCGCGAGACTTGTGTCTTTGATATGCAGGTTTTGATTCGGATTTGGTCATCAAACGTTTCAGTCGAGAAGATACTTTGTCGAAAGCCTCAGGCAACGACCAACCATCTTCTTTGAAAGTTGCTCTGTCCTTCTGCATGAGAATGAAAACTTCAACTGCGAAATGCTTGCGGTCTCCCTTTGATGAATCGATCTTGACAGTGGCTCTGGCTTCGCGTAGGCCCGGATATGCCATGACGAGTCTCTCGACCACCCTTTCGAATTTTGTTCTTGCGAGTTCTGACTCCGGGTCGCCCGCAGGTAATCCAACTATGTAGCCGAGTTCTCTCTCTCGGCTTGTCGATTTCTTCCCCGTCACGCTGAGTCAACCAACTTTCGCTTGCAATCCGCTCATATATTTAGGCCCGCCCTAGTGGCACCCACTTTCTAGTGCTAACGTATATTCCAGTTATGTGGCTACTGTCCATAAAGCCCTCTACCGACTAGGCCTGCATCTCTCACTCATCAGGCTAATAGATGATCTCCAGAGATTATCCGCGGTGAGTTACATTCTTATCTCTCGATTGCGTTCAAACTGTCCGTCGTTGCCTTGAATGAAACAATTCAGATTGCCTCGCCGGTTAAGAAAATAGGGTTCAAGGATCTCGTAGGTAGCGGAGACGTTGGTCTCGCTAGAATAGTCGAAGATTACGGAACTGTGTACGTAACCTCGATAACGAGAGATGGATGCCCTGGATGTGAGGAACAGAAGCCCCTCTATGAAGAATTAGCTGGAAGGACAGAACTTGAGCATCCTGGGAAGACCGTATTTTCCAACGTCCACGTGCATTCCAGGGAAGGATTTTACAAAGAATCAGAAGAAGCAAAGACTATGTTTCGTCATGTCGCTTATCCGACGTATATGATCCATATCAGATCGCGCCACGGCATTCTGGAGGCCTACCGAGCTGTCTATCCAATGATGGAAGAGCTGGGTAAACAAGTCACGGAAGCATTTGAATTAGCGGACCATTACAAGAAGGAAATGGATAAGAGCGCCTGATCCATACAGCATAACGTCATCGCTTTTTGTTGAGCATGGGCATTCCGCCAGCACCGCCTCGTCCCATTCCCATCATTGGTCCGCGCCGTTTCATCTGTTTCATCATCTTCTTCATCGTAAAATACTGATTCACCAACTCCTTCACTTCTCTCTCAGGACGTCCCGCACCACGTGCAATCCTTTTTGCTCTAGAACCATCAATCACTCTCGGCTCCTCCAACTCCTCCTCGGTCATTGACTGCATGATCACCCTCCAGCCGGCCATCTTCTCCTCTGCGACCCCCAACTGATCCTCGGGAATGTTCATCCCTCCCGGCAGCATCTGTAACACTTTACGCAACGGTCCGAGTTTTCTCACATTCTCCCATTGATCGTACATGTCTCGCAGAGTAAACTTGCCCTCCATGAACTTCCTAGCCTTCTGTTCTGGGACTTTGATCTCGGCCTCGTTAACCCGTTCTAACAATCCCTTTAGGTCGCCCATTCCGAGGAGGCGTCCGGCGAACTCAGTGGGAACGAAGGGTTCTAGATCCTCAATTCGCTCTCCCGTTCCTATGAACTTAACACGCGAACCAGTCGCGACGACAGCGGACAATGCTCCTCCCCCTCGCGCAGACCCGTCCATCTTAGTCAGGAGTATCGAACCTACAGGTGTAGCTTCATGGAAAGCCCGTGCCTGGACTATTGCTTGTTGGCCGATTGTAGCGTCGATCGCTAGAATGATCTCATCTGGCTGCACGGTCTTCGCGATCTGTTTCATCTCGTTCATCAGATCCTTCTCGTTCTTGTGTCGGCCTGCAGTGTCGACTACAACAAGATCCATCTTCTCCTTCCGGAAGTGTTCTAGTCCATGTCTTGCGGTCTGGTCCGGCTTCTTCTGACCCGGTTCTCCGTAGACCTTGACCTCTGCCCTCGCTGCCAATTGTACTAGCTGATCGTAGGCACCGGGACGGTATGTGTCAGCGCAGATCAGACCAACTCGCAAGCCACGCTTTTGATAAAAGCGAGCGAGCTTGACCGAGCTAGTTGTTTTACCTGTGCCCTGTATGCCGACCAGCATCAGTTTTCGGAATGCACCTGGATGGACATCGACCTTTGGCGCATCTTGGCCCAAGAATCTGGCCATTTCTTCATAGAGGACTTTGACAACATGATCGCGTCGAGTAATGCCTGGCGGAAGCTGTCCTTTGAGGGATCGGTCTTCGACGGCCTTTGATAATTCAAGGACGAGCTCGACATTCACGTCGCCCTGCAAGAGGGCACGCTGTAAGTCTTTTACAAGTTCCTTGACAGCCCTCTCGTCAACGTTCGGCATCCGGAGCATCTTGCGGACCGCATCCGATAACGAACGTCCTACGGCTTCCATCGACTGATCACCTATCAGTGGGTCTGCTTCTGCTCTTAACCTTCTCCAGAACGGAGGCGTAGAGAAGAGGAAGACAAATCGTCACGTCTCCGATCACGTCTACGAATCTTCCACCTTTCCGGATCTTCCTCCAGCTAATTGACTCAGCCAATGGCGCACCGCTCAAGCCTCCAGGCTCTGCTCTGTCCATCGTTATCTGAACCGCTAGATCCATTCCTTCCCGGAAGACGCTGGACAAGAGGGCGTTGTGCTTGGGCAACCCACCCCCTAGTATCAGTATACCTAGTTTTTTGGAAGTCATCGACATCTCTACCATCCTTGTTACGTCCGCGAACGGATCGGGCTGGAGGACCTGAGTGCTCGAAAAGCTCCACAGGCTTAATCCCAGAATAGAGTCCAACAAACCGGGAGAGAATATTTTGACATGATTTTTCGCCGCTTTGTACAGGATCGACTCCTTGTCACCTAGCATCAACCCAATTTTTTCCAAAAGTACTGAGTAGGGAATCTTCTTCCTATCCTTCTCGGGTATGGTCGCTAGAAGTCTTCTGATCTTCTTGTCTAGGCGCTCGAATGATTCTTCTTTGACGAAGATATCAGCAATTCTATTGTATCCTCGGTTTATCAATCGCCGATCGTCGACATTGAATGTTCCCTGATAATGACGATTTCCCATCGCCTCAACTACATCATGGGTGAGGTTGGCTCCGGTTGTCACTATCGCGTCCAAGAATCCACGCTGGATCATGTCACCGATTACCAAGCGGAAGCCTGAGGGAACAATGGGGCCAGCTATAGTGAGAAAGTTCGTATAGGTATTGTCAGAAAACATCTCATGCAGTACATCGGCCGCCATGCCTAACCTACCGGCCCCGAGAACACCAGTGTCGCGCATCCCGTCCAAGAGGTTAGAGACTCGTATTCCGGGCTTGATCGTGAGCTGCTTGACAGGATTTGGAGCGATGCTCTTCTTAGAACTGAGCTGTCTCAACCCTTCTTACGCACTATCAACTTCTTGCCTAAGACCTCCCAATACTCAACTTCAGCGTTGGGAGTCATTTGCCCCTTTAGCTCCTCGTCGTCGGGCATTGGAGTTTCAAAAGTCTCGTAGTTTTCGAGATCCATCAACTGGACGCTATTCCCTGTTATCGAGATTACCTGACCAGATTTCTTGTCGATCATCGGAACCTCCGTCTTCGCGTCTACAGGACTAATGAGGTTCTTCTTCTGCCCAGTGAACACGCTTATCGCAACTATCCTTGCCTTGGCGGATCCGTGCTTGCCGGGCTTGGATTTTTCGTACTCGACGATCCTACACGGCTCACCGTCGATAACCACATAACCACCAATCTTGAGACTTCCAACGTCGACCGGCCTGCTCACTGTGTTGCATCCTATCCTAGAGTTTATCCCCGGCTTCTGAATCCCACCTAAAAGACTTCTTGCACAAACAGAAATCAGTCGCTAGGGAATTCTTTTCAAGCCGCCGTGTTGGAGGTAATTGAGTCCCGAGGGGGCTTGACAGTTTGACTAAGGTTGTGGGAGTGTTTGCAAAACGGGACTCTGTTGGGATTTTGAAAGAGGCAGAGAAGATTTGCGCGACTATCCACCGCCATGGGTTTTCAGTTATACCGGACGAAAATTTGGCAAAGAACTGGGGCATGCGAAACGGTTCGCCGCTTAACAAACTCCGTGCAGACCTACTTGTTACGGTGGGTGGCGACGGAACTGTTCTCAGAGCCGCTCACGAAATCTCAAATCCGGAAACGCCAATACTAGCGGTAAACATGGGCCGACGGGGCTACCTAACTGAGGTGCAACCGGTAGAGTTCGAGAAGGCGCTTTTGCGCTGGATGAAAGGAGACTTTACTCTGGAAAAACAATGGAAGGTTTCTGTCAAAGAATCGGATCACATATTGGGGGAGGGACTAAACGAAGCTGTAATGCTCCCCGCTATCGCGGGTAAGATGCTTAGTCTTTCCATAACGTTCGATGATAGGAGGCTGATCACGGCGCGCGCCGATGGAGTGATTGTTGCAACGCCGACGGGCTCGACAGCCCATGCTTTTTCGGCCGGAGGCCAGGTTTTAGAGAGTTCTCTTGACGCTCTTGACTTAGTCTTCATTGCGCCTTTGCAACCCGTTAGGTCGCTTGTGGTTCCGGCGAATGGTCGTTTGCACATTTTGATAGGAGAGTCCGGTCCTCCAGCGAATCTAGTAGTGGATGGCCGGCTTGAATCCAAACTCGACCCAGGAAAGTCGCTAGAGTTCTCTAGGTCTGACCACAACTCGGTCTTTGTCCGTTTCGGCGATACCTTCTTGGAACGCAGTTTGAAGAGGCTGACCTCTGATAGGGAACCAGTTTGAGGGTTCTCGTTCTCGATACCTCTGCGTTCATAATGGGATTTAATCCCACTGGGTCGAGAACAGCTTACTCTGTCGGGAGCGTGGAAGATGAACTCGTCCAAGGCACCATGCCTTACCTGCGGTTTCGCCTGAGCCGAGAGAAGGGTTCATTGATTGTTAGAAATCCTTCACAGGAAGCGCGCAGAGTTATCGAGGACCGATCGGCGAAATCTGGAGAAGCAGGCTTTGTCTCCGAGGTCGACAGGGAAGTGGTTGCCCTTGCTCTCGATCTGAAAAGTGAAGGTTTAGATCCAGTCGTCGTGAGCGACGACTATGCGGTACAGAATCTCTCAGAACATCTCAACCTTGGTTACGGATCTCTGGCCAACATCGGAATCGTGCAGCGTTTTAACTGGATAATGGCGTGTCCAGCATGCCACCGACGGTTCATGGTCCCAGAGAAAGTATGCAGAGTATGTGGAACAAAGTTGAAAAGGAAAGTTCTCTCAAGGACCAAGGCCCTGAAAAAAGAGCAGGCTCAGAGTTGAGGCCGTACATCTACATCTTCCAGCTGATCCAATACCTATTCTCGTATCTGTCGAGGTTTGGGAAGGGTTTACCGAGTGAACTTCAGTCGTCTCACCTTTCTAGATCTCTTCTTCGATAGCGATCTGGAATTTTCTCAACATCTGAGACCTAGAGCTGTGAGGCTCTCTCGGATAATTGTGGTTTTAAGTAGCTCTGCGCAACTCTCTGAATGGAGCAGCTAAAGGAAGAAGTCGGTTTGAGAAACCTCGAGGAGCTTTCGAAGAAAGCACAGGAACTGAAGGAGAAAGGAATGTCCACCTATGAGATATCGGACGAGCTCAAGGTACAAGCTGACACAGTCGTCTGGCTTCTACTTCATGGAAGGGATGCCGCCAAGCCCCGAGGCGAATCTTATGACGTATACGTCAATTGGAACCCGATAGGATCGAGTGTCCGTCGTCTGACGCTAGTTGGACAGGCTATCGCCGACATCGTGCGAGAATCCATCGAAGCAGGCGAGATAGAGGAGCCGGATGTGGTCGCTGGGATTGAGACTGCCGCTATGGCGATAGCACTGATCGTCGCGCGATCTCTCGGCAAACCCATGGCGGCCATTCGACCGCAGAGGATCGGGGAGAAGAAGATGGCGGGGGCTGTAAACCCAAGCTTTTTCCCGGTTGAGGGTAAGAAGGTCCTGATCGTAGATACGATCCTTAGAATGGGGGAGACCGCACGGGCGGCCATCGAAACTCTAGAGGCCGTAAAGGCAAGACCCGTAGCGATCGCGGTACTCGCGAACAAGAGCGGTAAGGAAAAGATCGAGGGAATACCGTTGCGGTCGCTGGTCGAACTGCTTCCAGTAGCGAGACAATAGACTTCCTGGCCAGTTAAGTCTTGACTTGGCAGTTCCGCTGTACTAGGATTTGGACCGTGTAGCCCAGAGAAACTTTCGCTGCAGTGTTTTTGGATAGATCTTCGTCCAGTCGTCGCCAGCCCATTTCCTGTACACCCTTGGATCGATGTAGCCGCGGAGTGATGTGTTGAGATTGTAATCCTTTGTTCGTCTTTGGAGATCGATGTCCAGCTTCAACTTCTCAACACGTTCCTTCAGCTTCAAAGCTTGTTTTTCCGTCTTCGTCTCTTTGTCATTCAGATCGTTCAAACGCAGCTGTTTCCTTTCCAGACTCGACTTCCAAGTCTTCGGAGGCGTTCTCTTGTGGTTGCATCGTATCGCCGCTTCAAGATTGGCCAATCTGGCACGGTAAAGCTTCATGAACTGATCAGAGCCAGACCCGAACCCGTCATATTGATCGAGGTACTTTTGAACTGTCTCGGTCGCGTGATGTGTCCTGAAGACTTTAGCCGTCAGTCCCTTCATTGTGGTCCCGAGGAACCGATTAACCGATGACGAGTTTATCCCGTCGAAAACCAAGTCCTCACCCTTTTTGCCCTTACAGAACTCTTGCAGGTTCCTACGGACTAAATTGTGCGAGCCATGAAGTTCCAATGTCTTTTGCCATCTGACACTGTCCTTACCGAGAAAATCGAACTCTATACTATTCGGGTGGAATTTGAGATGTTCAACGCGTAAGGTTGAAGCGCCTACTGTGTCCGCTTCGTCCTCTTCCTTTTCGTCTCCAACTCTCATGGCAAGATTGTCTATGAGGTAGCAGACCGTGGCCAGTTTCCGCATTCGAGGCTCGTCCGAGTCGAGTCCCACGTCAATGTGTTTACGAACTGGGGGAAGGGATCTCGTTAGTTTCTTGGCGAGCTCGAACTTCTGCCGATCTCTTTCTTGTCGAATGTTCGAGATATCTGAAGGCCAGACGTACTTGCGCACGTTACTTAGCTTGTCCACCCAGTAGCCTATCCACATGAAATCATGATCGTGAACGATCTCCTTCCACTTGCCTGGAGGGACCGGGGCATTCTCAGAGAGGTTGAGCACCACGTCTACGGGATAAGTTCTGGGTTTCCATCTTCCCCTCATAGGATGGCTTCCGCGGCCCATGAAAAGGCTTGGAGGCTCGGCCATCCAATTTGCAATCTCGGTTCGTACTCCATCAATCTCAGCGTAGCCATACTGTTCTTTCAACTTCAGCCTTAGTTCCTTTCTTTGGGACGCGAGTTTCTTTTTGAAGACAGGGTCAGTCTTCTGCAACTCCTCACGAATCTGATATTCGTGTATCGAAGTCCAATCGATCTCAGGATATCTTACATCTCGGTATTCTGAAGGCAACAGTTTTGTAAAATCTGAGAGGAAGTTGGACTGGAAGACCTGGTCCTGCACGTAAGGAGTCGCGCGTTTCTTTCCCCAAGCATAAGCTAGCTCCTCTGCCTCCCTCGGCAAAGCGACCTTCCTGTCCTTTATCCGAATCGAGAGTTGTTTTGACTCGTAAGCCGGGGGAAATGCAATGCCATTGTGTCTAAGATCCTTCCACTTCATGGATAAGTAGCCGTCCCTCTAAACCGTGTTCGTCCTGCCGGGTTGATTTGCTATTCTACCCTTCCCTTCCTTGACAAACTTGTTAGCTTGACCTCACGGATTAGATTTATTCCACTCTTCAAGCTCGAATCTGCTCGATTGGTCGAGGTTTATAGGTGGATTGATTTGATTCGTCCACATCAATGAATGATAAACTGGCGACCGGCGGTAGGATATTGACGGGTTCCAGGGGCTCTCACTTTGCTAATCTCCACAGGTATTGAGGTCAGAGATTACCAGAGTAACATCGCCGCGTCTGCATCGGAGAAGAATACTCTTGTGGTTCTCCCAACAGGACTAGGCAAGACCGTTGTTGCCTTATTGGTCGCTAGAGAACGTCTCGCGAAGTTTCCTAAAGGACGCGTCCTACTGTTAGCGCCCACAAGACCATTAGTGATGCAACATGCCGAATTCTTCAAAACCCATCTATCGGAAATTAGTTCGACGGTGCTCACAGGCGAAACGATTCCAAGCCGAAGGGTCGATCTTTTCGAATGTTCCAGATTCATCTTTGCGACTCCGGAGGTTATCCGCAACGACATAAGGAAGGGCCGCTATTCTCTGCGTGATGTTTGCTTGATCATCTTTGATGAGGCCCATAGGTGTGTCAGGGACTACGCGTATTCAGAGGTGGTTGAGGCTTACAAGCTCCAAGCCTCTTGGCCCCGTACTCTAGGTTTAACTGCTTCGCCGAGCTCTCGGAAGAGCCGCATAGACGAGATCTGTCAAAGACTTGCTATTGAGAACGTAGAAGCACGTACCGAGGTGGACGATGATGTTTCCGGCTATGTCAATCCAGTTTCGGTGAAATGGGAGCGCGTCACTCTTCCACCAGTCTATGGAAGAATCAGTTCAATCTTGAGAAAGGCATTGGACGAGAAGATCGAGCGATTGCAAAATTTGCACTTCATTTCAAAAGGTGTATTTGTTAACAAGCGGACTCTGCTCGAACTCGGAGACAGTATCAGGAAGAGGTTGCGAACCGAGAGAGCAGGATATCTCTATGGGGCTTTGGTGTTGCAAAGTCAGGGAATCTCTCTCTTTCATGCTGTAGAAATGGTCGAGACGCAAGGAGTGCGTAGTGTTACACGGTTCCTGTCGAGACTTGATGAAAAAACGAGCAGATCGGCGATGGGGCTGGCCAAAGACCCAAGAATTATCGAGGCATTGCAGCTCTGCGAGGAGAACATCCGGGAAGATCATCCGAAGAACCGGTCTCTCCGGCGGATCATATCGGATCAATTGGCGGAGAAACCTGAGTCTAAGCTGATAGTATTCACACAGTTCCGGGATACCGCCGACATGATCGTGGACGGATTGACGAGTGTTCCTAACGCAACTCCTGTGCGATTTGTGGGACAAGCGACCAGGAGCATGGACGATGTTGGATTGAAACAAGAGCAACAAGTCCAGATACTAGACGACTTCAAGACTGGTCGCTACAATGTCCTAGTGACTACAAGCATTGGAGAGGAGGGACTACACGTTCCAGACGTGGACCATGTCATCTTCTACGAAGCAGTTCCATCAGAAATACGCATGATTCAACGCCGAGGAAGGACCGGCCGGACAAAGCCCGGAAAAGTTACTGTCTTGATGGCAGAAGGTACGATTGACGAAGCTTACTTCCACAGTAGCAGAAGAAAAGAGCGAGACATGCAAAGACACTTAGCAGCCTTCAAGAAGGATCCTAATCCCGGTAAGAAAAAGACGACTCTCCTAGATTACTCTGGTTCGACCGATTGAAATTCTCAAGATCATTAATCAAGAATTGAACTGAAGCTAGTTCTTTTCGGCGAGCGCGGGCAGGCTCACGATGTTGCTCATACCTTTTTCTGCATCGACTCCGTACATCCGCTCAGCTCTGCTCATGTCGTTATCCTTCAAACGATTGACAAAGAACTGGGACGTTCCAC
>JACXTT010003906.1_pt1 | contig 22502 bp, 22 predicted proteins | sample 9270951 | NCBI WGS metagenome assembly JACXTT01 (sample SAMN15532306, study PRJNA645909) | rock metagenome | isolation source: weathered quartz diorite | place: Puerto Rico | collected 2017-06-21
GCCCAGAGCAGATAGGTGAAGTGCGCGCCATTGGAAAATCCGGTTGCGTAGATGCGGTTGTCGTCGATGTTGTACTTCTTCCGCAGCGACGCGATCGCGGTGTCCACCAGCTTGAGATCACGATCGCCATAGTCGCCCGGCTCCACCTGCCAGCCCGGATATCCGTCGCGGCTCGGCAATCCTTGAAAATAGACGACGATGGCGTCCGGCCATGCCTGATGCAGACCGACGAACTGAAAGTTCTGCGCATCGTCGCCGTGGCCGTGGAAGGACAGGACGAGCGGCATCTTTCCGGGCGGCGGCGACTTGGGGACGTAAATGATCGCTGAGCGTTCGGCGCCGTCAACCGTCCACGTGATATCGGCCGCGGATGCAACAGCTGCGTAGAGCGCGAACGTGGCGACGATAAGCAAGGTCCGTCTCATGTTTTTCTCCCGAGTCACCGTCCATTTGGTGCCGCGCCGGCGCCGCCTCCACGACCTTGTCCCGTCAGCTTCGGCTGGCCGGGGAAGACGTCGGGATGTTCGGCGTACATGTTCGAGTAGATCGACTGATAGCGCATCCCATTCCCATTCTTGTCGACGTAGCCCATCGATTGCTGAAAGAGGACGGGCGGCGGATAACCCCGCGGCACGGTTCCCTCGAGGATGTACAGACGGTCGGTGTGCATCGCGATGAACGCGAACGTGCGCGATTGATCCGGATTCAGCATCTGGATTTCATGGCCGCCAACGAGGTCCTGCCACGCGAATGCGAGGTGCGTCAGCTTGGCGTTGCGCTGCAGAAACCCATACGTCGCCCACAGCACCGCGCCAGCCATGTCTTCCTTCCAGTAGCCGCGCCCTGCGTTGACCAATCCGCATGACCGTTCGTCCGGGTAATCCTTTGGACATGTCAGCTTCGCCTTTTCGTCGAGTAGCCGCGGCGCCTCGCGGTAGTCGACGACGGTGAGCGAATACTTCTCTTGCCCCTTCGTCGCCGTGTAGACGTGGGCAGGCAGATCCGCACCGTACTCGGACTTGAATGTCGACTGCGTCATCTTCGGCATGCCCGGGAAATCGAGCTTGAAACCATCGTCATTGTTCGTATAAAGCTCCCAGTCCTGGGCGAACGCGGAGCCACAGACTCCCAAGACACATGCGAAAACCACAGCCGTCAGGCGCATTTTTGCTTCCTCCACCGAATGTCCGCGGGAGCCGTGTGCATGGACGCGGCGCCGAGCCTGCCGCGCCGAAGCTCGAAGAGCGGAGGCAGGAATAGTGACAGAAACGGCATGTAGGCGTAAATTGCCTCACTTGGAGACAAAGCGATGAGGCATCCGGTCGGACGGCGCGAGTTTCTTTCCGGATTGGCAGCTGCGGGGGCTGCCGCACTCGTGCCGGACCTGCTGAAGGCGCAGCAGGCGCTGCCGCCGCCAACGCCAGGACGCCGGATTATCGACGTCCACTATCACTACTCGTCGCCGATGTACCGCGAGGTGCTCAGGCCAATGGGCACCGGACAGACACCCATCATCGAATGGGACGACAAGAAGGCTGTCGAGGACATGGATCGCTACGGCGTCGAAGTATCGATGCTGTCGATCAGTGAGCCAGGCGTTCATTTCGGTGATGATGCCAAAGCGAGGACACTCGCGCGCGATTGCAACGAGTACGGCGTGTCGCTGATGCAGAAGTATCGAGGCCGCTTCGGACTGTTTGCGATTCTGCCGCTGCCCGACGTCGACGGCGCCCTCAAGGAGATCGCATACGCGTTCGACACGCTGAAGGCCGACGGCGTCACCTTCATGAGCAGTTATCCGTATCCCGGGAAATACCAGGGCAACAAGTATCTCGGGGATCCGTTCTTCACACCTGTCATGGAGGAGCTCAATCGAAGGAAGGCGGTCGCCTACACGCATCCGTTCCGCGCCGACCCGATGTACAACTTGCTTCCGGAGCGGCGTGCCATGGGCATCACGCTCTCCACCGACACGACGCTGACGCTTGCCAGCGTGCTCGACAACAACATCGCCACGCGGTTCCCCGACATCCGTTTCATCTGGTCGCATGGGGGCGGGACGATGCCCTATCTGGCCGGCCGCTTCAACCTCGGGGTCGGACCAGACGGCAAACCGAACGCGCGGCTCGCGGCGGTGCAGAGCTTCTATTACGACACTGCGCAGGCATTCAATTCGTTCACGCTCGCGGGCTTCACGAAAATGATCCCGAACCCGCACATCATGTTTGGCAGCGACTATCTCGGCACTGCGGGCAGCGCTGGCAATGTCGTGCGAGGACTCGAGTCCTACGACGGCTTCACGCCGCAGCAGCTCCGCGCCGTGGAGCGCGAAAACGCGCTTGTGCTCTTCCCCCGACTGAAGGCTGGTTAATGACGATGATTGACATGAGCCGGTTGATCCGCATTGGTGCAATGGCGCTTATTACCTGGATGGCCCTTCCCTCGCTCGCCGCCGCGCAGGGCTATATCAGTCCGGTGATTGGATATGACTTCGGCGGCGACTCGGGTTGTCCTCAGATCACCAACTGCGAGGACCGCCATCTGAACTGGGGAGTCTCGGTCGGTAGTCTGGGCAGCATCCTCGGCAGTGAGCTCGAACTCGCCTACGCCAAGAATTTCTTTGGCGACATTCCGGGCGTCTCTTCGAGCGTGCTGACGTTGATGGGCAATGGAATGATCGCGCCCCGGTTCGGGCCGGTGCAGCCCTACTGGTTGATTGGGCTCGGCCTGATGAAGACGCACGTAGATTTCTCGGCGACAACGATCGAGAACAGCGAGAACCATTTCGCTTGGGACACGGCCGGCGGCCTGATGATCTTCCTCGGCCCGAAATTCGGCATACGCGGCGAGATCCGCCACTACCACGCCTTCCAGGACTTCGCGATCCTGGGATTGTCGATTGGGAACACCAAACTTGACTACGGACGCGCTGCCGCAGGAGTGGTCTTCAGGTTCTAGCGTTCGTGGAAGCGTGTGACGTCCTCATCGTCGGCGCCGGACCGGCCGGTCTGGCGTCGGCGGCATGTCTGGCGCGTCGACAGATTCCTTTCGTATTAATCGAGGCTGAGCGGCACGTCGGTGCGCGTTGGCGCACGCACTACGATCGTCTCTGCCTGCATACAACGAAGCGGTATTCGACCTTGCCGGGACTTCCGTTTCCTCGCGAGGTTGGGACCTATCCTTCGCGATCGCAGGTCATCGCCTACCTCGAGTCCTACGCGGCGCGGTTCGGGATCAGCCCGCGTTTTGGCGAAGGTCTCGAACGGGCGAGTCCGTCAGGTGTCGCGAGCGATGCCGCATACGATGCCGGCTGGGAAGTTCAGACAAGCAGTCACCGTTACCGAGCTCGCCATCTGGTCATCGCCACGGGACTCAATCGCCTGCCCGTGCGCCCGGTGTGGCCACGAGAGGAGCTGTTTCGCGGACACATCGTGCACAGCGCCGACTATCAGAGCGGCGTCCCGTTCGGCGGCAGACGCGTTCTCGTTGTTGGGATGGGGAATACGGGCGCGGAGATTGCGCTGGACCTGCACGAGCACGGCGCGCGCGTCAGCCTGTCGGTGCGCAGCGCTCAGAACATCCTGCCAAGAGACTTTCTCAAGACTCCAGTGCAGGTGACGTCGATGCGCACCGCCTGGCTTCCGGTTGCCGTGAGGGACGCGATGGGGAGGGTCACGTCGCGCATGGCGTTCGGCGACCTCACGCGGTATGGCCTGCCGGCCCCGAGGTACGGACCAGCAACAGAAGGCCTGAAGTACGGACGCACGCCGGTTCTGGACATCGGAACCGTCGCGCGCATCAAGGCCGGGGATATCGAAGTGGTCCCGCAGATTGAAGCATTCAGCGCGTCAGGCGTGACGCTGACAAATGGGCGGATGCTCGACGTTGATACGGTCGTCCTCGCGACTGGATACCGAGCCGGCCTCGAGGAGCTGCTTGATGCGCCTTCTCCGGCGTGCAACATCCATTTCGTCGGCTATCGCAACTCCATTACCGGCTTGCTTCGCCAGATCGGTGTGGAAGCGGAACTCGTGGCTCGCGCGATCGCTAACCAGGGCAGCTCCCAGGCGCAGGCTGCCAGCTCTCGACGTCGATGTAATTGACGGCCTCGGTGCCAACCGCGGGCCGGTTGCCAGTCGGCCCTCCCGTCCCCGGGATGACGCGAACCCCGCCGCCAATCGCGACGCCCTGCTGGTTGTACTGACCCTTCTTCATCAGGCCGGTGACCTGAATCATCTGGCCTTCGTGCGCTCGAATTTCCGCGATCACCTTCTTCGGCCCGTTCATCCGCAGATGAATGCCTTCAGGGATGTCGAGCCTGCCCGGCTGATCCTCCGTCCTCGGGCCCGCCGTGAAGACCATTCCCTTCGTACATCCCGGCACCGTGACGCGGAACGAGTCTTTGGGAACCTTTTTTTCCTGCGCGGCGAGCGAAACGCTCAGCACGAGCGACGTTGCGGCAATTACCATCGTCAACTTCATGATCACCGTCCGTGACCATTGTCGCTCGATTCCGGATTGAGCCCCAGCTCGTGAACGACGCGATCGTAGAAACGATGGTACGCCTCAGGGCTGCGGGCGGGTTCTATCGAGAGCGCCGCGACCATCGCGGAGCGGAGCACTGGCTCCGGCACCCCTGCGGTCGCGTTGAGGAATTGTTCGAGGGTCATGAGTGTCTCCACTATCAGCGCTGTTTCTATCCGGTTCGACGCTCATGTCTGGTGCAAAGTTGTGGCGCGGCTGTGACAAATTCCGCAACGAGAGTCGTTCATCTACAATCAGAATTTCCGAATGGATTCCTCGGGCGATACGACTCCCCTCCCGGCTGAGCCCCTGCTCACCATGCGCGGCGTCTCGAAGCAGTTCGGCGGCACGCAGGCACTCGCGGACGCGGGAATCGAGGTCGGCGCCGGCGAAATCGTGGCGCTGCTGGGAGAGAACGGTGCCGGCAAGTCGACGCTCATCAAGATTCTTGCAGGTGTCCACTCGCTCGATGCCGGCGCGATCACCTATCGCGGTCGCGACGTCACACATGGCGCCGGCTTGCGCCGCCTTCCGATCGCCTTCATTCACCAGGACCTCGGCCTGATCGAGTGGATGACCGTCGCCGAGAACATCTCGCTGATGCTCGGCTTTCCGCGCCGCTTCGGCATCATCGACTGGAACGCTGCACGAGCGCGCGCAGAGCAGGCGCTCGAGACGCTCGGCGCCGACATCAACCCCGATTTCCGGGTACACCACCTCTCCCGCACGGAAAAATCGCTGGTCGCCATCGCGCGAGCGTTAGCCGCCGAAGCGGAGATCCTGGTACTGGACGAGCCGACTGCGAGCCTCCCCGCCGACGAAGTGGCGCGTCTGTTTGCGGCATTGCGCCGCCTGCGGTCGCGCGGTGTCGGGATGATCTACGTGTCACATCGGCTCGACGAGGTGTTCGAGATCGCCGACCGCATGGTGATCCTCCGCGACGGCCGCCTCGTGGCCGAACGGCGCGTCGCGGAAATGACTCCGGAGGAAGCGATCCTCCTGATCGTCGGCCGCGAGCCGTCGCAGGTGTTCCGTAGGCCGGCCAGGCACGAGGGTGAAGCGCGTCTGGTCTTCGATCGTGTGACGACCGACTGCGCTGGCCCGCTTGACTGCGGAATGCGCGCGGGAGAGGTGGTCGGTCTTGTCGGATTGCGGGGCGCTGGTCAGGAAAGCATCGGACGAGCGCTGTTCGGAGTGGCGCCCGTCACCGCCGGCCGAATCATCCTCGATGGACAGACGGTCCGCGTTTCGTCTCCGCGCGACGCGATCGCGCTCGGTATCAACCTGGTTTGTGCCGACCGCAACACTGAATCGATCGTCCCGGGACTGTCGGTTCGGGAAAACCTGTTCCTGAATCCGTGCGCCATGGGCCGAAGGCTCACAACGTACCTTCAGCCGGAACAGGAATCGCGCGTCGCCTGCGATCTCGGTGAGCGTATCGCGCTGCGGCCCAACGATCCCTCGCTGCCGATCGACTGGCTGTCGGGCGGCAATCAGCAGAAGGTGGTCGTCGGCCGATGGCTGCACCTCGACGGGCGCGTCTACGTCTTCGAGGATCCGACCGCCGGCGTCGATGTGGGCGCGAAGGCGGAGATCTATCGGCTGTTCGACGTGGCACTCGCACGAGGTGCCACGATCCTGATCGTGTCGACGGACTTTGAAGAAGTCGCGAAGGTGTGCCATCGCGCGCTCGTCTTCGATCGCGGCCGCGTCGTCGCCGAGTGTCGCGGCGACGAGCTGTCGGTGGAGAACCTGCTTGCCGCCGCGTGCGCGAGCGTTGGGCAAGAGGGGCGGGAAGGGGAGGGGCGTGCAGTCACTGAAATCTAACGCCCTCGAGCCCACGCGCGCCGACCTCGCCACGCTCAGTCGAGGTCAGACGATCGTTCGGATGCTGCCGGTCTACGGGCTGCCGATTCTCACGCTGCTGCTGATCGCGTTTTTCTCGATTCTGCTTCCCGAATCGTTTCCGACGGCGATCAATGCGCGGTCGATCCTCAGCGATAAGGCGATCATTGCGCTCCTCTCGCTGGCCGCGATGGTGCCCATGATGGCGGGACGCATCGACCTGACCGTCGGCTTCGGGATCGTGATGTGGCACATCCTCGCGATCAGTCTGCAGGTGAAATACGGCGTCCCATGGCCGCTCGCCTGCCTGATTGTGATTGCCTGCGCCGGAACGGCGGGCCTGATCAACGGCATGCTCGTCGAGGTCGCGCAGATCGATTCCTTCATCGCCACACTTGGGACCGGGACCATCCTGTATGCGCTCGCGCTGTGGCACACGGAAGGCCGTCAAGTGATCGGCGTGCTGCCCCAGGGGTTCGTCAACATCAATGCGTTGTCGCTGTTCGGAATTCCAATACCAGCGATCTACGCGCTGATGCTGGCGCTCGTGATGTGGGTGATCACGGAGCGGATGCCGCTCGGCCGTCATCTGTATGCCATCGGCGCGAATGAAAAGGCTGCGGCGCTCAACGGCATTCCGGTGCGTGCGTATGTGATCGGCGTGTTTGTCGCCTCGGGTCTCCTCGTTGGCTTCACGGGATGCGTGCTGGCGAGCAAACTGCAGATCGGCCAGGCGAACGTCGGCCTCGATTACCTGCTGCCCGCACTGGTCGGCACCTTCCTCGGCTCCACAACGATTCGGCCGGGGCGCGTGAACGTCTGGGGCACCATCATCGGCGTCTTGATTCTTGCAGTTGGTATTTCCGGGATTCAGCAGCTCGGTGGCGCGTTCTTCGTCGAACCGCTGTTCAACGGCGTCACGCTCCTCGTCTCGATCGCGCTCGCCGGATTTGCGCAGCGTCGTCGTGCGGTGACCACGCGCAAGCCCCCGGTGGAGGTCTCTCATGGTGTGTAGTCGAAGAATTCTGCTTGCTAGTCTCCTCGCCTTCTCGGCCGCGTGCGGCGGCGGCACCAGCATCAGCAACACGAACGCGACGTCAGCCCCGAAGACAGACGAGGCGTATCTGCAGATGGCGAAGGACTACATCGCCACGGTGACGGCGCCTGGCACGCCATGGACAGGTCCGACGACGGGACCAACGGCGCAACCGAGGAAATTGATCGTCTACGTCTCGTCCGATCAGCGAAACGGCGGTCCGCAAGGCGCAGGAGATGGCGCGCAGGAGGCCGCGAAGACGATCGGGTGGGATTTCCGCATTCTCGATGGCCAGGGGTCGGTGCAGGGACGCACGACGGCGCTCAACCAGGCGATCGCGCTGAAGCCTGAGGGCCTCATCCTCGGCAACGTCGACACACAGGAGCAGGCGCCGGTGATCCGGCGGGCCGCCATGCTCGGCATCAAAATGGTCGGTTGGCATATCGGCGCTACGCCGGGACCGGTAAACGATCCACCGGTGTTCACGAACGTCACGACCGATCCGCGCGAGGTCGCCAAGGCCGCGGCAATGTACGCCATCGTCGATTCCAACGGCACGGCGAACGTGATCCATTTCAAGGACAGCATCACGACGATTTCCACTGCCAAGACCAATGCGTCAGAGGAGGTGATCAAGGGATGCGCCGGGTGCAGGGTGCTGGAGACCGAAGACACGCCGATGGGCGATCTGGCCAACCGCATGCCGAGTCTGGCGACCTCGCTGCTGACGAAGTACGGGAAACAGTGGACCTACGCGATCGCCGTCAACGATCTGTATTTTGATTTTTCAGCGCCGTCGCTTCAGGCGGCAGGCGTCGATGCGGCAAGCGGCTACCCGCGACAGATTTCCTCCGGTGACGGATCGGTGACCGCGTTCCAACGCATTCGCCAGCGTCGGTATCAGATCGGTACCGTCGCCGAGCCGCTGCATCTGCAGGGGTGGATGTGCATCGATGAACTGAATCGCGCGTTTGCGGGGCAGCCGCCGAGCGGATTCGTTCCGCCGCCGCATCTGTTCATCGCCTCGAACCTCGATCGCGACGGCGGCCCGAATAGTTTCTACGAGCCTGAGAACGGCTATAAGGACATCTACAAGAAAATCTGGGGCAAGTAATGGACGTAGGAGCCGACCTTAAGGTCGCTCGTACCGATCCTCAGAACGTCACGCCCGCGATCGGGAGCTGCTTATGCGACGGTGATCGTTCGCAGGCGTAACCCGCGCACGATCAACACAACGCCGCTGGCGGCGACATAGAGACCGAGCATCCATGCAAGCGTGATCACACCGACGCCTGGAAATGTGAATACGGCAAGACCGAACAACACTGACACGAACCCATTCAGCGCGAGTAGCCAATCTCCAATGATCCGGTGACGGAGCCGAATCGCTTCCGCGATTTCAAGAATTCCCTTCGCGGCCGCCCACACGCCAATGAACGTCACGAGCAGCACAATGGTGATGCTTGGCCACAATGAGACGAGGATGCCGACAATGATCCCGATTGCGCCTTGCAGCGCGGTCGCCCGTGACTCGCCGAGCACGTCATCTTGCATCAGCCCGTGGAGCAAGCTCGTAAGCCCTTCGACAATGGCGTAGAGACCAAACACGGCGACGAGTACGACAAGGGTGATCCCCGGCCAAGCCATGGCGATAATTCCTGCGGCGATGCCAAACAACCCTCTCATGATCAGCAATGACCGCATATATCGACTATTCGACCTCCAACATACGGTATCGATCGCAAGGGTGGGTCCAGATGGGCGTCCGACCGTCACCGGCCACAATCCGCGGGTGTCGGACGGATGAATCGAACAGGCCTGTTGGGAGAGCACATAGCTGACTGACTGCCGTGAGCGACCACCAAGCGATTGCCATCGCAGGCAGGCACAGTCGTTGCTGCTCGTTTTTGTGGTCCCGCGAGTGCACGACTCTCCGATAACGCGACAGTCCAGGACGAAACACGTGTTATCGGCGGCAATCGTTGATGTCCTCACCATTCTCGTTCTGTTTGTACCAGACTGTTCGTTCGCTCAAGGTGGTCCCCCCCCTCATCACCGACGACCCAGACACGCCGGGCCCTGGATTCTGGGAAATCAATCTCGCGACGATCGTCGAAAGGTCGTTAACCCGGCGGCAAATCGAAGCGCGGCTCGCCGACATCAACTACGGCGTCGGCAGTCGCATACAACTCAAGTTCGAAATTCCCTGGCTGCGCGTTCGCGAAGGCGGACAGTCTGTCGGAATCGGTCCGGGAAACGCGTTGTTCGGCGTCAAGTGGCGATTCATCGGCCAGGAAGGGGAGAACATCGCCTGGTCGATTTACCCTCAGTTGGAGGTCAACACGAACGATTCGATGTCGGAGAAAGAACTGGTTGCTGACGGACCACAGTTCTTTCTTCCGACGGAATTCACGGTCCAGATGGGCCGTTTCGAAATTAACGGCGAGGTCGGACACAACTTCGTTCGCGATGGTGCTGACGAGTGGGTCTACGGTGTGTCAACTGAGCTCGAGACGTCACTGGGTCTCGAGGTCGTGGGCGAAGCCCACGGGGAACGGAGCAAGCATTCGCCAACGGAACTTATCATCGACCTCGGTGCAAGGCAGAAGATCACGTTGCAACTCACTCTGCTCATCGCGACCGGCACCGCCGTGCATGGCTTCAGCGGAGAGCGCGTCCGCCTTCGACTGTACGGTGGACTCCAATTCGATCTACCGTGGCAATACGTCTTCAGGTCACCGTGATTGGTAGCGGGCTTAACCGACTTTTTCAAAACGTGACGCCCGCGGAAATCTGCAGCGAGCGCCCTTCGACGGTCGATCGATTCGCAAATTCCTTGAAAAACTCCACGTTGAGCGAAACTTTCCGTTCGGGCAACACCACGCCCGCCGTCACGCCGAGCGCGTTGACCTTATAGCGTCCATCGACGCCGATAGCCAAAGGTCGACGTGTGTCCGTCGTTTGATATTGCCCGTAGCCGACGAGTCCCACCTGCAGCAGCGTCTGCTTGTCGGGCGTCAGCGGAAGCATCTGGGTCACCGAGTAATCGATGTCGAATGTCTGGCCCGAACGCACGTCGGTGTCCTTCTGGGTTCCATGGAATTCATAGACCTCATACGCCGACACCGCGGTTCCCTTGTCTGCGGTGATGTAGACGGTCTGGCCTACGCTCAAGAAGTGTCCCCAGTAACCAGCTCCCGTATTGTCGGTCGCGCCATCGTGAAACCGGCCGGTCGGCACCATGACGCTGTAACTTGCGAGGAGATCCGCACGCGGGCGCTGCCAACCCAGGGTCAATGGAGAAAATTCCGAGTCGCCGAAACCCGAGGTTGACGCAGGCGCACCGAACCTGACCAGAGTGAGCGAACTGCTCGTGATCTCAAGATTCGCCGTGGCCGCATAGGTTCCACCGAGGATCGTCAGCTTGCTCACCCACACAAAGATGTTCTGATCGATGAAGACGGAGACCTTCCCGTTGAGGGGCAGACGACTTCCATCGGCCCCTTTCGTCTCGTCGAATGAGTACGGCTGAACCACCGCCTGATACGTCAGACCGGCATCAGGCAGCGCGCCCGAGTTGACGGCGGCGCCGCCGGGCGTATACGAACCTCGGATCTGGCCCCGCGCCGGGTCGACGCACATCGCGAAGCACAGGCACAATATGGCCGCGATCTCAGTGCGAATTGCTTGCACCGCCGGGGTACTTCTCGAACATCTTGTCGAGCGCCTTGTTCATCTTCGCGGGTCTCAATGTGTCGGCGCCTGCGCCGGGATCGGGAACTTTTCGAACATCTTGTCGAACGCCTTGTTGATCTTCGACGCGTTCTTCGACGGTTTGTCGCTGGCGGTCGCGGTCGCAACTCCGCGCCAGACCATCTTCTTCGTTTTGGCATCGTACAGATCGACGATCAGCGTGCCCTCGACGTACGTCTCGACCTGTGCGGCACCACCACCCCACCACGGTCCAGGGCCGAAACCGCTCACGACCAGTTCCTTCCGCTCGTTGGTGGTGACGTGCGTGGCAACGATCAGGTTCGGCGCAGCGGTGTTCATCGCAAGTCCTCTACCCGCCAACCGCGCGTCGACCGCTGAGTGGATTCGCTCTTCATTGAGCGGATCGGGTGCGGGTGTTCCGTCGGCCCACGCGTAGGTCTTGTAGGTCGCAAACGGTGCGGCCGGATCGGAATCGACGTTGACCTTCTGCGCATAGAGAACTGCGGTCGTCATGACGAGGGCGACCGCGACCATTGCGTTCTTCATATACCCTCCATGAGGACGTGCCAGAGCAAGTGACCTGCCGATGCCGTGACGGCAATAAGGCACGGTCTTCTGTTTTCGATGACCACCGACCGTCAGCGTCCACAAGATCCCGGTGGCGGAAAGACGAGCTTCGCGAGGGTGCCAGCCAGGTTCAGATGGGCAGCATCTTCAGGTTCTGAATCAGGTCCAAGGTCACTGCATCCTGTCAACGTGTGTATTGATCGCGGCACGTGGCGGCGTCTTCATGCCAAAACCGAGGGCCTGACGATTGCACAAACTGCCGGTGATAAATACAGGAGCACGTCATGCACACGCGTTCGAGCTTCTCGGTGTTGTCTTTAGTGGTGATCTCCATGCTCGCGGCCGTCGCTGTGTCGGGCGCCGGACGGGCACAGGCGACTCAATATCCGATTCTGGATGTGGTCGCGAACAAAGTGATCCTGACGTATCAGCAGTCCAGCTGCGAGCAGTTGTGGCAAAAGAAATCTGCGCCGCCGAGCGAGGAACAGCAGAGGATCGTGACGCTGCTTCGCGGTGATCCTCAGATGCGTGCCGCGTTCATCAACAAGGTCGCGGCTCCCATCGCCAACAAGATGTTCGACTGCGGAATGATTCCTTAGGGGTGAAGGATCATGCGAAGCATCTTCTTCGGCGCATCGATTCTGATTCCAGCCCTCGCGCTGTCGATAACCGCCGCCGCGTACGCGCAGGAGAACTCGGCCGGCACAACGACGAAGGCCAGGCAGAGCAGAAAACCGCACGCGGCGCGATCGGCGCCAGACCTCGAGCCACGAGCGATTGCCCTGCTGAAGGCGTCGAGCGATCGACTGTCGGCAGCCAAGAGACTCTCCTTCACGGCCGTAGAGCTGTTCGAGCAACCGAGCCGCCACGAACACCCGCTCGCCTACGCGACGCGATCCGAAGTCGTGTTGCAGCGGCCCAACCGCCTGAAGGTGGTAACGACAGGCGATGGTCCAGCCTCGGAGTTCTACTACAACGGCTTCACGATGGCGGCGTTCGCCCCGGCCGAGAGCCTGCTCGCCGTTGCGGAGGCGCCGCCGACCATCGACGCGACGTTGGAGAAGGCGTATCAGTCCGCGGGCATCTATTTCCCTTTCACGGACCTGATCGTTGCCGATCCGTACAAGGACATGGCTGAGGGTCTCGAACTCGCGTATTACGTCGGCCAGTCGAAGGTCGTCGAGGGCATGATCACGGACATCGTCGCCTACATCGACAAGGGCGTCTTCATGCAAGTGTGGATTGGCGTCGACGACCAGCTTCCTCATCGAGTGCGTGCCGTCTATCTGAACGATCCGGAACGTCTCCGCCACGACTTGGAGCTCGTCAACTGGCAACTCGACTCACCGGCTATCGACGTGTTCACCCCTGCAAACACGGAGAGCGCGACACGCATTCCGTTCGCGCATCCGCATCCGCAGCAGGCAACCGGGACAAGCGGAAAGAAGACTCCGACCAGGACAACCAAACCTACAACGAGGTGAACGACGTGAACATCATTCGCGCGACCATCATTTGTGTGACGATCGCTCTCGCCGCAAGCGCGCCCGCGTTCGGTTTTGCGCACGCGAACCGGTTCGGTGGGAGCACCGTCCACAGTTTCGGAGCCACGAGCCATACCAGCGCCTTCGGATCGAGTACGTCGCACGTAGCCGGTCTCGGCACGTCTCACACCAACGTGTACGGCGGCAGCACGACGCACACCGCGTGGGGCGGAACGACGCATACCAACGTGTATGGCGGCACCACGTCGGGACGGTATGGGGATGGCGCCGTGCACACCACGCCGTACGGAACCACCGCATATGCGTCGGCGTATCATCCGCCCACCGCGTACTACGGCTACCATCCGCCGGCCACCGTCGGCTACTACCAGGCAGGGTGCTATCACTGTGGATACGGCGCGGCGGCTGCCGCAGGTGCCGTCGCCGGCGCCGCGATCGGCGCGGCGGTCGGCACGTCCGGAGCCAATGCCGCGGCCGCGAACGCGAACGCGGCCGCCGCGAATGCGAATGCTGCTGCGGCCGCAGCGGCCACAGCGTCGGCGTATCCCGTCGCGTATCAGATGGGAGCGGTCTACGCCGCTCTTCCGGCGGGCGGTTGCGCAATGCCGCAGGTGAATGGAGCGACGTATTACGTGTGTGGGAACACGTGGTTTAGCCCGGCGTATGGTGCAAACGGCGTCTATTACCGCGTCGTTCCGACGCCGTAGCGACCGTGATGAGGACGCGCGTTCCGGACGCGCGTCCTCATCACCACCGAAGACAGCGCGACAGCTATTAATCGGCCGGCGGCCAGACTTCTTCAGAACTTGATGGTGAAACCGACCAACGGCCCCTTCATCGCGGTGTTGAACAGGAAATCGTTCTTGTCGTAATCGACGCTGAGATAGCGGTACCCGAAGTTGAGCGCGTAGCGTTCGTGGATGTCCAGACCCACGTTTCCGACAATCTGATAGGTGAAGTCTGAACCGCCCGCACCGATATCGCCGTACGCGGATGCCCACCATCGGCGTGGCAGATCGCGTCTAGCTCTCAGCCCGACGATCCCGTCAACCCAACCCCGGCTGGCCTCGAGACCAACGTCCGGCAACAGACCCGCCCGGAACCGAAGCTCTGACTTCAGGTGCCAGTACCTGATGCCGCCGAGAACGTCTACTGACGCGTCCGCACTGTCCAGAACCCGGTAGCCACCCTCAGGACCGAGAATAAACAGTCGCTGCTGGGGGTCCACGCTGGAAAACAGCGGCCCCGGCGTCGCATGCTGGCCTCGAAGATCGGTGTAGATCACATCTGTCAGCACAACGAGTTTGTCCCGTCGCGCATCAGCCAGACCCATCGCGGCAAAATGCATGGCTGAGAATATTGCTGAACGACGCATCGAGGTCGGCCGAGCGGTTTCCGATTCCGACTGGACCATCGATCCCGGAGCCCCAGAGGTACGGGACAACCTCGAACTGCCAGCCTTCCGTGGAAGCCTGCGGTGAAGCGGTTTGTGCCGTCACGTGTGAAGCGCACAACATCACACCAGCGACGACACCAACGACAAGAGTCCGTGTGCTCACGATTCCCACATTTCCCAGCCCCACTTCGAGTGCTTTCGCGCGATCGTCGCATTGGCCGGGGGTCGATCGCGCAACACACCGGTCGATCGGCACCACCACGCGGCCAGACGGGCGACTCCCGGCAAGGCGCGTACCGTCGTGAGCCGACGGAAAAGCGTGGCCTGTATTCAGGTTCGCGGTGCGAATGCGTGTGACGTGCCGAGATGTCGTGATCGCCTGATCGTCTTCATCAAATCTTGAACACAGTCACGACCGGCAGTGAGTGCGGAGTCGGATGCCTGCAAATCCGCCGATTCGCGCGGAGTACACCGGGATTGCTGCTTGCAGACGCAGCCTGCTTCATGCGTGCGCCTTCGTCGGCGGACATCGCAAGGAGAAATGACTGACGATGAACTCAAACAGAAGCGTGGCGAGATTGAGCATCGCGGCCATCGCCATCGTGATTCTTTTCTTCACCTATCAAGGGCTTCAGCGCGTTGGGGCGCAGCAGCGGCCGGCGGGGGCGCCAACGACGCAGGAACGTGGACAGGTTGCGGGCGAGCCCGGCTCTCCCGGAACCACCATGACCATCAGCGGTGAACAGCTTCCGGCGCCGCAGGCGCCCTTCGGAGGAAAGATCGAGCGGAATGCCTTGGAGTCCACGCCGTACTGGCCGGCGCGAATCGTCCCACCGAAAGGCGCACCGAATGTGCTGCTGATCATGACGGACGACGTCGGTTACGGCGCGCCATCGACGTTCGGCGGCGTCATTCCGACGCCGGCGCTCGATCGCATCGCGAACAACGGACTCCGCTACACGAACTTCCACTCGACCGCCCTCTGCTCGCCGACACGCGCGGCACTCATCACGGGGCGCAATCATCATTCGGCCGGCTTCGGCGTCATCTCGGAACAGGCGACCGGGTACCCTGGCTATGACAGCATTCTTCCAACGGACAAGGTCACGATCGGGCGCATCCTCCGCGACAACGGGTACGCGACATCATGGTTCGGCAAGGATCACAACACCCCTGCATTTGAGGCGAGTCAGGCAGGGCCGTTCGATCAATGGCCGATCGGCATGGGGTTCGACTACTTTTACGGGTTCGTCGGCGGTGACACCAGCCAGTGGCAACCGAACCTGTTCCGCAACACGTCACCGATCTATCCGTACGTTGGCCGTCCCGGCTGGAACCTGACGACGGCGATGGCCGACGACGCGATCGATTACATGAAGCGCATCACGGCCATCGAACCCGATCAGCCGTTCTTCGTGTACTACGTCCCGGGCGGTACGCACGCGCCGCATCACCCGACGCCCGAGTGGATCAAGAAAACTGAAGACCTGCACCTCTTTGACAAGGGCTGGAACGCGCTTCGCGACCAGATCTTCGCCAATCAGAAGCGGCTCGGCGTGATTCCGCAGAACGCGAAAATGACGCCGTGGCCGAACGATCTCCTGAAGAACTGGACCGAGCTGACGCCAGACGAGCAGAAGTTGTTCGTCCGGCAGGCCAACGTCTACGCTGCCTACTTGATGTACACCGACCATGAGATCGGGCGCGTCATCCAGGCGGTCCAGGACATGGGTAAGCTCGATGACACCCTCATCATCTACATCAGCGGCGACAACGGATCGTCAGCGGAAGGCACGTTGAACGGGACACCGAACGAAGTGGCCATGTTCAACGGCATCGAGGTTCCGGTCGCGGACCAGTTGAAAAACTTCTACGACGTATGGGGGTCCGATAAGACGTACAACCACATGGCGGTGCCCTGGTCGTGGGCATTCGACACGCCGTTCTCGTGGACCAAGCAGATCGCCTCACACTTCGGCGGGACGCGTCAGGGCGTGGCGATCTCGTGGCCGAGTGTAATTACCGACCGAGGCGGCATCCGCAATCAGTTCCATCACGTGATCGATATCGTTCCGACCATCCTCGAGGCGACGCATATCCCGGCGCCGAGGATCGTCGACGGCATCCCGCAGAAGCCGATCGAGGGCGTCAGCATGGCCTATACCTTCGAGAAGGCGAACGCCAACGCACCGTCGACGCATCACACGCAGTATTTCGAGATGTTCGGCGACCATGCGATTTACCACGACGGCTGGATCGCCAGCACGAAGGTCATGCGCCCATCATGGGTGACGTTCGGGCCGGCGCTAACCGATCCCGCCCACTTCCCGTGGGAGCTCTACGATCTCACGAAGGACTGGACCCAGTCTGAAGACCTGTCCGCCAAGTATCCGGAGAAGGTCAAGGAGATGGACGCGCTGTTCTGGACGGAGGCAAAGAAATATCAGGTGTTGCCGCTTGATGCCTCTGTCGCGCCTCGCCTCGTGACTCCTCGTCCGAGCCTCGCTGCCGGACGCAACACGTTCACGTGGAGCGGAACGATCACCGGAACTCCGAACGGCGACGCGCCGAGTTTGCTGAACACCTCCTACTCGTACAGGGCCGACGTCGAGATTCCGCAAGGAGGCGCCGAGGGGATGATCGTGACGCAGGGCGGACGCTTCGGCGGGTACGCGCTCTATGTTCTCAAGGGCAAGCCGGTATTCGTATGGAATCTGGTCGATCTGAGGCGCGTGCGATGGGAGGCGCCCCAGGCCCTGGCACCGGGAAGCCACTCCATTGAGTTCGACTTCAAGTACGAGGGCCTCGGCGGAGGCACGCTCGCCTACAACAATCTGAGCGGTATCGGTCGTGGCGGTACTGGCGTTCTGAAGGTGGACGGACAAACAGTTTCCACGCAGACGATGGATCACACGCTCGCCGCGATTCTGCAGTGGGACGAGAACTTCGACATCGGCGCCGACACTGGAACACCGGTCGACGACGCGGATTATCAGACTCCCTTCGCGTTCACGGGGAAACTGAACAAGCTGACGCTGACGATCGACCGGCCCAAGCTGTCGCCGGCCGACATCGAGCGTCTCAAGCAACCGGCGCCCACCGCAACGAGCGGACGACCGTAGCACTCGAAACGATCGTGGCACCTGCGGGGCCTGAGGTCTAGTCGTGACACGCGTCAAGGCCGCACGACATCGCGCGATGTGGACGTGCGTGGGCATCGCCGTCGCGATCGCGATCGGCATCGGGACGTCGCGACAATCGGCTCACCCTGCATCAACTGGCATCGAACACGCGTTGACAGAGTTCAACCCGACCGTCGAAAACCCGCGTGCGGCCCCGGGGCGGCCGCCGACGGGGATGGTCTGGATTCCCGGTGGCGAGTTCTCAATGGGAGCGCAGATGGTTCCAGACGAAGGTCGGGTCGGCATGGTGGTGACGCACGACGCGCGGCCCATCCATCGCGTGTACGTCGATGGTTTCTGGATAGACGAGACCACCGTCACCAATGCGCAGTTTGCGCAGTTCGTGAACGCAACGGGGTATGTCACGGTCGCCGAACGCATACCGGCCGCCGGAGACTTTCCCGGAGTACCTCCCGAAAATCTTGTCGCCGGCGCTCCCGTGTTCGCGCCGCCGGATCATCCCGTGCCCCTCAACGATTACCTGCAATGGTGGTCGTATGAACCGGGTGCGAACTGGCGACATCCTGAGGGGCCCGGCAGCGATCTCGAAGGACGGGAAACGTATCCGGTCGTGCAGGTCGCGTACGAAGATGCGGAAACGTACGCGCGCTGGGCTGGAAAGCGGCTTCCGACCGAGGCGGAATGGGAGTTCGCGGCACGCGGCGGCCTATCGGGCCAACGGTTCGTCTGGGGCAATCAGTTCCGACCTGAAGGCCGATGGATGGCGAACACGCACCAGGGGCGGTTTCCGGTGATGGATACCGGCGACGACTCGCACGTCGGCATTGCCGCCGTCGCGCTGTATCCGCCGAACGGCTACGGCTTGTACGACATGGCAGGCAACGTATGGCAGTGGGTGAGTGATTGGTATCGCCCGGACTACTATGCGCAGCTCGCGTGGCAAGCGCCGGTCGCCCGCAATCCGCGGGGACCGGCGTCGTCTTTCGATCCCGACGAGCCGTCCGAACGCAAGCGCGTGATCCGAGGCGGCTCGTTCCTCTGCACGGACCAATACTGCTCACGCTACATCGTCGGCACGCGGGGAAAAGGGGAAGTGAGTAGCGGAGCTAATCATCTTGGCTTCCGCTGTGCGAAAGACAAATAGAGCCAGACACCGGCGAGATATGTTCCGCGCGAAGACTGCCGCCATTTCCGATCCGCAAGAGTTTTCACTCGCGGTCGGCGGACCGCTATACGAGGCCTATCTCCGCACGCATCTGGCCGCGCCGCCGCTTCGATTCGTCCACCGGCGCCTTGTGGCGTACCTCCTGATCAACTGGGTTCCGCTGTGTCTGCTGTCGGCGTTCGACAAGCGCGGTGCGGACGTGACCGTCTCGTTTTTTCGTGACATCGACGTGCACACGCGGTTGCTCATCGCGCTGCCTTTGTTCGTCGCCGCGGAGCCATTCGTCCATCAACGACTCACCGGCTCCGTGCGCCAGTTCCTCGACCGCGGACTCATCGCCCCGGCCGATCTGCGGCGATTCGGGGCCGCGGTGGTCTCGAGTGTGAAGCTGAGGAACTCCGCGATGCTTGAGATCGCAGTGTTGCTCGTGGCGTTCATCGGGGGGCAGTGGGTGTGGGAATCACGCGTTTCGCTGAACGTTGGCACGTGGTACAACACCGGCGGCCCCGATGAATCGATGCTCACGCTGGCCGGCCGGTGGTACGTGTTCGTCAGTTTGCCCCTCTTCCGGTTCCTCGCGCTCCGATGGCTGGTCCGGCTGATCGTCGTCTGGTATCGCTTCCTGTGGCTGGTGTCGCGGATCCCGCTTCGTCTGAATGCGCTTCATCCAGACCGAACCGGTGGTCTCGGCTTTCTCAATACAAGCGTGTTCGCCTTCGCGCCGATTCTCGTGGCGACGACGTCGCTACTCTCCGCCATGATCGCGCAGCGCATCTGGCATGAGGGCGCCGCGTTACCGCAATTCAAGATGGAGATCCTCGGCGTCGTGGCCATCCTCCTGCTGCTCGTCCTGCTGCCGCAGACCTTCTTTGCGATTCAGCTGGAGAGCACCTGGCGGACCGGCAGCCGCGAGTACGGAACTCTCGGCAGCCAGTACGTGGACGGCTTCCGCCGAAAGTGGCTGGACGCCCACCCGGACACGCGCGAGTCGCTGGTCGGGAGCGCGGATATCCAGTCGCTGGCCGACCTTGCCAACGCCTATGAGGTGATTCGAGATATGTACCTCGTGCCGATTACGAGGACTACGGTGGTGCGGCTTGGAGTGTTGATCATCATTCCATTGCTGCCGCTCGTGCTCACGATGGTGCCGTTCGAAAAAATCGTGGACCAGGCGCTCAACATGTTCATCTAGGAGGCCAGGGAAGTACGTGCGCAGCGGAGCCATTCACTTGGCGTCCGCTGCGGCAAGGACAGGTAGCTATCGATTGACCGAGATAGCTGGAGTTGTGAAGTACGCAGGCTCGTTGCCGGGATACCACTTGATGTTGCAGCCCATGCTCGGGCGCTGTGTCTCCGATGGCGCCTTGCCCGCCAGCACGGCGTCGGCGGCAGCTCGCAGATCAGCACCGGTGACGGGCACGTCGCTTTTCGGGCGGCTTCCATCGAACTGGCCGCGATAAACGAGCCTGCGGTTGCTGTCGAACAAGAACAAGTCCGGCGTGCACGCCGCCTTGAACAATTTGGCCACCTTCTGATCCTTGTCGAACAGGTACGGGAAGACGTAGCCGGCTTCCTCGGTTTCCTGCTTCATCCCTTCCGGACCATCCTCCGGAAATTCCTCGATGCTGTTGGACATGATCGCGACGACATCGAGGCCCTTCGCCTCGTACTCCTTCGCGAAGCGGGCGAACTCCGAACGGATGTGCCTGACAAACGGGCAATGTTTGCAGATGAAGGCCACCAGCAGCGCCTTGTTGCCCTTGAAGTCGGCATCAGAAACAACCTTACCGTTGAAATCGGGCAACGAAAAGGACGGCAGCGGCGTGCCGAGATCGAGCATCGTAGACGGTGTTGCGGGCATGCAGGCTCCTTCCGAAGATTGAATGCGATGGAATTATAGTCCGCCGGTCACGAGGCGCGCGCCGGACTCAGCCTTGCCGTCACCGCGAATCGCGGCGAACCATAGCGTCGAAGTCCTCGTACCGCATTTCCACATGCTTGCCGAACGCGGTGCGGAAGTCGACGCCGCGGGCAAGATCCCGAAGCAGACCGACGATCGCATTCGCACCGCGGAGTTGCATGATGCGACGCACCGCGTACGTGCTGTACGCGTAGGCCAATCGGGCCTGAAGCGCATTCAGACCAGTAAAGCTGCCGTGCAGCTGCTCCAATGGCGGGCGGACGCTGACCGCCGAAAGGATCGCCTCCGACTGCTCGACGCCTCCCGGTTCGAGTGCCGTCGCCAGTCCTTCGTTCATCCACACCGGCACGGTCGGGCCGCCGATATTCGCAACAACCGCGTGCACGAACTCGTGCGTCAGCACGCGATCGAGCTGCTCGGTCTGCTGCAGTGCTCCGCGTACCGGGACGTGGATGCGACCGTCGTACGACGCCCCGCTCCACGCGGGCATGCGCGTGATGTCCTGGAACTGCTGCATGGTGTAGAGCACGACCGTGATCGTCCCGGTTGGATACGCGCGCAGCGACTCGCCGACCTGCTGGTAGGCCGACTCCAGGTAATCGACGACGCGTCGCGCGAGGAACTCGTCGGCGGGTCCTTCGAACAAGACGGTAAAGTGCGTCCCTTGCGATCGCGAGAATCGTCCGACGAGCTGTTGTTCCTTGCGCCACGCGGCGAGTCGCTCCTCGAGCGGGCCCGTGTCGCCTTTCGGCGCCAGCTTCAGTGCGGCCTCACAGGTCGCGATCGCCTCGTCGAGCCGACCGCTGCGGTGCTGCAGGTCGCCGAGCACGATCGACGCCTGCATCAGATTCGGCCGGAGCTTCAATGCGCGAACGAGCCATGTCTCGGCGTCGCCATTACGTCCGAGCATCAAGGCGGCGAGGCCGGCTCCGAGCGCGACATTCCCGTCGTTGGGCAGCTGCGCCGCGGCCGCGGTGAACGCCGTCAGCGCATCGTCGAACCGCCGTTCGTTGAGCGCGGTGGCGGCTTCTTTCGCCAGCGTCTGTGGATCCTTCGCGCCTCGCTGGGCTACGGATGGGGTCGCGCAGATCAGCAGGAGGACGACAGCGAGACCGCCGCGTAGTGCTAGCGGCATATGGATGTCATCGGGCGCCGATTATATCGCCCGCATATCAGCGGATTACTTGCTGTGCGGCTTGTCGGGTGTGAAATGCAGGATCACCAGGCCGAGGATGAGCGCGAGAAGGCCGATCAAAGCGGAGCCGATAAACCCGTTCACGTCCCGTCTCCTCGCTTCAGAATGAGGCCAACAGCCAAGGTCGTCAGCTGATAACGATCAGCGGTTGCTTCTGATCAAAGCGGTTAACGATCCGAAACGCGCCGCCTCCGCAGATTGTTGTCGTCCAGCATTTTGACCAGGAATTGACGCGGCTCGTACCGACGAAATAATTCGCGGCGGGTCCGCGACGCGATGGCTTCTGCCGCGTCGCGGCACCCGCCCTACAACCCTACCCGCCTTACCCGCCTTACCCGCCTTACCCGCCCCACCCCCCCTTCCTCGTCTTCGCCGCCTGTTTCCCCGCGAAGGTCCGCTTGTACATCCCTTCCCGGAGTTCCCTTTTCCAGTTTCAGGTCGCCTTTTCGTATAAGGGGATTTGCATGCCCGCGTTCAGCCCCATCGCGTTT
>JACXTT010003907.1_pt1 | contig 22492 bp, 24 predicted proteins | sample 9270951 | NCBI WGS metagenome assembly JACXTT01 (sample SAMN15532306, study PRJNA645909) | rock metagenome | isolation source: weathered quartz diorite | place: Puerto Rico | collected 2017-06-21
GGGCGCGGCGGCGAGCGGCTCTCCCGCCGCGACCTCGCGCAGCAACGCCTCCCACGCGCGCCACGCGCGCGCGCACTCGGCGCACCCGTCCAGGTGGGCGCGCGCGCCCTCGTCGCCGTCCGCCAGCGCGGGCAGCAGCCATTCGAAGCGGTCGCAGGAATTCATGACAACCCCCCGGCGGGTCTCGCCGCGCCGAGCGCGCGCTCGCGGAATTTCCGCAGGTTGCGCACGGCGACGAAGAAATGGGCCTTGACCCCCCCCTCGCTGAGCCCCATGGCGGCGGCGATCTCGCGGAATTTCATCTCCTCGAAGACTTTCATCAGCACCACCGCCCGCTGCCGGGGAGGCAAGCGCGTCACCGCCTCGCGCACCCACGCGGCGTCGCGCGCGTCGGTCAGCGAGCGTTCGGGGTTTTCGGCCCCGGCCAGCCCGTCCATTTCGGCGTCGCCGCGCTTGCGGGTGCGCCACGATTCGAGGTGGTTGAGGCAGAGGTTGGTGGCGATCTTGTAGAGCCAGTTTTTCAGCGAGGCCTCGCCGCGGAAGCCCGGCAGCGCCTGCCAGGCGCGCACGAAGGTCTCCTGCGCCAGCTCTTCCCCCTCCGCCTCGCTGCGGGTCATGCGCGCGCAGTGGCGGAAAATCTCCGCCTGGTAGCGGCCGACGATCGCCGCGAAGGCGTCGGCGTCGCCCCGCTTCGCGGCGTCAACCCAGCGTTCTTCGAGGCGGGGCTCCCCCGCCACGGCCCCGGCCGCGCGCATCAGCGGGAATCTTAGGGCGAAGGGGGCGGCGGCGGCGCTCATCGTCTCTGGTGACCTGCGGTCCCCCGCGAGGTTTAACCGCGCGGCCCCGCTCCCGCGCCCCGCTAACCCCGCGATCCCGCGCGCCTTGTCCGCCGGGTAGTGTCTCAGTTTGAATTTCAGGAGGCCAAAGCGGCTATTTCCTCCAAGTTCCAGACATGATCGGCGACCCCCGCCTCCATCGCCGGGGTGACGCGTAGGGACTTATGGATTCTGGCGAAATTGTAGTGCATGTAGTGAAGCGCCACCGCGTGCATGTGGTTTTCGATCTTCTTGGAAAACCCGTTGGTGAGCCGCGTGAATCGCCGCACGCACATCCGCATGGTCAAATTCTGCCGCTCCACGAGACTCGTTGAGATGTGCTGCCTGTCGGGATGGCCGCTCACAACGCCACGAATGACCCCACGGAACGATCCGGCGCCGTAGCGCCTCTCCGTGGGATTGGTTCCGCCTCTCGGCTCCCCGTAAAGCTTCACCAGCATGGCGTAGTCCACTTGATCACTGAAAGCGCTCTCAACGGCTTGGAGATAGGCTTTGTGTCCATCCGTGGTCAGTTGGACGCGGCGCGACAGGCGGGATGCCAGATCGGCCATGAAGGCGTTGGCGTATTCGGCGTCCCGGCGACCAACCAAGAAGTTCGGCACCAGCTTGGTATCGGGACAGACGGCAACCCAAGTCCAGACATCCCCCATCCCGAACTGCCCCCGCATATCCTCCGGGACATTCTTTTCCTTTGAGTAGCAAAAGCTCCAAATCTCATCACACTGGATATGGCGGCAGGGCAGATTCCGCAAGGTTTTGTCCTGATATTCTGCACAGGCGATGCCAACATCAACCAACAACTTCGTGACCGTATTGATGCTCACATCCACGAGCCGGGATGTCGAGCGCATGCTGCCTCCCTCCACGAGACAGCCCAAGATGCGGGCACGGTCGGATAGGCTCAATCTGTTCATACTGAACATTGTACTTGAGCGGTGAAGTAATGTCAACATTTAATTTAAAGCGTAAAATGCCTCTTTCTCGGTGTCCCAAGAAGCCAGAGAGAAGAAGGAATGACCCCATGACTGTTTGTGTCGCTGCCATTGCCAGAAGCGGGCTTTCAATCATTGGCGCGGCTGATCGGATGATCACGGCACACGAAGTCATCGAGTTTCAGCCTGATTCGCCGGAGATGGGATTACAGGAAGGGGGAAAAGTCAGGAGGCCAACAAAGCTGATTCCCCTTACAAAAAGCGCCATCGCCATGATAGCGGGTGATCTGTGTGTTCAAGCCGAGATCATCAGTAATCTCATGTCTGGTTTGCCGGGGTATGATTTGGGGAAAATAATCGACATAAGAACAATCGCAGATCGGTATCGCAACGCCCATGACACGCTGTTGAGCAGGCGCGCGGAACAAGAAATTCTTTCACCCCTTGGATTGAATCTGAATTCATATATCAGGAGAAACAAGGAACTGAATTCTGAATTAGCTATTCGGATCGCGAAAGAATTGGACGAATTCGAGCTTCCGGGAACCGAAACTATCATTGCCGGAATTGACGATGACGGTGCACATCTGTTCGTCATCATGAATGGGAGGGTCAGCAGAGAAGACATCACTGGATTTGCCGCGGTAGGAAGCGGATACCACCAAGCAGAATCTCATTTGATGGTCTCGGGTCATTCGCGCGAAGTATCAGCATTCAAGGCTCTATATGATGTTTTTGTCGCGAAGAAACATGCGGAGTCGGCGCGAGGCGTTGGGGAGCAAACCGATATGTTTTTAATCGAGAAAGAGCTTCCGGAACCGTTATTCATTTATCAAGACACAATCATCTCCATGCTCGATGAAAGATACGCAGCCGCAGAGACTATCGCTAAAGAAACCAACAAGATGGTTCATGCCGCAATCGAGCAGCGATTCGATGATTTAAAAAGAGAAGTGGCCAAAAAAGAAAAAGAGGTGGGAGGGGATAAACCGAAGCAAGCCGAGTGATATAATTAAACCGAATAACAGCATTCATATTATTTAACAAAGAGTATTCATGAAAAACTTTAGATTTGATCTTTATAGGTATCAAATACTTCCGATAGATCGGGAGTTTCAGGGTCAACTCTTTAGCAAATACAAAACGATTGAAGAGCTGTTACAGGCAAAGAATGAAGTTATCGAAGAAGTCATCAAAGAAATACAAGATTATTCTACTGGAAAAACTGAGATAAAGAGTAAGCTGTTATCTATTAAGGATAATTTTATATTATACAAATTTGCTGCGAATAGATCATTAACAAGAGAAACGCCTGAATTTCGAGAAGAAGAGCTTGATAACTGGCCTTCACTATATGTCTGCATTTGGAATCACCCCGAGCACCAGATTATTGCAATTCATGAAAGAAGAGAGGCATTTCAACACACTGAAACAGTAATAGAAGCGATTGTTACTGCGGTAAATAAAAAAGTAGAAATAATAAATCTTCGCGTTCATACAGAACCGTTGTTCAGCAAAGAAGATTTCTGGAAAATTATTGAAGACCACAAGGGGAAAATTACGAATATTAAATTTGAACTCATAACGCCAAACATGGCTAATATATCTGGCGCTTTGAGTGACGACTTAAAAGCATTTGCTAAAAATACAAATACGAGCAAAACGGACATAGAAATATCATCTGATCCAGCCGCTTCTCTAAAGATTGAAAGAAGCAATGACCAGCTAGAGGGTCTTGTTAGATATGCAAGCGAGGGGCTGGGAAATATCTCGTTGAAAGTAAAGGGATATAAAAGAGTGTTGCAAACATCAACTACAAAACGAGTTACTCAGATTGATGAGGCGGAGATAACCGGAAAAACTGCCGAAGAGCTAATTGAAATATTTAAGGGACTTTTGCCATGAAAGGGATTATTAAAATCAGCACATTCTCTTTGGTTGCCGGATACTTCGTATTCCAACTTCAAACATATCTTGAATCATGTTCATTCTCTGATTTCTTAAAGAAAAATCTAATTACCTTATTGGTGACTTTGCTTGCAATCAACTCTGCAACTCTTGGCATAGTTCTTACAAAAATCCGAGATTTGCTCGACTCATCAAAAAAACTAGAATCATTTACAAAAACAAAAAAAGAAATGATACTATCAATAAACGAGCAGATCGCTTTGATAATCATCTCTTCGTTTGTAATTATTTTATGCGGATCGAAATATGTCCAAGACAACGGAATAGTGCAAAATAGTTTAACAATAACAATTATTGCCTGTTTTATTTACTCTATCTCAATAGTTCACGACACGGCAATGAGTGTATTTACGATGTTGGATTTCGACGCAATAAGGGAACCTTAATTTTGGAGATTATTTCTTTCCTTTCCACCGCGCCGCCGCCGCCTTTCTGGCGATTTCCTTGCGCCGCTTGGCGCTGAGGATCTTAGCCCTCATCCTACCGCCCCGGAGGCCTCCAAGCCGCCCCAGAGCCACGGCAGCGGGGTTCCTGTCATCGGGAGGGGCGACATCCTCGGCCTCCCCGGTCGAAATGTCCACGATCAGCTTGGCGAGCTGGTTTGGATCACGGGGGCGCTTGGGGCAGCGATCTGCGGCCATGAGGAACGCAATAATAGCACGGAGCGAAAATTATGCAAATTCAAACTGAGACACTACCGTCCGCCGCCAACCCTTGCGCCCTTCTGACGTGCCCGCTAGAATATCGCTTTCGTTCGTCAAGCCGTGCCCATGTAGCTCAGTTGGTAGAGCAGAGGACTGAAAATCCTCGTGTCGCTGGTTCGATTCCGGCCGTGGGCACCATCCCTCCACCTTGCACTCCGCCTGCCTGTGAAGGCGTGAGAAACAGGCAAGTTTCCTCGGTTCCAAAGCCTTCCTTTTCCGCGTAGGTCAAACCGCGCGGAAAGAGAATCTTTTGGAACCGCGGGCGCGCGTCCGCTGGGAGCGTCTGCCAAAGCCGCGGCGCCTTGCAGACGACCGTTTCCGCGTAGTCGGTCAGGCGGGCCACGTCGAGCCCGTCGGTTCCGTTCTTACGGGTCAGGGCGTCCGCCTCCGCGATCTGGCCGTTGAGCCCGCGCAGTTCCCGCGGTAGACATCGCGGTCAATGGCCTGATCGTAGATGAAAGCGTGGTGAAGCCGCTGCGCCTTGCCGCGCAGATCGGCAAGCCGGTCGGCGGCCAGCTTCGCCTCGCGCCCCGCGTCTTTCTGCCGCGCCTTCCATGCGTCGAGCAGCACCACTTTTTGCAGCTTCGCATAGGCCGGGTTTTGGAGGCTTTCGAGGTAGCCGACGAAGCGGGCTTCGACCTGCTCTTTGCGCTGGTTGACCGCGAGGCATTGGCCGTTGCGGCAGCGGTAGTAGGCATACCGGGCGCTCCGCCCTTTCGACCAACTCGCGGTCAAGGGGGTGCTGCAAGCGGCGCAGCGGGTGAAGTGGCGGAGCGGGAAATCCGGGTTTTCCCGCTCATGGGGGGTCGGAGTGATCGCCCGCCCCTCCAAAAGCGCCTGAACCTTGCAGTAAAGCTCCGGGGGGACGATGGGCGGAAATGACCCCGGGATACGCTCGCCCCACGCCTCCACGTCGATCCAGCCGCCGTAGAGGGGGTTTTTAAGCAGGGCGCTGAAGACTTCCGGCCCGATCCGGCGCCCGCCTCGGGAGCGCAGCCCATTGGCGTCGAGCTTGCGGCGGACCGCCTCTTTCGTGAACCGACCGGAGGCGTAGAGTTCAAATCCCTTGCGAACCAGCGGCGCCCGCTCCGGGTCATGGACCATCCCGCCGGGAGCGCTCTTGTCGTTCAGGTAGCCGATGGGGGCCACCCAAATCCACCTGCCCGACTTGGCGGCGGTCTTCATCCCGACCACGGTCCGCTCCGCCTTCGCGTCGTTGTCATATTGGGAGAGGGAGGCCAAGACCCCCTCCATGAGCCGCCCTTCCTTGCTGTCGTCAATCGGTTCCGTGACCGAGAGCAGCTTGATCCCCCAACCGTGGAGCTTCGCCCGGATCGCGTAGTGGTCGAACTGGTTGCGGGCGAAGCGATTAACCGAATAGACGAGGACCGCGCTGACCTTCCCCCGGTTCGCCTTGCAGTAATCGAGCATCCGCGTGAACTCAGTGCGGTTGATCGTCTTGGCGGACTCCCCCTCCTCGATGAACACTTCGACGGCGTCGAGGCCGAGGCGGCGGCTGTGGTCGAGGCAGGCTTCCTGCTGCGTTTGCAGGCTCAGGTTCTGTGTCTGCTCCTTGCTCGACACGCGGCAGTAGATCACGGCATTCATGGGCGGTCTCCGGGAGAGCTTGAAAGGCGTCCAGCGCAAGCTCCGCGACGGCGTAAAGATCGTCGCGGAGGCGGGCCAGGTCGGCGTCCGAAAGGTCGCATTCAGGCCCGATGAGGCTGCGAATCTCCGCCAGCGAAAGCATGACCGGCCGGTGCGGAGAGCATCCCCGCGCCTCGCGGCGATCCCGGCGTCTGCCCGGTGATCCCGGAAGGGAGTTGGCGGTGGTCGCGCGCTTCCGTTTGGCAAGTCGCGGATGGGCTAGTGGTCAAGTTCGGACTCCTCGATCACGAATTTGTAGTTTTTCCCGGCGCGGATGACGACCTCGCGGTCGCCCCCGCTCAGGGTTTTGCAGCTCGTAGGGAGAATTCGGAGTGACCGAAGCGGACGTGATCGCGCGTCAACTCCTCCAACCGGCGGAGCAGTTCGGAGAGGGGTTGCGCGGCGGGCTTCATTCGTCGGCCTTCACTCCGACAATTTCGATGCCGGGATCGGAGCCGTAGGTGCGGGCGTCGCGGGTGTTGAGCTTGAAGCGGCCGCCCATCGTCAAAACCCCGTATTCGATCAGCTCGCCCTTTTCCTCGCGGATGACCCGCGGCGTAGCGAAGTAGATCACCTTGAAGGGGTATTGCTCGCCGAGCAGTTGGTAGGCATGACGGAGAACGGGGCCAAGCGGGACGAGGATGAGCGGCGCCGAGTTCTCCCCGGTTTCGCTCATCAGGATGCTGATTTGCACGTCCAGCACCAGCTTGATCTCCCGTGCGTTGAACGCGAGGCACGGGTGATAACCCTGCTGGAATTTGAGGAGCATCAGCTTGAGCAGGTCGGCCTTGCGGATGCGCTCGGCCAAGGTGTCGAGAAGATCGCCCGCCGGAAGCTGCCGCTTGACGTGGCTGTAAATCGTCGAGAGCAGGAATTCCTCTAGCGTCACCTTGCGGTTGTCGCTGAGCTTGACGACCTGCGTGTTGAGCCGTTCGCCCAGCTTGATCCCGGCTTCCAACTTCGCCTGAAACTCGTCGCTCTTTTCCATGTCGAGCATCGTGGAGATGGCGACGAGGGAGTGACCCTCATTTTTCAGCGCAAGGATTTTCCGGCACCGCTCCAACACCGAATCCTGCCAGTAAGCCATCTTCCCCCGACCGTTGGGATGGGTTCCGATGATCGGCTCGGGAATCAAGCCCTGCCGGTGCCAGCGCGTCAGGGTCTTGGCGTTCCCGATCTTGGTCCGCCGGAGCAGGTCGCGGGAGCTTATCACGAGACAGAGTATATGTCCCATCTGTATCCGTGTCAAGCACACCTTACGGCGGACTCAATCAGGCGCAGGGTAGGCCTGAGCGGAAACGTGGGGGGGCCGGAAATCAGTGCGCCGACAACCGGGCGTCAACAGGCGTAAAGCCACGAAAACCACGGCCAGAGGCGGGAATTCGCCGCACGTCACTGCCCATTTCAAGCCGCCCTCGCGCCTGCGTCGCCTCCTGCATCACCAGCCCGGCGGCCATAGAACACGCCACAGAACACACCACATTCGTCCACAGACTTGCTACAGATCTTCCAGATACCCACCACCCCCAACGGGGCTAGAGCAGGTCTTTCACCTTGCAGCCGAGCGCTTTGGCCACCTTGTCCATGTTGTCCACGGAGAGATTCGTCGTCCCGCGTTCGATCATGCTGATGAAGGTCGGATGCAGCCCCGCCTTCTCCGCGAGCTTTTCTTGGGACAGGCTCTTGAAGGTTCGCAGGGCGCGGACCTTCTTGCCGAAGATTTTGCGGGTCGGGGATGGGCGCGGCACGGCCGCAAACTTACGGCCCTTGACAACTTTTACTCCACTGTATATCCTTCATGTTGCATTCCGAGATATTTCTGAAATGCCTCGGGGAGCAAAAGGATGTAATGATGATATTCATAGGGGAACACATGGGGCTTGAAAAATTCAGCGGTCGCAATCAGTCAATGAATTTACATCTAGTTCATGTCGCCATTGGATCGGGCATTTCAGGCTCCTTCTGGCAGGGCGGCGGCGCCCTCGGTGTGCTGTTGTTCTCCGCGCTCGGCGCAATCGGGGGGTGCCAGCGCGCTCCCGCGCAGTCGGGCGCGGCGGATGAGTCTGCGCGGAAGGCGACGGAGGCGCGCGCGGCGACCGCCCAGGAATTGCTTAAAAACCTGAATTTCTCGCTCGCTGAGAAAGACACCGAGCGGCGCGCGACCAAGGCCGACCCCAACGCGACCCAGACGAAGCTCTGGGTGCAAATCAAGCTCCACAACAACTCCGGCCGCCCGATCCATGCGGCTCAGGGAACGGCCGCGCTCACGGACCAGTTCGGGCAGAAAGTCGCCACGCTCGGGGTCGAGGTCAGCGCCACCGATCCGCTCGCCCCCAATGACGAATGGCTGGCGGTGCTTTCCGCGCCGTTCAATCCGAATGACCCGGCAGACCTGAAACTTCACAATACGGCGCTGAAAGACCTCCGGGTTGAGTGGACGCCTCGCAACATCATCTTTGCGGATGGCAGCAAGCTCGGCGAGGGCGGCGCTTTCGCGCCCGGCGTGAAGATGCTTTACAACGAGGATGTGCCGCCGGAGCAGCCCGAGCCCGAGCCCGCGCCGGAGCAGGGGACCCCATGAGCGCGCCGCCCGTCCCCTGCAACGCGGCCTCCGCGGTCCGCCGAGCGCGAGCCGGGACGGTGCTCTGCGCGGGCGCGCTCCTCACTGCCGTCCTCGCGCTGGCCGGCTGCGACCTCCTCGCGGAACGCAAGAGCGCGCCGGTCGTGGTGCTGGACACGATGGAGACGATCCCCGACGGCAAGGCGATCTCCTACCCGGTCAAGCCCGGCCTTTACCGCGTCGAGATGACCGCGACCGGCGACGGCGCCTCCGTGCAATGGGTCGGGGCGAACTGCCTCGGCGCGAAAGAGCAAACCGTTTTCGACGGCACTTGCGAATTGCTGCGTGACGGCCAGCTCGTCATCGGCAATCCGACCACCTTCGGCCTCGGCGCGGATACCTCGGTCACGATCAAGCTCACGCGCCTACCCGACGGAAGCTGATTAAAGCATGGAATACATTGAGCTTGAGGGCGATTCGAGGACGGATCAAAAAATTCGGAAAAAAGTTCTCGGAAATGCGCCTTCCCTTGCGGAACCTCAACCCAAGGATTTACCCCTTATTTACGCCCCATGAAACCGTCTCTTGTTACACTGTCAACCGTGAACCGCATCGCCACGCTCCTCTCCCTCGCCGCGATTGCCGCGCCCGGCCGCGTCCGCGCGGGGTCGCCACCGCGCGAGCGAAGGCAACCCAACCCGCGGCCGGCGACTTTGCGGACTGGCAACGCCAGCGGTGACGGCTTCCGACGCACCCCGGAGGAATCGACACCTGCCGCACTCGTCGCCCGCGACCTTCCGGGACCGCGGCCAGACGCACCACCCGGCGATCCGGGCCACGCCGGCCTTGGCGCGGGGAAAGGCGCCGGTGATACCGTCAACCTCGATTGGAACTGCACCGGCCCCTTCATCGTGACGCAATCCAACAACCCTCAGTTCACTCAGGGGGTCATTACCTTGGCGGACAGGACGACCGCGACCGCGCTCAGCGTGAACGTGCCGCAATCGGCGTTTTTCGACGTGGCGGCGCTCGGCTGCGGCGAGGTGAGCGCCGCGGTGCGCGGGATCGGCTACCAGCCGAAGATTCCGCCGGTTCTGACCTCGGTGAGCAACACACGCAATTGCACCGAACGGGCCTGCGCCTACCCCGGCGATACGATCACGCTGACAGGCGCCAACTTCGACCCGCTTAGTGCGAACGATTTTATCACGCTCAACGGCCGCCCTGCTGCGCTCAACACGGCGGCTGCGAATACGACCTCCCATCTGGAAGCGACGGTTCCAAGCGGAAGCACGGTCGCCGGCGTGATGGTCTGCGCCTTCGGAACCTGCACCCCTCGCGCCCTCAATTTCGACGTGCTGATGGCCGGCCCGAACGGGGCCTGACGGACATCCGCGGCGTTTCGTTCGACGACGGCAGAGACGGCAGCGTCAACGGGTTTCTCGGGTGGATCGCCGACAACGGGACGAGCGCGGTCTACCAGGTCGATCCGGACCTCGCGCGGACGCAGGCGCCGAATTCACGCCTCACGCTGAGCGCGCCGACCATCCCCAGCGTCCCGTTCAACGATGGCGCGGTGGTCGCCGCGAGTGGAAACGGCGGCGATTACGTGAAGCTGCTCTCGCGCGGCGCCGGCGCGGCGACCGATTTTTCCTCCACCCGCGACGCGGGCAACCTCACCTGCTCCGGCGGGAACTCCTCCTCGACCCCGTTTGCGACCGGGCTTGCGGTCGATCCGACGCTGCTTTCGTCCGAGCCCGCGGCGAGAGTCTGGCTGATGGATGACATCACCGGGCGCGTGCGGGCGGTGGCGAAAGGGACGACCCTCGCCGACCCGGCCGGGAAGATCGATCCGGCGGTGGGCGGCTTCGCCTTCACCAATCGCGCGAACCCGTTCCCGCTCGTCTATTTTCCCGGCATCGCCGTTCAGGGGATTGACAGAGCGGGCGACATCTACGCGCTCCATTCGACGTCCTGCAACACCACCAATTACAATTATGTGCAATCCACCGGCATTGTCGCCACTCGCGCCTACACGACGAGCGAGCGGCTCGATTACGGCTGGTATGACTTGGACTCGATTGCGAGGGGGTGGAGCTTCGCGCGCGGAAAGAGCGATCATTTCGGCTACTTCATGGTCGGCCGTCCCAACAGCGTGATCCGGGGCAACGATCCCGAGCTCTTCGTGGTCCCCACGAAGCCGACGCGCGTGTTGATCTCGAAGCGCGGCTTGACCGACAAATACCCGCTCGACTGCACCGGCTTGCCGGGTCAGGCTCCATGTCAAAACAGTGATCGGACCTTCCGCTTCACGGTCTTCTCCTACGTCCCGGCCGCGGTGGCGCCGTTCCTCTACCTCCACCTCGCCGATCCGAAAGACACCGCCCCGTATGCGCCCGCGCCCGGCGCCGCGCCCGCCGGTTGCGACAAGAGCATTCCGGGACCGAGCCCGGACCCGAACCTCTCGCCGGACGCCTGCGACAACAAAGGCTGGCAGGACGCGAGCGACGACTTCGGATTGACCGACCCGGACGCTGCGGGCTGCCCGGCCTATACCCCGCCGGCCGGAAAGACGAAGAAGTGGCTTTGCGTCGCCAACCCCGGAGCCGGGGGTTTCGTTTCAGTCAACGCGAAGATCACCGGGCGATACGCGGGCGACAACTACCAGCTCCGCGCCTCATTCACCAATTTCATCCCCGGCACCGTCGGATACAACCCCAACTACCATATCAAAGGGGAGAGCGGCATCGTCACCGCGTGGAAGCGTGTGTATGTCGAGAGGGATCGCATGTTCAGGAAGGGGGCGCTGCTGGCGAGGAATTTCAACCCTGCAACGTGCGGGGTTGGAGCCGAGCCGGGCTGCAATGTTGTCGAGGTCTTCGATTGGGGATCGTCGGAACGACTTCAGATCAACGACGTCGTGACATTATTTCAGACCACTCGCCCGTTTGAATCTAGTTCGGCAATCATTGCCAGAGTGGCTGACGAAAGGGCCGGCACATATGCCAATACTCGCCTCGTGCAACTTAGCGTGAATCTGAAAACCATTGGTCTTCTCTGGGAAGCGAGTTCAGTTGCTCCGCCTTCCTCGCCTGACATTGACTTCCGTTTAGGGAAGGCCGCTGCGCTTGGAAGAACATCTCATAACGGAGTTGCGTGTCTTGTGTCTACCACCAACGGGCCAAATGCGTGCTTCTATGACACAGACAGTGCGAAGTTTACTTCTGCCTTTGCTGACGGCGAAGTAGAGGTATCCTTTCCGGGCACAGGCGAAGGTGCGATGCCCTACCTACCGCGCTCATATTTCGACGGCAACGGGCTCCAGTCATCCTTGGTGAGCTTCTATCACTTCGCTTGGTTCACGAACAATCATCAGCAGCCAGGAACGAACATCAACAATCCTGCCAACTATTTTCACCTGATGGGGGCGTCATTCGCGATTGACTCGTTAGGCAACGTGGTTGGCGGCTACTCGCAGTCTAGCCAAGATGCCTTATGGATATTTGTTGGGAACACTGAGGCGCAACCTCTCAGTGCGTCAGAGAAGAGCGACCAAATCGAGAACGATTGCACGCACGAGTTGGGCCATCAATTCGACCTGAACTATTGCGTGTCAGGTGAAAACCCCCATGATACACGCAAAGCATGGTGTGACACCAGCAATGCCGGCATGCCGGGCTGCTTGCCGTTTGCCGGTCCTGTTAATTGCCTGATGAAAGCGATTTCTAGCACCGGGCCGGCTCGCTTTGATTCCTTCGACTTACTCACCGGTGACCCAATCAACGATATTCGCTGCACGCCAGATGCACGACTAGAAACAGCGATCAGAACTCATTCCGACCCGCTGTAGGAGCAGAACCACATGCGCTTCGCCATTTTCCCGTTCCTCGTAGCAACCGCAGCCCCCGTCTGCGCCGCGGACTTTTCTGCCGAATTGATAAATCCACCTGCGGGCGTGCTGCGCGGGACAGAGCATCGGCTGACGGCCGTCATACGAAATGCGTCTGGTAAACCGATAAAGGTGTGCTCGGGTGAGCATGGATTTTCTTACGAGATCAGGATTCATCGCGAAGATGGAAAGCAGCGGATCACGCATTGGCGAGATACCGCTCCGTCCGTGACCAGCTATTCGGGCACGAGGACCCTTCCAGATAGCTGGTCCGAGCAGGCGTTCATCGAAGAAATGCCAGTGATCGACCAACCGGGGATCTGGCTTGTGAATGTCATCGTGAGTTCTCGTCCCCCGTTCGTAGATCGAATGGGCCATCCGTTGAAGGACGACAAAGGAATCTGGGTGGGCGAAGTATCATCTCAAGAATACAAGATCAAGATCGTTGCTCCGCAGGGGATTGACAAGGAAGCGTATGAGGCATTCAAAGGCGCGCCAGTGTGGCCCGCCTACGCTCATGAACTCCTCCGGCGGTTCCCTTTTTCAACCTACGCAGGGTACGCGTTCAAGACCGTGGGAGGGTTTGTCTCGGTGGCACCTGCTCGATTTGAGGAGAGCTTCGCGGACCTGACCAGCCCCAACTTCTTCAAGACCCACCCGATCGTGAATCCGGAGAATAAAACCGAGGTCCTGACCGACCCGGAAGGCGCGGTCAGAGGTCGCATCAAGGCCCTAGAAGCTTTTCTCGTGGTACACCCCGATTTTGAAGCGAGGGCCGATCTCTATTGGCAACTCGCTCCGCTTTATTTGGTGACAGGACGTTATCAGGACGCCTACGATACCTATCGTAAATATGAAACGGAAGGTGGTTGTGAAGAATGCCGCGGGTTCGCACGCCAAGTAAACAGCAAGCTCGCTCAGCAGGGCATGGTAAAGCCCCAATAGCCGTTGAACCAACTGGCGGAAATCCGCTACCCCAAGTGATCAGGCCCGGATGGATGCCGGCAGAGATCGCGCCAACGGGGTGAATCGCCTGGAGGATATCGATCTGCGCAAAGGCATCCCCGCGAGTTGCACCAATAGTTTCGATGATGGGGTCACCCCGGTCACATACAACCCCGGAGACGGGGCCGTTCGGTCGGCCGCCGATCCGGTGCCATAAGGTGTCGTCATGAGAAATACCGTCGTCCTGTCGTTGCTGCTCTCAATCGCGGCGCTCTCCCATCCGGCGCAAGCCGGCTATCGATTGGGCTATCGATTGGAGGCTGGTGTCGAAGACCGGTATCAAGCGAGCGGGCTTCCCCTCAGATTGCTTGTGAAAGCAAGCGCCGATGAAACCGCGAAGCCCTTTCCGGGATTCGGTGATGGCCGGCTTGAGTTCGTGCTCCGTAAATACGACGGCGCGACCGCCGAGTATGCGGATGTACTCGGCGGCGCCACGCTGGACAGTTGCCGGCCCGACGGCGAAGCCTCGGTCCTTCCGCGTTCGGCGAGCGCTTCGCGCGAGATCGTGATCCCGCCCGGGGAGTATCTCCTGACCGTCCGGTATCACGCCGCGGGACCCTACCGATCCTGCACCGGAAAACAGCTCGATCTATGGGAGGGCGACCTGACGAGCGGGGAAATCCGGTTCCTCGTGCCGGAGCCGACCGGACCTGATTGCGATTTCTGGAAATGGGCGCTGAATCAGCACGACTGTCAACGGCTGGCGCCGGATCGGATCAAAGAAACCGGAGAGAAGCTGGCATACGAACAAAATTTCGCATACGAGGTCATCCGGCGCTTCCCCCGTTCATCCTACGCCGCTTACGCTTATGCCCGCCCACCCGTCGAGGATTCGTTCCCGCAAAACGCGATTCCCGCGCGGCGGGAGAGCGATTCGTCCGAGCGGAAAACCCTGCTCCGCTCCGTGCGGCGGATCGAGCCAAGCGCACTCCCTTGCAGGCAGCCCGGACCCGAAACCGTGCCAGCTCCCGCATCATGCAGCCGCTATTCCCGCGAGGCGTTTCAGAAAACCATGCTGAGCGGCGGGCGCGCGATCGTTGAATCTCATCCGACTTGGCCGGATCTCCCTCATGTCAAGCTGAAATTGGCGCTTATCGAACTATCCCTCGGCTTCGATCAGGACGCCGCATCACTTTTGAAGGAGCTGGCTGCCGCCGGATTCAGCAAGAGCGCCTACGCACAAGAGCTGTTCGATGCATTGAACGGAAAGTGAGCCGGGCACACGGTCCCGTCCGCGTCGATCCCGCATAATCTCCGGTCATGAACCGGCTTTGCTTCGGCGATTGCCTCGACGTGATGAGCGCGAACATCGACGCACAGTCGGTCGATCTGGTCTACCTCGATCCGCCGTTCAACTCGAAGCGGGGTTACAACCTGCTCTTCAAGTCGCCCAAGGGGCACGAGGCGGACGCGCAGATCACCGCCTTCGAGGACACATGGCACTGGGGCGAGCAGGCGGAGAAGGAATTCGCGCTGGTCCTCCACCAGCCCAACACCCAGGTCGCAGAGGTGCTGACCACGTTGCGAAAATTCTTCGGCGAGAACGACATGATGGCCTATCTCACGATGATGGCCACGCGCCTCTTGGAGAAGCGCCGAGTCCTCAAGCCGACCGGGAGCCTCTACCTTCATTGCGATCCGACCGCGAGCCATTATTTGAAGATCGTGCTCGATGCGGTATTCATGCCGCTATCGTTTAAAAACGAAATTATTCGTGGCGCCATCAGAACCTCGCCCGATTCTCAGTGAAACCAAGGAAACACCATGCTTCTTCTGCTTTTCCCGGCGATGGTCAGCGCCGCCGACTTCAAAGCTCCGCTGCTCCTACTCCCGAATCCGTTTCAGGGGCCATTGACAGGGGCGATACGCACCGAGCCTGATCCGGAGTGATTATAAGGTGCTTCCATGAAATATTTCCTGCTCTTGTCGCTACTCATCGCCTCAGCCCCCCGCGGTTGTGAGGCGGCGGATTTCACCGTGCGCATCACGCGCGCCCCGCTGCATCTGGTCCAGGGGGAACCGATCAAGATTATGTATGAAGTGAAGAATGCCTCGGGTAAGCCGCTTGTCATCGCGCGCGGGCTACACGGGTTCGAGGTCAAGCTGATAATCACGCGCGAAGACGGCAAGCCACGGAGGGGATGCATCGAGCCCGGTAAGGCGGATTTTCTCAACGGTTACAGCAAGGAAACCCTCCCGGAAGGATGGAGTGAAGTCCGCGAAGAAGATCGTACATGCGAGGACGAGCCGGGGGTTCTGATCGCAAGTGTCTCGATCCACTCATCGGGTCCGTATCCGGAGCAAGCGACGGGTGGAAAAGTGGGGGCTCCGATCAAGGCGTGGTCTGGGGAAGCGGTCTCTGAGATCGCGAGGATTGAGATCCGTGCGCCGCAGGGAACGGATAAAGCCGCTTACCTAGCCTTTGGACACAATCCACTCGCATCGAATGTCCGGGAACAACTGCTCACCCAACACCCCACTTCCGTTTATGCGGGGTATGTCCTTGCGACTATGCGGCCCGCGGTCAGCCAGGACATTCGCCAAGAGCTTGGCTTTGGGACACTTGCCAATGGTTAATATTTCAAGCTCGTCCCGAAATCGTATGACCCTTTCGATTCCGACCGCCCTATGCTCGACACAGAATCAGAAGCGCACAAGTATTACAAACTAATGACGGATTTCTTGAGCGCCAATCCTGATTTTTCCGATGTGCACACCATGACCTTGATGCGCGGAAAGCGGATCATGATCGCGTTGGCTCTTGGCCGTTATCAGGATGCAGATGACGACCTCATCTGGCTGGAAAGCTATGCCGACGATGCCGAGACGCGCAGCATGGCAACCGGCGCACGCGCGCGCCTGCGCGCGAAGGGGATGGTTCCCGAAACGACGAAAGCACCATAAAGTAAAATAGAGTCTCAGTCCCCTCGGAAGGAACTGAGCATTGCGTGATGAACCCCGGCGAGTCATATCCTCAACATTACGACGGGGTTGATCGATTCTGCCCGGATGACCTGCTCCTGGGAGATCCAACCTGCGTCGGGCCGTTTCCCGACAACATCGTCCCCGGAGCAATCCGCACCGATATAGACCCTGAATGACCAAGGAGCCTTCGCCATGACGAAATTCTTCTTCTTCCCACTGTTGCTGATCGCGGCGTCTGCAACCACCCAGGCCGGTGATTTTGAATTCCGCCTTGTGGTTCCCGTTCGGCAGGTGCCCGCGGGCGCGCCGATCTTCGTCAGTGCGGAGTTGCGCAATCTCAGCGGCCATGCCATTCAGGTCGCGCGCGGACAAGGTGATGGATTTGATCCCCGCATTTTTATGGTCCGCACGGATGGCAAATACACCGCGGGCTGCCAGCTTGGAACCTCGCGGTACCACTATTCTCCGGGCTATTATCTTGACACCTTGCCCGCAGGTTGGTCCACCATTCTGACAAATGAATTGCCGTGCGCGGGCGAGCCGGGGGAATGGGTGATACATGCGGAAGTCTCCTCGCGGGATGTTGCAGGGCTGCAAACCACCCCCAGCCGGGAACAACCCAGCCGGAAAATCGATAAGCATGCTTGCTGGCACGGTTCCATCAAATCGGAGGAAATACACGTGATCGTTGAAGAGCCCAAGGGGGTTGACAAGCAGGTGTACGAATTATTCAACCATCAACCGATGTCAAAACACTTCGAGTCGTTGATGAATTACCCGGAATCCACTTACGCAGCATATGCTTGGCTGGGTACGCCCTGCGATCAGGCGACGACATCAGGGTGCTATGGAAAATCAGACCCTCACGAAATTCTTCAACTACTCCGATCCCGTGACAGCCGATATTTCAACGGGAGATTCAAACTCGACTCCAACGGGCAACCGCTCCCCGACGGGAAGGGCAGCTATATCTGGATTTCGCCGGAGAAGGTTCAACAAGATCAAGTTGACTGGGGTGAACGCATCATGAGGTATCATCCCGACTTCCCGTATCTGGACGAAGTGCGCATGCGGGTCGCCGCGACGTATATCGTACTGAGGCAGGAGACAAAAGCCCTTTCATATTTCCAGTTTGTTGCGCAGAACGGTATTCACACTGGACATCGTGACGCCGCCAAGAAGTATCTCGTGTTGCTGTCATCTCCAGTCGCGGGTCAATGATCTCCCGGGAAGGCACGCATCGTGCCGCAACCTCACAATTACATCCACCTGATCGGCGCGAACGCTTTGCCGACGCCGACCCTTGGTCAAACGAACCCTGACTATGATTTCACGTATCTTTACGCCGGCGGCACCGAGTCCGCCGTGGCCGTCTTGGAGCCTGACGTCAATCAACGAACCTTCAAAACGTCCCTTATGAATAAAGAAAATACGTGCCATGAATTCGGACATGACTGGTGGGTCAACAAATGCGTCTTGGGCGACTCAGGGCATCACGAAAACATGGGCAATCCAGTCAACGCTTGGTGTGATACTCCCGGTCATTGTGCCGCTCCCTATCAGGATGGCTCTTCTGAAAGGTGCATCATGTATGAGCCTGCTGCGCTGCCCGGGAATGTTTACTACCACGACAGGACAACAGGCGCCGCCCGATTCGATATTCAGGAATTGTTGACCGGGCCGTGTGCGAACCCGTTTCAGGGACCATTGACAGGGGCGATACGAACCGAGCCTGATCCGGAGTGATTGTTAACAGGAGAATCCGCAATGCTTTCAAAAACATCCCGTTACGTGCTTACGCTGTTGCTGCTTAGCCTTGGTGTCCTCGCATCCGCGGGCGACATCGACGTAAAGATCGTGGATTACCCCCGAGAGGCGATCAAGGGTATCCCTGTCGAAGTGAGTGCGGTTGCGACCAATGTCAGCGGCAAGTCATTGGCTCTCGCCTGTGGCGGCGCATCATTCAAATTGGGTTTCAATATTCGGAGAGCAGACGGAAAGCCACGAAATATGTGCCCGTATGAAAGCACGGCAGGAAACCACCTCAATCTTGAGCCTATCGTGCTCGCGCGCGACTGGAAGCAAACGATTGGTGGCGAAGTGAATTGCGGAGACGAGGCGTCAGGCGAGATGATCCTAGAAGCCTTCGTTTCGGTAAAGTCCTGCGCCAATCCTCCGACCGTGGGACATGGGGATAAGACGTGGGAGGGTGAGGTGAAGAGCAAGCCCGTTCGCCTCGTCATCGCGGAGCCGCAGGGCGTCGACAAAGAGGCATATGAGGCATACAAGCATTCCCCAATTTCGCGAGATCACTGGCAAGACATTCTTCGCCGATTCCCGACCTCTGTGTATGCCGGTTATCACTTCAAATACTTGCACTGGAATTTGCGGGCGCAGGGCTCGTCCGCCGATGAAGTTGTCGCGCAACTGTCGTCACCGGATTTCTTGAAGCGATTCCCGGAAATTGAAGACCCGTATAGCGACGCCACTGCGAATGTCCCGATGGTCTCGGCCAGACAGGCGGTCAAAGATCGGATCAAGCTGTTCAGTGACTACCTGCGGCTTCACCCCGATTTCCCCGGGCGGGCCGAATACCTCGAATGGTGGCTGGCGGAGGCGTATTTGATGGACGGGAGATACCAGGAGGCGTTCGAATCTTTTTCATGGCTTGCGAAGAATGACCCGGATAAGCGGCGCTCGGCGGTTGCGAGTGAATACATGAGTGCAATGAAGCGTAAAGGTCTTGTGGCTCCGTGACTCGCTTAGAAGGTTCGAAAGGCGTCCACGACACCCCACCAGTTACAATTACGTGCAATCCACCGGCATTGTCGCCACTCGCGCCTACACGACGAGCGAGCGGCTCGATTACGGCTGGACTGACTTGGACTCGATTGCGAGGGGCTGGAGCTTCGCGCGCGGGAAGAACGATCATTTCGGCTACTTCATGGTCGGCCGTCCCAACAGCGTGATCCGGGGCAACGACCCGGCGGGCAGTTGTTCATTCCTTCTCTCGACACTCGGGGCAACTTGAATCCACCCGGGTCCTGTAATACAGGGTCGCCTTCCATTCATGCCGTCGATTTCTCCGGCAACGCCACCAGACGGATTTCAAGGAATCACCGTCCATCGCGGGAAGATCGAGTTTCAGATTGCGGACCGGGTGCCATTCCGCCGCGATCTCGGGAAAGGTGTTGACCAGCAACCGTGTTTCATCGATTCGCTTTCGGGCGCAAATGGGGCAGCCGCTGCCTCTCTGCGTCCGATTTTCTACCCTCGTCAACCATTCGTGTCCGCGCGGACAGCGCCACCAGACTTTGCGGGAAGTCCCCGAGGCGACCTCATCGGGTCGCAGGGAGCCGTTTTTCCGGGGGTGCCATTCCGCGACCATTGCGGGGAAGCGAGTGGCGAGCGAATTGGTCACGGAGGCGCGGCGCCCGGCGCAGAACGGGCAACCTGCCGGTCGGGGCTTGGTTCGGTGGTTGGGGCTGGCCTGCCATTCGTGGTCCGGGCCGTTCGGACATTTCCACCAGACCTTGCGCGCCGTTCCGGGGGATAGATCAGCCGGCGCGAGGCGACCGTTGCGCTCAGGGTGCCACTGCCGGGCGATTTTCGGGAAGCGGGCGGCGAGCGAATTTTCCGGCGTGAGCCGCTGCCCCGCACAGAACGGGCAGCCCTTCCCCCCGCGGGTGCGGCTGGAGATCACCGCCCGCCATTCGTGGCCTTTCTTCCGGCAGCGCCACCACGCTTTCTTGGCCGAAGCGCCCAAGACCTGATCCGGGCTCTTGGCGCCGTTTTTCCGCGGGTGCCATTCCGCGCTCACCTTCGGGTAAAGGCTCGCCAATGAATTGGTCACCGAGGGGCGGATGCTGGCGCAATAGGGGCAGCCGCGGGCGTAGCGCTAGACCGTGCGGAAGCAGACCTTGGCCTGCCAGCGGTGGTCCGGACCTTTCGGGCAGCGCCACCAGACAACCTGATGGGAGGCGTTGCCGACCCGGGCGGGGGTGAGCGATCCATTCCGCTCCGCGTCCCATTGCCTCGCCACGGCGGGGTTCCGGCGCGCCAACGTGTCGCCGGGGGACACCCGGCGCTTGCCGCAAATCGGGCAGCCCGTCGGATTTCGCAGCTTTGCACGGTTGGCGATGCTCGCTTGCCAGAGATGACGGGGGTTGTCGACACAGCACCACCAGACCCGGAGGGGCGAACCGCGGGAGAGCCGATCCGGGGTTAGGGGCCGGTTCCGTGTCGGGTGCCATTCCCGGATGAGGCGGGGGTGACTCAGGGTCAACGGTGTTCCGCGCGGCAACTCGGACCGTCGCCCGGGGTGGGTGCTGCGTTTCAGGGGCATTTCGCGGGGATGGTAGGGCTTGCCCCGACCGGGAGCAATCCTTAGCTGCTACGGCCCGGAAATCGGGGTCAGGGCGCCTCCCCAGTCATACCCGCAACCCCGCTTGCAAGTCCGCCAGCGCCCGGAGCCACCCCCCGATCCGGTTCCAATCGGGCGGGGGGTGGGGCACCATCCATCTCGCTGCTTCGTTAACGACCGGGTCCTGACGACACAGTCGCTTTTTATTTCGCGATCCAGACACCGGATGGTGCGTTTCCTTGGGGGGCTCTGCCCCCCGGGTCGGCGGGAAATCGCTGTGCGATTTCGCCTGCCCCTTCGCCTCCAGCGCCTTCTGGTCGACCCGCAGCGGCGGCTCGTGCAGCGGATCGAGCAAGGCGCTCAGCGGGACGCCATGCAACGGATACGGTCTGCCGAGGGATTGAGCTTGCCCGCGCTCGGCGGCTGGTTCAGCTTACGGTAGAGATTGTCTGGTGGCGGCGGGGAGAGTTGAACTCCCGACAAACGGCTTATGAGACCGCTGCTCTACCCCTGAGCTACGCCGCCACGGGGAGAAAAAAATACGGCCTCGCCGGGCCGTCTGCAGAGGGGGATTTTACCGGATTCGGAAGCGATGCCGGCTCACGGCCCCGGCCCGATTCCCTCGCCGCGCCCTTCGGGCTTGACCGGCGTGCCGCAGTGGTCGCTCTCGGGCAGGTTGATGAAAAAGGCCGAGCGGCCGGTGAGCCGATCGAGCGCCATCTTCTCGGGCAGCGGGGGGAGCCGCGCGTTTTTCAGCGCGTCCATCGCCGCCTGGTCGTAGCTGGGGGTGCCGCTGGTGTTGAGGAGCTCCACCGCGCTCACCTTGCCGCTGCGCTCGATGGTGAAATTGAGCAGCGTGCAGCCGGCGACATTGAGCTGGATCGGCACCGAGGGGGGGTTCCACTCGCGCTCGACCGCCTGGTGCATCTTGCGATCGTAGTCGCCCAAATCGTAACCCTGGGTGTCGAATGAAAAGGCGCCGGTCTTGAACGGCGCGCCGTTGGGGTTGTGGTAGAGGCCGGCGCGGCCGCTGCGCGCGAGCGCGCTGAGCTGGGCGCGGATCGAGTCGGGCGCGTCGCCGCTCCACTCGCCGGGCGTTCCGGGGGCCCCGGGCGCGCCCGATTTTTCTCCGCCGTCGGGGTCGGCCGCAAATCCCTTCGCGGGATCGCGCACGGCGCCCCCGCGCGGGTTGCCGGCGGGCGCGGAGGAGGAATCGGGGCGGCCGGAGCGGATTGAGCCGGGGTCCGCCCCGCCGATCGCCGGGCCGGGGGAGTAGATCGCGCCGCTGCGTCCGAAGGCGGGGCGCCCGCCCGGCGGCTTGCCGGTTCCGTTCTCGCCGTTCCGCCCGTTCTTCCCATTCTGACCGCCGCCGGATTTGTCCTCGACGGCCGGCTTTTCCGAGCCCGGCTCGCCGGGGCGGTCGGGGCCCGGCGAGGAAATTCCCATGCGGCGCGCATCGCGCCCCTGCGAGGCCGGGTCGGGATTGCGCGGGTCGGCGGGTTGCGGCGTCAGCGGGGAGGCCCCGCGCCGGTCGCGGTCCGAGAAGAGCGACTTGTTCACCGGCGGCGCCTCCGGCCGCTCGTCCTGGACGACGTGGGTGTAGCGGCGGCTGAGGTCGCCCTGCGGGGCCGCGGGGGCGGGCGCGCCGGCGCGCGGTGACGCG
>JACXTT010003908.1_pt1 | contig 22488 bp, 28 predicted proteins | sample 9270951 | NCBI WGS metagenome assembly JACXTT01 (sample SAMN15532306, study PRJNA645909) | rock metagenome | isolation source: weathered quartz diorite | place: Puerto Rico | collected 2017-06-21
GACTGGAACCTTGGTCGGCGCTGCTGCTGGTCGCCGTTTTGACCGCACGCGGTTACCTTTCCCCATGCCGCCTAACTATAGGCGTATCGGGGCGCGTAAGGCCCCGGTTAAGTGCCCCAACTTCATATCCGCGTGACGGGAGGCTCTGATGTCTTCTTTCACCGGGCAAATAGGGCTCCGCATGCACGGAACCACGTTGGTCACGAAACTCATCGAATGGGACACCAACTCATCCACCCACCACGTAGTCGTGGCGATCTCCGAAACATGGTGCGTGAGCGCTGAACCCGGCGGCGTCCGCCTACGCCGCATCGACCACTACCCGGAACTCATCTGGTCACACTTCGGCCTCACCGACGCCCAAGTCGCGAAAATCATCGACTCCGCACTCGCGTCCGTGGGGTTGCCGTACAACCTCGCCGTATTCCCGGTCCTGCTCGCACACCGCATCACCGGCCTACCCATCCCGGCGTGGCTCGCGTCTTGGCTCAGTTTCCGTCGCAACGTGGACTGCTCACAAATGGCCGATGACATCTACACGGGCGCGGACATCCACCTCTTCAACCACCCACCCGCACTTGTCACACCGGCTGACTTCGAAAACTACTACGACGAAATGGGGTGGCTCAATGCTGATCACCGACCTGGACCAGTTCAAAACGTCCCGGAATCACCTGGACTCGGGCTACCCGGACCAGATGAGGACGTTCTACTCCCCGATTGATGACGTGCACGGCGCACTGAAAGCCGTGGTCCAGTCCTGCGAACGATCCCTGGTGCTGGCGATCTACGGGTGGGACGATGACGAGTTGGCCGGGATCGTCGCCGGGATTCTCGACAACCCCGCAATTCACTGCCAGATCACTCTGGACAAGTCGCAGGCCGGCGGCGTGCATGAGCGCGCCCTGCTCACAAAGTACCGTGCCGAGATGGAATCTAACTCGGTGGCCATTGGCACGTCGGAGAAGTCCGCGATCATGCACCGCAAGATGGGCGTCGTTGACGGGCTGTGGCGTATCTCTGGCAGCACGAACTGGTCTGACTCGGGTGAAACGAAGCAGGACAACGAACTGACCATCATGCGGAACACGGCAGCGTGTGCTGAAGCCCGCGCGGTCCTGGATCTCGAACACACGTCCATCCTCACCCGGATGAAGCACACCCGTGCCTACGACGTCGTAGGCACAACCGGCGCAGCGGTGGGTGCGCATACTTCGCCATTCGCCATGAGCAGTTGATGGCCTCGCTGGCGTCCCCGCTGGTTCAACTGCCGAGTACGCTCACGAACATAGCCAAGGATGGCGCCGGACATGCCGGAATCGACTGACTGGAACCCGAAGCGCGGCAGATCAGGACGCCCATGGGAGCGACTGAAGAAACAGATCTGCCCACCCGGTTCGGTGTGCTGGATCTGCGGTGAACTAATCCAGTTCGGGCTCAGACCCAGGCACCCGCGCGGACCATCACTTGATCACCTCACCCCCATATCAAAGGGTGGCCACCCGACAGACCCGGCGAACCTCGCACCATGCCACCTCGGATGCAATGCTCGCCGCGGCAACGGACGCACCACCGAGTATCGGCCCACCAGTAGGGACTACACATGAACCATGACAACCAATGACGCTGCGCAGTGTGCAAGACGTGGCACGTCGTCCCGTCCCTGGCAAGGGACTGCGAACACAAGCACACCACCCCGCCCAGCAAGTAACCCACCCCCGGCATAACACCGGGGCCCGATACGTACACCGGCCCTATGCGAACCACCCCGCCCCATCCGCACATAGGGGGGTGGGTCTAACCACCCCCCTATCCGGACGGCACACACCAGCACAGCACCGCATCACCAACACGGACCGCAGTCACAACCGCAGTTGAAGTCGTTGACGAAGAACGAAGTAGTAACCAAACCCCGAACCGACACGCCGCCCCCACGGTTCCACGATACGGAATACCACGATCCGGAATTCCACCATGCGGAAACCGGGACCGTTTTTTCTGACCAGCCCGCCCCGACCGACCGCGCCGTCTTCCTTTTTTTCTCTCCCTTGAATTTCGAACCTCGTGGTGGCCGAATTTCTGGATGGTTGGAGGGCCTGTTTTTGGCCCAAATTGCTAGTGGCCCACGGGGTGGATACGAAGATTGTTCGATTGGTGGTGATTTGTGGTGTCTGAGGATGTCAAGCACGGAGCCAATCAGTATCTTGCCGGGTGTCGGTGTGAGGTTTGCACGGAGGCTCATGCTGCTGCTGCGAAGGCTTACCGGAGCCGGAAGAAGACGCCGGCGCTTACTCGTCCTGGGGCTGTTGAGCAGTCGGTGCGGCGTGAGTTGAAGGAAGCGTCTGGGTATACGCCGCCGTGGGTGCAGACGTTGCACGAGCTGGCCATCCATGACGCGCAGGTCATTGATCAGGTGTTGAAGAACGGGCCGTTGACGCTGCTCTCCCCGATGCAGGGGAAGTTGCTGGACGTGCTGGATCGTATCCGCACGGCCCCGCCGTCGTCGCCGGTTTCGGGTGCTGATGAGATTGAGGATTTCGTCAATGGACTCGGGAAACTCACCTCGTAATCCTGGGCCGCTGTATTCGACGCCGCGTTCTGGCCGGGAGACGTGGGGTCCGGATGTGGCGAAGGTGCTGGCGCGTTCTGGGTCTGCGGGGAATACGCGGTCGAAGGCTTTGCTGCCGGTGATGCCGTGGCAACGGGACATCCTGGATGTGGCGTGTGAGATTGACCCGAAGACGGGCCTGTTCTGGTACCGGACGGTGATCCTGATCGTGGTCAGGCAGGCGGGGAAGACGACGCTGACGCGGGGGAAGCTGAATCACCGGGCGTTGACGCAACCGAATTCGAGGCTTTTGTACACGGCGCAGGACCGGAATAAGGGCCGGCAGCGGTTGGAAGAGACGATTTACAACCCGATTGCTGCGTCCGTGCTTGGGCCGATGCTGTTGAAGCCTCGTTGGGCGGCTGGGTCTGAGGCTGTTCGGTGGCGGAACGGTTCGGATTTGAAGACTGAGGCGTTGTCTCCGACGTCGGGCCATGGTGACACGTTGGATGAGGCTCACATTGATGAGGCGTTCGCTCACCGGGATTTCCGGATCGAGCAGAACGTGAAGCCCACGATGGTGACCGTCAAAGGGGCTCAGATGTGGATCACTTCGGCGGCGGGTGACCTGAATTCGTCGTTCCTTCGCTCGAAGATGGACGCCGGCAGGGCGCTTGCGGCCACCGGTTCGACGGATGGGCGGACGTGTTTCTTCGAATACAGCGCCCCTGAGGACGCTGACCCGTTCGACCCTGAGACGATCCTGAACACCCATCCCGGTATCGGGCACATCATCGAGCTGGAAACGGTCCTCGATGACCAAGTGACCATGGACGCGGAAGAGTTCAACCGCGCGTATCTGGGCTGGTGGCCTAAGGCTTCCGCCGCGGCGACGGTGATCCCGTGGGATCTGTGGGAAGCGAACTTTGTCGCGCCGACTGAGGACGCCTGGGACAGCGTGCCGATGTGGTGCGTTGATGTGTCCCCGGACCGTGAGTACTCGTCCGTGTCTCTCGCGGCCCGGTCTCTGGATAAGCGCTGCTTCGTGGAGGTCATTCAGCAGGAGCAGGGCACGGCTTGGTGTGTTGACCGGGTTCGGGCGTTGGCTGAGAAGTTCGGCGGTTGGCGGGTGGCCCTGGACATGTCCGGCGCGGCGATGTCGATGGCTTCGGATTTTGAGGACGCCGGTTTCGAGGTCGTTCGGATCTCTTCGCATGAGAAGGCGGAGGCTTGCGGAGCGTTTTATGACGACGCCGTGCAGGAGAAGGTCCGTTACCTGGATGACCCGGTGCTGAACCGGGCGATGCGCGGGGCCGCGTGGATGCGGGCCTTCGGCGGTGAGTCGAGGATTTTCTCCCGGTCCAAGTCGATGACGGATATCACCCCGTTTTATGCGTGTGTTTTGGCCCGTTGGGCGTACCTGCGGTTCGCGGAAGACAACTACGACGTGATGGATTCCATCGCCTGAGAGGCGGCTCGCATGTCCGTGAAGGATCTGACCACGTTCATGGACTTGCTGGGGCTGCTGCTGTTGGTGGCTGGCGCGTGTGTGGGTGTCTGGCTGTGGCTGGGTTGTGCCGCTGGGTTGGCGGTCGCCGGTTTGGGTTTGCTCGGGGTTTCGTGGCTTGTTGACCGGAAGGGGAAGCCATGAGCTTGTTTCGTCGTGACGCCCCTACCGATTTGATTTGGCAGGGCCTGCCGCAGCGGACGCCGCGCCGGCAAGGCAACGTCGATGTCACGTCGCAGTCCGCGTTTTCGCATTCTGCGGTGTGGGCGGCTATCCGGATGCGCGCGGACATGATCTCGACGCTTCCTTTGGAGTGTGTCCGTACGGGTGCGGATGGTTTGCGGCGCCCAGTGCATATCCCGAACGTTCTGGTCACACCGTCCACCCATGGGGACGGTCAGCCGTTGCCGATTGATGAGTGGCTGTATTCGTCCCAGGTCGATCTTGACCGGATGGGGAACGCTTTCGGGAAGATCATTGCCCGGGACGCGCTCGGGTACCCGAAGCAGATTGACCCTGTGCAGGCGGAATCGGTGACGGTTTCCGTGAAGAACGGCCTGATTGATCACTACAAAATCGGGAACGTTGAGTGGGCTCCCCGGGATGTGTGGCATGAGCGGCAGTACACGCTCCCCGGCATCCACGTCGGGCTGTCCCCCATCGCTTACGCGGCGCAGTCCATCGGCTCGTACCTGAGCGCGCAGCAGTTCGCTTTGGATTGGTTCAGTAACGGGGCGTTCCCGGGGTCGATCCTGAAGAACACGTCGAAGACGTTGCGCCCGGATGAGGCAACGGCGGTCAAGAAGAAGTTCCAGACCACCGTGCAGTCGGGTGAACCGTTCGTGACGGGCATGGACTGGGACTACAAGATGATCCAGGCGACGGCGGCTGAGTCCGCGTTCCTGGATTCCATGCAGTACTCGATCTCTGATATTGCCCGGTTCTTCAATGTCCCTGCTGACTTGTTGGACGCTTCCACGAAGGCCAAGGGCGGGAAGATCGTCTACGCGAATATCACGCAGTTCAACCTTGAGTTCCTGATCCTGCATTTGCAGCCGGCGATTGCCCGTCGTGAGCGGGCACTCTCGGCCTTGCTGACGCGGCCTTTGAATGTTCGGTTCCGGACTGAAGAGCTGCTTCGCATGGACCCTGCCGGGATGGCTGAGGTCGCCGCCGCGCAGATCGAGTCCAGGCAGATGGCGCCTTCTGAGGTTCGTGCGCAGGCCAACCGTGCGCCGTACACGGAAAAGCAGCTTGCCGAGTTTGACCGTTTGTTCGGGAAAGCCACTACGCCGGTATCTCCGGTCACTGATGAGGAATTACCGCCGGAAGGGGCGACAAATGGTAATGAAAACCAGAACTGAAGCCGCTTCTGAGCGTCGGGCCGGCACGCGGCAGCGCGTGGACCGTCCCACGGAGCGTCGCTCGTCTCCTGAGGGTGGGCGCGGGTGGGCGTCGGTCCGGATCACTGATCTTGAGCTGCGTTCGAAGGCCGATTCGAGCCTTTTACAGTTCGACGGCATGGCGTCCGTGACGAATTCCCCGTACAAAATGTACGACTTCTTTGGCGAGTACGACGAGGAAGTGGCTTCGGGGTCGTTCGCGAACACCCTCAAGCGTGAGGGACTGGACGTCCCTTTGGTGATCCAGCACGAGGATATCCGCCGGATCGCCCGCACCCTGAACGGCAGTCTGCACCTGTCGGAGACCGATTCCGGGTTGCATGTCCTCGCGGACCTGGACCCGGACGACCTGGACGTGCAGTACATCGCCCCGAAGCTCCGTTCCGGGCTCATTGATGAGATGTCCTTCAAGTTCCGGATCAACTCCGGGGAATGGTCTCCGGACTGGGAGACGTACCGGATCACGGACGTGGACATTCATCGTGGAGACGTCGCAATTGTCGCCTATGGCGCGAACCCGGCCACTGCCGGGGCGGGCCTCCGTGCAGTTTCTGCACCCCCTAAGACTGGCGCGGCTTTGATCCACCCGGACGAGCTGCGTCACCGCCGGTAATTACCGGATCACCACCCAAAACTTCGCGTTACTCGACCTGCGCACGCTGCGGCCTGCCTGGGTGGATGCCTGCTGCGTTGGGAAACCCCATGTGAAAAATCACTCTGAAAGGAAATGACAGTGACTGTTGATCAGCTCATTGCGCAGGTCCTTGAGACGCGGGCAACCAAGCTCAAGGAACGCAACACCCACACCGAGAAGCTCGCTGAGCTTCGCTCCCAGGAAGCACCGGACGAGGCTGCGATTTCGCAGGCCCGCGGCGCTCAGAACGCCCTTGACGCGGAACTCGATGTGATCGATGACCGCCTCAAGGAACTCCGCGAGGAAAAGGCCCGTGACGAGGCTGCGGCCCGCATGAACGCCGAAACCCTCCCGGCCACCCCGGCCCGGAAGGAAGCCTTCTATGGGGACGCGAACCGTACCGGCCAGGAACCCCGCATGTACACCCGGGAGACCGCGAAGACCGGCCGTTCGTACTTCGCGGACGCCTACCGGATGCAGCAGAACGACGAGAACGCACGCCAGCGCCTCGTCCGTCACGCCCAGGAAGTCGAAGTCCACGGTGAGATGACCGAACGTGCCACCACGACCGGTTCCTTCGCCGGTTTGGTCATCCCTCAGTACCTGCCGGACATGTACGCCCCGGTGCTGCGTAACGGTCGCCCCACCGCGAACGTCGTTGCGAAGCACCAGATCCCCGCTGACGGCATGACCGTCTACCTTCAGCGCGGCACCACTGGTGCTTCCGCTGCGGTGCAGGCCGCGCAGAACACTTCCGTGTCCAACACCGATCAGGTGTGGGCCGACCTTGCAATCCCGGTCGTGACCGTAGCCGGTCAGCAGGACGTGTCCCGCCAGTCCCTGGAGCGCGGCACCGCCCTTGACGAGATCATCTACATGGACCTCGCCAAGGCTTACGCCGCCGCCGTTGACGTGCAGGTACTTTCCGGCACGGGCTCTTCGGGCCAGGCTCTGGGCATCCTGAACACTGCCGGTATCGGTGCGGCTTCGGCGTTCGGTGCGGCGGTGACCCCGACGAACTTCAACCTGAAGATCGCTGGCGCGGCAACGAACGTGTACTCCGCCGGTCAGGGCCTCGGCCCTGAACTGCTGATCATGCACCCGCGCCGCTGGGGTTGGTTGACCGGTCAGGTTGACTCCACGGGTCGCCCGATTGTCACGGCCAACACGGTCGCGAACTTCAACGCCAACGCGGTGGGCACCATCGCGGGCGAAGAGTTCAGCAATCAGGGCACCCCGATCGCGGGTATCCACAGCTCGGGTCTTCCGGTTCTTCTGGACCTGAACATCCCGACGACTGCGGGCACCCTCAACGAGGACCTGGTTCTCGCGGTGGACGCCGACGAGCTGCACCTCTGGGAAGACGGCGACGGTCTTCCCCGCCAGCTGCGTTTCGAGCAGACCACGGGTGGTTCCCTGACCACGAAGCTCGTGGTCTACGGGTACATCGCGTTCTCTGCGGGCCGTTACCCGCAGGCCGTGTCCAAGGTTGGCGGCGTTGATGCGACCGCCGGCCAGGGTCTGATCGCTCCGACCTTCTAGTTCTTTCCCCGCACGGTTGATCCCCAATGTCGCCGTGCGGGGAAAGCCCCACCCCCTTTGGAAGGAAACGATTGTGGAACCGGATCTTGAACAGAATTACCTCGAATTGTCTGCGTCTACGGGTGAGGCGTTGGAGTCCATCGCTGACCGTGTGGAAGCTGTGGGCGATACCAGGACTGCGGCTGAGCTTCGCGCCCTGGCTGCTGGTGATAAGCCGGACGCTGCCGCTGAGCCGCCGAAGTCGCGTCGCGCCGGGAATAAGCCTGTGACGGCTGAGGCCTCCTAATGGCGTCCGTGGACCTCGGGGCGGCGGTAACGGTCACGTGGTCCACGGCCCCCACGGGCGGTACGGCTGCGATTGCCATTACCCGCCCTGACGGAACAACTTTCAATGCCCCGACCGTGAACCAAGGACCGCCGGCAACGGCCACGTACACGCCGGACATGCCGGGGCGGTGGCTCATCCGGTGGACCTCCACGGGCACGGTTGCGGCGTACACGGACATCGTTGATGTCTGGCCCGCTGACCCGCGGTTCATCATCAGCCTGGATGACGCGAAGAACGCCCTGAAGTGGCCGGCCACAGGCCCAACAGCTTCGAATGCGGAGGATCTGCGGCTGTACGTTGCCGCTGCTACCCCCGTGATTGAGGACATCGTGGGCACGATGGCGCCGAAGACCATCACGCAGGTGGCTAACGGGTTCGTTTTCGCGATTGCGTTGTGGGAGCAGCCGATCAGCATCCTGTCCATCACGGAGGGTGGCGGGATTCCCGTCACAGACTATGTGGTGGATTATCAGGCGTCTTTGGTCACTGCGGGCCGGATCTACGCGCCGCGCCGGTTCATGCCCGGGTTCCAGTCTGTGACCATCACGTACACGGCTGGGGCCGCTGTCATCCCGCCGAACGTCAGGCTCGCGACGCGTGAGCTTGTCAGGCATTGGTGGCAGATCGGGCAGCAAGGTCTGCGGTCCATGAACGGTGCCATGCCGATCACTGCCGACGCCTGGACCCCTTCCGGGTTCGCGGTGCCGCGCCGTGTGATCGAGCTGTGCTCGGCCAGTGAACGGACGGGCGGGTTCGCATGAGTTCCACGGCGACTATCGCGGCGACGTTCAAGAACAACCTGTACACGGCGACCGTGGCGCTAATGGCAGCGGACCCGACAACGCAAGACGTCATGGTGACCTTCGGGCACCCCGGCACTTTCGAACCTCTGGATCTGATCTCGTTCACGAAAGTCACCGAAACCCAGAACCCGGCGACTATCTCCACGAACCGGACCCGCAACGAAGTCATCACCCAAGAGGTGATGATCTCGTGCATGCGCCCCGGCGGTCAGGAAATGGAGCAGATCTGCTCAGACCGGGCCTACACGCTGCTCCGCATGATCGAGCAGCAAGTGAGGGTCACGGACACCACCGTAGGCGGCACCGTCTGGTGGTGCTTCCTCGCCTCGCACTCGTCCAACGGAGAAACGGACATCACGTTCCTTGAGCAAGGGCGGCTCATTGAGATCACCGCCGTCTTTGAAGCCCACGCACGAATCACAACCTAAGGAGCCATCATGGCGCAGAAAATCCGCAACGTCTCGCCGTATGGCGACTTGGACGTGCCCCTTCTGGGGGTCGTTGTCCTGGCCGGGGAAACCGTGGACGTCACCGCTGAGCAGGCAAAGATCCTGCTCGACCAAACCGAGAACTGGGCCGCTGTTGCTGCCACCAAGTCTGAGGAAGGCACGAAATGACCACGCAGCTTGATGCCAGCATTGGCCTCGGCGTCGAATCGACCTACGGGACCGGTGTGACGCCGACGAAGTTCCCTGAGTTCCTCACGGAAACCCTGAACTGGAAGCCGACCTTCATGCAGGGCATGGGGTTCCGGGTTGGTTCCCGTGTGGCCCGCAAGGAACGCCGTGCCCTGGGTAAGAACTGGGCTGAGGGTGACATTGAGATCGAGTGTGTCACGAAGGGCCTGGGCGTGTTCTTCAACGCGCTCATGGGCTCGGTGACGTCCACTCTCGTTTCGGGCACCGCGTACCAGCAGGTTCACACCCTCGCGACGACTGACCCGCTGAACTCGTACACGATCCAGAAGGGCATCCCGGTTGTCGGCGGCGGCGCCGCGCAGGCGATCACATTCGCCGGGGCCGTGTGCATGAAGGGTGACCTGTCGGCCAAGACCGGTGACATCGTGAAGCTCAAGACGTCCTGGAACGCGAAGAGCGTCACGACGGCGACCGCTTACGCCGCCCCGTCGTACATCGCTTCGAACGAGGTTTTCAACTTCACGCAGGGTGCGATCACGATTGGCGGTACGGTCACTAACCCGACCGCGACTGCCCTTGCTTCGGGTGGCACCGCCGTGGCTGATGTCCTCGACTTCACCATGTCGATCGACAACAAGAATGACGCCCAAGGGTTCACGTTCGGTGCCGGCGGCACGCAGGGCCGCAAGCCGGTTGCCGGGTTCGCGGACGTCAAGGGCACGATGACGATTGAGTACGACGTCCAGACCTACTTGAACGCGTACCTGAATCAGACCCCGCTCGCCGTCGTGCTGACGTTCACTTCGGCAACGGTGATCAGTGCCGGTGTTTCCCCGGTCCTTCAGGTCTGCATCCCTTTGGTGATGCTGGAGGGTGACACCCCGAACGCCACGAACGGCGTGGTGAAGCAGACCGTCCCGTTCACGGTCCTTGACCCGGCGACGTCCGGTGTTGCGCCCCTGTACGTGGTGCTTCGTACGGCGGACACGGCTGTCTGATGGCTGAAGAGATGGTCCGGGTCGAGCTGGACCCGGCGTCCCTTCGCAAGATCCTGCTCATGGCAAAGGAAGCCAGGCCGGTCCTGCGCCGCGCGACGACTGCCACGCTTCGCGCGGCGGCTGAACCGGCGGCGCAGGCATCCCGGGACAAGGTGCTAGGCCCGGTGCCGGAAAAAATGCCCCAGCGCACCCTTTCCCGCATTGGCCGGCAGCGTCCGGCCAGCACCCGCTCCTACCATTCCGGTTTGCGGGCCGGGATCGCTGCCGGTGTGAAGATCTCCGTCCGTGCCGGCAGCGAAACCCGGGACGCGGGTATCCGGATCACTTCCGGTAACACCGCTTTGCGTCCTGACCAGTACCGGATGAACCGGACCTACAAGAACGAAACGTTCCGGCACCCGGTGTTCGGCAAAGGCTCCGCTGTGCAGCACGGGCAGACGAACTGGTTTTACGGGCCGCTGAACTCCCGCCACACCGAATTCGAGGCCAGCGTCCTGGCCGCAATGAAAATCGCAGCAGAAGGGCTCGCACAGCTATGAAATTCTCGATTGAGGGCAAAGAGTACGACGTCATCCGTTCCCTGTCGAAGCCCTCCCTGAACATCGTCATGGAGCTGCTCGAAAAGACCGGGATGGGCATGAAGACCCTCGCCGCCCGGGCCAACAAGCTCCAGGGCGTCCCGGCAATCGACATCCTTGACGACGCTGAGCATCTCCAGACGATGAGGGTGCTTATCTGGCTGGCACGCCGCGTCGAAGGGGAAACCCTCACGGTGGAGGAAGCCAACAACTTCCCGCTTGACGGGATTCTGCTCGTCAAGGAAGACGCCCCGGAGGCGGACGAAGAGCCGGACCCAAAAGCACTGACGGGTTCCGTTCAGGCCGCAAAGCGACCAGCGAAAACCGGCACGTCGAGGACATCGAGGCCTCGGTCTACGAAAACATCCTGACTGTCTCCCACCACTGGCCCGGGATCACCCCACTGAATGTGTGGGAACTCCCGTATGACATGTGGCTCCTGATCCTCGACGGACTGAAGCAGCTTGCTGACAAAGAGATCGGGTGGTGGAACTGATGTCTTCTACGTCGATGTTCTTTGACATTTTCGCGCGCGATATGGGCGTCACGAAGATGTTTGACGAGGTTGGTGTGAAGACCTCGGGGTTCGGGAAGGTCCTTGGCGGGCTCACGTCGCCTGTCGCGCTTCTGACTGAGGGAATCGCCGGGTTCGGTGGTGTGGCCGTGAAGATGGCCGCTGACTTCGAGAAGGCCACGGTCCTGCTTGTCACCGCGGGCGGCGAGTCGAAGGCCAACCTGGCCCAGGTCCGTGACGGCATCCTTGCTATCTCGGCTTCCACGGGTACGTCTTCGGAGCAGCTCGCGGAAGGCATGTACGTTCTGGAGAAGGCCGGTTACCGGGGCGCGGACGGCCTGAACGTGTTGAAGGCCGCTGCTGAGGGCGCGAAGGCTGAGAACGTCGATCTTTCGGTCATGACGCAGGCCGTCACTGATGTGATGCTCGACTACGGCAAGAAGGCCGGCGACGCGGTTTCGGTAACGAACCAGATGGTCACCGCCTCTGGTTTGGCGAAGACGGACATGACTGACTTCGCGAACTCGATGGCTGCTGTCATCCCGGTGGGGTCGGCCCTGGGGTTGTCTTTTGATCAGCTGGGCGGCGCGATTGCGACGATGACCCAGCACGGCGAGTCCGCGCAGAACGCTTCGCAGAACCTCGCGAACCTGATTCAGAACCTCGCGAAGCCCTCGAATATCGCTTCCGGTGCGATGAATCAGATGGGCATCGACGTCGTTGACCTTACCTCGCACCTTGGGGAGCGTGGCCTGTCCGGGACGTTGCAGATCGTCACGGATGCGATCACTTCCCACATGGGGCCTGCCGGCCTGGTGGTGCAGGACGTGATGAAGAAGTCCGCGACGGCCACGCAGGATCTTCAGGTCATGATGGAGAAAATGCCGCCGTCGCTCGCGAAGACGGCGCAGTCCTTCCTGGACGGCACGACGTCGTATGCGGCGTTCGCGAAGGCCATCAAGGGTCAGGGCGGCGAGAACTTCGCTGAGGGCAAGCAGTTCCTTGCTCTCGCTACCCAGGCGAAGGGTTTCAACGATCAAGTTCACGGTGGCACGGCTGAATTCCAGACCTACAATGCCATGTTGTCGAAGATGACTGGCGGCATGACGGGCCTGAAGGCCTCCACCATGCTCCTGATGAACGACGGTAAGGAGTTCCACTCCAACATCAAGGCTATCGGTCAAGCGGCTGGCGAAACCGGCGCTGACATTGCCACGTGGGGTGACACGTCCGAGACGGCCAACGTGAAGCTTGATCAGGTCAAGGAAACCGTGGGTGTCCTGGCCATCAAGCTCGGCGGGATGCTGCTGCCCGCGGTGAAGGACGCCGCTGACAGTTTCCTCGGCTTCGTGCGCTTTATGCACGATAACGAGGGTGTAGCGAAGAGCCTTGGCGAAACTCTCGCAATCGTCGCGGGCGCTTTAGTGACGTACAAGGTCGCGATGGGGCTCGCCGCCGCTGGGCAGGCCATCTGGGCTGCTGGTACGGCTGCGATGACAGCTGAGCAGTGGTCCCTGAATGCCGCGATGGACGCGAACCCTATCGGCATTGTGGTGATCGCGATTGCGGCGCTCGTTGCCGGTCTGGTGTGGGCGTATAACAACGTCGGCTGGTTCAAGGACGGCGTGGATGCTGCGTTCAAGTGGATCGGTGAAGCGGCGAAGAACGTGGCCGACTGGTTCCAAAACAGCTTTGTCCCGGCTCTGAAGTGGGTCTGGGACAAGATTGTTGACGGTTGGAACGGCGTCGTTGGTTTCTTCACTGACTCGAAGAAAAACGTCGAAAAATTCGTTTCTGACACGGTTGGGATGTTCACGGATTTCTTCAAGAACGTTGTGACTGGCGAGCAAAAGTTCTTCAAGGATTTCGGTGATGGTTGGCGGGGATTCTGGAAGGACCCAATCGGGGAAACCAAGAAGTTCGTAGAAACCACAAAGACAGACCTCAAGAAACTGTTCATCGACACCACCGTTGATCTGACGAACTGGACGACCACGAACAGAACGGCCTTCGCCAACTTCACGGCGGCAACGATTGTTGACCTGAAGAACTGGTCTAGGACGAACAAGCAGGACATTGCCGATTTCGCGGCGGCAACGATTGTTCAGTTAAAGGCATGGTCTGACAGCAACGAGCAGACCATGTTGGACTGGTCTGCCCGGACGCTCGTTCTCTTTGATGCTTTCTCGAAGGATGCTCCCAAGTCCATCAGCGACTTCACCAAAGCTTCCAACGCGAACTTTGGTGATTTCGTCGGAAGCACTCTGAGCATGCTCACGGACTGGTCCCGGAGCAGCATCTCCCCGTTTGTCGATTTCTACGCGAATTCGACGGGAGAAACGAGTAAAGCGATCAATGACACGATCAGGATGTTGCAGGCTTTCCCCGGGAAAGCCGAAGCCGTTCTCGGTGGCCTGTGGGATGTCGGTTCAAAGGTTGGCGGCACGCTCATCAGTGGCCTGATCAGCGGTATCAATGGTGCCTTGGGCGACCTTGGGCATGCCCTTGGTGCTGTGACGGATTTCATCGCTGCGCACAAGGGGCCTGAGTCCGTTGACCGGGCTCTTCTGGTCCCTCACGGCGGCTGGATCATGGGTGGCCTGACCACTGGTATCGAGGCTGGTTTGCCTGCGCTGAAGTCCACTCTTGGGCTGGTCACGAAAACGGTGGCCGACCATATGGCGGCTCAGGGATCTGGTGCGGTCATCGGTGGTGTGGCGCTCAATGGTGGTTCGTTCAACCCGCAGCCTCAACCGCTGCCGGTCGCACCTGTGATCTATGTGGAGAACCCGTGGACGGGTGAATACCACGAGGCGAAGATGCGGACCATCGCTGACGGTTCGGTTGCCGGGGCGAATGATTATACGGGACGGAGGCCGTCAAGGTGACTGTCACTACCCGCACGAACCTTGCCACCAACCCGTCCGCTGCGACGACGGCAACGAATTATGCCGCCGTCGCGGGGACGGGCGGCACCGCGGCTGTCGCCTGGAACTCCGGGACGGGATATTTGAACATCCCGGGGTTCCCCAGGGTTACGTGGTCTGTTGCGACGTCGGCTATTTCGGGCGGGATCTCGTACACGCAGACGGGTCTTGCTGCGGCGACGGCGTATGCGACGCAGATGTGGGTTCGTTGCTCGAAGGCACAAACTCTGAACCTGAAAGCGGACTTCCGGGATGTCTCAAACACGATCATCAACACGGTCACGGGATCGAACGTGGCCGTCCCGGCGAACACCTGGACGCAGCTCTTTGTTGTGGGCACATCCGGCGCTGCGGTAACGAACGTGGTTCTCACTGCGCAAGCGGTCACGGGCGGTTCGAACTGGGCCAATGGTGACTGGCTGGACGGTGAAGCTGTCCTCATCGAAGCAACCGCCGCGGTGGGATCGTATTTCGATGGTTCGTTCCTCAATGGCGGTTCTGTCATGTACGCGTGGACGGGCACCGCGAACGCTTCGACGTCTACGGCCACCACTTATGCTCCCGCGATTGCGTTGACGGGGTTGGCGGACTTTGGCCCGTGCCCGCGGGTCACGGTCACGATCACGGATCTTGCCCCGACGTCGAACATCGTCAACTTGTGGCGGACGGCGGACGGCACCCGCAGGGCGGTGCGCGGGGCAAGGAACCGGACGGTTGTCGGGTCTGATGCGGTCACCGACTATGAAGTGCCGTTGGGCCGTTCGGTCGCTTACGATCTGGAAATCACCTCCGGGGTGAGCGCCCAAGCCGCGGTGGCGCAGCAGACCGTGACGGTCACACCCCTGATGGGGTGCATGCAAGACCCTCTCGTGCCGTCCAGTGCGATACCCGTTTACGGGGATGTGGGGCCGGCGGGTGAAGCGGGTTTGGACTATGACGCTTTCGGGTCGTTGAATTACGGCGCGACGGTCACGCTCATCCCGATTCAGGGTTCACCTGACCCTGTTGCGTTGATCGGGCAGCGGCAGTCCGCGGGGAAGATCGACTTCCCCATGACCACCGATTCGGTAGCGCAGAACACGGCCATGCGGACTCTCATGAAACAGGCCGCACCTTTGTTGTTCCGTCCTCTCCCCGCATGGTCTTCGGCACTGCCGGGGCTCGCTTACCTTGCGGTTCCGGATGAACCGGAAATGCCCATCAATGAGAAGTTCGGTGGCACCCGTATCCGGTGGCAGTTGAAGGGTGATCTGGTGGCGGGGCCGACCGTGGATGTTGTGGTCCCGGTGAACACCTACGGCACGGTTCAGGGTTTGTGGTCCATGTACCAGCAAGCCCAAACCACGCTGTCCGGGAAAACCTACCTGCGGGTCATGCTCGCACCGGCAACCGGCTAAGGGGGGGCATGGCTACACCGTATTCGCTGTTCAGCAACTACACGCTGGCGGCAACGACAACGGACCAGGGCCGGCCGATTTCGTTCGAGATCGACTGGATAGGGGTGATCGTGTCCGTCACTTCGGTGGCGGGCACGTCCCCTTCCGCACAGTTCCGGGTGCAGTGGTCCAACGACAACACGACTTGGTTCGACCCGCCCACACCTGACGTCGCGGGGACTCTCACGGCTCCGGGGACGGTGGTGGGCCGGTTCCTGATCAAAGCCCCGTATTGGCGGCTCGGTGCCGTCGTGACCGGCACTAATCCTTCGTTCGTCTGTTCGGCGTCCGCTTTCGTGTGACCGGGGGGGTGTGATGCGCGGCATCGACAAAAACACCCTCGCAGCACTCACCGGTTCCCGGCAGGGCGACGGCATCACCGCGTACGTCTGGTACGCGGGGAAACTGGCCGTCCCGACGCCGTTGCCGATCAGCGCGTGGGGGCTGGACTGGGACATCACCCGGCAAGTGCAGTCCGGTTCCGTCACCGTCGCTGATGTAGGCGGGAAACTCGCCCCGTGGCTGCTGGAAGACCCGCTAGGGGTTGGCGGTTCCCGGCTGCAAATCACTTATCAGGTGGGCGGCGCCGGGACAGTGAACCTTGGCTGGTACAGGATCACCCAATCCCAGCCCACGGAGGCGTGGCGCTCGTACACCATCGACAACTTGGGGCAGATCAACCCGAACTCTCCCATCCCCCCGGGGAAACGCCGTATCGACGTGACCGGCGGCGCAAAGATCACCCTGAACATTCAGGATCTTGGCGTGGTCATTGCGAACGACCAACTGGAAGCCCCTGATTCGCCACGGACTGCAACGGTCGTCAGCGAGGTTGTGAGGCTTCTCGACGGCATAGTTCCGGTGGTGTCCGCGCCTGGGGTTGTGGACCGCTCCGTGAACAGCACCCTCGTGTATCAGGGTGACCGGTTGAACGCTGTGCAGGATCTTTGCAAACGGATCTCATGCGACTACCGGATGAACGGCAACGGGCAGTTCGAAATTTACCCTGTGGCCGCGCAAACACCTTTGTGGACGGTGCAGGGCGGTCCTGAAGGTGCGCTTGTCTCGGTGGACCGTTCGCAGTCCCTGGACGGCCTGTTCAATGTGTTCATCGCTGACGGGACTGCCACGGTCACCCGCTCGGATGGGACGACCGCGCAGGTTCCCATCCGTGGGCGTGCTGCGATTAGCTCCGGGCCGTTGCGGGCTGGTGGCCCGCACGGGAACTACCGGAAGTTCTATTCGTCCACGATGCTCACCACCCAGGCACAATGTGACGCCTACGCGGCGGTCATGCGTGACACGCAGATAGCGGGCCTGACCACTGACCTTGTAATCCAGTGCCTGCCGAACCCGTCCTTGCAGCAGGGCGACTGGGTGACCGTCGCGGCACCGGTTGTCAACGGGCAGGCCGTGACCCTGAACGGGCGCATCAAAACGATGTCCCTGAAGTCCGTCGGGAACAGTGTCGACAAAATGACGCTCACCGTTGCTTGCAGCTACGCGGACGTGCAAACCGTCATGGGAGGTGTGTTCCGTGGCTGACCTGCGCAACGCTGAGGCGCTGATCCCCCCGGAATTGGGGCGCTGGTATCCGGGCGTCATGGTCTCCGTCAACGGGGTGCTGTCGGTCAACGTGAACGGCAGCACCATCCCGGCCCGCTACGCAGACCCCCTCGTACTGTCCGGCGGTGACCCGGTGCTGGTGACGATCATTGCAGGGGCCGCGACCGGGCAGGCTGAGGCTTTCGTGATCTGCCGGACCACGGCATCCCCGCGGCCCGGGACGGGGACCGTGAAAACGGTCCCGCCGTCCTCACCTACGATCACGGTCACCGGTTCGGACAACGTGGACTATACGGCGTCGTTCGCGTCCACCTACACACCGGTCGTGAATGACCTCGTGGAGCTGGCGTGGGGTGCCACGACGCCGTTTGTGATCTCGAAGATCGGCGTCGTCCCCGCGCTTTTGTCGGTGTCCCCCGTGGCTCCTGCCCCGGGGCCGTCGCCTTCAGGGTCTTCGAGTTACGCGGCCACGGACTCCGCAACGTACTGGTCCGGGGGCGGTTGGGACTCGTGGGCTGGCGGCGGCGGGAACGTTTATACCGGCACCTATGGCAGCACCGTGGACGGGGCGTGGTTCTACGCCGGCTCTCCCAGTGAGCTGTCCGGGCGGACCATCACCCGGGTGCAATTCTGGTTAGCCGCGCGTCGCGCCGCAGGGTCGTACAACTCCCAGGCCACCGTCAATTTTTACTCCCACACCAATGTGAACCGGCCGGCCGGTGACGTTTCGGTCGCCGCTGGCCCGTTCGCGGTGAATGTCCCCGCCGGGTGGGGCGGCGGGAGCATCGACCTTCCGACCAGTTTCGGCGCCGCTCTCCAATCAGGGGGCGGCATTTCCATTTCCGGCGACCCCTATGTGGGTTTCAACGGGCGTCTCGCTGACCCCTCATCCGGACTTCTAGCCCTCGATTGGAGTCGCTGACATGCCGCAGCTACTGGACAACGGAATCCAAGTCCCCATCAACGGGGACGCCTACAACCTTGCCGCCGATTTGCAGACGATGGGGAACAAAGCCAACGTCGTCACGGTGTGCGCGTCCGCCGCAGCCATGAACGCGCTGACGACGTTCAGTGGGCGCATGTGCGTCCGCACGGACCTCGGGAACGAGCTGTGGACTTACACCACGTCATGGGCGCCTGTGCAGTCCACCCGTCAGCATGCGGAGTTCACCGGCACCTCGGACGGCACGACGACAGCCAACGCTGCATGGCAGTTCAACGTCCTCACCAAAGACACGTCGAACAGCTTCAACGATTCGTTCGTTACCGCGTCGGCGTTGAAGTCCAGGATCACTTTCACCGTCGCCGGGGTCTACCTGATCCATGTGAAGGTCGCTTCTTCTGCTAACCCGGGCATCAGCTTCGCGTCTGTGAAGGACACCACCAACACCTACGTCCACGCTGACAACTCGAACGGCAACGGCACGGTCTGGGGCATCACAGTCACAGCTGGCGGTGTTTACATCCCCGCGGGCGGCACTGACATTCTGTTCGGTCTGCAAACCGGCAACAGCGTGACCGCCGCGCAGCTCACAGTCCGTATCCTCGTCACGAAACTGAGCGACTAATGGACTGGCAGACGATAGGCACAATCATTGGCAGCGTCCTGTCCGGCGGCGGAACGGTTGGTATCGCGTGGCTCGAAACGCGGCGCCGGCAACGGCGTGAAGCGCGGATCGAGAAGAGCGCGGAGCAGAAGTTCGCCGTTGATGAGCGAACCGAAATTCTTGGGCTTATCAACGAGCAGCTCGTCAACCCGTTGAAGGAAGAACTGGCGGATCTCCGGAAGCGCTTGAAAGAGGCTGAAGAGAAGATCGACCACATTGAGGACACCAACGACCGTTTGGTGGCTTTCATTTACAAGCTGATCGGTCTCGCCCGCCTGCACGGGTATGACAAGGACATCATGCCCGCCGACGTGCCCCCCGGCATCCACCTTTAGGAGACACACGTGAGTATCCTCGGCGCCGACGTGAGCGGCTGGCAGGGCCCGGTTCTGGACTATTCGGGCCTTGATTTCGTGTACGTGAAGATCACCCAAGGCACCTATGTTGCGAACCCAAACCATGATGCGCAGGTCGCGCACGCCCGTGAACTGGGCCTGATCGTCGGGCATTATCATTTCCCGGCGTGGGGTGACCCGCGGGCTGAGGCACAGGCTTTCTGGGCCGCGGCCCGCGCCCAGCCGGGCGACTTCCTTGTCCTTGACATTGAGAACTCGGTCTACACTCCGTGGCCTGCCGACCCGGTGACGTGGTGTTGCGCGTTCGAGGACGAACTCAAGAGCTTGTCCGGGATCTGGGCCATGGACTACGCCGGCCCGAACGTCCGGGCAGGTTGGGATTGGTCCCCGTTGGCCGCGCGCGGCGGCGGCCTGATCGACCCGGAGTACAACCCTGTCGGCCCTGGTTCCCCGGTGCCGTGGGCGGCGGTGGCCATGTGGCAGAACGCTGACACGAACATCAGCGGCGGCGACTCTGACATCTTCTACGGCGACCGCGCCACTCTCCTCCGTTACGGCATCCCCGGCATCACCCCAGACAGCACACCCACAGTAAAGGATTGGTTTGACATGGCATCTGCTGACGATCTGCGGGCAGTCGTCCGCGAAGCTATTCAGGAGCAGTGGCCGGACGCGGAAGGCGTCCCCACCTCGCTCAAGGACCTCACCTTCATTACGCGGTCGCTCGTGCACGACGTGCCGAACCAGACCATGAAGTATCCCGTGCCCCGTTCTGCCGGCGGCGGCGGCGGGACAACGAGTCTCGGCGGCGTCGTCGCATACTTCGACCAGTCCCGCAACGACACCATCGCAGCCATGTCCGCTGCGGAGATCGCCTCTGCTGTCCCGGCGAACCTCGCGCAGCAGGTCATTGACGCGCTCGCCGCCAAACTCGCAACCAAGTAAAAGGAACCCGACAATGAACATTGCGGAAGCACTGAAGATCAAAGCCGCCGCGAAGGCTTACCTCGGCGCACTCGCCGTCGCCGCTCAGGTGGCACTCGACTACCTACCGGATCACAACACCGGATGGTACACCGCTGCCCAGGTTCTGCTTGGGGTGCTGGGGATCATCGGTATCTTCGCTGTACCGAACAAGGTCGCTGCTGCGAAGCAGGCCATGGACCAGGTTATCCAGCAGGTCGAACAGACTGCCCCCGCGGTTGTTGTCCCCGATCCCGCGCCGGTTCCGGTAGCCGCTCCTGAAGCAACGCCCGCACCGTAGACGCAGAACGCCCCCGCCCTTCACCGGGCGGGGGCGCTTTCGCTATTTAACAGCCCCCTTGAAGATCGCCGGATCATCCCCATGCGAGGGGCCGCTGAATTCGATCCTCACGTCAGCAAGGCCGGCGGAGGGGATCCCGTATCCGCTGGTTGCGGTCTGCGCTTCACCGGGCAGCAGGTTCCCGATGCTCCCGCTGGTCTTGTCACCGTCAACGGCGTTCTCAGCAGGGAACCCTTTGGCGCCGTAGGTGACCTTCGGGTAGGCGACCAAGGCGGCGTTGAACGGTGTAGTGGAATTGTTGGTCACCGTGACCTCCACGATAACGATTCTGCCTTCCACAGCACCGGCAGCATATGGGCCTGCCGGCTGGACGCTGGCCTTCGCGGTCAGGGCGACGCCTCCCGGGAACTTCACGGTGTCACCGAACGCCGCGACCTGGAAGGAAGGCACCGGAGTGGCAGGCGGCGGGGCGCTGGCTTTCTCGACGGCGTTCGTTGGCTGGAAGGCGCACCCTGACAATGCCAGGACGAGCGTTGCGAGGCCTAGAAGACGTTTCATGCTGCTGCCCCTACTTTCAGTTTGGATACCGCGTCCTGCATTTCAGTGGATGTGACTTCGGTGTAGATCTGCGTTGACGAGATGGACTCGTGCCGCATGAGTTCCTGCACTACCCTGATGTTCGCGCCGTTGCGGAGCAGGCTTGTCCCGTAGAAGTGTCGGAGTTGGTGTGGTTTCCCGGGCACCCCGGCCCGGTCCATGGCTGACTTGATGGCCTTCGATACGGCGTGCGGGCTCACTGGCCCTTCGTGGGTGTATGCGGGGAACCAGTATCCGTCATCGGGGAATAGTGCTGCTTCTTCCGCGATCATCGGGTGCATGGGGAGCATCTTCGTTGCCCCGCCTTTGCCGGTGATGAAGAGGGACGCTAGTTCCCATTCGACGTCGGTCCCGGAGAACTTGGCCACTTCGTGGACCCGGAGTCCTGCGAGCGCGGCAAGTAGGACCATCATGCGGGTTCGTCGGCGGTTCGCTGCTTCGAGGATCAGTGGTAACTGGTCTGCGCGGGTGGGGCGTGGGAGTCCGCGTTTGCGTCGCGGGCATGGTGTTTCAAAGATGGGGTTGTCGGCGCGGCGTTTGGTTTTCACCAGCCATGCGCAGTAGGCGTTGATACTCGAATGGTAGGTTGCCCTGGTCGAGTTGCTGAGGCCGGGACGGGTCGTGAATAGCACGATGTCTTCGGGTGTGATCTCAAACGGTCCACACTGCGCAAACGCTAAGAGATGTCTCAAGACGGCGATTCGCTCCGTGATGGTGCGTTGCGATAGGTTTGCCGCCTCTTGCCAGACTCCCCAGCGAGTCAGTGTGGACTCCGTGGTTACAGTGTCCATGGGGACTGATCTTAGACCCGTACCGGGCATTGTGGCCCCTTAGATACTGGATTTTTTCAAATCGGTGGACGCTACACTGATTGCCTGACGCCAGATCTCCGGATCGATGTCTGAAGCGGCGAGTGCGCCAATGAGGCGATTATGGAATGAATAGGTCTCAGTGAGCGTGAGCCGTTCCTCCTCGGCCCATACCATCCCCAGGATTTCCTCGCTCATGCCATGGTCCCGGCGAGTTCAGGTGCCACTGGGAACTGGTAGACCGTGGCATCGCTGCCCAGCTCCGTTGTGGTGTTTTGGCGGGCGGGGAGGTCGATGACGTTTCCGTGCCGCCTGTAATGAAAAGGTCGTCGGTTCGATTCCGACAGGAAGCTCTCATGATGAGCGCCGGTCCCCAGTGGGCCGGCGCTCTTTTTATTTGTTTCATCAACGCCTTCAGCCAGCATGGGGAGCT
>JACXTT010003909.1_pt1 | contig 22485 bp, 19 predicted proteins | sample 9270951 | NCBI WGS metagenome assembly JACXTT01 (sample SAMN15532306, study PRJNA645909) | rock metagenome | isolation source: weathered quartz diorite | place: Puerto Rico | collected 2017-06-21
GCGGTGCGCGCCAAAGTGGGAAAGTGTGTTTTCCGTTCTTAGCCACAATTTCGGATCCGTGATGGTGCACAATAGCGTACTAGAAAAGACCGCCAACCGCCTGTTTGTGACTTGCGCGCTGGTAGATCTGTTCCTGGTGCACATGCGACTGTTGCGGGCACCGGCGCCGTAGTACCGCATCAACCTCCCGAACCGCCCTCTAGTGAGTAATTCTTGGGAAATCTGGTCATTGCGATCACCATTCGGGAGGCAGGGAGGAAACTGATTAGGAAGGAAGTATATGTAATCGGCGTCGGTTCAGCATAGCGTAAGCGGCGGGGAGGTGCAGGCATCAGCCAAGCCGTGCTGCCACGGCGTTCTTAGCCGCTTTGTAATCGTTCGACTCGCACCGCGGGATTCTCCCTCCAGGTTCCAAAACTGGACGACCGGAATGCCGACTTTCAAGGCTCCTTATTGCCAACGTCCAATAAAAAAGCGTGAGCCGCCAGGCGGCCCACGCTTGTGCGTTCGCGGGCGTGGACAATTCCGCTTTCGTCTTAGTTGTGCGAGAGATTCAAGCTGCTGCCAAGCGATGACGCATTGGCGTCAAACCTGTTAAGCGGCGCCAGCCCGAAGCGTTCCTCGATCGTCTTGAGAATCGAGAGGGTGTCATGTTGCGTGTGATCCACAAAACCTCGCTTTGCAAACGGCCGATCCGATTGCGGGAACGCGCGAGCCATCCCCCCAAACGGTTGGTCAGAGACGGTTGTTCAGAAAACGATCAGCCGCATTTGCCTTCCAGCACGCGGACGGGACAGACCTAACAATTGACAGTGCCCAGCCCTGATGACCGGAGGCTGACGACTAACGGCAGACCCAGGGGCGTAACTTGCCATGCTCCCCCCGATTGACCCTGGACAGGACGGGCGGAATAATGAACTGGGCTTGCTGTTCCGGCAAGAATGGATGGGCATTTTCGCGCTTTGACAGTTACACTGTCAGCATGAACGACTTCAACCGCAAGGTGGAGGACGCTTCGGCCCGCGTGAACAAGTCCGTGGCCGAAGCCACCGAACGCATCGAGAGAGAGACGGCAGAATTCGTTACCTATCTCAACGACGAAGTCGTGCCCGCGGTCCGGCAACACTCCACCAAGGCGTTGCGGGTGGCTGCCGAGAAGATGTCCAGGCTGGCCGACTACCTGGACGAGGTCAAGTCACCGCGCCGGTGAGCCGGGACCTGTCCGTCTGTGTCCTGGCCATCCTACTTGCTGTGCTGGGGTTGAGCGGGTGCGGCGGGAAAAAGCAGGCTAAGGTTGTTCCGCCGTCCCCTCCCCCGATAGCCCAGCCTTCGGCGCAGGCCGTTCCTGCGCCCAATCCGCCTGCCTCGCAGCACCCCGAACACTCGCCGCAGAATGCAGCCCGGCAGCCAGAAAGAGAAGGCGAGGCCGCCACCGGCGTTCCAGACGGAGCAAAACCGCTCTCGATTGAAACCGGCACAGCCAGCTGGTATGGAGCGCCGTACCACAACCACCGCAGCTCCAATGGCGAAATCTATGACATGCACAGCCTGACTGCGGCTCATCGCACTCTCCCCCTGGGCTCGACCGTGCGGGTAACCAACTTGAAGACTGGTCATTCGACTGTAGTGCGGATTACCGATCGCGGACCCTTTGTGGAAGGCCGAATTGTGGACCTCTCGCTAGCCGCCGCTAAACAGGCAGATGTCTGGCAGGCGGGCGTGGCCCCGGTACGGCTGGAAGTGCTGCGTACACCGGTGCCGTTCGATCACGGCGGCCGATGGGCGGTGCAGATCGGTTCCTTCCAGGACGAGGACGGGGCGAGTACCGTCGCCGACCATCTCGCCCGGCGGTACAAGACGGCCAAAGTCTTGAGCTTCAGCAGCCCAGTGGGCGAATGGTGGGTACGCGTGAGGGTCTTGAACGATGACCGTAAACGTGCCGAGGAAGTGGCTCGAGATACCCAGACCGTTGAGGGGAAAATCTTTTTGGTGCGCTTGGATTAGTGGTCGGCAGTCATTTGTCGTTTGTCATTGGCTATTAAAACTTATATTTTCTTAGACTTGCGGTATGCATCCCTGACTCGTCGTCACGGCTGGCGGCCCATTCCCCACGGTCAAGCCCGGACGTGCACCGCTTCTGCCGCTAACTGGACGCCGTGTGGGGCGGACACTCTTGTCCGCCGCTTTTGCAGTTGATTTTTGCTTCAGATCGCTCGGTGGCCACGGAGCATAAATGGCCTTTGAATAATTAAGTCAAAGTCAAAAGCGGCGGACATGAGGGTCCGCCCCACATGGGCTAGGGATTTTCCGCGGCCTGCTTGTAGGTTCCAAACTTCTTGGCCACCGGCTTCAGCGTAGGATAAAACTGCACAAAACTATGCTCTACGGCAGCGTGGTCTTCATGGCATTGCCAGCAAGCCGACTTGGGATTGGCTTGCGCTGACTTCGAGCTTTCATCGAAATTAAAATAGGCCCACTTGTCCGGAAAGCGGGTTTCATCCTTTACCTCAACGCCAATCCCCATCAAATCGCTCTGGAAGTGCCCCGCCCGGTTGATCGATCCTTTGGTTTCCGAACCGCGCTCCTCGACCACAAAGATGGTCTTGTCCGGCCACTTCCCGCTTTTGAGGAACTCAGCGTAGGCCCACTGCTGCACAAACACATTTGTGAACATGACGTGGTCCGAACTCATCGGGCTGTAGTTCATGCCCAGGCCCGAGGAGAGATAGATCCATTCTCGGTAGCTCTCCGGACGAAGAAGATGGTTGTCGGCGGTGTATTGCGGCTTATCGGAGCCAGCCTCCGGGGCAGCCGCCTGCAGAAACCCAAGACACATAACAATTGTTAAACACGACAACAGGAGTCGTTTCACTTTCTCCCCCTTAAATCTTTAGCCACGGAGTCAGACGTGCAAGTGCCAGAACACTCAGTATTCGATTAGACGGCAGGAGAAGTCAAAAGGACAGCAGGAGCGGTTAGTTGGTCACCAGCTCCGAAGGCAGGCCCGCCCCAATTGCCCACGGCTTTTGCGGGAAGTGGGGCGGCCTCCGTCATTCGGTAATACTAGTTCTAACCGGTTCCTAGCTTATCTCGGTCCGCTTGCGGAGAAACGCCGGTACGTCGAGGTCCTCCTTCTCGAAGTTGGCAATCATGGCATCGCGCAGTGTGTCGACGGCAATTGCTTCCGTAGGTGCGGTGACGTGCCGGACGGGCTGGTGCTGCTCCATCACCACGGGCGGAGCCTCCGGCTCGAAGTCGGGTTCGGGCTCGCGCTCGCGCAGGTCCGGCGAAACCACAAAACTGCTCCGGGTTTCCGTCTGACGTCGTTGCTGGTCGGAGTCCTTGAAGCCGGTGGCAATCACCGTGATCTTCACCGCGTCTTTGGCCTTTTCGTCCAGCACGGCGCCAAAAATGATGTTGGCATCTTCGTGGGCGGCGCTCTGGATAATGCTGCAGGCCTCCTGCACCTCTGCCAGCTTGAGGGACGTGGAACCCGTGATGTTGATGAGAATTCCGCGCGCGCCGTCGATTGCGCCCGCTTCGAGCAGTGGCGACGCGATTGCCTTTTGTGCGGCGTCGGTGGCGCGATGCGCTCCACTGGCGCTGGCTGTGCCCATGACGGCATAACCCATGCCCGCCATGATCGCCTTTACGTCAGCAAAGTCGCGGTTGATGATTCCCGGAATGGTGATGATGTCCGAGATGCCCTGCACGCCTTGCCGCAGAATGTCATCGGCCACTCGGAAGGACTCGAAGAAGCCAGCGTCCTGGGCAACCGCCAGCAGCTTTTCGTTGGGGATGACGATGGTCGTGTCCACCGAATCCATCAACTCGGAAATGCCGCGCTCCGCCTGCTGCATGCGGCGCTTCCCTTCGAACGCGAACGGCTTGGTGACCACGGCGACCGTGAGCGCCCCCATCTCGCTGGCCAGCGATGCGATGATGGGCGCAGCGCCGGTTCCGGTGCCTCCGCCCAGGCCGGCGGTAACGAATACCATGTCGGCGCCCTCAAGGGCTTCAATAATCTTGTCGGAATCCTCCAGCGCGGCCTTGCGTCCGACTTCGGGGTTCGCGCCGGCGCCTAGACCGTTGGTGAGCTTCACCCCGAGTTGGATCTTCATCGGGGCGCGTGACATTCGCAGCGCCTGCAGGTCAGTGTTGGCGACTACGAATTCGATCCCCTCCATGCCGGAGTCAATCATGCGGTTTACTGCGTTGTTGCCGCCTCCACCCACGCCGATGACCTTGATCTTGGCGTCGTTGCGGGAATCTTCGTTAAAGCTGATGCGAATGTCGTTCTCTTTTTTCATGTCCGCCGCCTTCAGTTAAATTTGCTTTCCTGTTCTCTTCTCCTGTTAAGCACCCTTCCCTACAAACATTGCCTTCAACCTGGAACTCCAACGCTCGCCTTGAAAACCGCGCGCGATACGCGCCCGATGTCCGTAGAACACCATGCCTAGAGCAGTCGCGTACTCGGGTTCGGCCAGCGTGGATGGCATCTTGGCCAGCGGCGCCGGCCATGCCAGGCGCAGCGGGCGGTGAAGCACCGATTCTGCGATCTCAAGAATCCCGGGCAAGCGGGATGCCCCTCCGGTGAGCACGATGCCGCCCGCACATGACTCGAACATTCCGGCGTGGCGCAGATTATCACGCAGCATTTCAAACAACTCCCGGGTCCGGGGTTCGAGAATTTCTGCCACCATACGTTGGGAAATCAGTCTTGAGGGACGATCTCCGACGGAGGGAACCTCGACTTCATTTCCCTCCGGGATCAGGGTCACGATGGCGTTGCCGTAGAGGCGCTTGATCTTTTCCGCCTCGGCGACCGGAGTGCAGAGTCCCACGGAGAGATCGCTGGTGAAGTGATCGCCGCCGATCGGAATTACTCCGGTGTGCGCTACCGCGCCCTCATGGAATACGATCAGACTGGTAGAACCGGCGCCCAGATCGGCCAGGCAGACGCCCAGTTCGCGCTCATCCAGACGCAACGCCGCATCGGCGCAGGCCAGGGGTTCGAATACGGTATCGTCCACGTGTATGCCCGCGCGATTGACCGCGGTGATCATGTTCTGCATGGCGCTCGAAGCCACCGTCACCATATGTACGCGAACTTCCAGCCGCGCCGCCATCATGCCCAGAGGGTCGTGTACACCGGTTTGATCGTCCAGAATGAATTCCTGCGGCAGCAGGTGCAGAACCTCACGATCGGCGGGCAGCGGAATGGCACGAGCTTTCTCCACCGCAGCGCGAAGCTCTTCGCGGCCAATTTCACGGGCCCGGGCGCCGAAGCTCAAACCTCCGTGACTGTTGATGCCACGAGCATGTGCCCCGGCTACGCCCAGCAAGGCATGCTCAATGGGCGCACCGGCGGCATCCTCCGCCTGCTCCACCGCTTTCTGAATCGAGCTCACGGCTTTATCCAGATCCACGATGACGCCTTTGCGTGAGCCGCGTGATTCGGCCACGCCGTGGCCGCGGTAGCGCAGACCGCCATCGGTGATTTCCGCCACCAGCGCGCAAGTCTTGGCACTGCCTACATCAATCGCGGTGAGAAGGTGCTGGTGCTGATTCGCCATTCCTATCGTGATTCCTCTCCCTTGGCAATCGCCGGGCTCGGTTTCGCGGGCGTCTTGGCAGCGGCCTGCGAGGAAGCCGGATTCGTGTTGGCCGCTGTAGCGGGGACAGCCGCGGATTTCTTCCCGGTCTTTACCTGTGTCTTTGAGGCTTGTGCTGTGCTTGCCCTTGCCCGAGCTTTCCCCCTGGCTTTGCCCCTCCGTGCGCTGGCTTTGCCGTTCCCGGCCTTGGCAACCTTCCTGCCTGGCGTCGGCTTTAGCTGAACCGGCTTCGCCAGCGGCAACCTGGCTGTCTTTACCGTCAACGCGGGAGATGGTTTGCCGGTGGGGATTCGGGTGATCAGGGCAGCCGGTTTAACCCCGGCGGCCATCGCCTTCTTAGCCGCATCGGGAGAAATCGGCGGCTGTTTCGCTGTGCCTTGCAGATCCGGATTGACAATGATCTGCCGGTCGTAACGCAAGTCTACCGACTCCAGTTTGTCGAACTGCTGCTGCCATTCCTGCACGTGCGCGACGTACACCTTGTAGCGCTCCAGATAGTTCGAAGATCCGAGATGGACTAGGACTTCCCCAGCGCGATTGTTGGCCAGAACTTTCACGTCGTCCGGATCGGACAGATCGATCTCGCTGAGATCTTGGGAGTAGCGAGCCCCCCCGGAATCGAGCTGGCGCATGACGTCGCTGTATATCTTCATGCGCGCGGCCCGGGTGGAGGGTGGCTCCCCCTGATTCATGCCCACAATCACGGGAAACGAATATTTTTTCTTACCGGGCAATTCCATCAGCGTGCCCACGTCGTCAGTCAGCAAAATCCTGGAGCCCACCCGGGCAAAGGCCACCGCAGTGCGTTCGTGAATCTCCACTTTGAGCCGGTTAGGGATGAAGCGCATCACGCTGGCCGACTCGACCCACGGAATCTGTTCCAGCTGCGCTTTCCGCTGCGCCAGCGGCACAAAGAAAATATTGCGGCCGATGTCGCCACCCATGACCTCCATCACCTGCGAGCGGAATACATTCTGCAAGCCGCTGATCTCGATGTCGTCGCTGGACTCGACCCGGAAGCGCCAGGAACGTTCTCCGTAGTGGTAGAGAGATGCGACCGTGATTCCGCACAAAAACACGATGCCAAGGACTACAGCGGCCCAGGTCAGGCGAGTAACAGTTTTCTTGGGGAGTGAACCGCGGCGGACTGGGACACGCTTCTGCACCCGCAGGAATGGTGGTTCCTGCTCCACATCCAAGTCGAGCAAGCGCGCGTCATGCACCTCTTCGCGCCCAGGGTCGTCGGCCAGTGGGTACAATTCTTCCTGCGAGATGGTGGGACCGATTTTCCGCGCCATCAACTCAGGTCAATTGTCGTCAGGGAATCGCTGAGCAAAATTACTATAACTGCTTTTAGGCAGCAGAGATAGGAAAAATTGGTGAGTTTTGCACAGGCTGGTTTTGCACAGGCTGGTCCGGGCCCTCTTTCAGTCGGTCAATCGCTTACAGACGGCACACCTACCGGCTCTCCCGGTTAGAACGTGCCGTCCTCAAAAATTTGAGGAGGCTGCGGGAGATCAATGACCAAGTTCTGAGGTGGGCAGCCGACGGCGGTATGAATACCACGTTCCATTACCCGGTGCACCAATGCCTTCCACCTGCACGCGGGCCATTTCGACCTGACGCCGCGCAAAGGTGCTCCGGACACGCGCCAAGCGGATCTGGGCGCGCACTAGTCGTTTCAGATCGTCACTGTTGCGATCTGGCGCGCCCCAAGTTGCATAGCCAGCGGCTATTTCGGAAGCCTGCTTTGCCATCGATTTGTCCGCGAGGCGACCTGCCCACTCCCTGTACTCGCCCACGAATCCGTTCGTGACTGCCAGGGCGAGAACACCGCCTGCCGTCCAATATATTGCTTTTTCGGAAGCCATATTGCTGCCCCTTCTGCCAGTTTGACGGGCGAGGCCCGGAGTCGTTATCAGCCTCTCGGTGTGTTTGTGCTGGATTTCTGTTCTGAGCAGCTAGGCGGCGTCCCGGGAATGCAATCTCTCTACAATCATCGGGCCAAGCTGCGACACGCTTCCCGCGCCCAGGGTCAGAATCATGTCTCCCGGCTGGGCCGCACCAACCACGGATGCTACCCCATCAGCAAACGAGCCGGCGTAACTGGCAGCAGGCTTCCCGGTCTTGCCGATAAGCCTTGCAAGCGCTTCGCCCGTCACACCTTCGATCGGCGCTTCGCTCGCGGCGTATATATCGAGGACCACGAGTGAGTCGGCACCCTCGAAGGCGGTTGCGAACTCGTCCATAAGATCGCGCGTGCGGGTATAACGGTGCGGCTGAAATATCACGTGAATCTTCCGGAAGCCGCACGGGCGGGCGGCCGCCAACGTGGCGCGAATCTCGGTGGGATGATGGCCATAATCATCAATCACGCTGACCCCGGCCGCCTTGCCGCACAACTGGAACCGCCGGTCCACGCCGCGGAAGTTTTCCAGAGCTCCGCGGATCTCGTCGGTTTTGATGTCCAGCCCGATTCCCACCGCAATCGCCCCGGTCGCGTTCAGGACATTGTGAACTCCCGGCACGTGCAAGCTAAACTCGCCGAGGTCACGCTCGCCATAGGTGACATGGAAGTGGCTGATGGGCTGCCGTTCCTCCGAGGCTACAGACTTCCCCAGTTTGATGTGAAAATCCGAGCCTCGCCGCGTTCCATAACTCACCGTTCTCCGCCGAACTTGCGGAAACAGTCGGCGCAACAGTGGATCGTCATTACAGACCACAACCACGCCATAAAACGGCACACGGTCCATGAATTCCAGAAAGGCCCGCTTCACGTCCCGCATGTTGCGGTAGCAATCCATGTGCTCCCGGTCGATGTTGGTGACCACCGCAAGTACGGGCGAGAGTTTCAGGAACGAGCGGTCGCTCTCGTCGGCTTCGACCACCATGTACTCTGACTTGCCCAGGCGAGCATTGGAGCCCATCGCGTCCACGCGTCCGCCGACCACGACTGTGGGATCAAGGCCCCCAGCAGCCAGCACGGCGGCGACCATGGAAGTTGTCGTGGTCTTGCCATGCATGCCGGCAATGGCAATGCCGTACTTCAGCCGCATCAGCTCCGCCAGCATCTCCGCACGCGGGATCACCGGAATATGCAGGCGGTGAGCTTCCGCAACCTCGGCATTGCCCGGCACGATAGCAGAACTGGTCACCACGACTTCCGCACCGGAGATGTTTCCGGCAGCATGCCCCTCGAAAATCGCGGCTCCCAGCCCAGCCAGTCTGTGGGTAATACCGGAACTCTTCAGATCGGAGCCGGAAATCTTGTAGCCAAGGTTGAGCAACACCTCGGCAATGCCGCTCATGCCGATACCCCCAATCCCGACGAAATGAATACGTTGGATTTTGGCAAACATAAGTCAGGAAGCCTGGCCACGGATCTGCACGGATCAACACGGATTGAAAAACGAATGCTGCAAAAGAAATAAGATCCGTGCTTATCCGCGCAAATCCGTCGCGGCTTCTCCTTCCCCTCCCGCCAGTCGCGCCGCCATCGTCGCAATGTCCCGGGCTGCGTCCGGATGCGCCAGCTTTCTCGCCGCCTGGCCCATGCGCTGCAGCCTTCCGGGATCGCCCAGCAGCGCAGCTATGGTATCTGCCAGCCACACCCGCTCCAGTTTGGTTTCTTCAACAACTACCGCGGCGCCTGCCCGCTCCAGGGCCTGGGCGTTGACCCTCTGATGATCGTCAGCGGCACGTGGGAAAGGAACGAAAACCGCCGGCTTGCCCGCCGCTGTGATTTCCGCGACTGTGCTCGCGCCGGAGCGGCACAAGATCAAGTCGGCTCGCGCGAAGAAAGCTGGCATATCCTTGATGAACGGAAAAACCTCGGCGGACGAACCTGCCTCCTGGTAGGCGGCCTGCGCGTCATTATAGCCGCGCTCTCCAGTCTGATGGATGATGTGGATGTTCGGCACCTGCTTCACTAGCTCAGGCAAGCACTGAATCATGGCCTGGTTGATGGCATTCGCACCCTGGCTTCCGCCAAACACCAGCAACGTAGGCTTGTCATTTGCGGCCGGCTTGCCCGCGATTTCGAAAAACTCTTCACGAACCGGGACGCCCGTGACAACGGCGTGCGGGAAATATTGCGCCGTCTCCTCGAAGTGGACCGCCGCCCCTGAAACCATCCTGGCCACCATACGATTAGCAAAGCCGGGCACCACATTGGGTTCGAATGCTAAAGTCGGGACGCGTTTTAGCACGGCCGCCAGCATAGTCGGCCCGGAAGCGTATCCGCCCACCCCGATCACCACATCGGGACGAAACTCCGCGAGCATGCCGCGTGCATCCCAGACCGCACGGGGAAGGCCGAAAAGAGTCTTCAGGCGCGTCTTCAAACTCACCTGGTTCAACGCGCCTACCTGCACCAGGCGCAGTGGAAAACCCGCCGCTGGAACCAAGCGATTCTCGATGCCACGCGCCGTCCCAATAAACAGCACTTCGGCGCCGTACCGCTTCTGCAGTTCCTGGGCAATGGCCAGCGCTGGGATCACGTGTCCGCCGGTGCCACCGCCCGCAAGAATTGCCCGCATGATGTGACTATAAACCTGAAGTTGCAGCCGAAGATTGCGATGGGTTGACGCTTTAGGAGCGTCACGCGACGTATCGAGTACCAGAAGGAAGCTTCAGTCCGTTTGTTTCGTAATGTTCAGCAGCACTCCCACACATGCCAGAGTCACAAATAACGACGACCCTCCGTATGACACGAACGGCAGCGGGATGCCCTTGGTCGGCATCATTCCCAGGACCACGCTGATGTTGATGAAAGCCTGTACCACCACCATGCTGGTAATGCCCACGGCGAGCAGCCGGCCAAACATGTCCTGCGTGCGCAGCCCGGTACGAACTCCGCGCCACAGAAAAATGCCGAAAAGCAGCAAGACCACCAGCGAACCCAGCAGGCCCAACTCCTCCGCGGTCACAGCAAAAATGAAGTCAGTATGCGGCTCCGGCAGGTAGAACAGCTTCTGCTTGCCTTCCATGAAGCCCATCCCGGTGATGCCCCCGGTGCTCACCGCGATCAGCGACTGAATGATGTGAAAACCCTTGCCCTGGGGGTCTGAATACGGGTTGAGGAACGCAGTGATGCGGGCCCAGCGCCAGGGAACACGAACCACAAGAAAATACAGCGGAAGCACAGACAGCCCGCACGCGTATCCCAGATAGCGCAGTTCCAGGCCGGCTACGAACATGATGCAGCCGGTGATCGCAGCGCACGCAATGGCAGTACCGAGGTCCGGCTGGAGGACAATCAAAACCAGAAATATCAGGGTGGGCAGAACGGCCGGCAGCAATGTACTCCGCCAGTCATGCATGGAGTGAATGCGGTTCTCCAGAAAATAGGCAAGAAAAAGAATGACCGCCACTTTGGCCACTTCCGAAGGCTGGAAGGAAAATCCTGCAAAGTGAATCCAGCGGTGAGTGTTATGGGCACGATCGAGGAAAAAAACCGAGATCAGCAGCAGCGTCGTCGAGCCCAGTAGTGAGAACACCCAGCCCGGATGCTTATAGCGGCGGTAGTCAACCTTCATCGCCACTACCATGGCGATGATTCCGGCGGCCGCCCATCCCACCTGGCGTAGCAGGAAATAGTAGCCCGATCCGTAGCGTTCTTTGGCCATCACCGCGGAGGCGCTGAATACCATCACCAGCCCCACAAATACCAGGATCAGGGGGACCGTAAACAGCCAGCCATCGACGCTGACGCGCTTTGCCATGGGAGGTTTATTTCACCACGGAGGCGCGGAGACACAGAGAAGAATGTCTGTGAATTTTCGGGAGTGGCTGTAACTACTTTGGTTCATGTAGGCGCGAGCGTCCTCGCTCGTGCAGGGACCAGCACGGGCGGCGACGCCGCGCCCACACTTTCACTAGTCGCGAAGATTACGGGCTCCCTCAGCCAACGCTCGCACCACTTCCTTAAACACTCGTCCGCGGTGCTCATAATTCTTAAACTGGTCAAAACTGGCGCATGCGGGAGCCAACAACACAATATCGCCTGCTTCGGCGGTCGCCGCCGCGCGCTTGAGTGCTGTCTCCAGCGTCATCGACCGGTCAATCTCGGCAGCCGACTTAACTTGCGACTCGATCTTTCGCGCCGCGGCGCCGATGGTGTAGACGCGCTTTACCCGCTGCCGCAACAAGTCGTTGAGCAGCGTGTAGTCGCTGTCTTTGTCCTTACCGCCAAGAATGAGGTGAATATTCGCCGGAAAAGACTCCAGCGCTTTGATCGTGGCATCCACGTTCGTCGCCTTCGAATCGTTGTAGTACTCGACGCCGCGAATCGTGGCTACGTATTCCAGACGATGTTCCACCGCCTTGAAATCCCGCACTGCTTTGCGGATGCGCTCAGTCTCACAACCTATAAGCGCGCCCACGCATATAGCGGCCAGGGTGTTTTCCACGTTATGTGCGCCCTTGAGCGGAATTTCGGAAACCAGCATGACCTCACGCTGCCCTTTTTCATCGCAAAACAGTACCCAGCCATCGCGAACGCATGCACCTTGCTTTACTTCGTCCTTGCGGCTGAACCAGAAGGCCTGCGCCCGCGCGCGGCTTGCGAGCCCCACGCACGTCGGGTCGTCAGCGTTCAGGACGGCGAAATCGTCCCCCTGCTGGTTCTCGAAGATGCGGGCCTTGGCGTCAGTGTAGGCAGCAAAAGTGCGGTGCCGGTCCAGGTGATCAGGCGTGATGTTGAGTACGACGGCAATTCTTGGACGGAACGTCTGAATCGTCTCCAACTGGAAGCTCGATACTTCCAGAACCACAACGGTGTCGGCCGTCGCCCGCTCTGCCAGAGAGACAGCCGGTGTGCCGATGTTGCCGCCAACTAGAGTCGGGAACCCTCCTGCCGCAACAATTTCACCCGCCAGCGTCGTGGTCGTGGTCTTGCCATTGGAGCCGGTGATGGCCACGATATTTTTCGGCAGGAACCGCGACGCCAGCTCGATCTCGCCGATTACGGACTCCCCCAGAGCCCGGGCCTGGACAAGGGACGGCGAATCCACCGGAACGCCCGGGCTCACCACGATGAAGTCCTGACCCCGGAAGGTGCGCTCGCCGTGTCCGCCAGTTTCGACCGCGATGCCATGATCGAGCAGGACCGGAATTTCCTGGCCAAGCTGGTCCTGTGGCTTTGCGTCCGAAACGGTGACGTGCGCCCCCCGCGCCTGCAGGAACAGCGCCGACGCCACCCCGGACTTGCCCAGACCGACTACGAGCACGCGTTTGTTGGCGAGATCCACAGGTAATCTTTTCAACCGCCACCACGGAGACACGGAGGCACGGAGTAAAAACAGGATAAAGGAAAAATGCGAGAAGCACACGGCATCAGGGTCACCCGCGACAAGAATAAACCTGGTTTTCTCCGTGTCTCCGTGCCTCCGTGGTGAGGTCTATCCGCTGAGGTTTATCTCAGCTTCAACGTGGTCAGGGCGAACAGAGCAAACACCAGCGATGCGATCCAGAAACGCACGATGATCTTTGATTCCGACCAGCCCAATAATTCGAAGTGATGATGCAGCGGCGCCATCTTGAAGATACGCTTCTTGCGTAATTTGTATGACGTCACCTGCAGAATCACCGACACTGCCTCAATCACGAAGATGCCGCCGATGAAAGGCAGCAGCAGTTCCTGCTTGATCATGACCGCAACCGTGCCGATGGCGCCGCCCAGGGCGAGAGAGCCCACGTCTCCCATGAAGACTTCGGCGGGGTGGGCGTTGTACCACAGGAAACCGATGGCTGATCCAACCATGGCGCCGCAAAAAATTGTCAGTTCGCCCGCCAACGGCATGTGCTCCAACCCTAGATAGGAAGCAAAAGTAGAGTGGCCGCTGACGTAGGTCAGCACCGCCAGCGCTCCCGCAGCGATCACCGTGCATCCGATGGCGAGGCCGTCCAGGCCGTCCGTAAGATTTACGGCATTGCTCGAGCCCACGAGCATAAACACCACAAAAGCGACAAACGGAAGAAAAGCCAGAGGCCAAATCGCCGGATTGCTGATCAGGTCTTCTATCACTAGGTCAGGATGAAACTGCTTCAGAAAAGGCACCAGCAGGCGCGTGGAGTACATGCCCCGGGTTTGCATCGTGATCAGCGCCACCGCGATCAGAATGCTGGTTGCGACTTGCAAACCCATCTTGGCCTTGGAGGTAAGTCCCAGATTCCGCCGGTTCACTACTTTGATGTAATCGTCCGCGAACCCGATCGCGCCGAAAGCGCAAGCCGAAAACACCGCGATCCATGTAAAGCGGTTGCTCAGATCGGCCCACAGCAAGGTTGGAACCACGATCGAAATAACAATCAGCAGGCCTCCCATGGTGGGTGTGCCAGCCTTCTTCTGATGAGCTTTGGGTCCTTCTTCGCGAATAAATTGGCCAATTTGAAATTCGCGCAGGCGGTTGATGACGATCGGTCCGATGATGAGCGCGGTAAAAAGGGCGGTGAGACTGGCAAATGCTGTACGAAAAGTCAGGTACCGGAAAATACGGAATGGCGGAAAGTAATGAAACAGCTTCAGGTACAGCAGCCAGTAGAGCAATCAGCCTCCATTCAGTCGTCAGTCGTCTTCAGTCGTCAGCAGTCTTTGATTTCCTGACGACGGAAGACTGACGACTGACGACTGTTTCCAACGCTCGTTCCAGCTTGACCCCGCGCGATGCTTTCAGCAGCACCACATCACCCGCGCGGCCCTCTCTTGCCAGCCACTCCCCGGCCTCTTCCGGTGTGGCCACGAATACCGCCTGCATTCCGGCCACGGCGGCGGCCTCGACCATCGGCTTGGCTAGGCCTCGCACTCCGACCAGTATGTCGATCCCCTTTTTCGCCATGTGCTGGCCTGAGCGGCGATGCAGTTCTTCACCTGCCGGGCCGAGTTCCAGCATCTCGCCGGCCACCACAATTCGCCGTTTCGCCGGCATGGTGGCCAGCGTATCCACCATCGCGTTCAAGGCCGTCGGATTGGAATTGTAACAATCGTTGATGATCGTAATGTTGCCCAGTTGGACGACCGCACCCCGTTTGTCTGCCGGAGCCAGAGTGGCCAGTACGCCGGTGGCTTCTGTGAGGCTCAAGCCTCGTTCCAGTCCCACCGCGACCGCAGCCAGCGCGTTATGGATGTTGTGCTTACCAACCAGACGCAGGGTCGCCCGTTCCCGCCTCCCGCCGGCCACAACATCAAATGTGGAGCCCTCGGAGCCGTGCTGTTCGATGTTCTCGGCGCGAAGGTCGGCGGTCGAATCAAATCCATACAGAACTACCTTGCCGTGAAAATCGCGCCCGAACTGGGACACGTACTCGTCATCGGCATTGAGTATCGCGGTGCCACTTGCTGGCAGGGACTCGATCAGTTCGTACTTTGCCCGGGCGATTTCGGCCACCGACTTGAAAAACTCCAGGTGGACTGGGGCGACGTTGGTCACCACGCCAATCTCGGGCTGCGCGATTTTTGCCAAAGCGGCGATCTCGCCCTGATGCGACATGCCCATCTCGATGACGGCCGCCTCGTGCTCAGGCTGGATTTTCAGCAGCATCAACGGCAATCCGAAATGATTGTTGAAGTTGCCCTCGGACTTGAGCACCCGGAAACGTGCCGAAAGAACATGCGCGATCGCTTCTTTGGTTGTGGTCTTGCCGGTAGATCCGGTCACGCCCACAAGAGGCCTCCCCCACAGTCGCCGAACCGCCGCACCCAGGGTCTGGAGAGCAACCAGAGTGTCGTCCACGGCCATCAATCCGGCCTTCACCGCAATGCGCCACAACTGGGTTTTTCCGACGGACCCAACCACACCGCCCTTCTCCAGCGCCCGCTTCAACAAATACTTCCCCTCCATTAGCCCCCCCCTCCCCGCGAAAAAAGGGTCCCCCGGGGTGAGGGGGACGGTAATCGAGGGAGTAAGCGTGGGCGATCTCCTTGGGATCGAACTCCCCGGGGGCCGATAAGAACTCGGCGCCTCTGGCGAGCGGGAGCTTCATGAACGCTTCCCGGCGGCTGCGTTAGAGGACTTGCAATCGTAACCCGCTTCCCGTAAGACTCTCTGCGCAACTTCTACATCGTCAAACGGAATCGATCCCTCGCGGGTTACCTGGACTTTTTCGTGACCTTTGCCGGCAATAAGCACAATATCTCCCGGGTTCGCCTCCTGGACGGCCATAGTGATGGCCGCCTTCCGGTCGGGCTCCGTCTTGTACCTGGCGCCTGAGCGTTGCAGGCCCACCATGGCGTCGTTGATGACAGCCAGGGGATCCTCGCTACGCGGATTGTCGGAAGTCAGCACGACGAAATCGCTGCCCCGGCCCGCGGCTTCACCCATCAGCGGACGCTTGGCTCGATCCCGGTCGCCGCCGCAGCCGAAAACCGTGATCACCCGGCCTTTCTGACCCGCCTGTTGCACGAATTCACGGGCCAGTGCGGTCAAATTTCGCAGGGCATCGTCGGTGTGAGCGTAATCCACCACGACGGTGAACTGTTGCTGGCAATCTACTCGCTCGAACCTTCCGGGGACGCGAGCGAGCGACGCCACACCCCGCGCGACGGCTTCAGCCGTGCAGTTCCGCGCGTAGGCCGCGCCCACAGCTGCCAGCGCGTTGTACACATTCACTTTGCCGATCAACGGAGAAAAAAGCGGAATTGTTTCTTTGGGGGTCAGCAGATCGAATCTGGTGCCCCGTGGCGTGATCTCAATCTTTTCGGCGTGGAAATCGCCTTTTGCCAGTCCGTAGGTGAAAACTTCGGAACTTCGTTTCTTGCTGATTTTCACCAGGTCTTGTCCGTACTCGTCGTCGGTGTTGAGCACGGCCACACGGGGCGCCTCGGTCCCACAGCCTTCGAACAGCACCGCCTTGGAAGCAAAATATTCCTCCATGGTGCGGTGATAGTCGAGGTGGTCTCGGGTCAGATTGCTGAACACGGCGACATCAAACGGAATGCCGTACACCCGCTGCTGTTCCAGGGCGTGCGAGGAAACTTCCATCACCGCCTCGGTTGCACCCTGGCCCAGCGCTTCGCCCAGAATGCGATTCAGCTCCAGAGACTCGGGGGTGGTATGCGGTGCCGGGAGGATATTGCCGGCAACATGGTATTCGATGGTTCCAATCAGCGCGCTCTTGCGACCCGCCGCCGCCAGGATAGATTTCAGAAGAAAAGCTGTTGTGCTCTTGCCGTTGGTACCGGTAATCCCGGAAACGGCCAGGCGCTCGGCCGGTCTTTTGTAGAAGTTGGCACTCAGCCGGGAAAGAGCGCGGCGTCCGTGCGGCACCTGCGCCCAAGCCACCCCTTCCCGCGGTTTCTCGGCCGCCGAGTCGGTCACGACCGCGACCGCACCGGCGGCGATTGCCTGGTCTATGAATTTGTTTCCGTCACTCGATTCACCCCGCATGGCGACGAACAAATCGCCCGGCTTGATCCGGCGCGAATCATATTCCAACCCGCCAATGCCCGGGTTGCCGCTCTGGGTAAGAATCTCCGCGCCATACAGGAGTTCAAGAAAAGTCATTTGATTGGATTCTAGTGCACTGCGCGATCCGCACAAGTGTCATCCCGAGCGAAGCTAACCGTTTCGCTCGCGAAACCTTTGGCGCAGTCGAAGGATGTCCGCGTTTGTAGACACTGCCGCCCCAGGGGTCCCTCGACTCCCACTAGTCTCGGGACAACAGACGGCTGGGTTTCCCGTAGCCTATCGCTCTTCAGCGTCCAAACTTCACCGTAACAGACGACCCCGACGCCACGTGCGATCCGGGCGGCGGAGACTGTTCCCGGGCCAGTCCGTTGCCCACAACATCCAGATCCAGCCCATTTTCCTGGGCCACTTCGATTGCCGCTCTCACGCTTTTGCCCAAAAACGACGGAACCAGAATTCCTCCCTGCTCAACCTCCAACACGACTGTGCCGCTGGATGGCAAATGTGCCGGGAGCGGAGGCTTTTCTTGTCCTGTCTCCATTTTGCCGACGGGAGTACTCGGCGGATTGCCCGCAAGAGGGATGGATGGCCTCTGCTCAAGCGCAAATGATGTCTCTCGTTCGCGCAATGCCGTGGGGACAATAACGCCGGCCGTCACGCCCGCCGCAGACTTTGCGTTAGCTGTAGCCGGCTGCCGAGGTGACTCTGCTGCCCTACTTTGTGCCGACGCAACTTCTGTTGACCCGGCATCAGCAGTCTCCAAACTGTCACCAAGGCGGTCTGGCGACCCTTCTTCGATGTCCTGTTCTTTGACCCGCCGCTCCGCGAGCAGGACCTGGCGGCTGGCCGGCAATTCCACGTCGTGCGGCGTGTGCAGATATTCCAGCACCTGCTGGGCGACCCGCTGGAACACTGGCGCGGAAATTTGCCCACCTTGGTGCAGACCGACCGCCGAGTCCAGAATCACCGCGACCGTGATCGAAGGGTCGTTGATGGGAGCAAATCCGGCGAAGGACGCCACATACTTGGTTCGCGAATAGGTCTTAGTGGAAGGATCAACTTTTTGCGCCGTTCCGGTTTTCCCCGCCGAGCTGTAGCCTTCGAGAATTGACTTTTTGCCCGTGCCGTGCAGCACCACCCCTTGCATCATTTGCTTCATCTGGGCCGCCGTCAACGGCGAGATCACCCGCCGCTGCGCTCCGGGATGAAAGGCGGCCATCTGCGGAGTGCCTTGCGGCTCCGTGGTTCCCGCGATGATCCGCGGCGCTACCCAGACTCCGTCATTGGCGATGGTGGAAACCATGGCCGCGAGTTGCAGTGGAGTGACGCCGATCTCTTGTCCCATCGAGATCGCGCCGATGGAGACTTTCGACCAGCGATTGAGCGGCTTGGCCAGGCCCCGGGTCTCGCCTGGCAGTTCGATGCCGGTCTGCTGTCCGAAACCAAAGGCCTGAATGTACTTGTAAAAGCGCTCTTCTCCCAGGCGCAGTGCGATCTTGATGGCCCCCACATCGCTCGATTCGGCGATGATGCCCGCGACCGAAAGCAGACCGTGAGGTTTGCTGTCGCGAATGCGCATGCCATTGATCACGATCGATCCCATCTGGCAGTCAAAGACTTCGTCCGGACGGGTGAGTTTTTCTTCCAGCGCCGCCGCGATAGTTACCAGCTTGAAGGTCGACCCTGGCTCATAGACGTCGCTCACCGCGTGATCCTTCAACTTTTGCGGGGTAATCTGGCGAGCGAGGTTGGGATTGAAGGTGGGCCGGTTGGCCAGCGCCAGGATTTCTCCGGTTTTGGGGTTTTCCACGACAATCGTGCCCGACTCGGCATGAGTCTGCTGCATCGCGGTTTCCAACTCGCGCTCCGCGATGTACTGGATTTTTTCGTCGATGGTGAGTACGACATTCTCGCCCGGATCAGGCTGTTTCTCGACGCTGCCAAACCATTTGCGGCGTGCGTCCACTGAGATCAGCATGCGGCCAGGTTTACCCCGCAGTTCCTCATCGTCAGCCCGTTCGATCCCACTCAACCCTTCGTCGTCCATGCCCACGTAACCGAGGACCTGCGCGGCCAAATCGCGCTTGGGATAGAAGCGCTTCGATTCCTTCTGGAAATGGATGCCGCTCAGATTCAGGGAGCGAATGCGGTCCGCGGTCTCGGCATCGGCTTTGCGTGCCACCCAACAGAAAGTGCGCGCAGCTTTGCACCTGGCCAGCAGTTCCCGCGGATCGGTCTTGGTGATGCGGGACAGCAGAGAGATGGTTCCTGCAAGGTCCGGAACTTCCGCGGGCACCGCGAATACCGAATCCACCGCGATCGACATTGCCAGTTCGCGTCCGGCGCGGTCGTAGATAATTCCGCGCTTGGCGGCTACTTCAGTGCTGCGTTGCTGCTGGTGTTGAGCTCTGGTCTCGAAATCACCGTAGCGGACGATCTGCAGGTAGATCAGGCGCAGGCAGATCGCCCCCGCCCAAAACAACAGAATCGCTCCCAGCAGGTAAAGCCGTTTGTTCGCGTTGTTGCGGGGTGTGCTCGCCACCGTCAGGCCCCTTAGACAAGCATGGCGGCCCACTGTGCGGGGAGCCGCCAAGTAAAGTTCGCATGGGGACGGAGTCTGCTGTCACGAGACTGCCATCCCAGCAGACCGATCCAGGCCGGGCGCCGCCCGGCTTTGTGCCCCTATCTTGCCGAATTTTGCGGCGAAGCCACCGGGACGGTTGTGACGCTCGCCATCACCGGCGCTGCGCCGTCCGGAACCGCCGTATCCATGTGCATAACCTGCCCCGCTTGTGGCGATTGCAGCCCCAGCTTGCGCGCCAGCGTGTCAATGCGCTCGGGATCGCGCAGCGAGGCTTCTTCCAAACGCAAGGCGCGGTTCACCTCCAGCAGGCCATCGCGTTGCACTCGTAGCGTCTCGATCTTGTAGCCGTACTCGATTGCCTTGAAATGCTGCCAGGCAAAGGTCATCACCAGCAAAAACAGGCTGGCCAAAGCGACTCCAAACTGCTTCATCTCGCGGCTCTTCTGCGGGTTCTCCACTTTTACCAGGCGCGAATTGTCGATCGGCCTGGAAAAGTAGATTTCCGGGGTTCCCGTCCAACTGGTCTTGCGCCGCATGACCGGAGTTACGCTCTGCGCCGCGGCCATTTATGCCACCCCAGCCAGACTGGAATCGAGTTGCGCGACTTCCTGCTGCGCCACCGTATACCAGTAAGCAAGTTTTTCTTCCTGGGAGCGATCGTCCAGCAGGCGCAGGGAGCGGGTCTCGACGCGGGCTTCCGTTCGCGCCACCGTGGCAATCAATTCGTCAATCAAAGTTCCTGTGTGCATCTTTGGCCTCCTTCTACCTTCTATCTCTCTCCGGGACGGCATCGAGAGGAAGGTAGAGAATTGTGTTTCGCCCTGGTGATAGAGAGGCGATGCCGTCCCGGAAAATTTTTGCTTTGTCATTCCGAGGAGATTCATCTCCGAGCAATCTGCTTTGGGCTGGTTCTCCACGCAGATTCCTCACCGGCTGAAGCCGGATTCGGAATGACAATCTTCTAAACTCTTTCCGCCGCGCGCATCTTTGCGCTGCGCGCCCGCGGATTGCGATCAATCTCTTCTTGCCCGGCGGTCACTGGCTTTTTCGTCAGCAACTTGTAGTGACCCTGTTTCACTCCTTCGCGAAAGGCATCTTTCACGATGCGGTCTTCCAACGAGTGGAAACTGATGATCACGATTCTTCCGCCCGGCTTCAGCACGCGCGGGGCCGCGTTCAGCAACGCCCGCAGGTCGTCCAGTTCATGGTTTACGAAGATTCGAAGTGCCTGGAAAGTTCTGGTCGCTGGATGAATTCGCCGTTCTACCGGATTCATTGGCCGGGCCGCGGCTGAAATCACGGCTGCGAGTTGCACAGTCGTCAATATCGGCCGCGACCGGACAATGGCTCTGGCGATTCTCCGCGACCTCCTTTCCTCACCGAATTCGTAAATCAGGTTGGCGAGTGTGACCTCGTCGGCCTGGTTTACCACTTGTTCGGCGGTCAGCCCGGCTTGCGGATTCATTCGCATGTCGAGCGCTCCTTCCGCCTGAAAACTGAAGCCGCGCGATGGTGTGTCCAACTGCAGGCTGCTTACGCCGAGATCCGCCAGCAGTCCGTCGACCGAGGCCGCTTCGAACCGCTCTCCTATCTCCGCGAAAGAACCGTGTAGCAGACTCACCTCGGGCTGACCCTCCCCCCCGGAAGAAATCAGCCGCACGCGCGCCTCATCAAGTGCCGCAGGATCTTTATCGAACCCAATCAAATGTCCCGGTGCGCCGAGGCGTTTTGCGATTTCTAAGCTGTGCCCGCCCAAGCCCACCGTGGCGTCGATATAAGTCCCGCCGCGCTTGATAGCTAAAAAGTCGATCGCTTCTTTTAAAAGAACCGGGACATGGCCAGTCTTGCTTCCACCATGCCCACCCCGCTCGGGGGTGTTTGTTAAACCCTCGTCCACTAGATGCCCAGATCGTCGAGCGTCTTCTCATCCTCAGGTGTGAACGGTTGCTCCTCGATCTCAGTGCGGTACGCCTCCAGGTTGCGAACTACGAGATGGGTAAGATTGCCAGTCACCGCGACCTCGCCCTTGAGCTGCGCTGCCTCCCGCAACAACTGCGGCAGCAGCAGCCTCCCCTGACCGTCCATCTCGACCATTTGCCCGTAGTAGTTCACCCGGTCCAGAAACTTTTTCTTCGTAGGATTGAAAGTGGAGAGCCCCGCCAGCTTCTGCTCGATCCGCTCCCATTCCTCGAAGGGATACAGTTGACCAACCTTGCCATCCAGGCTGGTGATGTAAAATTGCGCGTTGTACTTCTCGTCGATCACCCGTTTGAACTCCGCCGGGACTTTGAGCCGTCCCTTTTCGTCGACGCGAGTTGGGTGATTGCCGCGAAACATGTGTTCTGCCCTTCAGGGCGGAAACCCTTTTGAGTACGAGTGCTGCCACAGCGAGGGAGGTAAAAGCGGTCAAAATACCGGTCATTTCTGGTTCGTTCGGGCTGTTTTTCGGGGTGTCAGCTGCAAAATCCACTGGCGCCTCTCAAAGTTTCACTGCTGCCCACGACCACTACCGTCTTGACCATTTTGTACCACTTTTGTCCACATCCTACGCCTAAACCATTTGTTGTCAATGAGAAAGTTATAGGTCACTACAGGGAAGAATGATCTCTTTTCGAAAGCGCGATGGGTTGTGGCTAACTGACTTGATGACCACAATAAGTGGGGTTTAAAGACTTGGTTCTGCGGTCGCTACCTGATTGATTCTGTTTTTGACCCCTTCGATATTAGTGCAAATCCTGTGGAAAACTCTAGTTGGATACCCAGCCAGGGTGACGTCAAGCTGCTTGTGTAAATAGGTTGAGGGTGCGGGTTTTCCATTCCAGGTTGAATCTCTGGAAGATGGAGTAGATGATGCGATCGACGCTTTCGACGTTGACAAAGC
>JACXTT010003911.1_pt1 | contig 22474 bp, 19 predicted proteins | sample 9270951 | NCBI WGS metagenome assembly JACXTT01 (sample SAMN15532306, study PRJNA645909) | rock metagenome | isolation source: weathered quartz diorite | place: Puerto Rico | collected 2017-06-21
CGCGTTACTCACCCGTTCGCCACTCTACTCGAGGAGTTGCCCCCTCTTTCGCGTTCGACTTGCATGCCTAATCCACGCCGCCAGCGTTCGTTCTGAGCCAGGATCAAACTCTCCGTGGTGAAAAAACGGAGATCACGAGACCGGAGTGGAAACCCCGTTCCCGTGGATCAATTGCAAGGTAAAACACCCGTTCACCATTCCCACACAGCGGAATGGGACGCGGGGCCTCGCCGGGCTTTCAAAGTCACGTGCGCTATTCGATTTTCAAAGAGCAGCAACAACCACCACTCGTTCCCGCCAGGGAAAAAGCGGACGCGGAACTTACTCTCGGCTGGAAGGGAAGTCAAATACACAACTTCTGCGAGAGAAACATCCCAGCGGCAGAGGCAACATAGGGGGAGCCAGCGGGTGTGTCAACCCCCCTACAAGGCGCCGTGACGACGCCGTCCGGGTCGCCCAATCGCTTGCCGTGCAGTGGAATGCGCCATGGCGCCGCATCGTCCGACACGGCCCCTGGTCAGCTGGGACGATAGCGCTTCATCTGACGCCCGATCCTCAGGACGTGGGGTTGAGCGGGATCGATCACCAGATCCCATGATTCGACGAGCTGGTCGTCGACTCGAACGGCGCGCTGATCCACCATGCGTCGCGCGGCGCCGCGCGATTCGCAAATGCCCGAAGCGACCGCGAACTCGATCACGATGGGACGCCGCGGATCCTTGGCCACCTTGGCGAGCGGAGCCCGCCCGAATTCTTCGAGATGCTCGGGCGTGCCGCGCTTCGAGAACTGCAGCTCGAAGTCGCGCCGAGCTTGATCCGCCGCGGCCGCGCCGTGGTACATGCGTACGATCGTGTGACCGAGCTGCTTCTTCACGGTCATCGGATTCACCGTCGGGTCCTCCAGCGCCGCGGTCACGCGCGCGAGCTCGGCGGAGTCGGCATCCGTGACGAGCTTCCAGTACATCGGCATCGCGTAGTCGGGCAGGCTCATCACTTTGCCGAACATGTCCGCCGGCGCATCGGTGACGCCGATGGAGTTCCCCAGGGTCTTGCTCATGCGTTGAATGCCGTCGAGCCCCGGCAGCACGGGCAGCGTCATGATGATCTGCGGGGGCTGGCCGTTCAGCTCCTGCATCGTGCGCCCGAGGATCAAGTTGAACTTTTGCTCGGTCGCGCCGAGCTCCACGTCGGCGCGAATCGCCACCGAGTCGTAGCCCTGCATGAGCGGGTAGAACAGCTCGTGCATGCCGATCGGCTGCTGCGCGGCGAACCGCTGCTCGAAGTCGTCGCGCTCGAGCAGCTGCGCGACCGTGTGCTTCGACGCGAGCCCGATCCCGTCCATGAAGCTCATGCGACTGAACCAATCGCCGTTCCGGTGCAGCTCGACGGGCAGCCGCGGCGGAGTGGGATCCCGATCCAGCACCTTGTAGAACTGCTCGAGGTAGGTACGGGCGTTCGCTTCCAGCTCGCTTTCGGAGACCTGCGGCCGCGTCTTGTTGCGTCCGCTCGGATCACCCACCCTGCCGGTGTAATTGCCGACGATGAGCACGACCTGGTGGCCGAGATCCTGGAACTGCCGCAGCTTGCGCAACCCCACCGTGTGCCCGAGGTGGATATCCGGCGCCGTTGGGTCAAATCCCTGCTTGACGCGCAGCGGACGTTTCTCACGCGCGCACAAACGCAATCGTTCGAGCAATTCGCCCGCGGGCAGAATCTCCTCCGTACCCGCGCTCAGCACGTCCTGTTGTTGTTCAGGCGTCATGGCAATTCTGTGGCTCGGGAATCAGCATCGAAATGATGCGGTGGAGCGGCGGATTCTAGGCGCGCGTGCTTCGGCCTTCAAACTCCCATGCCCAGCGGCCGATGTTTATCGGGAGGCGCTCGCGCGTCTCCTCGCCACGACTCGGCCGAAAGCCCTTGACCCTTTGCGAGACACACCCCTAGCCTGCAACCTCAGGATGATCCGCAAACCCGATGCAACTTGAACGACTGACGCTTCCGTCCTACGCCGCCTCCAGGGCCGCGGTGCGCGTCGCGCGCCGGTTCCCGTGGGGGCTGTTCTTCACGCTGGTGGTGGTCGCCGTGTGCGGCTCCGCGGGCGCGGTGTTCGGGCTCGTCCAGTGGCTCGGCCACGATCTGCCGAAGCCCGAGCAGCTGAGCCAGATCCAGGCGCCCGTGAAGAGCGTGGTGTACGACGCGCGCGGGCGGGTGCTCCACGAATTCTTCAAGGAGAACCGCTCGACGGTGCGGTTGAACCAGATCCCGCGCCACCTGATCAACGCCACGTTGTCGACGGAAGACCGCAATTTCTACCAGCACTGGGGCGTCGACCTGTGGGGCGTGGGGCGAGCCGCCGTGAACAACGTGCTGCACCTGCGCACGACCGAGGGCGGGAGCACGATCACGCAGCAGCTGGCGCGCAACCTGTTCCTGACCCAGGAGCGGACGCTGTCACGCAAGCTCAAGGAAATCGCGCTCGCGGTCCAGATCGAGCACGCATACTCCAAGAATCAGATCCTGGAGCTGTATTTCAACCAGATCTACTTCGGCGAGGGCGCGTACGGCGTCGAGTCGGGCGCGAAGACGTACTTCAACAAGCCCCTGTCGGAGCTGACCCTTCCCGAGTGCGCGCTGCTCGCGGGGCTGCCCGCGAACCCGACCGCCTATTCGCCGCGTCGGAAGCCGGCGGTGGCGAGGCTGCGGCGCGCGAAGGTGCTGCGGAACATGCTCGTGACGCACGCGATCACCCAGGCCGAGTTCGACAACGCGATGCGTTCGCCGCTGGGCGTGACGCCGCAGCGCTACAGCAACGACCGCGCGCCGTACTTCGTCGAGATGGTGCGCCAGCATCTGGACGAGCGCTACGGCTCGAACGCCGTGTACGAGGGCGGACTCCGCATCTACACGACGCTCGACATGGACCTGCAGCTCGCCGGGGAGCGCGCGCTCGAGCGCCAGCTCAGCGCGCTCGAGGCCGATCTCAGGCTCAAGGTCCGCCACGCGAGCTACCACCCCCCGATGAACGACACCGCACGGGCAATGAGCATGATGACGCCGTATCTGCAGGGCGCGGTCGTCGCGATCGATCCGCGCAACGGTTACGTGCGGGCGCTCGTCGGCGGGCGCGACTGGAATCAGAGCAACTTCAACCGCGCCGTGCAGGCGCGGCGCCAGCCGGGCTCGGCATTCAAGCCGTTCGTGTACACCGCCGCGATGGACAACGGGTTCCGCCCTACGGACATCGTCGTCGACGAGCCCGTGTCGTTCCCCGGCGGGGACGGTAAGGCCTACGAGCCGCAGAACTACGATCACCAGTTCCACGGTTCGGTGACGCTGCGTTACGCGCTACAGCAGTCCATCAACATCCCGGCCATCAAATTGTTGCGGAAGGTCGGGACGTCGCTGGTGGCCAGCTACGCCCGGCGGATGGGCATCAAGAGCCCGCTGGGTCAGAATCTGTCGCTGGCGCTCGGCAGCAGCGAGGTGACGCTGCTCGAGCTGACGTCGGCGTACGGCGTGTTCGCGAACCGCGGGATCCGCACCGAGCCGATCACGATCCTCAAGGTCGAGGATCGCGCCGGCAACGTGCTCGAGAAGAACGCACCGCGACCGACCGAGGTGCTGTCGGAGGCGACCGCGGGGGTGATGACCTCGATGATGCAGAGCGTCATCGACCACGGCACCGGCGCGCCCGCGCGGGCCATGGGATTCACGATCCCCGCGGCCGGCAAGACCGGCACCATGGACAACTACGTGGACGCGTGGTTCGTGGGCTACGTGCCGAGCCTGGTCGCCGGCGTGTGGGTGGGCTTCGATCAGAAGAAGACGATCGGTCCCGGCATGACGGGCGCACGCGCCGCGCTGCCCGCATGGACGGACTTCATGATCTCCGCCACGCGGGGCCGCCCCGTGGACGACTTCCCGATCCCCGCGGGGATGGTGACGCGCGAGATCTGCGCCGAGACCGGCATGCTGGCCACGCAGGCGTGCCCGAACGTCACGACCGAGCAGTTCCCCGAGGGCTCGGAGCCGACCGAGCTGTGTACGACGCATCCCGGCCCGCCCCTCGAGCACCCGTCGGACACGGCTCCGGACGACACGCACGCCGTGAGCACGCCTTAGCCCGTTCGCGGACGCCGCGCGCCCGGCGTTCAGTCGACGCGGTCGTGCACCAAAGCCGGCGGCGTGACCGCCGAGTTGGCCAGCACGAAGCACTCGCGCACGCGCTCGACGACCGCCGGGTCGGGCTTCGCCTGATGCACGACGGCCAGCACGTCACCCTCGGCCACGGCGTCGCCGATCCGCCGGTGGACGACGAGCCCCACCGCCGGATCGATCGCATCCTCCTTCCTGAGGCGCCCGCCACCCAGGTGCACGACGATCTCCCCCATTTGGAATGCCCGTACCGCCGCAACCGTTCCCGAGCGCGCCGCCCGCACCGGTTCGACGTGGGGCGCGCGTGGCAACGCGGGCTCCGGGCGGTCGAGTGAACGCGCGTCGCCGCCCTGCGCTTCGACCAGCTCGAGGAACCTCTGCCACGCCCAACCCGTACGCAGCGCCCCTTCGGCGCGGTCGCGGGCCGCCGCCTCGGTGGCATCGGCACCGGCAAGCAGGAACATGCGCGTCGCGAGCGCCAGCGTCAGCTCGCGGACGTCGGCTGGGCCGCCGCCGCGAAGCACATCGATGCTCTCGCGGACCTCGAGCGCGTTGCCCACCGCGCGACCGAGCGGCTGATTCATGTCGGTGACGAGCGCCGACGCGCGGGCTCCAAGAGCGCGCGTGGCCGCCACGAGCCGGGCCGCGAGCCCGCGCGCGCGCGCCGGCTCCCGCATGAACGCACCGTCGCCACACTTCACGTCGTAGACCACGGACCCCGCACCCTCGGCGATCTTCTTGCTGACGATGCTCGACACGATGAACGGCTCGAACTCGACCGTCGCGGTCACGTCCCGAAGCGCGTAGAGCCTGCCGTCGGCCGGCGCCAGATCGGGTCCCTGTCCCACCATGAACACGCCGATGCGGTTGAGCTGAGCGCGCATGGCCTCCGGCGCGAGCGCCGTCTTGAAGCCGGGGATCGCTTCGAGCTTGTCGAGCGTGCCGCCCGTATGGCCCAAGCCGCGGCCGGACACCATGGGCACGAGCACGGCGGATGTGGCCACAAGCGGCGCGAGCACCAGCGAGATCTTGTCGCCCACGCCCCCGGTCGAATGCTTGTCGACGGACGCTCGCCGGAGCGGGCCCCAGTCGAAGCGGCGCCCCGACGCGAGCAGCGCCCGGGTGAGCTCGCGCGTCTCGTCCTCGTTCAGCCCACGCAGAAACGCGGCCATCAGCCAGGCGCTGACCTGGTAGTCGGGCACCTCGCCGCGCGTGTATCGGTTGATGAAGTCTTCGACGTCTCCCGGGCCGTGGGCGTGACCGTCGCGCTTGGCGCGGATCAGCTCGCGCGCGTCGGCCAACTCAGTACCCCTTCGCGGCGCCGGCCGCTTCCCCGCGCACGATCTTGACGCCCGCGGATGCCCCCAGGCGCGTCGCGCCGGCGGCCACCAACTTTTCCGCGTCGTCACGCGTCCGCACTCCGCCGGAGGCCTTGACTCCCATCTCGGGCCCCACGGTCTCGCGCATGAGCTGGATGTCCTCGACCGTGGCGCCGCCCCCGCCGAAGCCGGTGGACGTCTTGACGAAGTCCGCGCCCGCCGCCTTCGCGAGCGAGGACGCCATGATTTTCTCTTCACGCGTGAGCAGCGCGGTTTCCAGGATTACCTTGACCACCGTCTCCCGACCGGCGGCCTGGACGACGCCGCGAATGTCCTGCTCGACCAGGCGGTAGTCCTTCGACTTGAGCGCCCCGATGTTGATCACCATGTCGAGCTCCTCGGCGCCCTGCTCCACCGCGCGCCGCGCCTCGTAGGCCTTGACGTCGGGCGCGTGGGCGCCGGAGGGGAACCCGATCACGGTGCAGACCTTGACGCCCGTGCCGCGCAGCAAGTCGCGACACAGCGACACCCAAATGGGGTTCACGCACACGGACGCGAAGCAGAACTGTCCCGCTTCGCGGCACAGCTGCTCGATGTCGGCGCGCGTCGCATCGGGCTTGAGCAGCGTGTGGTCGATCAGCGACGCCAGGCCGTCTGACGCCGGGCAGTAGCCGACGGTGGCGACCACGCGTGACGCCCCCGCCTCGGCGAGCACGCGCGTTTCTTCGGGGCCACGCGAGCCGCACACCCCCCAGCTGCGGCAGCGCTCGCAGGTCGCGGGGTCGTGAGCGTCGCGAGCGGCGCCGGATTCGGCGGCCGCGCGCGGGGTCGCCGTCGTGGACGCGGCATCCGGCGTTCCCCGCGCCGAGCCCGTCGCGAGCGTCGCCCCCGACAGCTCCTCCAGCACCTTGCGGGTGATGACGTCGACCAGGGCGTCGACGTCGCGCGGCGGGTCGGGCGTCGCGCTCATTCACCGCTCCTTCCGGCGGCATGCTTCACGGGGGATTCCTCCCGGACCGCCGGCGCGCGCGCGTCGGAGGCTCCGCGAACACGAACGGACTCGCGAGCAGCTCCTCGAGCTTGCGTCGAACGATGCGGTCGCCGTCGCGCCAGTAGACCCAAAGGTCGGGGGCGAACTCGTGCAGGACCTGCCTGCATGCGCCGCACGGCGACGGCTGAGCACCCGGACCGGCGGTGATCGCCACCGCCACGAACTCGCGTTCACCCTCGCTCACGGCCTTCCACAACGCGGTCCGCTCGGCGCATACGGATAGGCCGAACGAAGCGTTCTCGACGTTGCACCCATGGACGATCCGGCCGCCGCGGGTGAGCAGCGCCGCGCCGACGGGGAATCGCGAGTACGGCGAATGGGACGCGCGGCGAGCGACGTCGGCCTCGGCGAGGAGCCGCTGCGGGCTCACCGGTCGGGAGGGGGCGCGGGGCGCGCGCTGCCCGCGGCGGTCGACGGCGCGGCGCGTCATCCTCGGATCTCCTCGAGGAAGCTCGTCCCCGAGGCCAGCGGGGCCGCGCCGAACACCTCGGCGAGCGTGGCACCGACGTCGGCGAACGTGTCGCGCGTCCCGAGGTCGACTCCGGGGCGAACGCGCGGTCCCGCCACGAGCAACGGCACGTATTCGCGCGTGTGGTCCGTGCCGGGGGTCGTGGGGTCGTTGCCGTGGTCGGCCGTGATCATGAGCAGCTCGTCGGGCCTGAGCCCGCTCACCATCTCTCCCAACGCGTCGTCGAACGACTCGAGCGCGCGCGCGAAGCCCGTCGGATCGTTGCGATGGCCGTACTCCTGATCGAAGTCCACCAGATTCGCGAACACCAGCCCTCGACCGGGCCGCCGGCTCAGGTCCAGCAGCACCTCCTGGCCCTCGCCGTTGCCCCGCGTATGGATCGCCTCCGAGACTCCGCGGCCTGCGAACAGATCGTCGACCTTGCCCACGGTCACCACCTGCTCGCCCTTGGCCACGAGCCGGTCGAGCAGCGTATCGCGTGGCGGCGGCAGGGAGAAATCCCGGCGGTTCGCGGTGCGTGCGTAGGCGCCGGGAACGCCGGTGAACGGGCGAGCGATCACGCGGCCCACGGCGTGCTTCCCGGTGAGCTCTTCGCGCGCCAGCCGGCACACGCGATAGAGCTCCTCGAGTGGGATGGTCGACTCGTGCGCGGCGATCTGGAACACGCTGTCCGCCGAGGTGTACACGATGAGCCTGCCGCTCCTCTGGTGAGCCTCGCCGAGCCGGGCGATGATCTCGGTGCCCGAGGCGACCTCGTTGCCCATCCATTCGTGGCCGACCCGCCGACCGATACGCTCGAGCAGGTCGCTCGGGAAGCCGTGCGGGTACGTGGGGAACGGCCGCTCGAGCGTCAGTCCTGCGAACTCCCAGTGCCCGGTCGTGCTGTCCTTGCCCGCCGAACGCTCGCCGAGCCGCCCGTAGGCGCCGCGTGGCGACTGCAACGCACGCACGCCGGCGACGGCGTCGATGCGACCGAGCCCCAGCGCCTCGAGCTGCGGCAGACGCAGCCCGCCGACGAACTCGGCGACGTGGCGCAGGGTGTGCGTGCCGGCGTCACCGAAGCGGTCCGCGTCGGGGAGCGCACCGATGCCGACTCCGTCGAGGACGACGAGGAACGCGCGCAAGCGTCACCGCTTCCTCGCGGCGGCCAGCGCCGCGGCGCGCATGCGGAAGTGGTCGGCCGCCTGATTCGCCCATTCCGCATGCTCGCCCACGAGCGTCGTGAGCTTCACGGGCCTGCCGCCCCGCACGTAGATGCGCGTGACCCGCTTGCCGATCGTGCACATGACCTCGTACGCCAGCGTCTCGCTCCACCCGGCGACCTCTCCGATCGGGATCGCGGCGTCGCCTTGATCGCCGAACAGCACGACTTCGTCACCCACCTCGGCGGCGGGAACGTCCGTGAGGTCGACCATCGTGAGGTCCATGGTCACGCGCCCCACGATCGGCACCCGCCGGCCGGACACGAGCATCTGGCCGCGGTTCGACATCAACCACGAGAGTCCGTGACCGTAGCCCACGGGAACGACGCCCAACCGCGTCGGACGCCGGGTCACGAACGTGCGGCCGTAGCTGACCGGCGCGCCCGCGGGCAGCGAGCGCACTTGGACGAGCCGGCTCTTGAACGCCATGATCGGCGCGATGGGGAGCGCCGAGCGCGCATTCGGCGGCATCACTCCGTAGGCGATCAGCCCGACGCGCAGCCAGTCGAGCCGAGCCTCCGGCACGTTCAACGTGCCGGCGCTGTTCGCGGCGTGGATCCGCGCCGGCCGCACGCCGCGCGCGGCGAGGCGGCCCAGCAGGGCGAGGAACCGCTGAGCCTGCCCGTGCGCGAACGTGAGATCCTCGGCGTCGGCGTCGGGAAAATGCGTGTACACGCTCGCCAGCCTGAGCCGCGGCAGCGCGGTCAGCGCCACCAGGAACTCCTCGGCCTCCTCCTCGCGCACGCCGATCCGGCCCATTCCGGTGTCGATCTCGACGTGCACGCGAACGACGGTGGCAGCGTGGGTCGCCGCGGCCGAGAGCGCGCGGGCGAACGCGAGGTCGCTGACCGTGGGGCTCAGGTCGTGGGCGACCGCTTCGTCGATCTCGCTCGGCAGCAGGGGCGACAGCACGACGATCGGCAGCCGGCAGCCCGCCTGACGCAGCTGGATGCCCTCGTGGAGCGTGGCGACGCCCAGGTGTGACGCGCCTTCGCGTTCCGCGGCCTCGGCGATCTCGACCGCGCCGTGACCGTAGGCGTCGGCCTTCGTCACGAGCAGGATCTCGCGCCGCCCGCCGTCGATGCCGCGCACGGCGGCGAGGTTCGCGGCGAAGCGATCGAGGTCGATCTCCACCCAAGTCGAAACCGGCATCGGCATGAGAACCTCCGGCGCCGCAGCGGGCGCGGGTGGCGCGGTGCAGAGCGGTCGCGTAGGATAGCCAACGCGTCGCACGCACGGCAAACTCCGCACGCGGGGTGGTGCCGACTCGACGCGCTCGACATGCAGACCGGCACCCTGTCCCTCACGCTGGCGTTGCTCGCCGGCATCGCGATCGCCGCGGCCACGGGTCTCCGCGCGTTTCTGCCGCTGCTCGCGCTCGGACTCGGAGCCCGATTCTTCGGACTCGACCTGCACCCAGGGCTGCATTGGCTCACCGGCGACTTCGCGCTCATCGCTCTCGGCACGGCGGCCGTGCTCGAGATCGCGGGCGACAAGATCCCCGCCGTCGATCACGCGCTCGACGTCGTCGCGACGTTCGTGCGCCCCTTGACGGCGACGATCGCCGCCTACGGGGTCCTCGTCCATTGGCCGACCCCGTGGGCGCAGGTCGTGGCGGTGCTGCTCGGCGGCTCGGCACTGGCGCTGCACGCGGTGAAGGCCAAGACCCGGATCGGCAGCTCGCTCGTGAGCCTGGGGCTGGCGAACCCGCTGCTGTCGGTCGCCGAGGACGCGTTGTCCGTCGGCCTCCTGCTCATCGCTTTCTTCGCGCCGATCCTCGTGGCGCTGATGCTGCTGCTCGCGATCGTGCTGTTCGCCCGGCGTCGCCGCACGACGCCGCCGGCGACCGCGCCGCGCTGAGCGGAGGGTGGGCGGCGGCGAGGACCCTCGGCTGGGCGTCGTCCGCGCGCTCCGCTATGCTCCGGGCGTGAACGATCGCGAGCGTGACGCCTTCGCCCAACTGCTCGGGGTGTGCCGGCGGCTCCGCGGGCCCGACGGCTGCCCGTGGGACCGGGAGCAGACGCTCGAATCGATGACGCCGTACCTCACCGAAGAGGCCGTCGAATCGAGTGAGGCGATCGCAGCCGGCGACCCCGCGGCCGTTTCCGAGGAGCTGGGCGACCTGGCGTTTCTGTCGATCTTCTGCATGGAGCTGCTCGCCGAGCGCGGCGGGCCCGCGCTCGCGGAAACGCTCGAGCGCGCGGCCGACAAGCTCATTCGGCGTCACCCACACGTCTACGGCGACAAGGAGATCCGCGACGGGGACGCGGCCTACAGCCAATGGCAGGAGATCAAGCGGCAAGAGAAGGACCCTCGCGGCTCGCTCCTCGGCGAGCAGCCCAAGGGCCTCCCGGCGCTCGTCGCGGCCTACCGCATCCAGGAGAAGGCCGCGGCCGTGGGCTTCGACTGGCCGGCGCCCGACGGCCCGCTCGCGAAGGTGCGCGAGGAGACCGAGGAGATCGCCGCCGCACTCGGACCCGGAACGGATCCCCAGCTCGCACGCGAGGTCGGCGATCTGCTGTTCGCCGCCGTGAACCTGTCGCGGCACCTCAAGGTCGACCCGGAGCGCGAGCTGCGCGCCGCGATGCATCGCTTCGGCGATCGCTTTCGCCATATCGAGCGGCGCCTCGCCGAGCAAGGACGGCGGCCGAGCGACGCGACACTCGAGGAGCTGGACGCGCTGTGGGAAGAGGCCAAACGCACCAGCCAGCGCCCGAGTCCCACCGCGGCGAGGCCCGGCCCAGCATGACCGAGCAGGCTCCGTCGCGTCAGGCCGCGCTGTTCCTCCAACTGCTGCTGGGGCTCCAGCAGAGCGCGATGATGTCGCTCGGCAAGCTCATGAATCCGATCAGTCGCAAGATCGAGACGAACCTCGAGGCCGCGCGCGACGCGATCGACACGCTCGCGGCGCTCGAGGCGCGTACGCAGGGCAAGCTCGAGCCGGACGAGGCACGCGTCCTGACCCAGGTTCTCACCGACCTGCGCATGAACTATCTCGAGGAGCTGAAGAAGACGGGCGGGAAGAGCGAGGCTTAAGGCTCATGCCGCTCGCCCCCGCGTCTCGGCTCGGTCCCTACGAGATCCTCGCGCCACTTGGCGCAGGCGGCATGGGCGAGGTGTACAAGGCGCGCGACACCCGCCTCGATCGAATCGTCGCGATCAAGGTGCTCCACTCGCACCTGGCCGACCGCCCGGAACTGCGCCAGCGATTCGAGCGCGAGGCGAAGGCGATCTCGAGCCTCTCCCATCCCAACATCTGCACGCTGTTCGACGTCGGCCACGAGTCCGGCGTGGATTACCTGGTGATGGAGTATCTCGAGGGCGAGGCGCTGTCCGACCGACTGGCCCGCGGCCCGCTGCCCACCGAGGAGATGGTGCGTCACGGCATCGAGATCGCCGGCGCGCTCGATCGCGCGCATCGCCAGGGGATCGTTCATCGCGATCTCAAGCCCGGTAACGTCATCCTCACTCGCACCGGCGCGAAAGTGCTCGACTTCGGCCTGGCGAAGGTCGCGGCCGGCACCGCCGCGGGCTCGGCCGTCGATGCGCTCACCTCGCTGCCGACGCTCGCCGCCGGAACCTCCCCGCTCACCACCGAGGGCACGCTGCTCGGCACGTTCCAGTACATGGCGCCCGAGCAGCTCGAGGGCGCGGAAGCCGACGCGCGCACCGACGTGTTCGCGCTCGGCTCGCTGCTCTACGAAATGGCCACCGGGCGCCCCGCGTTCCAGGGCAAGAGCCGCGCGAGCCTCATCTCGGCCATCATGTCGGGTGAGCCGCCGCCGCTCATGAGCCTGCAGCCCCTGGCGCCTCCGGCCCTGGATCACGTGATCCGGACCTGTCTCGCGAAGGATCCGGAGAATCGTATCCAGACCGCGCACGACGTCGGGCTCCAGCTCCAATGGATCGCGGAAGGGGGCTCGCAGGCCGGCGTCCCCGCTCCCGTCGCGGCGCGGAGAAAGGATCGCGAGCGGCTCGCCTGGGGAATCGCCGCGGTCACCGGGATCGCGGCGGCGGCGCTCGCGATCCTCGTCGTCCGCGGCGGGCGGCAATCCGCGGAGACGATCCGACTTCAGGTCTCGGTACCCACTTCGCTCGCGCAGATGGGCTCGCCGAGGATTTCACCCGACGGCAGGTTCATCGCCTTCGACGGCGCCGATTCGACGGGTCGAAGAATGATCTGGCTGCGTCCGCTCGGCTCGCTCACGGCGGACCCGATTCCGGCCACCGACAATGTCACGGCACGCCCCTTCTGGTCGCCCGACAGTCGCCACATCGGCTTCGTCGCCGGCGGGAAGCTGAAGAAGGTCAGCGTGGCGGGCGGCCCCGCGCAGACGATCTGCGATGCCCCCAGCGGGTGGGACGGCGCCTGGAGCCGTGACGGTAGCATCCTGTTCGACGGTGGAGGTGGCGATCCGATCCGGCGAGTGCCATCGAGCGGTGGCGTCGCCGCTACGGCGGTGCCGATCGATACCGGGACCGTGGGATGGCCGGAATTCCTGCCCGACGGGCGGCACTTCTGTTACCTGCGGCGCCGCAGCGGAGGCGTGGACGAGATCTGCATCGGTGACCTGCGCACGGGCCGGCGCCGGATGATCGGCACCGCGGAGTCCCGCATCGAGTACTCGCCGGCGGGCTACTTGCTTTTCGTCAGGGACCGCACGCTCGTCGCTCAGGCGTTCGACGCAGGGTCCCTCCGGCTAACGGGGGAGCCGGTACCGATCGTCGACGGGATCGGAACCGGTGCGAACGGGCTCGCTCATTTTTCGGTATCGGACAATGGTGTGCTCGTCTATTCGGCGAGCGGCGGCGGTTTCACGCAGCTGACTTGGACGGATCGTACGGGGAAACACCTGGCCCAGGTGGGGGTCGCGGGGAACATCGGCACTCCCGCGCTCGCCCCCGACGAAAAGCGAGTCGCGGTGAGACTCCTCGACCCCGAAGGCACGAACCGCGACATCTGGGTGTTCGACCTGGAACGGGGAACGAACACGCGGCTGACCTTCGATCCGGGTACGGATACCTCGCCCGTCTGGTCGCCCGACGGCAGCCGGATCGCGTTCTCCTCGGAGCGAACACCCAACAGCTTCACACTGTTTCAGAAGCTCTCCAACGGGGCCGGCGGGGAAGAGACGCTCCTCACCAGCGCGATCCCGACCTTTCCGACGAGCTGGTCGCGCGACGGGCGATACCTCGCGTACGTGCAGAACAGCCCGACTGGGCCGGACATCGGCGTGCTGCCGCTGTTCGGCGATCGCAAGCCGATCCCGTTCCTCGGCACGCCGGCCATCGAGACTCACGCCCGGTTTTCTCCGGACGGCAAGTGGATCGCCTATACGTCCGACGAGTCCGGACGCTTCGAGGTCTACGTTCAAGCCTTCCCCGGGCCCGGAGGCAAGTGGCAGATTTCGACACGCGGCGGACTCCAACCGATGTGGCGCGGCGACGGGCGAGAGCTTTACTACCTCACCATGGACGGCCGCATGATGGCGGTGTCGATCAAGACCGATGCGGGGTTCGTGGCCGGCGTCCCGGTACCGTTGTTCGACGCGCGGGTGCCGATCGGTCCCGCCACCGCGCTATATGCCGTATCGGCGGACGGCCGGCGGTTCCTGTTGAACGTTCCCGTGAACAGCGATCAAATCGCTCCGCTGACCGTCGTGCTCAACTGGAACGCCGAGTTGCAGAAGCGGTAGCCCGCCCCCCCCGGCGCAACTACAGCGCCTGCAGCACCGCGCACTTGAGATAGTGCGTCTCCGGCACCGCGAGCAATTGCGGATGGTCCGGCGGCTCGCCCGACCACTCGAGCACGCGCATCGGCCGCCGCGTCGCCCGCGCCGCCTCGAGCAGCACTTGGTGAAACAACGCGTCGTCCAGGTGATGACTGCACGAGCAGGTCACGAGCACCCCCTCTTCCTCGAGCAGCGCCATCGCCGAGCGATTGAGCTCGCGGTAGGCGCGGGCGCCGGCCGCCAGCGAGCGGCGCGACTTGATGAGGGCCGGGGGATCGAGGATGACCAGGCCGAAGCGCTCGCCGCGCTCGAGCTCACGCAGCACGTCGAACGCATCCCCCCGGCGCAGCGTCGCATTCGCGCCGCCGAATCCGTTGCGCTCGAGATTGCGCGCGGCAGCGGCGAGCGCCGGCTCCGACGCATCGACCGCCAGCACTTCGCGCGCGCCGCCGCGTAGGGCATGGAGCGACCATTCGCCCAGATAGCAGAAGGCGTCGAGCACCCGGCGCCCCAAAGAGCGCGACTCGGCGCGCCGCCGGTTCAGACGCTGGTCCAGGAACAGCCCGGTCTTCTGGCCGCGCAGCAGATCGGCTTCGACGCGAAACCCCTCGACGTCGACCTCGAGCCGCTCGGGCACCTCGCCCCACCACAGCTCACGAGCAAGCGGCAGCCCTTCCAGCGTGCGCACGGGCGCGTCGGCGACGCGCACCACGCCACGCGGGGCAAGGGTGCGCTCGATGGCCTCGCGCACTTGCTCGGCGCGCACCTCGATGCCGAGCGTCAGCACCTGCACCGCCAGGTGGTCGCCGTAGCGATCGACCACGAGGCCCGGCAGCAGGTCGGCCTCGCCATGGACCAGGCGCAGCACGCGCTCGCCGGGCATCACGGCGTCGCGGAACCGGATCGCGCGCTCGATCCGCTTCGCGAAGAAGTCGGTGTCGATGTCGTCACGACCGCGCGTCAGCAAGCGCGCGGCGATTAAGCTGTGGGCGTTGTAGTAGGCGCGTCCGAGGAACGCCCCGCGATGGTCGAGGATCTCGACGAGCCCGCCGGGGCCCGGGTCGCCCTCGAGGCGCGCGATCTCGTTGCTGAACACCCACGGATGCCCGGCCCGCACGCGCCGGTCCTGGTTGCGCTTCAGCACCAGGCGCGCGTCGGAACGGCTAGCCACGGCGCCCGAGCGCGAGACCCATGAGCCGGTACGCGAGCCGCGCGGCCAGGAAGTCCGAGGCGACCTGCCCCGGGATCGGCGCCAGCTCGACGACGTCGAAGCCGACGATGCGCGCGCGCTCGGAAACGGCCTTGAGCAGATCGACCGCCTCGAACCAATCGAGCCCTCCCGGTTCCGGCGTACCCGTCGCGGGCAGGAACCCAGGGTCGAGCGCGTCGAGATCGAACGTGACGAACACCTCCGGCCCGAGCGTATCGAGGATTGGTTTCCAGTCGCCGCGAAGCGAGCGAAACTGGCGCGTGCTCCACATCGGCGCCGGATGCCGCTTGAGGTGCTCGGCCTCTTCCTCGCTCATCGATCGGATCCCCACCGACGACGCGGGCACGCGCTCGCGGATCCGTCGCATCACGCACGCGTGACTGTGGGGCGAGTCCAAGTAGGCGTCGCGCATGTCGGCGTGGGCGTCGAGCTGCAGCACGGTGAGCTTCGGATGCCGCACCGCCGCCGCCCGCACCGCGCCCGCGGTGATGCTGTGCTCCCCGCCCAGGATCGCGGGCAGCTTGCCCTGGTCGAGGATCCAGCCCACGGCTTGCTCCACGCGCTCGGCCATGCGCTCGGGGCCGAGTGCCGTCGGCTCCAGCGCCGGCAGGGTGTGGATCCCGGCGCGATACGTGGCCCCGAGCTCGTCATCCCACAGCTCCATGTTCTGCGAGGCGGCCAGGATCGCGTGCGGACCCCACCGCGTGCCGCCCTGGTACGAAGTCGAGAAGTCGTACGGCACCGGCAGCACCGCCGCGCGCGCGCGCGCGCGGTCGGCGAACTCGGCCTCGAGCCCGCCGAAATTATCCGGTAGGAGCGTCGGCCACGGGTAGGCGTCCATCGCTGCGTCTCCGTACGAGGGCCCGGGCGAGGACCGCGCGCCCGGACGGTTCCGACACGATTCGGCCCCGCCGGTCGTCCGGCAGGGCCGCAGACAAAGTGCGACCGCGCCCGGGACTCATCGCCCGGGCCGACGCCGCACGGATGCTTCTACACTCCGGGTCGGCAGTCCCTGCCGGACCTACGGGCCCTCCTCGCCCTCATCTTCGTCGATGTCCTCGAGCTCGTCTTCGTCCTCGTCGTACTCCTCCTCCTCGTAGTCGTCGGAGAAGTCGCCGTCGTCGTCGCCGAACTCGTCGTCGTCCAGCTCCTCGTCCTCGAGGTCGTCGTCGAACAGTTCCTCGTCCGACTCTTCTCCCTCGGAGTACCGGTCGAACTTCTCGTCGTCCACTGAGCCGAAGTCGTCGTCTCCGGACGTTCCCTTCTTCTTCAGCATGGGCCCCTCAGCCGGTCGCCGGCGGTTGAACGCCGGGTGATCCCACAATGGATCTCGATTGCAGCGCGACGCGCGCGAGAAGCGGAGTACGTCCCACACACGTCGTTTCCCAAAAGGCAGCCGCAGTATACGGAGCGACCCCAACCCGTCAAATGGGATTTCAGGCCCCGGAGGGGGTCGCCAAGCCTCGCCAAATCAGGGGTTTCGGGGCACCGGGCTCCCGGGTCGTCGGGCGCCGGGAGCGGCCACCGCCGCGTATTGGGTCGGCGCGCATTCGGTTGTGCCCACATCGTATGCGAGTGGCGGGGTTGACGGAAGCCGCCAGACATGCGCTCCGGCCCCTCGGCGTAGCGGTGGCAGCTCGGGCACAGCCACCGCACGGTCAGAGGGAAGCGGTAGCCGCGCCAGTGGTGCGCCTCAAGCGGCCGCACCTTCCGGCACTCGGTGCATCGGTCGGGGCGCACGAGCCGACCCGAGCGCACGGCTTCCTGCACGAGGCGATGCGACCTCTTCTGCCACGCCACGTACTCGCGCGTGTGACCGTTGCAGGTGACGCAGGCCGAAGGGTCCAGTCTGCGATCCCGAGGCAGGCGACGCTTGCGAAAACTCGAGACGGGCTTGAGCCACCCGCATCGTGAGCAGCGCCGAAACCCCTCCGGTGGTCGCTCAAGCATGGCCTCGTGCCCTCACTCGGCTTCCACCACCGCCGACTCCTTCAAATCCTTCACCTCGCGCTGAGCGAACATCGCGGAGACGGCCGCCATCCTGACGCGCTCTTGTCGCTCGCGCAGTTCCTCGGGCTCCAGGTCCTGGTCGGGCGTGAAGGGACCCGCCGGCTGCGCAGCCTCCTGGTCCTGCTGGAGGAGGAGGGAGTGGACCGCGAGCCAGATCGTGTAGCGCACCCTGAACGACGCCGCGAGGGCCGGGTCGATCTTCTCGAACGCGGCGAACTGGTTCGTGTAGTTCGGGAACGCCGTCGAGTAGTACACCACGAGCACGCCGTCCTCGATCTCTGACGACGAGGCGACCTGCGTAGCGTCCTGCGGCCAGTCGAGGGTATCCCACAGCTCGTCGCCGGGGCTGACGGGGCGCGGGTCGATCTTCGGCACTGACACCTTGCGCCCCGCCGGCTTCGCGTCGGGCTGCTTCACGATCTCGAACAACCTTTCGTCCGAGAGGACCGGCTGCCCTGGTCGAGAAAGCTCCACGCGGATCGTGCCGTAGTTGCCGACCGCCGCCGTCCCGAGTCCCGTGAAGATGGCGCGCATGCGGCCACCCTTGAGCGGGGTCGTGCCGACAAGCGCCACCGACACGCCGTTCACGATGAAGTTCATGCGTGACAGGGCGAGATCGGCGGCGTTGTGGTACGAGCTGTCCGCGTCGGTCTCGATCCGCACGTACCTGCGCTGATTCGCGTAGAACGTGATCGGCTCGTTCTCGTCCCAGACGATTCGTACGAAGGTGGGTGGCTCCTGCGTGGCTATCGGGGTGAGGGGCGGACGCGGCCCGCGTGGCCTCACGCGGCGGCCGTTGCCCGAATCTGTCGCCGCCGAGCCACCGCCCATCTCCACACTCGCACCTTGCAGTCGGAGGAGGCGGGCCACCTCACTCTGCATCTCGCGCTGAGCTTCCTCGTCCTGCTGCTGCAACCCGCGCTCGCGCGCCTCGTCGTTCAACCTCCGCAGGTCGTCGTCCGACTTCAAGACGCGGATGATCTCGTCCTCGATCCTACTGTAGACCTGCCCTCGACGCGCCTCCTCACGGTTCGACACGAAGAGCACGCGCTTCGCGTCGGGCGTGAGCTTGTTGCAGTCTACGTGGCAGATCAGCCGTTGCCGCAGGTACGGCAGTTCCGCTCCCTTACGCACCAGGACCTGCGACAGCTCCGCGTGGCTCTGTCCGTTCAGTGTCAGGATGATGGGCTTCGCGGGGTTGACGAAGGCTGCGCTCGGCTTCTTGGTGTTGCCTTCGAGCACCCAGTACTCGATCCCGATCATGCCGTAGTCGCCGATGGGCACGAAGAACATCGGGACGTTGTGCGACAGCTCGGGGCCGCGCTGGTTCTCGTCGCCCTCATCGACCGCGCCGTTCAGTGCGTTGCGGCTGCCCTTGATGGTCCTCCTCCACCCGTGGACCTTGTTGTCGAGCCACAGTGGGACGACCGGATCGAAGAGGACCTGGTTCAGGAGCCCGTAGACGCTGCCCGGGCCGAGGGCACCGCCGTAGTGGGACAGGTCGTAGGCGAAGTGCTGGACGTGGGTGCCCGTCGTGAACTCGTCGAGGGGCAGGTCCACCGTGAGCACCTTGCCGTCGAGAGCGAGATAGACGTAGTTCCCGACCTTCAGCTCGTCGTCTGCTGGCGGCTCCAGGTACTTCACCACGGTGAAGCCGATTGTGGGGTGCTCGAAGCAGCGGGACGCGATGAACGTGTACTTGCTGCTCGCGAACGTGCTGGAGCCGCCCTGCCCGTAGGCACCGATGAGGTACTTCTTCCGCGACTTGTTGCTCTCGTTGAGCGACAGGATCGTTCCGGGCATCTGGTCGGGGAGCATCCCCGTACCGCGATCACGGATCGCCACGGTGCGCTCGTTCCAGGAGCCCTCGCCGTCGTCGAGGTAGATGGACAGGTTGTCCGCGAGCCGCTGCCGGTCTCGGCGGCTGTATCCGGCGAGCCCATTCGCAGGGAGTCCGAGCCATGCCTCCGCCGCCTCACGCGGAGAGGCACATTCCGGCTTGCCCTTATGCTTCACCGAGCGCCCTGGATCAGAGGCGGCTTCGACGGCCCCTCGGTTGTTCTCGCGGCCGAGGCTCAGCCACTTCGCTCCGGGGTGCGCGCTCTCGAATGCGGCCACGGCCGACTCGACCTCGTCTACTTTCCTTGCCGACAGCAGCGCCTTGAACAGTTCCACGTTCATGCCCGCTTCTCCTTGGCCGCCAAAAAGCGGCCCTTGGAGCCCTTGAGGTAGTCCTTGTCGGGCTCGATGGCGACCCACCGCCGCTTGAGCAGCTCGGCGACAGCACCAGTCGTGTTGCTGCCCGCGAAGGGATCGAGAACGAGGCTGCGCGGGCCGGTGAGGAACTTGATGAAGAACTTTGGGAGACCGGCGGGCATTCGCGCCGGGTGCGGCATCAGACCGTGCCTGCGGCAGTGCTCCTGATACTCGTCGTTCGACTTCGTGTTCGCGTACGTCAGCACGTTCGGCGGGATCGCGCCCTTGTTGTTCTTGAAGAACGACTTCTTGCCGATGCTGTGCTGCGACGGGCGGCGTCCCGCGTTGTACCGCTTGTTCCTGAGCAGCTTGAGCATCGAGGGGCTGTAGTCGCGCAGCACCTTCCGGTTGTCTGCCTTCGGATGCTCGGTCGGCGACATCCACCAGAGGTGCGTGTACGAGTCCTTCACTCGGACGCGCTTGACGGTGACCCACTGGGCGGGCGACGGGAGCCGAGCCGGGTGGTGGCAGATGAACTGCTGGCAGAGGTGTAGCTTGCCCTTCTTCATGAAGGCCAGAAGGGCTTCGAGCGCGAGCGTTGACATCACAGGGCTGCCGGGCTTCCAGGCGTTCCCGATCTCCATGACAATGGAGCCGTTGGGCTTGAGGAACCCACAGAAGATCGGCGCGAAGGACGCGAGCCACTCGATGTACTCCTCGCCCTGGAGGTTCCCGTACTTCTTCTTGCGATTCAGGGGGAACGGCGGCGATGTGAAGATGAGCTGGACCTTGCGCCGGTACTGCCGCCGGAACGTAGGATCACGCAGCACTTCCTCAGCGAGACCTCGGAAGGCGATGCCGCGCGTCGTCGTGTGGGCAACTTTCAAGCTCGACCTCAGCTTCGGAGCTTGTCGCTTGGGCCGCAACTTCAAAGTCAACACCTCACCTTTCTACACTGTTTCGCCGCCGCGCGTTGACCTCCATTTACGCGCGCCCCTTCGATGGGCTGCTGCTGCTCATCGGCATCACGACGAGACCGAACACCGCCGAGTCGAGGTCCTGCTCCCGGATGTTCAGCGCCTTCGCGATCTTCCGCTTCGTCACTCCCTCGTTCCGCAGCGACTCGAACACCTTGGCGAGCACCTGGGAGGTCTCACGCGCGGACGGCTCGGGCTCGGTCTTGCGGTAGCCCTTCTCGCTCATGTGCATGCACAGGAGGCGGTACTGCCAGTCGTTGATGAGCCCGAGTGCGTGGACGCGGTGCGCGAGCGCCATCACGGAGACGTTCCACTTGTGCTTCCAGGCGATGAGGTTCGTCACCGTGACGAGTCCGCCCTTCACCTGGGCGACCACGTCCTCCTTTGGCATCAGGAAGGCAGCGCCGAACCACCGCGCCTCGTCCTCCATCTCCTTCACACCGAGCGGCGTGTCGCGATGCATCACGAGATGACCAAGCTCGTGCGCGGCGTCCATCCGGCTGCGTTCGCCACTCTTCTCGGTGTTGAGGAAGACGTACGGCACCGCGTCGCGCCACAGCGAGAAGGCGTCCACCTCGCGGCAGTCGAGCGAGAGCGAGAAGACCCTGACGCCCTTGCTCTCCAGCAGGTGGATCATGTTGCGGATCGGACGCTGACCCAGGCCCCACGACGACCGCACGGCCGCCGCCGCGATCTCCGGGTCGTGCTGCGGCAGGTCGGGAACGTCCGCCTGCGGGAGCCGGAACCGCTCCTCGATCCACTCGCTCAGCTCGAACGCGAGGCTGCCTGCGCCGAGCGCCTGATCGCGCTGGCCCGCCGTCATCGTGCTGTACGCCCGGAACGTGGCCGCCACCGCCGAGGGCAGCTCGACATCGTCGCCGTGGAAGAACGAGACCGGGAACTCCAGTGCGGTGGCGAGCGCCTCGATGTTCTCGTCCGTCGGCTCGCGCTCGCCGATCTCGTACGAGGTCAGGGTCCGGGTCGCGAGCCCGGACTTCTTAGCGAGCTGCACCTTCGTCAGGCCACGTCGCTTCCGTGCAAGGATCAGCCTGCTCCGGTTGAACATCGTCATCCCTCCTGGACGTTCTTGCGCTCCACATCCACGTCGATCTCGGGCTCGGGTCCCATGTCCCCCACAGTGAGCTGACCACCGACGCCGCCGTCGGGCTCCAGGATCAGCCGCTCGGCCCAGGCGGACGGCCGCCCGTTCTCGTCCCACGCGCTCGGCAGCGACAGCTCGCAGCGGATCGTGTCGCCGTCGCTTCGGAACAGCAGAATCCAGGTGAGCGTGGATGAGCCCTCGGCGGGGGCGATCCGGAGCCGGCCCATCGCGTCGAACAAGGTGAGCTGGCCGGCGTTCTCCATGATCGCGGAGAGCGTGACCCGCCCTCGTGGATTCTTAGTCTGCGGGGTGGCGTTCTCGATGCCCGTTGCCGGATCGCCGATGCCCACGGTGACGCTCATCGTGCCATCGGCGCTCACGACCAACGGCAGGTTCGTGCGGTTCTTGGGTGTCCAGTCCGGCGCGAGCCCCGCTCTGAGTTCGCGGGTGCAGACGCCCCACTGGGTGATTCCTCGGAACCCGGGAGGGTCGAGATCGGTGCAGGTGTCGGCCGCCATCGCGCCGGCCAGAACCGCGCCCCGGAGAATCTCGGCTTCGAGGTCCATCTCGGCGAGGCGGTCGATTGCATCCTGCTGAACTCGCACAACGGTCGCCATCTACAACCTCCTTGTTGAACATGACGCACGCGGCCTGTGCCGGTTTTTGTACCGCATGTGCGGTCCGAAAGCAAGCACAACGTTGCGGGTCGACTCCACCAGGGTCAGGACGGCGACCCCGTTCCCTCGTCCTTGGGCTCGGCGCTCGCGATGTCGGCGGTCGCCGCGCCGGGTCTCGACGAGGAACACACGACGGCGCACGTCGCGGCAGGCGGGCAACTGGCGGTACTCCAGCACATCCTTGGGCACGCCTCGATACGCACGACGGAACGCTATGCCAGACTGCTGCACGTCCGCGTCATGGCCGATGCCAAGCGGGTCGCGGAGGGCCGTCGAGGGGCGTGACTCGGGCGATTCCTGTCCACCACATGTCCACCGCGCCCGTTGGCACGCTACAGCCGGCGGGCGCAACTCGTTGCGGTGGAATGGCGGGG
>JACXTT010003912.1_pt1 | contig 22469 bp, 23 predicted proteins | sample 9270951 | NCBI WGS metagenome assembly JACXTT01 (sample SAMN15532306, study PRJNA645909) | rock metagenome | isolation source: weathered quartz diorite | place: Puerto Rico | collected 2017-06-21
ATTTCCTGCCCTTGCCGCACCCGAGCCCGCGCAACCGGCTCTGGCTGCGTCGCAATCCATGGTTCGAGACCGACGTGGTGCCGCTGCTGCGCCAGCAGGTGGCCATGGCGCTGTCCGACTAAGCCTTATCCGGCCCGATCCGACCTTATCCGACTCATCCGAGCTAATTGGAGCCCTGGTGTAAACCCGGAATCCGTCCCGTTGGTCTTGCTTTGGTAATTCACAGTGATAAACTTTAATTCATAGATATGAATTAGAGAGCCTGTTGGCCATCGACCCATGCCGCAATCCCCCGTCTACTTCGTTTCCACCGCAGACACCCCGGGCTACCACCCGGCCAACCACACCGGCACCCTCAACCGCCGGCTGATTTCCCCCGAAACCGTCGGCGCACGGCACCTGGAGGTCCTGCACGGCACGATCGAGAAGGGCAAGGGCGCGCTGCCGCATGCGCACCCTGGCATCGAACAGGTCTGCTACGTGCTGGAAGGCCGCGCCATTGCCGAGGTCGGTGGCCAGAGCAAGGAGTTGGGGCCGGGCGACTGCTGCTTTTTCCCGCCGGACACCATGCACGTCTTCACCGTCGTGAGCGACGAGCCGGCCAAGATCCTGGTGATCTATTCCCCGCCTTATGAAGAATCCCCGGAGCGCGTGGTGCGGCCCGCGTAGCGCCGCCCGGCTTCCGATTCCCCCGTCCGACAGCCGGCGCCACAGACCGGCACTGACAAGCTGAAACAGGAGACCAGCATCGTGAAGTTCGCAAAACAGGCTTTGCTCACCCTGGCGGTGGGCTGTGGTGCCGCCATGGCCATGATGTCCCCGGCCGGCGCGGCCGATCCGTATCCGTCCAAGCCGATCCGGCTGGTGGTGCCGTTTGCTGCCGGCAGCGGCACGGATGCCGTGGCGCGTCTGACGGCCAGGTATCTCGGTGAATCGCTCAAGCAGTCGGTGATCGTGGACAACCGGCCCGGCGCCAACGGCACCATTGCCGCCGAGTTGGTGGCCAAGGCGCCGGCGGACGGCTACACGCTGTTCATGACCACCAACACCACGCATTCGGCCAACCCGTCGCTGATGAAGCAGCTGCGCTATGACCCGGTGAAGGACTTCACGCCGGTCTCGCGCATGGGCAACCTGCCGTTTATGCTGGTGGTCAGCCCGTCGCTGCCGGTCAAGACGCTGCCGGAATTCATCGCCTATGCCAAGGCGCATCCGGGCCTGTCCTATGCGAGCGGCAACAGCACCGGCATCGTGGCCGGCGCCACGCTGTCCAAGATGGCGGGGCTGAAGATGCTGCACGTACCGTACAAGAGCACGCCGCCGGCCATGACCGATGTGATCGGCGGTCAGGTGCAGCTCATGTTCGTGGACTTTGCGGCCGGCATCGCCAACGTCAAGGCCGGCAAGCTGCGCGCGCTGGCCGTGACCACCGCGCAGCGCAGCGCGCTGCTGCCGGACCTGCCGCCGCTGGCGAGCGAGCCTGAATTCAAGGGCTTCGACATCACCTCCTGGAACGGCGTGTTCGCGCCGGCAGGCACGCCCGCGCCGGTGGTCGAGCGCCTGAACCATGAGCTGGTTGCCATTGCCGCCAACAAGCAATACGCGCCGCAATTCCACGCCTTCGGCTTCGAACCGTTCGGCAGCACGCCGGCAGAGCTCGGCCAGTTCGTCGTGGCGGAATTGCAGAAATGGTCGCGGCTGGTGAAGGACGCCGGCATCCAGGCCGAATAAAAAAGAGTACAAGGAACACCGATATGAATTTCGATCTCTCCGCCGAACAGCAGTCGATCGTCGAAGCCGTGCAGCAGGTCTGCACGCAGTTCGACATGGAGTACTGGAACAAGCTCGACGTCTCCGGCACCTATCCGCACGAGTTCTACAAGACCTTGTGCGAAGGCGGCTGGCTGGGCGTGGCCATGCCGGAGCAGTTCGGCGGCGCCGGGCTGGGCATCCTGGAAGCGGCGCTGGTCATGCAGACCATCTCCGAGTCCGGCGCCGGCATGAGCGGCGCTTCGGCCGTGCACATGAACGTGTTTGGCCTGAACCCGGTCGTGGTGTTCGGCACCGACGCGCAGAAGGCGCGCTTCCTGCCGCCGCTGATCGCCGGCAAGGAGAAGGCCTGCTTCGGCGTGACCGAGCCCGACGCGGGCCTCGACACCACCAAGCTCAAGACCTACGCACGCAAGGTGGAGGGCGGCTATTCGGTGACGGGCCGCAAGATCTGGATTTCCACCGCGCAGGTGGCCGACCGCATGCTGCTGCTGGCGCGCACCACGCCGCTGGAATCGGTGAAGAAGCCGACCGAAGGCCTGTCGCTGTTCTACACGAAAGTGGACCGCAGCAAGATCGAGATCCGCGAGATCGACAAGATGGGCCGCTCGGCCGTCGATACCAATATGCTGTTCATCGACGACCTGTTCATTCCGGAAGAGGACCGCATCGGCGAGGAAGGGCGTGGCTTCGAATACATCCTGCACGGCCTGAACCCGGAGCGCATCCTGATCGCCGCCGAGGCCATCGGGCTGGGCCGCGCGGCGCTGGCCATCGCCACGCAGTACGCGAAGGAGCGCGTGGTGTTCGGCCGGCCCATCGGCATGAACCAGGGCGTGCAGCATCCGCTCGCGCAGGCGTGGATGCAGCTCGAAGCGGCCAACCTGATGATGCTCAAGGCCGCCGCGCGCTACGACGCGGGCGAATCCTGCGGCGCCGAGGCCAACACCGCCAAGTACCTGGCCGCGGAAGCGGGGCACAACGCCTGCCAGACCGCCATCCTGACGCTGGGCGGCATGGGCTACTCGCGCGAGTACCGCGTCGAGCGGTTGCTGCGCGAGTCCTATATTCCGCGCATCGCGCCGGTGAGCCCGCAGCTCATCATGTGCTTCATTGCCGAGCGCGTGCTGGGCCTGCCCAAGTCGTACTAAGGGAGCGGCCATGACGATGCAGAACGCGGGTGCGACGACCCGGGCCACAGGACCGCTGGCAGGCGTGCGCGTAGTGGATATGACCTCGGTCGGCATGGGCCCGTACGCGACGCAGATCCTCGGCGACATGGGCGCGGAGGTGATCAAGGTGGAAGCGCCTGCCGGCGATGTCTTCCGCCATGCAGAGCCCGCGCTGCACGCGTGCATGGGCGCCACCTTCCTGAACCTGAACCGCAACAAGCAGTTCATGGTGCTGGATGTAAAGCGCGCGGAAGACCTGGCCCGGCTCAAGGACCTGATCGCCGGCGCCGACGTGTTCATCTCCAACGTGCGTCCGCAATCGCTGCGCAAGCTGGGGCTGGACTATGAATCGCTGCGCACGTCCAACCCGCGCCTGATCTACTGCGGTGCCTACGGCTACTCGGAAACGGGGCCGTACGCCGGCATGCCCGCGTTCGACGACATCATCCAGGCACGCAGCGGCCTGGCGCAGTTCCAGGGCGCCAACAGCGCCGAGGGGCCGCAGTACGTCAACACCATCCTCGCTGACAAGGTCGCCGGCCTGACAGTAGCCTATGCCATTCCGATGGCGCTGTACGAGCGCGAGCGCTCGGGGCAGGGCCAGGCCATTGAAGTGCCGATGTTCGAGACACTGGTGTCGTTCCTCGCGCCCGAACAGCTCGCCGGGCATACGTTCGTGCCCGGGCAGGGCGCGTGCGGCTATCCGCGCGTGATGTCGCCGCACCGCAAGCCTTACCGCACGCTGGACGGCTATATCGCGTTGCTGCCGTACACCACGCCGCAATGGGCGCGCTTCTTCGCGCTGTCCGGCCACCCGGAACTGGCGCAAGACCCGCGCTACACCGACCCGGCCGCGCGCAGCGCCAACATCGACGAGTTGTACGCCACGCTGGCCGATATCGTCAGCCGCAAGACCACGGCGCAGTGGCTCGCGCTGCTGGCCGATGCCGATATCCCGCACAGCGAAGTGCCGGCCTTCGAAGAGGTGGTGCAGGACCCGCACCTGCGTGCCACCGGCATGGTGTTCGAGTACGAGCATCCGACCGAAGGGCGGCTGCGCGGCATCGGCATCCCGACGCGCTTCTCGCGCACGCCCGGCAATATCCGCACGTGGGCGCAGGCGCTGCCGGCCTCGGACGAAACCTGAAGACGCGTACAATCCGCGCACGGCAAGACTGACAGGAACAGGAGATGGCGGAATCCGAGACGGGCGACAAGGCAGGGCAGGCCAGCGTAAAGACGGCGCTGCGCGTGATCGAGATCATGGAGATCTACGCGCGCGAAGGCCGCTCGCTCACGCTGACGGAGCTGGCGAAGCTGCTCGGCGCGCCGATGTCGAGCTGCCTCGGCCTGATCCGCACGCTGGCGTCGCTCGGCTATCTCTACGAGACCGGGCGGCGGCAGGGCTATTACCCGACCAGCCGGCTGCTCGATATCGCCCAGCGCATCTCGCGCAACGACCCGTTGCTCGAGCGCGTGCAGCCCGTGCTCGAGGCGCTGCGCGATGCCACCGGTGAAACCGTCATCTTCGGCAAGCTGCAGGATGACGGGCGCGTGCTCTATCTGGAGGTACGCGAATCGCTTAATCCCGTGCGCTATACCGCGACGCCGGGCGAAGCGCGCGACGTGCACGTCAATTCAATCGGTCGTGCCATCCTTGGCGCCATGACTGCACAGGCACGCGATGCGGCGCTGTCCGCCGCGGATTTCACGCCACGCACCGGCCGGACACTGACTTCGCGCGCCGCGCTGGAGGCGGAGCTGCGCCGCTGGCAGGAGCAGGGCTGGTATCCGAACTTCGGTGAATCGTTCCCGGACCTGGGCGCGATCGCGGTACCGGTGGAGCTTGGCGGCGTGACCTACGGGGTGTCCGTGGCAGGCCCCATCCACCGCGTCGAGTCGATCATCGAGCCGGCCGTAGCGGCACTGCGCCAGGCGCAGGCAACGCTGCGGCAAGCGTAGATCCCAGCCCCCGTCCTGAATCCGTAGTACGGCCCGCTCAGGCCCTAGCGCAGATTGCGCCCGCACTGCGTCAGCAACTGCAGCAGCAGTGCCACATGCTCCGGGGCAATCCCGTCCAGCATCTCGGCTTCCAGCCGTTTCACCGCTTCATCGCAACGCGCCAGCAACTCCCGTGCGCTGTCGGTCAGGCTCAGCTTGACGATACGGCCATGCAGCGGGTCCGGTTCGCGCAACACCCAGCCCTGGGCCTGCATGATCTTGACGATCTCGTTGGCGGACTGTGGCGACATGAACGAACGCTCGGCCAGTTGCGCATTCGACAGCCCGCCGCGTGCCTGCAGCACCGACATCGCGGTGAACACCGGCACCGTCAGGCCGTGCGGCGCCAGGGCTTCGCCCAAGCGCCGCTTCACCACCCGGTCGGTTCGCCCGATCAAGTAGGGAATCCTTACCGGCGACTGCGGCATGGCGGCGTGCTCTGCCTCGTTCCCGGAGGCGGCGGGTGATTTGGCTTTGGCTGGTCTTGTCTTGGATACCATCGCGATGCTCGTTCCTCGTTGGCGAGGACTTCGTTTAGGGGTTTACGCGCGGCAATGATAATCTACTTGTTATATCAGGCTACCTGATATTAAACTGACGACTCGTTAGCCCGCCACCGAATGAGGAGCAACTGAGATGAATGCGTACGAAGGACGCTGGAAGACTGTGGACGTGAAGGTCGAGCAAGGTATTGCCTGGGTCACCTTCAATCGCCCGGAAAAGCGCAATGCCATGAGCCCGACGCTCAACGCCGAGATGGTGCAGGTGCTGGAAGTGCTCGAACTGGATGCCGATGCCAAAGTGCTCGTGCTGACGGGCGCAGGTGACGCCTGGACGGCAGGCATGGACCTCAAGGAATACTTTCGTGAGGTCGATGCAGGCCCCGAAATCCTGCAGGAGAAGATCCGCCGCGATGCCTGCCAGTGGCAATGGAAGCTCCTGCGCATGTACGCCAAGCCGACCATCGCCATGGTCAACGGCTGGTGTTTCGGCGGTGGCTTTTCGCCGCTGGTAGCGTGCGACCTGGCGATTGCCGCGGACGAGGCCGTCTTCGGGCTGTCGGAGATCAACTGGGGCATCCCGCCCGGCAACCTGGTGAGCAAGGCCATGGCTGACACCGTTGGCCATCGCAAGGCACTGCACTACATCATGACGGGCGACACCTTCACCGGCGTTGAAGCTGCGGCAATGGGCCTGGTCAACGAAAGCGTGCCCAAGGCAATGCTGCGCGACCGGACGGTGGCACTGGCCGGCAAGCTGCTGGAAAAGAACCCGGTCGTGCTGCGTGCGGCCAAGAATGGCTTCAAGCGTTCGCGCGAACTCACCTGGGAACAGAACGAGGATTACCTCTACGCCAAGCTCGACCAGGCGCAATTGCGCGATCCGGAACACGGCCGCGAACAGGGCCTGAAGCAGTTCCTGGATGACAAGGCGATCAAGCCCGGCCTGCAGACCTACAAGCGCGCCTGAGAGCGTCTTGCCTCGGGAACATGTGAACCCCGGGGCAAGCAGAACGGAACCGGAGACATCCCCATGCATGAAGTCACGATGCTGATCGGCGGCCAGCCTGGCGCGGCCGCGCACGGCAAGACCTTTGAACGCCTCAATCCCGTGACCGGCGCGCCGGCGTCGCGCGCACCGGCCGCAAGCCTGGAGGACGCGGCTCGCGCAGTGCAGGCTGCGGCGACGGCATTTCCGGCGTGGGCGGCACTCGCCCCGGGCGAACGCCGTCAGCGCCTGCTGAAGGCCGCGGACCTGATGGACGCCCGCATCGGCGATTTCATCCGGATCGGCGTGGCCGAAACCGGCGCCATGGCCAACTGGTATGGATTCAATGTCACGCTGGCCGCCAATATGCTGCGCGAAGCCGCCGCGATGACCACGCAGATCGATGGCAGCCTGATTCCAAGCAATGTGCCCGGCAGCCTGGCCATGGCCGTGCGCCAGCCTTGCGGCGTCGTGCTGGGCATTGCGCCGTGGAACGCGCCTGTCATCCTTGGGACGCGTGCCCTGGCCATGCCGCTGGCGTGTGGCAACACGGTCGTGCTGAAGGCATCCGAGGTCTGTCCCGGCGTGCACAGGCTGATCGGTACCGTGCTGCAAGAGGCCGGGCTTGGCGACGGCGTGGTCAACGTGGTGACGAATGCGCCCGAAGATGCGGCCGCGGTGGTCGAGCACCTGATCGCCCAACCGGCCGTGCGCCGCGTGAACTTCACCGGTTCCACGCATGTCGGCCGGATCATCGCCCGGCATGCAGCGCATCACCTCAAGCCCGCACTGCTGGAGCTGGGGGGCAAGGCGCCAGTGCTGGTGCTGGATGATGCCGACCTGGATGCCGCCGTCGATGCGGTGGCGTTCGGGGCGTTCTTCAACCAGGGCCAGATCTGCATGTCGACCGAGCGCGTGATCGTGCAGGAGGCGGTAGCGGATGCTTTCCTCGGCAAGCTTGTGGCAAAGGCCCGCACCTTGCGCGCCGGGGATCCGACCGATCCAGGCAGCGTGCTGGGCGCGATGGTCAGCGAGCAGGCGGTACGAAGCATCGCAGCGCTGGTCGATGATGCCAGGGCGCAGGGCGCCCGGCTGCCACTGGGCTTGCACAGCGACGGCGCCATCCTGCAGCCGGTGATCGTGGACGGCATCCTGCCGGGCATGAAGCTCTACCGTGAGGAATCGTTTGGCCCCGTGGTGACTGTCGCCCGTGCGAGAGACGACGATGCGGCCATCGCCATGGCCAACGACAGCGACTACGGCCTTGCCGCGGCCGTGTTCAGCCGCGACGTTTCCCGCGCGCTGAATGTCGCGCAGCGGATCGAGTCCGGCATTTGCCACATCAACGGCCCCACGGTGCATGACGAAGCGCAGATGCCGTTCGGCGGCGTGAAGAGCAGCGGCTACGGGCGATTTGGCAGCAAGGCCTCGGTCGCGGAGTTCACGGAGCTGCGCTGGATCACGGTGCAGAACGCGCCACGCCACTATCCGATCTGACACAGAAGCCGGCGCGCCAGCAAGATTGCCTGCAAGCGGCAGCCACGTATAAAGGGAGACAAGGCGTGAATGCAATCGCCTCCACCATTCATGAACCCGCCCCGCGCTACCGCGACGTGGCCATCAGCACGACCCCGGCGGTCTGCCGGCGGCAGGGCGATGTCTGGTACATCGAAGCCGGCGAAGCGCTGGCGGACTATCCTGCCCGCATGACGGACTGCCTCGCCGCCGGTGCGGCGCGGCACCCGGACAGAGTGCTGGCCGCGCAGCGCGATGCCCGCGGAGATTGGGTCGAAATCACCTATCGCGATATGCTGGCCCGCGCGCGCGCCATTGGCCAGGCGCTGCTCGACCGCGGCCTTTCGCCACAGCGCCCGCTGGCGATCCTGTCAGGCAACGACCTCGAGCATCTGCAGCTGTCGCTTGGCGCGATGTGGGCCGGCATCCCCTTTTCTTCGGTGTCGCCGCCTTACTCGCTGGTGTCGACGGACTACGGCAAGCTGCGCCAAGTGTTCGACGTGCTGACGCCGGGCCTGGTGTACGCCGCCGACGGTGCGGCGTTTGCCCGGGCTGTCCAAGCCGTGGTGCCAGCCGGCACGGAGGTGGTGACAAGAGACGGCAGCCCGGCCGGGCGCGCCGCTACGGCCTTTGACGTGCTGTTGCGCACGCCGGTCACCGATGTCGATGACGCCCAGGCGGCAGTCGGCCCCGAGACGCTGGTGAAGTTCCTGTTCACGTCAGGCTCTACCCATCAGCCCAAGGCGGTGCCGACCACCCACCGGATGCTCTGCAGCAACCAGCAGATGCTGCGGCAGACGATTCCCGACTTTGCCGTCGAGCCGCCGGTCCTGGTTGACTGGCTGCCCTGGAACCATACGTTTGGCAGCAGCCACAATGTTGGCATCGTGCTGTACAACGGTGGCACGCTCTACATCGATGACGGCAAGCCGGTGCCGGGCAAGTTCGATGACACGCTGCGCAACCTGCGCGAGATCTCGCCGACTGCCTACTTCAATGTCCCCAAGGGATGGGAAGAACTCGGCCTGGCGCTGGAGCAAGACGCCAGCCTGCGCACGACCTTCTTCTCACGCGTGCGGGTCTACTTCTTCGGCGGAGCGGGGCTGTCACAGCAGGCCTGGGACCGGCTGGAGCGCGTGACCGAAGCGCATTGCGGGGAGCGCATCCGCATCATGGCGGGGCTTGGCATGACCGAAACCTCACCGTGTTGCCTGTTCACCACCGCGCCCATCATGCGCTCGGGCTATGTCGGCACCCCTGCGCCCGGATGCGAACTCAAGCTGGTGCCGGTCAACGGCAAGCTCGAAGCGCGTTTTCGTGGTCCGCACGTCATGCAGGGCTACTGGCGCATGATGCAGGCGCAGGCAGCCTTCGACGAAGAAGGCTTCTATTGCAGCGGCGACGCGCTGAAGTTCTTCGACCCCGAGCGGCCGGAACTCGGCTTCATGTTCGATGGCCGGATTGCCGAGGATTTCAAGCTCAGCTCGGGCACCTTTGTCAGCGTGGGCCCGCTGCGCGCGCGCGTGCTTGCTGCCGGCGCGCCCTACGTCCAGGACGTGGCCAGCGCAGGCATGAATCGTGACGATATCGGCTTGCTGGTTTTCCCCCGCATGGAGGAATGCCGCCAACTCTGCGGGCTGCCACCGTCGGCGCCTGCAAGCGAAGTGCTTGCCGCGCCGGCAGTGCGGTCGGCCTTCAGCCGCGTCCTGAAAGCCATCAATGCCAATGCGACCGGCAGCGCATCGCGCGTGGCCCGGCTGCTCCTGTTGGACGAGCAGCCATCGCTCGATCGTGGAGAGATCACGGACAAAGGCACGCTGAATCAGCGGGCCGTGCTGAACGGTCGGGCCGCCCTCGTTGACGCCTTGTACAGCAGTACCAGCCAGGACGCAATCACGAGCTAGACGACATCCAACCTCGTCATCGATTTCCAGCCTCAAGCAGCAGAGAACTGCAGGCACTTCACCCAACGGGAGACATCCATGAAGCAACCTCTTGCCGGTGGCGCCCTGGCGGCCACCGCGGCGGCGCTCGCCTGGCTGGCAGGCTGTGGCGGCGACGGCGACGGCAGCGACACGATCCAGGCCAACGCGATTCCCAACACCGAAGTACCGCCTGACTTGGGGTAGGGCGGGGACAGACAGCCCCGCACGCGGAGCACTTACACCGGGACGGCCCGCTACCCGGGCGCCGGCAACATCAACGACGCGCCGGCTTCCGTTGCAGTGGATCCCATTGCCCACCAGAACCGGGCCTTCATCTGAGCAGGCCCGGCGTCAGACCCTCTCGAAAGAGGAGCATTCATGCAAACTTCAACCACCGTGCGCGCCGAGGCCACCTCGAGCGTCGCGCTGACACTCGGCCTGTGCTTTGTCGTGGCCCTGCTGGAAGGCCTGGACCTGCAATCGATCGGCGTGGCGGCACCGCGCATGGCGCGCGAGTTCGGGCTGTCCGTCAGCCAGATGGGCCTCGCGTTCAGTGCCGGCACCTTCGGGCTGTTGCCGGGCGCCATGGTCGGCGGCCGTCTGGCCGACCGGATCGGCCGCAAGAAGGTCCTGATTCTCTGCACGGCGCTGTTTGGCATCTTCTCCGTGGCCACGGCGCAGGCCTGGGACTTCTGGAGCCTGCTTGCGATCCGTGTGGCGACTGGCATCGGGCTGGGCGGCGCCATGCCGAACCTGATCGCCATCTGCTCGGAAGCCGTGCCGGCGCGGCTGCGCAATACCGCGGTCAGCATCATGTATTGCGGCATTCCGTTCGGCGGCGCCATTGCCGCGGTCATCGGCATGATGTCGGCCAGCGACAGCGGCTGGCGCCATATCTTCTATGTGGGCGGATTCGGTCCGCTGGTGATCATTCCGCTGCTGCTGATGCTGCAGGAATCGCGCCGCTTCGACCGGCCCGACGGGGCTGCCGTCAAGCCTCCGCCCGTCAGCTGGGCATTGTTCAGCGAGCGGCGCGCGGTGGCAACGTTTTGCATCTGGATCAGCTATTTCTTCACGCTGATCGTGCTCTATTTCCTGCTCAACTGGCTGCCTTCGCTGATGGTCGCCAATGGCCTGTCCCGGGCCGAGGCGGGCCTGGTGCAGATTCTCTTCAACATCGGCGGCGGATCGGGTGCCTTGTGCATCGGCATGCTGATGGACCGTGGCCGCCCGGCCGCCGTGGTGTCGGGCATGTACGCCGGCATCATCGCTGCGCTGGCGACGCTTGCCGGCGCGGCGGGCATGGGCTGGATGGCAACGGGGGCATTCCTGGCGGGCCTGTTCGTCATCGGGGCGCAGTCCGTGCTGTATGCGCTGGCGGCCGCTTATTACCCGATGACCGTGCGTGGCACCGGTGTCGGCGCTGCGGTGGCGGTGGGCCGGCTTGGCTCGATTGCCGGACCCATGCTGGCCGGCCAGCTGCTGTCGATCGGACAGAGTTCAGCCACGATCATCGGGGCCAGTATTCCCATTACCGTCGTTGCCGCCATTGCCGCGCTCGTCCTGCTCGGGCGTCCGGCGGCGAAGGACTGACCGACCCGGAGGGGCCGCCGGCGGCCGCCCGCGCAGGGCGGCTGGCCGGCCCGGATAACAACAATCATCGACCTGCAGGTAACAGGAGGAGTTTCATCATGAAGTACAACAAGAAGGCGGCAGGTGGCAGCATCGCCATGGCGGCCCTGATGCTGTCCACCATGCCGAACCTGGCGGCGGCACAATCGGTCACTCTCTACGGCGTTGTCGATACCGGCGTCGAGTATGTCAGCGACATCGGCGCGGACAAGCACGGCGTCGTACGCATGCCCAATGTCACGGGTACCGTGCCGTCGCGCTGGGGGCTGCGCGGCACCGAAGACCTTGGCGGCGGCCTGAAGAGCATCTTTGTGCTGGAGTCCGGCTTTGCGCCCGACGCAGGCACCTCCGGACAGGGCGGACGGCTGTTCGGCCGACAGGCGCTGGCGGGGCTTTCCGGAGACTGGGGCCAGGTTGCGCTGGGACGCCAATACACCATGCTGTTCTGGGCCATGCTCGATGCCGACATTCTTGGCCCGCAAGTCTATGGCACCGGCTCGCTGGACAGTTATATCCCCAACGCCCGGGCGGACAACGCGGTTTCATACAAGGGCACGTTCGGCGGCTTGACGGTGGGCGCCACCTACAGCTTCGGACGCGACGCCGTCAACGCCGGGCCCAGCCCGGTCGGAACCAACTGTGCCGGCGAGAATCCCGCCGACAAGTCGGCTTGCCGCGAATGGTCCGCAATGCTGCAGTACGCCACCAAGTCGTGGGGCGTCGCCGCGGCCTACGACTCGCTGCGCGGCGGCCCGGGGGCCTTTGCCGGACTGACCAGCAGCAGCCTGCGCGATGACCGCCTTTCCCTGAGCGGATATGTGCTGCTGGACCGGACCAAGATCGGCCTTGGCGTGATCCGGCGCGACAACGAGGGCAGCCCGACACCGCGCAGCGAACTCTGGTACGGCGGTATTGCCTATGACATCACGCCGGCCTTCACCCTGGCAGGGCAGGTCAATTACCTGAAGTTCCACCACAGCGACAACAAGGCCATGCTGGTCGCGCTGCGCGGCACTTATGCCTTCTCCAGGCGTACCTCGGTTTATACGACGGCCGGGTACATCAACAATGACGGCCAGCTTGCGCTGTCGGTCAGCAGCGGCGCGGCCGGAAGCAACCCGCAGCCCGGGGGCTCACAGTTCGGTGTGATGATGGGGGTGAAGCACATCTTCTGACCGGGCGGTAGCCTGGCGAAGGCCTGGCAGCCCAAGGCCAATACCGTTCAGTTAGCGACCGTCGCTCCCGCCCACCTGCCCTTCGGGTATGCGCGGGTATGACGGCTATTCAGAGCAGAGCGGAGCGCATCGTTCCTCTGCAGGCACTGGCACACGCGAGTCCTTGCGTGTGCCAGTCATCGCACCCATCGCACCTCACCACAGCACCACGTTCCGGCATGAAACCGGCTGCATGGCCACTCATGCAGACATTGCGTCATCGTCACGTCATGCTTGCTGCCTAGACTCGCCCCGCGCCAGCCAAGGTGGCCGGCATTCACATTCAGGCGAGTCTGATGCTTTCCAGCAATTCCCTATCCAGAAGGGCTGCCGCATTGATGGTGGCCCTGTTCCTGACCGCATGCGGCGGTGACAACGACGACGGCAAGCAGTCGTCCACGCAGCCCGGGGCGGGCAGCCCCGAGGAGCCCGGCAAGGGCCCGTCCCAGCGCCCCGACCCCGTGATCCGCTGCGCGCCCTGATCAATCAGGTCGCGCCCACGCATTCCTTCCCCACGCAACCGACAACTCCGTCCAGGACACATGGTCTCCCGCCGCAAATTCCTCCAGGCCGCGACCGGCACCGGCTTTGCCGCCGCCGCGCTGGCAGCCTTTCCTCCCAGCATCCGCAAGGCACTGGCCATTCCCGCCAACAATGTCACCGGCACCATCAACGATGTCGAGCACGTCGTGATCCTGATGCAGGAGAACCGCTCGTTCGACCACTACTTCGGCACGCTGCGCGGCGTGCGCGGGTTTGGCGACCGCTTCACGATACCGCTGCCCAACGGCCGCAAGGTGTGGCAGCAGCAGCGCACCAACGGCTCGGTGCTGACGCCTTACCATCTCGATGGCACTGCCAACAACGCGCAGCGCACCGACGGCACGCCGCATGCGTGGCTGGACAGCCAGCGCGCCTGGGACAGCGGCCGCATGGCCAACTGGCCCACGCACAAGACCGACACGTCGATGGGGTACTTCAAGGAACAGGAAATCCCGTTCCAGTTCGCGCTGGCCAACGCATTCACGCTGTGCGATGCGTACCACTGCTCGATGCATACCGGCACCGATGCCAACCGCTCCTTCCACCTGACAGGCACCAACGGTCCCACCGCGAGCGCGGCGGCCTTCGTCAACAACGAATGGGACTGGATCGACGGGCTGCCGGCGTCGGTCAACAAGGGCTATACATGGAAGACCTATGCGGAGCGCCTGGAAGAGGCCGGCATCAGCTGGATCTGCTACCAGAACATGCCGGACGAATGGGGCGACAACATGCTGGGCGCGTTCCGCCAGTTCCGCCAGGCCAATATCGCGTCGGGCTTCCCGGTGTCGAGTGGCGGCAAGCCCAACTCACCCTACGCCGACACGGGCCAGGCATTGCCGTATCACGCCTATGACCCGGCCACCGACAATGCCGGCAATCCGCTATACAAGGGCGTGGCCAACACGCTGCCCGGCACCCGGCCCGAAGAATACCTGGACGCGTTCCGCCGCGATATCCAGGCGGGCAGGCTGCCGCAGGTGTCGTGGATCAACGCGCCGTCGATCTACTGCGAACATCCCGGGCCTTCGAGCCCGGTACAGGGCGCGTGGTTCCTGCAGGAAGTGCTGGACGCTCTCACCGCCGTGCCGGAGGTCTGGAGCAAGACGGTACTCCTGGTCAACTTCGACGAGAACGACGGCTACTTCGATCACGTGCCGTCGCCCTCGGCCCCGTCGCGCAATCCGGACACGACGCTGGCGGGCAAGTCGACGCTGGGCGATGCGGACATGGCCTTCGAGTACTACGACCACCCGCCGCCGCCGGGAAGCAGCTCGCAGCCCGCGCGCGACGGCCGCGTCTACGGGCCGGGGCCGCGTGTGCCGCTCTATGCCATCTCGCCGTGGAGCCGTGGCGGCTGGGTCAACTCACAAGTGTTCGACCATACTTCCGTGCTGCGCTTCCTGGAGGAACGGTTCGGTGTAAAGGAACCCAACATCAGCCCGTTCCGCCGCGCCGTGTGCGGCGACCTGACCAGCGCCTTCAATTTCCGTACGCCGAACCACGAGGCATTGCCCGTGCTAACGGGCCGCACCACGCGCACCGCGGCCGACCAGTTGCGCCAGGCGCAGGAGGCATTGCCGGACGTGCCCCTTCCGGTCGACATGCGCCTGCCGATCCAGGCCAGCGGCACGCGCCCGTCACGCGCGCTGCCGTACGAACTGCACGCCAGCGCACGCTGCAGCGCAGTGGGTCAGGTGGAACTGGTATTCGCCAACACCGGCACGCAGGCCGCGGTCTTCCATGTGTACGACCGTCTCCAGCTCGGCCGCCTGCCGCGCCGCTATGTGGTCGAGGCCGGCAAGACGCTGGGCGATACGTGGAACGCGTTCCAGGACAATATGGGCATGTATGACCTGTGGGTGCTCGGTCCGAACGGCTTCCACCGGCATTTCCGCGGCGATACCAACCGGATTGCCGACGCTGGCGTCACGCCCGAAATTCGTGTCTGCTACGACATCGCCAACGGCGACGTCTATGTCGACCTGACGAACGGCGGCAGCAAGGCAGCGACCTTCACTATCACGCCGCTGGCTTACCGTAGCGACGGCCCATGGAAGATCAGCGTGGGCGCCGGTGCCACCGAATCCCGCAATTTCATGCTGGACGAAAGCGGCCACTGGTACGACTTCGCGGTGCGTTGCGACAGCGACCCGGCCTTCTTCCGACGCTTTGCCGGCCGGGTGGAAACAGCCAGGCACTCGGTCAGCGATCCGGCCATGGGGCTGGGCGACGGATTTCCGGCTGCGGTGTAGCGGGCGGCCTGGCTCGTACCGGGATGATTTTCCTGTCGGACATGGCAAGAAAGTCATCCCTGACGAGCCGAACGCCACACGGCTGACCGAGGCAAGATAGGGAAATCCGGTATTGAGAACAATTCCCGTTTTTACCTACGATCTTCTCATCGCCCGTTCCGGGCGCCCTGTCGGAGACTCCCATGCTGAAGATCATCGCCTTCGCCGCGGCTGCCGCGCTTTCCACCAGTGCACTCGCCAGCGCCAAATGCGTGGCCCATCCCAAGGCCGAATGGATGACGGAGGCCGATGCCAGGGCGAAGATCGAGGCGCAGGGCTATGTCATCAAGAAGTTCAAGGTGGACGGCAACTGCTATGAGATCTATGGCAGCACCAAGGATGGCAAGAAGGCGGAGATCTACTTCGATACCAAGACCCTGGATATCGTGAAGTCCGAGATCGGGACATAACGTCTTCCGGCTCGCTGCCGCCATGCCGGACACCGCATCGGTCCGTGTCTGGGACGTGGTCGTCCGCATCACGCACTGGAGCGTGGCCGCGATCGTCTTGTGGGACCTGATCGAGGATTCCGGCGGCCGCCTGCACCGCGCGCTCGGCTATGTGGCCGCCGGCCTGGTGCTGTTGCGCATCCTATGGGGCTTTGTCGGCAGCGAACATGCGCGCTTCCGCGCATGGGTGCCGCGGCCGGCGGGCGTGCTGGCCTACAGCAGGGCGCTGCTGCGGCGCCGCGCGCCGCGGTTTCTGAGCCACACTCCGCTCGGCGCGGTCATGATGCTGCTGATGTGGGCGCTGATCCTGGCGCTCGCCGTCACCGGCTGGATGTCGCGGCTCGATGCCCTGTGGGGCGAGGACTGGCCGATCGACATTCACGCTGCGCTCGCGGACATGCTGACCGGGCTCGTGGTTCTACATGTCCTGGCTGCCATCGTGTTCAGCGTGACCGGCAAGGAGAACCTGGTGCTGGCCATGCTGACTGGCCGCAAGCGGCGGAATCCGGGAGCTTAGCGGCCAGCGATTCACGCCACCTTTGCCATCGTCTCCTGCGCGGGTTCATACCGCCCAAGGCAAGCCTGGCCATTCAACAGCGAGCGTTTCAGCAGCGCCTGCTGCGCTTGGCCGATGTTTGCCGCCTGCCCGCGCCATGCCGCCAGCGGCGGCTCCTGCAGCGCGCGTCCGTAGGAAAAGCTCAGTGGCCACGGCAATGGGCCGAGCCGGTTCATGGCATCGAGGTTCGCCGTCGCCTGTTCCGGTGTCTGGCCGCCGGACAGGAAGAAGATGCCGGGCACCGCGGCCGGCACCGCGCGCTTGAGCACGCGCACGGTTTCGCTGGCCACGTCCTGTACCGACGCCAGCTGCGCGCACTGCTTGCCCGCGATCACCATGCTGGGTTTGAGCACCATGTGTTCAAACACCACCCCGTAACGCTGCAGCGCGTGGAACACCGCGTGCAGCACGCGTTCGGTCACGGATGCGCAGCGTGCCATGCCATGACTGCCGTCCATCAGCACTTCGGGCTCGACGATCGGCACGATGCCGAACGCCTGGCAGACTGCCGCATACGCGGCCAGTACCTGCGCGTTGGCCTGCACCGCAAGGGCGCCCGGCAGCGTGTCCGAAACATTGAACACCGCACGCCATTTGGCGAAGCGCGCCCCCTGCTGGCGGTAGGCCTCCAGCCGCTTTGGCAATCCGTCCAGCCCTTCGGTGATCTCGTCGCCCGGCGCATTCACGAGCGGCACCTTGCCCTTGTCGACCTTGATGCCGGGCACGATGCCCTGGCGCGCGCAGAGTTCGGGCAGGGGCGTGCCGTCGTCGGCGCGCTGGCCCAGCGTTTCCTCGTACAGGATCACGCCGCTGATATGCGAGCCAAGCCCCGGCGTCGATAGCAGAAGGCTGCGCCAGGCACGGCGGTTTTCCTCGTTCGACTCGACGCCAATCGTGGCGAAGCGCTTGGCAATGGTCGGGCCGCTTTCGTCGGCCGCGAGCAGTCCCTTGCCGGGCTGCACCATGGCCCTCACCGTGGCCTGCAGTTCGCTTGCGGTATCCATGGCTTCTCCTGGGTTCTTGTCATGGCGCGCGCCCGAAGGTTTCGCGCTGCTTGCTGGACTGGCGTGCGGAACTGGCTGCGGCCACTATCCCTCGAAACGGCTGGTCTTTATCCCAGACTAGGCGATTTCAGGCGCAGGCGCCGAGCCACCTGACGGCAGAGGCGTTCGCGCGGTTCAGCGCGGCCGAAAGCACCAAGTGGCTCGATGTCATGAAGCGGGCCCACGTGGAGCCCAACTGAACCTGCAGGCTGCAGACGCGGGGCTCAGCCCATGATCAGGCTGGCCACCAGCATCTTCTCGTCGCTGCTGAACTTGCGCGTAGCCTGGGCGAGGTCCGCGCTGACGCTGCCCATGGCGGCCGTCAGTGCGCCGACCTCGGTGCGCAGGGCGTCGATGCGCATGCTGCGCTGCTCGGGGTTGCCGGCCGTACTGTTGCTGAGCGCCTGCAGTTCCTGAACCTTCTGCTCGAGCTTCTCGCGCAGTTCGCGCAGGCGCTTGATCAGCTTCTTGATGGTATCGGGCAGGCTGCTGTTGTCGATGTCGCTGTCCTTGGTGGACGCCTGCCTTTCGGTGCGCCCCGCTGCCAGGGCGCTGCCCGACATCGAAATCCGGACGTCCGTGCCCGTGCGGCTTGCGCCAATGCCGGGTGCATCGGCAGACGCGCCCCTGGCAGCAGGGTCGGCCGCAACCCATGGAAGTTGGGGAGGAGGGGGGATAGCGGTGGCTTCGATCATGCTCACGGTGGTTTCCACAGGTTGTGGCACCTTGCGTTCCGCAGCACGTCGCGCCGAGGCCACGCACCTATGATTTCTGAAAGTGCCAATGTCATCTCTATCGGCACTCCGCTGCCGGCATTAAGTCACATTGAGCAGATTTTGCGGCACCGCAATATCCTGGGTCCGGTTGAAATATTCAGTTACACAGTTCCGCCGGCGGGTCCGTCAACAGCGTGTGCACGATCCACGTTTTCAGAAGCAACGCGTAATATCGCGCGTCCTTCCGGAGACCGACAATGAAGAAAGTACTTGCCATCCTGACCCTGGGCCTGTTTGCCGCTGGTGCGTATGCGCAAGCGCCGGCTGCCGCGCCGGAGTCGAAGGAGCCCGCCAAGGTGGAGAAGAGCACCCACAAGGACAAGACCCACGCTCACAAGCACACCAAGAAGGCTGCCGCCGACAAGACGGCTGCGCAATAAGTGCTTGGCTGATGGGTTTGCGGCGCGGCGCAGCCTCGGCAGGAGGCTCCGCCGCGTTTTTTCCCTGGGCGCCGCTCAGAACTCGTAGTTGATCGACAAATCGAAGGCCCCGCCGGTCGAACTTTGCGTGAGGGGGCTGCGTTTGGCATCGCCCACGAGCTGCACGATCGACACATCGGTCGTGGCGAACCAGTGCTTGTCGAAGAACCAGACCGCGCTGAGGCCGAACCCGTAGGAGCGCATGCCGCCGCCCGGGCTGAACTGCGGCCGCCCTGCGCGCGCCTGTGATGCGCTGACGCCGTACCAGGCGTTCATATAGCGCGAGTCCGCCAGGGTCAGCGTGGGCCCCGCGAACCAGTAGAACTTCTCGGAGCTGCCCGGCAGCGGCATATAGGCGCCGATGTCGCCGATCCAGCCGTCGGAGCCGCCCAGGCTGCGGCGCGCGTTGACGCGCGTCACCAGCGGGAATTCCTTGGACACCGCGTACTCGGCAAAGAGCTTGGCTTCCGGCGCCGGGTTGATGTTCTTCATGCCGTCCAGCAGCGGCGAATTCTCCTCGGCGCGCCGGCCCAGGTTGTAGGTCAGCGCAATCCCTGCCCGGTAGTTCTTGCCGCGCAGGACGTTGACGCCGAGGCCTTCGCCGATCGAGGCGAACGCGATGTCGCGGTAGCGGATATCGACGCTCGGTCCGGCGATCACGATGTATTTCGACGAACCGTCATAGCGCGGGCGCAGCATTGCCGCGGCGCCGAGGCGGACTTCCCATTCTGGAATAGTCTCTTCAAACAGCTTCTCAAGCGGTACGCCGACGGAGAACTGCCATTCGGCCAGCGGGGCTGGCGTCTGCGCGCAGGCCGGAGCTGCCGCGAACGCGGATAGCGCGAACAGCCACGGCCGCACCGTTCGCGGACGTCGCGCGCGCAAGCCGCCCCGAGGCTTGAGGGTTTCCAGCTCTGCCAATGGTTTCTCCCGTTTGTTTGTGTTTGTTTGTTCGTATGCGCCGCGGCCCTTCAGGCCAGCAGCTTGTCGACCGTCAGCGGCAGGTCGCGGATCCGCCGGCCGGTGGCGTGGTAGACCGCGTTGGCCAATGCCGCGGCCACGCCGACAATGCCGATTTCGCCGAAGCCATTGGTGCCGAGCGCGTTGATATGCGGATCATCCTCGTCCAGCACGGTAATGTCGATAGCGCCGACATCGGCATTGACCGGTACATAGTACTCGGCCAGCTTGGCAAAATTACGCCGCTACGGCTCAGGCAATTGTGTCGACCACACCGCCATCGACGCGCAGCGCGGCGCCGGTGGTCGCCGAAGCCTGCGGCGAGCAGACATAGACCACCATATTGGCGACTTCGTCCACGGTGGCCGCGCGCTGGATGATGGACGAGCTGCGGTGCGCCTTGACGAAATCGGCAGCCACCTCGGCAACGGGCTTGCCGGTGCGCTTCACCTCGTCGGCCAGCATCTCCTCCACGCCTTCGGACAGCGTCGGGCCGGGCAGCACCGCATTCACGGTCACGCCGGTGCCGGCCAGCCGCTTGGCCAGCCCACGCGACACCGAAAGCTGCGCGGTCTTGGAGAAGCCGTAGTGGATCATCTCGACCGGGATGTTCAGGCCCGACTCGGAAGAGATAAACACGATGCGCCCCCATTTGCGCTGGACCATGCCGGGCGCGTACGCGCGCGACAGGCGCACGCCCGACATCACGTTGGTTTCAAAGAAGCGCGTCCATTCGCTGTCGGGCGTTTCGAAGAAGTCTTGCGGATTGAAGATGCCGAGGTTGTTGACGAGGATGTCGACGGAAGGCACCTGCGCGAGCAGCGCTTCCACGCCCTGCGGCGTGGCCAGGTCGCCGGCAAAGGTGATGATGTCCGGGGCCGAAACTTCGGCGCGCAACGTGTCCGCCGCCTTTGCCAGCGCATCGGCCTTGCGCCCATTCAGGATGACACGCGCACCAGCCTGGGCCAGGCCCCTGGCCGTGGCGAAACCGATACCAGCAGTGGAGTCCGAGACAAGGGCGGTCTTGCCCGACAGATCGATCTTCATGGCGATACCTTTCAGGAGAGGCGCCCCGCAGCAGCGGCAGGGAATCACGGAGTGGTGTGGCCGGCACTCGGTGTGGCGCTGCCCGCCGACCCTGCGTTTGTACTACGAACGGGCGGCGCTTGCAGGAGCGGGAAAAAAACGGGAGAAAGGCGGAAGATGCGCAGGCTGCGCAGCGGGCGGCGCCACACAACCGTGGGCCATGGGGGAAGGGAGCCGCGGTCCGGGACAGAGCCAGGACCGCGGAATGGCGGATCTTACTTGCCGCCGAGCACGGTCGCAATGGCCTGGGCCACCACCGTCACATTGCGCTCATTGAGACCGGCCACGCACATGCGGCCCGAACGCAGCAGGTACACGCCGTGGTCTTCGCGCAGGCGGTCGGCCTGGTCGGCATTCAGGCCCGTGTACGTGAACATGCCGCGCTGGGTCAGGTAGCGCGACAGCGCCTCACCGCTGACGTGGTCGCGCAGGTTGTGGTGGATGGCCTGGCGCATGCGGGTGATGCGGTTGCACATCTCGGCCAGTTCCTGCTCCCACAGGGTGCGCAGCTCGGGCGTGGTCAGCACTTTGGCCACCACGCGCGCGCCATGCGTGGGCGGGTTGCTGTAGTTGGCGCGCACCGCGCCGGTGAGCTGGCCCAGCACGTTGGCGGCTTCCGCGGCGCTGTTGCACAGCACGCTCAGGCCGCCGCAGCGCTCGCCGTACAGCGAGAAGTTCTTCGAGAACGAGTTGGCCACCAGGCACGGCACGCCCTGGCGCTCCAGTTCGCGGATCGCGAACGCGTCTTGGTCCAGGCCTTCGCCAAAGCCCTGATAGGCCATGTCGACGAACGGCAACAGTTCCTTCGCCTTGAGTACGCCGATGAGCTGTCGCCACTGGTCCTGGTTCAGGTCCACGCCGGTCGGGTTGTGGCAGCACGCGTGCAGCAGCACGATGCTCTGCTTGGGCAGCTTGCTGATGGCATCGACCATGGCGTCGAACTTCAGGCCGCCGGTGGCATCGTCGTAGTACGGATAGGTGTTGACGGTGAAGCCGGCGCGCTCGAACACCACGCGGTGGTTTTCCCAGCTCGGGTCGCTGATCCAGACCTGCGACTGCGGGAAGTAGCGCTTGAGGAAGTCGGCACCGACGCGCAGTGCGCCCGAGCCGCCCAGTGTCTGCAGCGTGGCAATGCGGCCAGCGGCGCTGGCCGGGCTGTCTTCGCCGAACACCAGTGCCTGCACGGCATTGCGGTAGGCCACCAGGCCCGACATCGGCAGGTACGGGCGCGGGCCCATGTCCGCCAGCAGCGAAGCTTCGGCCTGCTCGACGGCCTGCATCACCGGCAGGCGGCCGTCGTCGTCGAAGTAGATGCCGATGCTCAGGTTGACCTTTGCGGTGCGCGGGTCTTTCTGGAAGTCTTCGTTGAGCGAAAGGATCGGGTCGCCGGGAAAGGCCTCGATATGTGCAAACATGGGATTCTCAGGATTCTGGAGTCGGGGCTGGGAGCGTGCGCCGCAGGCCTTGCACCGGGCGCACAGACTGAAGTGTAACCGGCGGAGCGCTGTCACGCGCCGCCAGGCGCCTTACTGGGCCTTACTGGGTCGATACGCTGCCCTGCATGGCCGGCACGGCGTTCTTCTGGCGCAGGCGGTAGCTGATGCCGAGCACCGCCAGCCACACCGG
>JACXTT010003913.1_pt1 | contig 22468 bp, 26 predicted proteins | sample 9270951 | NCBI WGS metagenome assembly JACXTT01 (sample SAMN15532306, study PRJNA645909) | rock metagenome | isolation source: weathered quartz diorite | place: Puerto Rico | collected 2017-06-21
GGGTCCGGGTTGTTGGCGGGGCCGGGGGGGTTCGGTCGGGGGATCGGGGGACGGTTCCGCGGGCCCGGAAGACCGGTCACGCTCCTGGGACGTCCCGCGCACATGGCGGCGATCCGCGCGCGCGGGCTGCGGATCGAAGGCCTGTTCGGCGACCATCACGTCGCGGGGCTCACCTGCGTCACCGACGTGCGCGAGCTCGACCGCGCGTACGACACCGTGCTGCTCACCGTGAAGGCGTGGGACACCGCGACCATGGCGTCCGCCGTCGCGCCGTCCCTCGCTCGCGACGGGCTCCTCGTCTGTCTCCAGAACGGGCTCGGCAACGTGGAACGCGCGGCCGCGGCCGTCGGCGACGCGCGGGTGCTGGCCGGGCGCGTGATCTTCGGCGCGGCGCTGCCCGAGCCCGGGCTGGTGCGCGTCACGGTGTTCGCGGATCCGGTCCTGGTCGGGAGTCCGGATCCCGGCGACCGCCGGCGCGTCGACGCCGCGATCGCGCTCGCCGCGCGGCTCGACTTTGCCGGCGTGCCGGCGCGGCCGACCGACGCGATCGTCGCCGACCTGTGGGGCAAGGTGCTGTACAACGCGGCGTTGAACCCGCTGGGTGCACTGCTCGGGCTCCCCTACGGCGCGCTGCCCGACGACCCCGACACGCGGGCGGTGATGGATGCCGTGATCGACGAGGCCTTCGCGGTCGCGATCGCCGACGGCGCCGGGCTGCCGTGGGCCGATGCGGCGGCCTATCGCGCCACGTTCTACGGCCGCCTCGTCCCCTCGACGGCGGCGCACCGCTCGTCCATGCTCCAGGACCTGGAGCGCGGGCGGCCGACCGAGATCGATGCGATCAACGGCCACGTCGTCGCGCGCGGTGCGGCGCTGGGCGTGCCGACGCCGGTGAACGCGACGCTCGCGCGTCTCATCCGAGCCCGCGCCCGGCTCGGAGCCACGGAGGAATGATGGAGAAGGTGATGCTCGACCGGAAGGCCCTCGCGGCGATCTTCGCCCACGCCCGCGAGACCCACCCCGACGAGTGCTGCGGCGCCGTCGTCAACGCGGGTGGGTGCGACCAGGTGCGGCGCTTCACGAACGTCCAGGGACGCCTGCACGCGGAGAACCCGGCCGACTTCCCGCGCGACGCCACCACCGCCTACACGCCCGAGCCGCGCGAGCTGCTGGAGGTGCTGCGCGCCGCCGACCAGCCCGGCACGACGCTCGCGTTCTTCTACCACTCGCACTCGAAGAACGGCGCGTACTTCTCCGGCGAGGACCAGGCGCGGGCGATGTTCGACGGCGACCCGGCCTATCCCGAGGTGACGTATCTCGTCGTGTCGGACGCGCGCGAGCCCGACGAGGCGCGCGCGTTCCGCTGGAACGAGCCGAGCCACGACTTCGCCGAGGTTGGGCTGGTGATCACCGGCGCCGCCGCGAAGGCACGGAACGCAGCGCCGAAGAAGGCGCGTCCCAGGCAGCGGGCGGGGAGGAAGGCGAAGCCCGCGCCCAGGAAGACGCCGCGTCGCGCCGCCAAGAAGGAGCCCGCGCGCGCGAAGAAGAAACCCGCGGCCCGGAGCCGCCGCGTGGCGCCGAAGCGCGCGAAGGCCAAGACGCGGCGGAGGCGCTGAGGCCGACCCGTGATAGGCTGCCCGCGATGATCGACCTCGGCGCCACCGTCGCCGGCGTGCGCCTGCCGTTCGCGGCCATGAACGCGGCCGGCACCGCGCCCACCGCGGCGGAGCTGCGTGCGCTGGCGGCCTCGCATTCCGGCGCGATCGTGCTCGGGCCGACCACCGTGCACCCGTTCGTCCATCCCGAATTCCGGACGCTGCACAATCCCGGATTCGACAAGCTGATGCCGCTCGTCCGCGAGCTGGTGGCACTCGGCGAGAAGCCGGTGATCGCCAGCATCGCCGGCGCGGTGCCGGAGGAGTACGCGGTCCTCGCGCGCGCGTTCGCGGAGGCCGGCGTGCAGATCGTCGAGGCGAACCTGGCGGAGCCCTACGTCGACGCCACGCTCCGGCCGTTCGAGGAGCCGACGGTGCTGCGCGGCGTGCTCGAGCGACTCGCGGCCGCGAGCGCCGCGCCGGTGTCGCTCCGGCTGCCCGACCACGTGCCGCTGTCGTGGGCGCACCTCGGCGAGCAGGTGCGTTCCACCGGCATCAAGGCGGTGGTGGCGCGCAACGAGTTCACCGGCTTCGAGAAGCTGCTGCTCGAAGGGGGTGGCGGGTTCGACGTGCTGGTCGCCGGCGCCATCCGCTCCGGCTACGACGTGCGGCGCGCGCTCGCCAAGGGCGCGTGCGCGGTGCAGGTGGGCTCCCCGCTCGGCTCCGAGGGCTTCGGCGTGTTCGCCCGGCTCGAGCGCGAGATGCGCATTGCGCGGAACGTCCGCTAGGGTCCGTCGGTTGGAACGACGCTAGAGCGCGCGGCCCGTCAGCGTGTGGGAGGTGGTACCCTCGACGCGGACGCGCGTGATCCCGCCGACCGCGGCCGGGCCCGGCAAGACGACGGTCTTCATCTGCGGGCTCTTGCCCATCATCCAGCCGTCGGGGCGGCGCGCCGGCCCTTCGACCAGCACGTCGACATCGCTGCCGACCAGCGTCCGGTTGATCTCGCCGGAGATGCGCTCCTGGAGCGCGATCAGCCGCTCCAGCCGCGCCGCTTTCTCGGGCTCGGGCACGTCGTCGTCCCACTTGTAGGCGCGGGTGCCGGCGCGCGGCGAGTACTTGAAGAGGAAGGCGGAGTCGTAGCGGATGCGGGCGACCAGCGCCTCGGTGGCGGCGAAGTCCTCGTCGGTCTCGCCCGGGAAGCCGGCGATCACGTCGGTCGAGAGCGCGATGCCCGGCACGCGCGCGCGCAGACGATCCACCAGCGCCTCGTAGGCGCCGACGGTGTAGTCGCGCGCCATGCGCTCGAGGATCCGATCGGCGCCCGACTGGACCGGAAGATGCAGCTGCGGCGCCACGCGCTCGCCCTCCGCCATCGCGTCGATCACCCGCTCGGTCATCTCGGCCGGGTGCGGCGACGTGAAGCGGATCCGGAGCAGGCCGGGAATCGCCGCCGTGCGGCGCAACAGCTCGGCGAAGTCCCAGCCGTCGTGGCGATACGCGTTGACGGTCTGGCCGAGGTAGACGACCTCGCGCACGCCCGCGTCGACCAGCGCGCGCACCTGCTCGACCAGGAGGGGACCCGGGAGGCTCCGCTCGCGCCCGCGCACGTACGGAACGATGCAGAACGTGCAGAAGCGGTCGCAGCCGCGCATGGCGGTCACCCACGCGCGGACGCCGCCTTCCCGGGCGACCGGCAGGTCGGCGTAGGTCTCGTCGGGATCGAGGCGCAGCCCGATCTGCGGATCGACGTCGTCGTCGGCGAGCAGCGCGGGAAGACGGCGGTAGCCGTCGGGGCCGACCAGCAGGTCGACCTGCGGCATCTGGTCGCGCAGCCGGTCGCGGAGGTGCTGCGCCATGCAGCCGAGCACGCCGATGCGGACGCTCGGCCGCGCGGCCTTGTGGCGCGCCAGCTCGCCCAGCCGGCCGAGAACGCGGGCCTCGGCGTGCTCCCGGATCGCGCAGGTGTTGAGCAGGATCACGTCGGCGGCGTCGGGCGCGTCGGTGCGGGCGTAGCCGCTCCCCTGGAGGTGTCCCAGGATCAGCTCCGAGTCGGCCACGTTCATCTGGCAGCCGTAGGTCTCGAGGTAGACGGTCCGCACGCGGGCGGAGTCATAGCGACCGCTCCTCGGTGCGGCAACCGGGCGTTGCCGCTGCCGGGGGCCCGGGCTAGATTCCGCGCGCGTGGGCGCGCACGAGCATCGGGCGAAGGGGCGGACGTCGGTCGGGTGCGCGGTGCTGACGGTGAGCGACACCCGGACGCCCGAGACCGACACCAGCGGTGCCCGGGCGCGCGCCCTCTTGGAGGGGGCCGGCCACACCGTGGCGGCCTACGCGATCCTGCCCGACGAGCCCGCGCAGATCCGCGCCTGGATCGAGGCCCGGCTCGCGGAGCCGGCGGTCCAGGCTGTGATCGTCAACGGCGGCACCGGCCTCGCGCCGCGCGACACCACCTACGAGGCCGTCACCGGGCTCCTCGAGAAGCAGCTCGACGGCTTCGGCGAGCTGTTCCGGATGCTGTCGTTCCAGGAGATCGGCGCGGCGGCGATGCTCTCGCGGGCGGTGGCGGGTGTCGTGCGCGGGCGCGTGCTGGTGTCGGTGCCGGGCTCGACGGCGGCCGTCGACTTGGCGCTCTCGAAGCTCGTCGTACCGGAGCTGGGGCACATGGTCGGGCTGCTCCAGGGCTGAAGTGCGCGTGCGGGTGCGCTACTTCGCGATGCTGCGGGAGCACCTCGGCCCGGGAGGGGATCGGACGGTGCGTCCCGGCACCACCGCCGCCGCGCTGTGGAAGGCGATCGTCGCCGCCGCGCCGGCCGTCCGCGCAGTGAAGGTCCGCTTCGCGGTGAACGAGGAATACGTCGCCGGCAGCCACCCGCTCGCCGACGGCGACGAACTGGCGGTCTTCCCCCCGGTGAGCGGCGGCTGATGTTCGAGATCACGCGGAAGCGCATCGACCTGGACGGGCTCACGCGTGCCGTCGCCGACCGTCGCGCCGGCGCCGTCGTCACCTTCGTCGGGACGACCCGAAACCACAACGTCGGCCGGCGGGTACTGCGCCTCGAATACGAGGCGTACGAGCGCATGGCCAAGCAGGAGATGCGGCGCCTGGCGAAGGAGGCGGGCACGCGCTGGCCCATCACCCGCGTCGCGATGGTCCACCGCATCGGCGTCGTCCCGGTCGGCGACGCCAGCGTCGCGATCGCGGTCTCCGGCGGCCATCGCACCGAAGCCTTCGAAGCCTGCCACTGGCTCATCGACCGCCTCAAAGAGATCGTCCCGATCTGGAAAAAAGAGCACTACCGCGGCGGCCAGATCTGGATCGGTCCCCAACAAGGCGGCCTCCCTCCCCGCCCGACGAAGGAGCGCCGGAGCACATCCAAACCGACGAAGCGCTAGCGCGTCCGCGCGCGGCGGAGGGTGCGCCTCGCCGAGTGGGTCCCCCGCTGGCGGACCGGCGCCGCACTCCGCGAGGCGCAACCCTCCGCCGCCGCGAACGCGCTCGCCGCGGACCCCGCGACCAACGAGTCCACTATTGAGTTCAGGGGGTCCCTCCTGCATGCTGAAACGATCTTCATGCCCCCGGTCCGTCTCGTTGCCGTTCTCTCAGGTGTGCTGCTCACAGTCAGCGGTTGCGCCGGACTGCGGCATCGATGGCCGATCCACATGCTGGGCGCCGACTCCACCTCGTCGGCGGACCTGCCCCCGGATGCCGCGGCGATGGGCCACTTCCTCCGGGGCGAGGTCGCGCTCTCCCGGAACGACATCGAGACCGCGACCGAGGCGTTCGAGAAGGCCGTCGCCGCCGATCCCGAGACGCCGATGCTCCGGGAGCGACTCGCGCACCTCTACGTGCGTGCGGGCAAGCTCGATCGCGGCCTCGCCGAGTGCGACCACGTGCTCGCGGTCGAGCCGGAGAACGTCGAGGCGCTCGAGCTGCGCGGCGGGATCCTCTCCGCGCTCGGCCGGGACGACGAGGCGGTCGCGACCTACCAGCACGTCCTCACGCTCGAGCCGGACAGCCAGGAGGCGCACCTCTATCTGGGCGCGCTGCTCGCCAAGCGCGGCGACGCCGACGGCGCGATCGCGATCCTGAAGAAGTTGATCGTCCGCAATCCGACGTCGCTCCTCGGCTACTACTACCTGGGGCGCGTCCATGCACAGATCCACCAGCTCGACAAGGCCGAGCACTACTACCTGGAAGCGCTCAAGCTCTCGCCGCAGTCGGAGCTGATCCTCACCGATCTCGCGTTGGCCTACGAGATGGAGGGGAAGACCCAGAAGGCGGTCGAGCTCTACGAGCGCATCCTGGCGCTCAACCCGCAGAGCGTGATCGTGCGGCGCCGGCTGGGCGGGATCTACGCCGGGCAGAAGCGCTACGACGAGGCGCTGGCGCAGTTCCGCGAGCTCGAGAAGGCCGACAGCGACCCGAGCGAGGCGCGCACCAAGATCGGCCTCATCTACTTCGAGAAGGGCGAGCTCGACCGCGCCGCGACCGAGTTCACGCTGGTGTTGGCCGCCGAGCCCAAGAACGCGCGCGTGCAGTACTACCTGGGGTCGGTGTACGCCGAGCGCGGCGAGGTCGACCGGGCGCTGGACACCTTCGCGAAGGTGCCGCCGGAATCCGACTACTACGTCGACGCGCGGCTCCGCCGAGCGTACCTGCTCCAGAAGGACAATCTGCCCGAGGCCATCAAGGAGATCGAGGACGCGCTGCAGGTGAAGAAGGACGACGTCGAGCTGATGACGTTCCTGGCGTCGCTCTATCGCGAGCAGAAGGACGGGCAGCGGGCGGTGGCGATCATGGAGCAGGTGGTCGCGCGCAATCCCGACAACGACCGCTATCACTTCACGCTCGGCGCCACCTACGACGATCTGGGTGACAAGGACCGCGCGATCGCCGAGATGCGGCGCGCGATCGAGCTCAACCCGAAGAACGCCGCCGCGCTCAACTACCTCGGCTACACCTACGCCGACATGGGCGTGAAGCTCGACGAGGCCGAGCATCTCATCCGTCGCGCGCTGGCGCTCGAGCCCGACGACGGCTTCTACGTCGACAGCCTGGGGTGGGTATATTACCAGCGGGGCGACTACCGCCGGGCGGTGGAACATCTCGAGCGCGCCGTCGAGCTGGCGGGCGACGACGCGACGGTGACCGAGCACCTGGGCGACGCGTACCAGCGCAACGGCCAGCCCGAGAGCGCGCTGCGGGCCTTCCGCGACGCGCTCGGACACGCACACGACGCGCAGCAGGTCGATCGTCTCAAGTCGAAGGTGCACCTCCTCGAAGGCGCCGTGCACGCCGACGGCGTGCCGCTCTGAGCGGACGGGTGGGACGCCGACTCGGGGCGCTCGCGCTGGCGGTGGTGGCCCTGGCCGGCTGTCACCTGCAGGGCCCGCGTCCGCTCGGGCCTGCCACCGTCGACGACCTGCTCGCCGGCCTTGCCGCACGCCGCGCCGCGGTCACGTCGATGCGGGCGCGCGTCAGCGTGAAGGCCGGGCTGGCCGGGATGTGGACGCGCGAGGCGCTGGTCGTGCAGCGGCCCGCGGGCGTGCGGATCGACGTGCTGTCGCCGTTCGGGCTTGCGGTCGCCGTCGGGACCAACGGGAGCGTGCTGTGGGCGTTCCCACCCGCGGAAGGGGCGCGCTACGAGGGGCCGGCGTCACCCGAGAACCTGGCGCGTTTCCTCGGCGTGCCGGTCGCGGTGCCCGACCTGATCGACATCCTGATGGGGCTGCCCCCGGCGCGGACCGTCGTCGGGCCGGTGCACATGGAGACCACGCGCGAGCGCGAGTATCGGCTGACGCTGCCCCTCGACGACGGCACGCAGACGCTGTGGTTCACGGGCGATCCGGTGGTGCTGACGCGTGCCGAGGAGGTGCGCAGCAGCGGCCCCGTGCTGCGGGTCGCCTTCGGCGACTGGCAGGCGGCGCTGCCCCGGACGCTCGAGGTCACGGTCCCGAGCATCGGTGCCGCGGTCCATCTCGCGTACGACGCCGTCGAGCTCAACGCCGGCGTCGACCCGACGGTGTTCGCGCCGCCGCCCGCCACCCGCGTGCTGCCGCTCGAAGCGGTGACGACGCGACCCGGATGACCGCCGTGCTCGACGTGCAGGATCTGCACATGGGCTTCCCGGTCGCGCGCGGGACCGCGCGCGCAGTCGATGGCGTGTCGCTGACGCTCGCGCGCGGCCGCGTGCTCGGCCTGGTCGGCGAGTCTGGGTGCGGCAAGAGCATGACGGCGCTCTGCCTGCTGCGGCTCGTCCCGTCACCGGGACGGATCACCGGCGGGCGCATCCTGTTCGAGGGGCGCGACCTGCTGGTGCTGTCGGAGCGGGAGATGCGCGCCGTGCGCGGCGCCGGGCTCGCGATGATCTTTCAGGAGCCGATGACCGCGCTGAACCCCGTGCTTACGGTCGGGAGCCAGATCGCCGAGGCGATCCGGATCCATCGACCGGTGACCCACAAGGAGGCGTGGGATCGTGCGGTCGCGCTCCTCGACGAGGTCGGGATACCCGAGCCGGAGGCGCGGGCGACCGACTATCCGCACCAGCTCTCGGGCGGGATGCGGCAGCGGGTGATGATCGCGATGGCGATCTCGTGCGAGCCGCAGGTGCTGGTCGCCGACGAGCCCACCACCGCCCTCGACGTCACGATCCAGGCCGACATCCTGGCGCTGCTCCGCGATCTCCGCGAACGGCACGGGATGGCGCTGCTGCTGATCACCCACGACCTGGGCGTCGTCGCCGAGCAGGCCGACGAGGTCGCGATCATGTACGCGGGGCGCATCGTCGAGCAGGCGCCGGTGACGGAGATCTTCGCGCACCCGCGGCACCCCTACACGCAGGCGCTCCTGCGCTCGATGCCGCGGCTCGGGCACCACGTCGACCGGCTGGCGCAGATTCCGGGCACCGTGCCGGACCTCGCGAAGCTGCCCTCGGGCTGCGCGTTCCGCGACCGCTGCCCGATCGCGATCGACGCGTGCGGCGCGGCGGTGCCGCCGCTGGAGCAGAAGGCGCCCGGCCATCGGGCCGCCTGCATCCGCGCATGACGGCGCCGCTGGTCGAGGTGCGAGGGGTCGAGAAGCGCTTCCCGCTGGGCGGCGGCTGGCTCCGACGCGCGCGCGCCAGCGTCCGGGCCGTCGACGGAGTGTCGCTCGGCATCGCGGCCGGAGAGACGCTCGGGCTGGTCGGCGAATCCGGCTGCGGCAAGTCGACGCTCGGACGGCTGATGCTCCGGCTCCTCGAGCCCAGCGGTGGCGACGTGCTGTTCGAAGGCCGCTCGCTGCTGGGGCTCCCGCCCGCTGAGCTGCGCGCGATGCGGCGCCGGATGCAGATCGTCTTCCAGGATCCGTATGGATCGCTGAACCCGCGCATGCGGGTCGCGGCGATCGTGCGCGAAGGGCTCGACATCCACGGCGTCGGCACGCCGGCCGAGCGCCGCGCGCGGGCGCTCGAGTTGCTCGAGACCGTCGGCCTGCCGCCCGACGCCGCCGGCCGCTACCCGCACGAGTTCAGCGGCGGGCAGCGCCAGCGCATCGGCATCGCGCGGGCGCTCGCGGTCGAGCCGCGCTTCATCGTCGCCGACGAGGCGGTGTCGGCGCTCGACGTCTCCGTGCAGGCGCAAATCCTCAACCTGCTCCAGGATCTCCGGCAGCGGCTCGGTCTTACGACGCTGTTCATCTCGCACGACTTGCGGGTCGTCGAGCACGTGAGCGACCGGGTCGCGATCATGTACCTCGGGCGCGTGGTCGAGGTCGGGTCACGCGACGCGATCTACGAGGCGCCGCGCCATCCGTACACGCGGGCACTCCTCGCCGCGGTTCCGGCAACGGCGCCCGGCGAGAAGAAGGAGCGGGTCGCGCTCCCCGGTGACGTGCCGAGCCCCGTGAACCCGCCGTCCGGCTGCGCGTTCCACCCGCGCTGTCCGTTCGCGGAGGATCGCTGCCGGCGCGAGACACCGGCGCTCGTCGCCGGCACGGGAGGACACGCGGTCGCGTGCCACGTCTTCCCGGTGCCCGGCGCGCCGACGTCCTAGCGCGCGCTACTGCGGGAGGTTCGCCGGCGGCTCCGCGTTCTGGACCTCGCCGGTCAGCGACTCGAGGAACGCGATCAGGTCGTCGATCTCGTCGTCCGCGAGGTTCAGCGCCTTCACCTCCTTCGAGAGCTGCGGGTTCTTCACGCCGCCCCTGTTGTAGAAGTCGACGACCTCGTGGAGCGTGGACTCCGAACCGTCGTGCATGTAGGGGGCGGTCTGGGTGACGTTGCGGAGCGTCGGCGTCTTGAAGGCGCCGCGATCGGTCTCCGCCTTGGTCTGCTGGAAGCGGCCGAGATCGGGCTTCGGCTTGTCCATGCCGACCCCGAGGTTGTGATAGCTCTCGTCGGTGAAGTTGAAGCCGGCGTGGCAGACCTGGCAGTTGGCCTTGCCCGAGAACAGCTCCATGCCGCGCACCGCGGACGGGCTGAGCGCGCGCTTGTCGCCAGCCTGGTAGCGGTCGTAGGGGCTCGCGCCCGAGAGCACGGTGCGTTCGTAGCTGGCAATTGCCTGGGCGATCTTCGTCATGGTCACGTCCGGGGAGCCGAAGGCCTTCTGGAAGAGCGGCGCGTAGCCCCTGATCGCGGCGATGCGGCTCACGACCACCGTCTCCGACGGCATCGCCATCTCGACGGGATTGGTGAGCGGGCCGTGCGCCTGCTTCTCCAGATCGTCGGCGCGGCCGTCCCAGAACTGCTCCTTCGAGAAGAGCCGGTTGATGACCGTCGGGCTGTTGCGGGCTCCCAGCTTGAAGGAGACACCCTTCGACGTCCGACCCGGGTCCGCGAAGCCGTGGAAGGGATTGTGGCAGGACGCGCACGCGAGGCTCCTGTCGTTCGACATCCGCGGATCGAAGTAGAGCAGCTTGCCGAGCGCGATCTTGTCGGCGGTGAGCGGGTTGTCGTCGGGAACGTAGGACGCGCCGGCCTGCAGGCCGAGCGGGAGCGTCAGCGAGTACGAGCCCGACGTGACGACGTCGGGTTTGCCGAGCTGCGTGCCGCCGTGGGCGTACGCGAGGACCGAGACGCCGGCGAGCGCCAGGCAGACGACGAATCCGTGGAGACGCGAGCGACGCATGGAGATCCTCCCGGGGCATCCACTTGCCCGAATCCGCCCGCCACCTCAACCAAACGTGGGCCGGTGCGTTGACACCGGCCGGTGGGCCGGCATAGTACGTCCCTTCCGCGCCGGCCCCGGCCGGCCGACGGCGAAGGAGTAAACGTGTCGACGGTGAAGCCGAATGGCGACGGTGCGTGGCAGGACGTCCGGGTCTCCCTCGGGCCGGATGCGGAGGTGAGCGGCAAGCTCTCGTTCGTCGTGCCGACGCGGATCGAAGGCAAGCTCAAGGGTGAGGTCAAGGCCTCGGACCTGCTGGTGATCGGGCCCCAGGCCGTGGTCCAGGCCAGCGTCAGGGCGGAGCAGCTGGTCGTCCTGGGCGAGATCCGGGGCGAAGTGCAGGGCGTGTCGCGCGTCGAGATCTGCTCGGGCGGTCGCGTCTACGGCGACGTGGCGACCAAGTGTCTGGTCATCCAGGAAGGGGCCACCTTCGAGGGACACTCCAAGATGGGTGCGACGCCGGACGCGGTCGCGACCACGACCTGACGGCCGCGGCGATCAGCTCTTGGTGCTGCCGGCCTGCTTGGTGGCCGCGGCGCCCTGCTCGGTGACGCGCGCCGCGCGTCCCGAGAGCCCGCGCAGGTAGTAGAGCTTCGCCCGGCGGACCGCACCGCGCGCGGTCACCTCGATCTTGTCGAGGCGCGGGGAGTGGACCGGGAACTTCCGCTCGACGCCGACGCCGTAGGACATCTTCCGCACGGTGAACATCTCGCGGCTGGAGGCGCCGCTGCGCGCGAGGACGGTCCCCTCGAAGACCTGCACGCGCTCCTTGTCGCCCTCGACCACCCGGACGTGGACCCGGACGGTATCGCCTGGCCGGAACGCAGGGACGTCCTTGCGGAGCTGCGCTGCCTCGATCCGGTCGATGGGCGTCATGGAACAGAAACTTCTACCGGTCGTTCCGGAGCCGGTCAAGCACGATTGCCCCCGCGGCCCGGACCGGAAGGTGGTTCCAGTCCCCCGATCCCCGTATCGGCTCGAGGAGCGCATCCAAGCGCTCGACGACCTCCCGGGTGAGCCCCCAGCCCGTCCCGAACACCAGGAGCACCGGCCGGTCGTCCTCGCGCATCTGCTTGGCGAGCGCTGGATACGTGAGGCGGTCACCCCCCTCCTTCGCGCTGGTGCCAACCAGCAGTGGCAGGACGCCGGTCTCGTGCTCGATGTCGGTCGCGGCGGCGTCTAGGTCGTCGACCTGGCGGACGAGCGCCAGCGCCTCCTTCCGGGTCTCGTTGTAGAGCGCGCCCGGACCGACCTCCCAGTGCCGGATGATGCGGTCGACGAGGCGGCGGAGCGACGGGACGGGGGTGCAGACATAGAAGGCCCGCGCGCCGAAGGTGCGCGCGAGGCGGCCGAAGTCGTGCACGTCCATGTTGGTGACGGCGGTCGTGACGACGGCGCCGTGCTTGTCGTAGACCGGCCAGTGGACGAGGGCCAGGTACAGGTCACCCATCGCGCCACCCGAGCCGGCGGAGGAAGGCGCGATCGGTGTCGTCGAGCGGGGCGCGGGAGAGCAGCTCCGGGCGACGCTCGAACGTGAGGCGCAGCGACTGCTCGCGGCGCCAGCGGGCGATGGCCGCGTGAGCGCCGCCGCGCAGGACCTCGGGCACCGACGCTCCCCGGAAGTCGAGTGGACGCGTGTACTGCGGGTACTCGAGCAGCCCGGTCGTGAACGACTCGTCCTCCGGGGACGCGGCGTTGCCGAGGACGCCGGGGAGCAGCCGGGCGATCGCGTCGAGCACGACGAGCGCCCCGAGCTCGCCGCCCGACAGCACGTAGTCGCCGATCGAAAGCTCCTCGTCGACGTGAGCCGCGACGCGCGCGTCGACGCCCTCGTAGCGGCCGCACACCAGGAGCAGGCTCGGCAGCGTCGCGAGCGCTTCGGCCCGCGCCTGCGTGAACGGCCCCCCCTGCGCCGCCAGCAGGATCCGGTGCGGTCGGTCCACGGCGGACGCGTGCTCGATCGCCGCCACCAGCGGCTCGACCTTCATCACCATGCCCTGGCCGCCGCCGTAGGGCGTGTCGTCGACCTGGAGGTGGCGATCGGTGGCGTAGTCGCGGATCTGGTGCAGCGCGACCTCGAGGGCGCCGCGCTCGCGCGCCCACTTGAGCGGACCGACGGCGAGGGGAGCGCCGAACACCTCCGGGAACAGCGTGAGGACGTGGACCCGCACGACGTCAGTCGAGGAGGCCGGACATCGGATCGATCGTGATGCGTCCGGCCTCCCGGTCGATCTCGCGCACGACATCGGCGATCACGGGGATCAGGTGCTCGCGGCGGCCGTCGCGGACGATCCAGACGTCGTTGAGCCCGGTGACCATGGTCTCTGCGATCGTGCCGAGGTCGCGGCCGTCGACCGTCACGACGCGGAAGCCGAGCAGGTCGTGGTGGTAGAACTCGTCGGGCTCGGGCGGCGGCAGGTCCGCCCGCGGCACCAGGACGCGCGAGCCGACCAATGCCTCGGCCGCGGTGCGGTCGTGGACGCCGTCGAGCGAGACGAGGACCAAGCCGTGCCCGTGTCGGCCGGCCGAGACGATCCACATGTTCCGCCACGCGCCGCGCCGCTCCAGCAGCACGCGGCGACCCGCCGTCAGGCTGGGCGCCGGCGGCTGGTAGGCCCGTACCCGGACCTGTCCGCGCAACGCGTGGGCAGCTACGATCTCACCGAGCGCGACCGCGGTCGGATCCGGTGCCGTCGTCGCGTCCCCAGGAGGGGACGCTGCCTCACTTGTCTTCGATGATCTCGAGGACGACCTTGCGATTGGTGCGGGACGCGGCGGCATTCAAGATGGTGCGGATGGACTTCGCGGTGCGCCCCTGCTTGCCGATCACCCGCCCGAGATCTTCCTTCGCAACCTTGAGCTCGAGGACGGAGGCGGTGTCGCCCTGGGTCTCCTTCACTTCGACGTCGTCCGGATGATTCACCAGCTGCTTGGCCAAATACAAGACCAGGTCCTTCATGGGATGTAGGTGCTCCTCGGAGTGCAACGGTGTGACGATGTCTACGCCTCCGGCTGAGCGGCGGCGGACTTCCCGGACTTCCGGATGAGGCGCGCCACCGTCTCGGTGGGCCGGGCCCCCTTCGAAAGCCACGTCGTGAGCTTCTCGGCCTGGAACCGCAGCACGATGGGCTTGGCGCTCGGATCGTAGAGGCCGACCTGCTCGATGTACCGTCCGTCGCGGGGCGACTCGGAGTTCGCGACCACGATGCGGTAGACCGGACGTTTCTTGCTGCCGTGTCGGGCGAGGCGAATCTTGACTGCCACGTGGGTCTCCTTTCTGGATGCGGGTTAGCGGGGGAGGCCAGGGATCCGCGGCATCGACATCGGTCCCGACCCGATCTTCTTGAGCATCTTCTTGGTCTGCGAGAACTGCTTGATGAGGCGGTTCACGTCCGACACCGAGGTCCCGCTCCCGCGCGCGATCCGCTGGCGACGGCTCGCGTTCAGGATGTGGATGTTGCGGCGCTCCTGCGGCGTCATCGAATCAATGATGGCCTCGACGTGCTTGAGCTCGTCCTCGGCGCCGGAGAGATCGGCGCCCTTCAACATCTTCTTCACGCCCGGGATCATCCCGAGCAGTTCCGTGACCGTCCCCATCTTCTTCACTGCCCGGAGCTGGTCACGGAAGTCCTCGAGATCGAACTCGTTCTTGCGGAGCTTCTTGCCGATCGCCTCCGCCTGCGCCTGATCATAGGCCTTCTCGGCCCGCTCGACGAGCGAAATCACGTCGCCCATGTCGAGGATGCGCGACGCGATGCGGTCGGGGAAGAACGGCTCGAGGGCCTCGATCCGCTCGCCGGTCCCCGCGAACAGGATCGGCTTGCCGGTGACCGACCGAAGCGACAGCGCGGCGCCGCCGCGGGCGTCGCCTTCGATCTTCGTGAGGATCAGACCGGAGACCGGAAGGCGGCCGGCGAAACCCTCGGCCGTGGCCACCGCGTCCTGACCGGTCATCGCGTCTAGGACGAGCAGTACGTGAGGCGTATTCACCGCGGCCTGCATGCGCTGCAGCTCGGTCATCAGCTGGTCGTCGACGGTCTGTCGACCAGCGGTGTCGACGAGCACGACGTCGGCGCCGGCGCTTCTTGCCGCAGCGACGGAGTCGCGGACTACGACCACCGGGTCGTCGTCGGCGCGAGTGGGGTGAACCGCCACGCCGATGCGCTCGCCGAGCGTCGCGAGCTGCGTGATCGCAGCGGGACGGTAGACGTCGGCCGGCACGAGGTACGGGTGCCGGCCGCGCTCGTCGCGCAGGTGCCGTGCGAGCTTCGCCGCCGTGGTGGTCTTGCCGGCGCCGTTCAGCCCGACGAGCATGATGACGATCGGCGAGGGCCCCGTGAGCTCGAGGCGCGCCGGCTCGCCGCCGAGGGCACGCACCAGCTCGCGATGCACGAGCTTGATGAAGTGCTGCTCCGGGGTGAGGCTCCGCAGCACCTCCCGGCCGAGCGCATCCTGCTTCACCGCCTCGACGAACGCGCGCACCACGCTCACGTTGACGTCGGCCTCGAGGAGCGCCAACCGCACGTCGCGCAGTGCGTCCTCGATGTTGCGCTCGGTGACCTTCCCTTGGCCCCCGAGCTTGCGCCGCAGGGACTCGAACTTCTCGCCAAGGGACTCGAACATCAGGGTTACCGCAGGAGCGGAAGGGGCGACCGTAACGGAGGTGGTCCGACCTGTCAATTACAGCGGGTATTTCCGCTCGAAATGCAGCGGGGTCCCGAGGCGATTCGCCTCGGGACCCCGCGGGTGATGCAGGTTCGAAAGGGGCGACTACATCATGCCGCCCATGCCTCCCATGCCGCCCGGAGGCATGGCGGGCGCGGCGCCCTTCTCCTCGGGCTTCTCGGCGATCATGGCCTCGGTGGTGAGCAGGAGACCGGCGACCGACGCCGCGTTCAGCAGCGCCGTGCGTACGACCTTGGTCGGGTCGATGATGCCGGCCTTCAGGAGGTCTTCGAACTCCTCCTTCGCGGCGTTGAACCCGAACGCACCCTTGCCGTTCTTCACCTTGTCGAGGACGATCGAGCCCTCGGCACCGGCGTTGCGCGCGATCCAGCGCAGCGGCTCCTCGATGGCGCGGCGGATGATGTTGACGCCGAACCGCTCCTCGTCGCTCGCGTTGACCTTGTCGAGCGCGCCGCTCGCGCGGATGAGCGCGACACCGCCGCCCGGAACGATCCCTTCCTCGACGGCCGCACGCGTCGCGTGCAGCGCGTCCTCGACGCGGGCCTTCTTCTCCTTCATCTCGATCTCGGTGGCCGCGCCGACGCGCACCACCGCGACCCCGCCGACGAGCTTCGCGAGCCGCTCCTGGAGCTTCTCGCGATCGTAGTCGGACGTCGTCTCCTCGATCTGGGTGCGGATCTGCTTGATGCGCCCCTCGATGTCGGCCTTCTTGCCGGCGCCGTCGATGATCGTGCTGTTGTCCTTGTCGATCACGATGCGCTTGCAGCGCCCGAGGTCCTTCAGCGTGACGTTCTCGAGCTTCATGCCGAGCTCTTCGGCGATCACGCGGCCGCCGGTGAGGATTGCGATGTCCTCGAGCATGGCCTTGCGGCGGTCCCCGAAGCCAGGCGCCTTGACGGCGACCGTCTGCAGCGTGCCGCGGATCTTGTTGACGACGAGCGTGGCGAGCGCCTCGCCCTCGATGTCCTCGGCGATGATGAGGAGCGGCTTGCCCGCGCGCGCGACCTGCTCGAGCAGCGGGAGCAGATCCTTCATCGACGAGATCTTCTTCTCGTGGATGAGCAGGTGGACGTCCTCGAACGTGCACTCCATGCGCTCCGGATCGGTCACGAAGTACGGGCTCAGGTAGCCACGGTCGAACTGCATGCCCTCGACGACCTCGAGCTGCGTGTCGAGGCTCTTCGCCTCCTCGACGGTGATGACGCCTTCCTTGCCCACCTTGCTCATGGCCTCGGCGATGATCTCGCCGATGGTGGTGTCGTTGTTGGCGGAGATGGTGCCGACCTGCGCGATCTCCTTCTGCTCCTTGGTGGGCTTGGAGATCGACTTGAGCTCGGCGACGATCGCGCCGACCGCCTTGTCGATGCCGCGCTTCAGCGTCATCGGGTCGTGGCCGGCGGCGACCATCTTGAGGCCCTCGGTGTAGACCGCGCGGGCCAGGACGGTGGCGGTGGTGGTGCCGTCACCGGCGACGTCGGAGGTCTTGGACGCGACCTCCTTCACCATCTGCGCGCCCATGTTCTCGAACTTGTCCTCGAGCTCGACTTCCTTCGCGACCGTGACACCGTCCTTGGTGACGTTGGGCGCCCCGAAGGACTTCTCGATCACGACGTTGCGGCCACGGGGGCCGAGGGTGACGGTGACCGCGTCGGCGAGGACGTTCACCCCCCGCAGGATCTTGTCGCGGGCGTCCTGACTGAACTTCACCAGCTTCGCTGCCATCGATCTCCCCCTTAGCCTTCGACCACGCCGAGGATGTCTTCCTCGCGCAGGATGAGGTGTTCCACTCCGTCGATCTTGATCTCGGAGCCGCTGTACTTGCCGAACAAGATGACGTCCCCGACCTTCACGTCGAGCGGGGTCACCTTGCCGTCTTCGTTGGCCTTGCCCTTGCCCGCGGCGATGACCTTCGCCTGCTGGGGCTTCTCCTTGGCGGTGTCGGGGATGATGATGCCGCCCTTGGTCTTCTCGACCTCGTCCTCCAGCCGCTTCACGATGACGCGGTCCTGTAGGGGCCTGATCTTCATGCGCTGCTCCTTTCGAATGGACTCTCGAGCTGTCTGACGTGATTCCAGGGGCTCGTGAGCGCACTCGCGGCGCGGGCGTCCTACCCCCCCGGGGAACGAAGATTAGTCTGAACGGGCGAGTAGTAACCAGCACTCGCTCCGTGTCAAGCAGGTTGGGTGGACTAGCCCCCCAGCTTCCGGCGCTCCTCGTCGTAATAGCGCCGGTAGAGGATGTCCCACTCCCGGCTGCCGGGGAGGACCTTGTGCGGCATGCGGGCGCGAGCCAGCTGATCGAGCCGCACGTCGAGATCGAAGGCTGCGGTGAGGATCTTCTTGGCTTCGTTGAGGAACAGCCGATCGTTCCGGACCTTGCCGAGCTTTCCGTCGGTCACGGCCTTGAGAATCAGGTGGGACAGGTGGGAGAGGCGACCTTCGGAGAGGTTCACAGGACGAACCCCCGGGCCTTGGCGATCCGCTGCTTCACGAGCTGCTCGACGCGCCGCTGGTCGAGGTCTTCCCGCCGGACGCCGGGTGCCCCCTGGCGGATCAGCTTCTCGGCTTCCGCCATGGCCTCGCGCTCGATCGTCGCCTCCTCCTCGAAGTTGGTCTGGAGGAGCCCGGTGAAGCGCTGCTTGACCGTCTGGTCCGGCGCGTCGAACTCGACGACCTTGGAGGCGACCAGCTGCTTCACGAGGGCCTCGGCCACGCGTTCGATCTGCGCGGGAGAAGGCCGCATCACGCGTGACTTAGTAGCCTCCCTGCGTTTTTGCAAGGCGAACGTTGACTTGCGGGGGGCGAGCCGATATTCGGGCGCGAAGGTGCTCGCCACGCCGCTCGGCAAGCCCGCCCGCCTCCGGTCCGGTGACAGCGTCGGCGTGGTGGCGCCGGCGGGTGTCGTCGATCCCGACCGACTGGCGGCGGGAGTTCGGGTGCTCGAAAGCTGGGGTTTTGAGGCAGTGCTCGGGGCAGCGGTCTTGGCCAGGCGAGCCTACCTCGCGGGGGCCGACGACGCGCGGTTGGCGGACGTCCAGCGGATGTTCGACGACCCGAAGGTGCGTGCGATCTTCTGCGCGCGCGGCGGCTACGGCAGCCAGCGCCTGGTGCCACGTCTCGACTTCGGTGCCCTCGGCCGGAACCCCAAGCCGATCGTCGGCTACAGCGACATCACGGCACTCCTCGGCGCCACCCTCCGCGCCGGCGTCACCGGCGTCCACGGCCCGATGGTCGCCACCGACCTCGCGCGCGGCCTCGCGCCCGCGTCGCTGGACCACCTGCGGGCGCTGCTCACCGACGCGGACTATCGCTGGGACACCTCGGTTCCGGTGGTCATCCGTCCGGGACGCGCGAGCGGACCGCTCGTCGGCGGATGCCTCTCGGTGCTCGTGACGACGCTCGGCACCGCCTGGGCACCCGACACCGAGGGGGCGATCCTCTTCCTCGAGGACGTCCACGAATCGCCGTACCGGATCGACCGCCTGCTGACGCATCTGAAGCAGACCGGCCGCCTGGACAAGGTGGCGGGCGTCGTCTTCGGGACGATGGCGGGCTGCCGGACGGCCGACGGCGTCGACGCGCTCGAGGTCGTCCGGGAATGCTTCACCGACGCGCCGTACCCGGTCGGCTTCGGGTTGGCGGCGGGCCACGACCCGGCGCCAACCGGGATCCAGAATCTCGCGCTTCCGCTCGGCGTGCCCGTCTCGCTCGACGTCGATGCGGGGCGGCTCCAGGCGCTCGAGCCGGCGGTCGTCTAGCCGTGGACTTCAGCGGTCTCGCGGACGTGCTCGACAAGGCCGTCGGGGCGGGGGCCTTCCCGGGCGCCGTCGTGCTGGTGTCGCAGCACGGGCGGCCCGTCTACCACGCGGCCTTCGGCTTCCGGAGCCGCGAGCCCGAGAAGGCGCCGATGCGGCCCGACACCGTCTTCGACCTGTCGTCGCTCACCAAGCCGCTCGCGACCACCACCGCGTTCCTGCTGCTGGTACGCGAGGGCAAGGTCCGCATCGACGATCGCGTGACGCGCTTCTTCCCGAACTTCGGCGTGCACGGGAAGACGCACGTCGGCTTCCGGCACCTGCTGACGCATTCCTCCGGGCTGCCGGCGTGGCGGCCGTTCTTCAAAGAGGTCGTGCGGGTCGAGCGGGAAGGGCGCCCGAACTTCGTCGCCAGCCACGGCGCGCGCGAGCTGGTCTCCGAGATGATCAACCGGGAGAAGCTCGAGTACGAGACCGGCACGAAGAGCGTCTACAGCGACGTCGGGTTCATCCTGCTGGGCGAGCTGGTCGAGACCGTGTCCGCGGCGAGCCTGGATCGCTTCTGCCGCGATCGCATCTTCCGGCCGCTCGGGCTCCGCTCGACGGCGTTCGTCGACCTGGCGCAGCTCCGGCTCCGCAAGCTGAGCCCCGCCACCGACGTGATCGCGCCGACGGAGCGCTGCCCGTGGCGGAAGCGCATCCTGTGCGGCGAGGTGCACGACGACAACGCCTTCGCGATGGGCGGCGTCGCCGGGCACGCAGGGCTGTTCTCGAACGCGATCGACGTCGACGCGCTGGTCTCGCGGCTGATCGCGTGCTGGCGCGACCAGGACGACTTCCTCCCGGGCGGGCTGATGCGCGAGGCCTGGTCGCGCGACACCGTCACGCCGGGCTCGACGTGGGCGCTCGGCTGGGACACGCCATCGCCCAAGGATTCGAGCGCGGGCGGGCGCATCGGCAGCCCGGCGGTCGGGCATCTCGGATTCACCGGCACATCGATCTGGATCGATCTCGAGCGCGACGCGCACGTCATCCTGCTCAGCAACCGCGTCCACCCCCACCGGAACAACGAGCGCATCCGCGAGGTGCGCCCGCGGATCCACGACGCCGCGTTCGCCGCGCTCGACGCATGAAGGTCCATCTGATCGCCGCCTGCGGCGTCGGGATGAGCGCGCTCGCGGGGCTGTTCCGCGAGGCGGGCCATACCGTCACCGGCTCCGACCAGCAGGTCTATCCGCCGGCCAGCACGGTGCTGGAGGCGCTCGGCATCGCCGTGCAGTCGGGCTTCGATCCGGCGCGACTCGCGGGCGTGGACCTCGTCGTCTGCGGCAACGCGGTCCGACGCGGGAATCCCGAGGCGGCCGCCGCCGAAGCGCAGGGCATGCGGATGGTCTCGTTCCCGCAGGCGCTGGGCGAGCTGTTCCTCGCCGATCGGCGTTCGATGGTCGTCGCGGGCACGCACGGCAAGACGACGTCGACTGCGATGCTGGCGTGGGTGCTGGCGCGCACCGGCCGCCGACCCGGGTATCTGGTCGGCGGCGTGCCGACGGACCTCGGTGCGAGCGCGGCGCTGGGCGCGCCGCCGTGGTTCGCAGTCGAGGGCGACGAGTACGACTCGGCGTACTTCGACAAGCGCCCCAAGTTCGTCCACTACCGCCCCGCCATGGTGCTGCTGAACGCGGTCGAGTTCGACCACGCCGACATCTATCGCGATCTGGACCACGTGAAGTCGGCGTTCCGCACGCTCCTCGGCCTGCTGCCCGACGGGGCGCCGCTTGCTGCCTGCGGAGACTTCCCGCACCTCCTCGACGTCGCCACCGGCACGACGGCGCGCGTGCTCCGCTTCGGTGTGGGCGACGGCAACGACTTCCGCGTGACCGACGTCGTCGACGACGGGCGGCTGCGCTTCACCATCCGCGAGCATGGCCGCGCCGTGTGCGAGGTCGCGCTGCCGGTCCCGGGCGCGATGAACGCGCGCAACGCGCTCGGCGTGCTGCTGCTGGCGCGCGAGGCGGGTGTCGGCTGGGAGGAAGGCGCGGCGGCGCTCGGCGATTTCCACGGCGTCAAGCGACGCCAGGAGCTGGTCGGCGACGTCCACGGCATCGCGGTGCTCGACGACTTCGCGCATCACCCGACGGCGGTCGCGGGAACGCTGGCGGCGCTGCGGCTCCGCTATCCGAAGCGCCGGCTGCGGGCGGTCTTCGAGCCGCGCTCCAACACCAGTCGTCGGCGCGTGTTCCAGCAGGAGTTCCGCGACGCGCTCCGCGCCGCCGACGAGGTCATTCTGGCCGCGGTGTTCGCGAAGGAGACCGATCCGATCCCGGCCGACGAGCGGCTCTCGCCCGAGACCATCGTCGCCGACCTCGTGCAGGCCGGGACGCCGGCGCGCACGATCGACGGGGTCCCGGCGATCCGCGACTACCTGGTGAGCAGCGCGGCGCCGGGCGACGTCATCGTGATCATGTCGAACGGTGCCTTCGGCGGATTGCCGGCGCTCGTCGTCGACGGCCTCTCGCGGTAGGTCCAGCGGTACGCCTGGTAGTTGCCGAGCACGGCCTTCACGTAGTCGCGCGTCTCGCGAAAGCTGATCAGCTCGACGAACTCGTCCTCGGACCGACCGGCATAGCGGCGCTCCCACTTGGCGACCGCGTCGTCGCCGGCGTTGTAGGCCGCGAGCGCCTTGGCGCGCGAGCCGTCGTGCTGCTCGAGCAGCCTACGGAGGAGCAGCGTGCCCAGCTCGACGTTCACGGCGGGGTCGTGGAGCGCGCTCCGATCCGGCGCCGGTCGACCGGCGCTCTCGGCGACATCGCGCGCGGTGCGCGGCAGGAGCTGCATCAGGCCGTGCGCGTCGGCCGCCGAGACCACGGTGGGATCGAACATGCTCTCCTGCCGGATGAGCGACTCGACCAGCAGCGGGTCGACGTCGTTGCCGGTCGCGTGCTCGTGCACCTGCGGCCAGAACGCGAGCGGGTAGAGGACGCGGAGCGGCTTCTTGTGCCCGGCATTCAAGGGCGAGCGCGCGAGGCGGACCGCGGCGCCGGGATCCTCGATCGCGGCGTAGGCGTCGAACAGCCGGGACGGGTCCGTCGCCCCCGCTGGAATCGCCTCGAGCTCGCGGCGGGCGTAGCGCGGGAGTCCGATGCTCGCGAGGCGCCGCGCGCGCTCGCCGTGCGGCGGCGGCAGGTCGGTGGGAAAGGCGACGGGCGGCGGCGCCAGCGTCGCCGCGTCGACGGGCACCGGCGCGCGACCGATCCGCTCTGCGGCGAGCGCGCCGTAGTACGTACGC
>JACXTT010003914.1_pt1 | contig 22468 bp, 21 predicted proteins | sample 9270951 | NCBI WGS metagenome assembly JACXTT01 (sample SAMN15532306, study PRJNA645909) | rock metagenome | isolation source: weathered quartz diorite | place: Puerto Rico | collected 2017-06-21
CCTGAAGGGCGCGCCTATAGTCGATCGGGATGTACCAGTACGACGAGCTGGACCAGGCGTTTGTCGATCAGCGGGTCGCGGAGTTCCGCGACCAGACGCGTCGTCATCTCGCCGGGGAGCTCTCGGATGACCAGTTCCGTCCGCTGCGGCTGCGCAACGGACTGTACATCCAGCGCCATGCGCCCATGCTGCGCATCGCCATTCCCTACGGGTTGCTCACCGCGCGGCAGCTGCGCAAGCTCGCCGACATCGCGCGCCGTTACGATCGGGGCGTCGGGCACTTCACCACGCGTCAGAACCTGCAGCTCAACTGGCCGAAACTCGCCGACGTTCCCGACATCCTCGCCGAGCTCGCGACGGTGCAGATGCACGCCATCCAGACGAGCGGCAACTGCGTGCGCAATGTCACCGCCGATCACCTGGCCGGAATCGCCCCCGACGAGGTCGATGATCCCCGCCCCTACTGCGAGATCATCCGCCAGTGGGCGACGCTCCACCCGGAGTTCACCTACCTGCCGCGCAAGTTCAAGATCGCGGTGACCGGCTCGCCGGAGGACCGGGCGGCCTCCGAGGTGCACGACATTGGGCTCCATCTCACGCGCGATGCTGAAGGCCGCATCGGCTTCACGGTACTCGTGGGCGGCGGCCTCGGCCGGGCACCAATGATCGGGCAGGTGATCCGCGAATACCTCCCGCTCGAGGATCTGCTCTCCTATCTCGAGGCGATCCTGCGTGTCTACAACCGGCACGGCCGGCGCGACAACCTCAACAAGGCGCGCATCAAGGTGCTGGTCAAGTCGCTCGGCATCGAGCGATTCCGCGAGCAGGTGCAGGCCGAGTGGCAGCTGTCGCGGACTTGCGCGCCGCGGCTGCCGGCGGCGGAGGTCGAGCGGGTGCGCGGCTTCTTCAGGCCGCAGCCCTACGAAGCGCTCGAGGATCTCGACCCGACGATCGGGCGCGAGCCGCGCTTCAAGGCCTGGTATCGCTACAACACCCGGCCGCACCGCGTGCCCGGCTATCGCGCCGTGTTCGTGGCGCTCAAGGCGCACGGGCACAACCCCGGCGATATGAGCTCCGAGCAGATGGAGGCGGTCGCTGAGCTCGGCGAGCGCGTGAGCTTCGGTCTCATCCGCACCACACACAACCAGAACCTGCTGCTCGCGGACGTGCGGCAGAAGGACCTGTACGCGGTGTGGCTCGAGCTCGAGCCCTTCGGGCTCGCCATGCCCAACATCGGCACGCTCACCGACATGATCGCCTGCCCGGGGCTCGATTTCTGCTCACTCGCCAACGCCGGAACGCTCGGTATCGCTCACCAGATCCAGCAGCGCTTCGACGATCTCGACTATCTCTACGACCTCGGCGACATCGAGATCAAGATGTCCGGCTGCATGAACGCCTGCGGCCATCATCACGTCGGACACATCGGCATCCTCGGCGTCGACAAGCACGGCGAGGAGTGGTACCAGATCTCCCTCGGCGGCTCGGCCAACGGCTTCACCGCGCTCGGTGAGGTCATCGGCCCGTCGGTTCCGAAGAACGAGGTCGCGACGACGATCGAGCGCATTGTCGAGGTGTATCGAGCCCTGCGTACCGAGGGCGAGCGCTTCATCGACACGCTGCGCCGCGTGGGGCTCGAGCCCTTCAAGGAGGGCGCGTATGCGACGCATCCTGCGGCGGCGTGAGATCGTCGCGGACGACTGGCGCCATCTCGGCGAGGACGCCGAGGACGGCAGTGCCCTCATCGTGCCGCTCGTGGAGCTGCGCAAAGACCCGGGCCGCTGGCGTCAGTGGCGGGGCCGCCTCGGCGTGCGGTTGACGTCCGTGGATCCGGTGGAGGAGCTCGCAGACGAGCTGCCGCGACTCGATCTCGTAGCGGTCGAATTCCCGAGTCCCGGTGACGGCCGCGGCTACTCTGCCGGACGGCTGCTGCGAGAGCGCTACGGGTTCCGCGGCGAGCTGCGCGCCGTGGGCGCGGGCGTGCGTCAGGACCAGGTGTTCCTGCTCGCGCGCTGCGGCTTCGATGCGATCGAGCTCGCCCCCGGCGAGGATGCCGATGCGGCCCGTCGCGCGCTCGAGCGCTATGACGTTGCCTACCAGCCGGGTGCGGTTGCCGTACCCCTGCAGCGGCAGCGCTTTTTCGCCTGACGTCGCGCGTGGCCGGAACCGAGTTCCCGGTCCGGGCACGCAACGTCTCTCAAGCGCAGCCTAGCGCAGTGGCAGCTCGATGCCGGCGAACAGCTGCGTCACCTCCTCGGCGGAGGCGGCGCGGTGGGCCCGCTCGAGGAGGCGGTGGTCCAGGTGGGGCGCGAGCAGCTGAGCGAAGTCGTACATGTACCTGCGCAGCAGCGTGCCGCGGCGAAAGCCGATCCACGTGGTGTGCGCCGCGAACAGGTGCGAGGCGTCGACCGCCACGAGATCGGGATCGGCCTCTTCGACCGCCATGTGCGCGACGATGCCGACACCGAGTCCGAGCCGAACGTAGGTCTGGATCACATCCGCATCCCGCGCGGTGATGGCGATGTTGGGTGTCAGCGCCGCCCTGGCGAACGCCTCGTGAAGCGACGAGGGCCCGCTGAAGCTGAACGTGTAGGTGATGAGCGGGTAGGCTGCCAGGGCCTTGAACGTTAGCCGCGCGCCGTTCGCGAGGGCATGCCCCCGAGGCACAATGACGGTTCGATACCAGCGATAACAGGGCAGCAGCGTGAGGTCGGCGAACAGCGCCTCCGAGCCCGTCGCGATGGCGCAATCGATGCGATCCCCCGCCACCATCTCGGCGATCTGCTCGGAAGTGCCCTGATGCAGGTTGAGGCGCACCTGCGGATAGCGGGCGCGGAACTGGCGGATCACGTCCGGCAGCACGTAGCGCGCCTGGGTGTGAGTGGTGCCGATCGAAAGGCTCCCCTTCCCTTCATCGCGCAGCTCCGTCGACAGGTCGCGGATGCTCTGGGCTTCCTGCAGGATCTTGAGCGCCCGCTCGATCACCTGCTGCCCGGCGGCGGTGATGCGGGTGAGATTGCGCCCCTCGCGCACGAAGATCTGAAATCCGAGCTCATCCTCCAGGAGCTTGATCTGCTTGCTCACCCCTGGCTGCGAGGTGTGCAGTTTCTGCGCCGCGGCCGTGATATTGAGGCCGCTCTGGGCGACCGCAGCGAGGTAGCGCAACTGGTGCAGCTTCATGCGTTCCTAGACTAACTCAACCGGCACCCCCGCGTTACCGATCTATAACCGGCGCGCAGCCCCTAAGAAGAAACCATTCGTTCAATGAAGCGGCCGGGCGTCGCTATAGTCGCCCCCATCATGGCAGAGGTGGCGGCGCTCGAGCTGGAACAAAAGGCGGCGGCGGTACACGCGCAGCTCGCGGCCGCCCGGGCGCAGTACGGACCGCTGGTGTACTCGAACAGCCTGGGCGCCGAGGCGATCGTGCTTACGGACATCATCGGGACGCAGCTGCCGCAGATCGACATGTTCAGCATCGATACCGGTCGGCTGTACGAGGAGACTTATGAGCTCCTCGAGAAGCTGCAGCGGCGTTACCGGCGCACGATCCGGGTCGTCTATCCGGACGCTGCGGCGCTCGAGCGGCTGATCGCGCGCCAGGGAATCAACGGCTTCTATCACAGTCTCGAGGCGCGCCTCGAGTGCTGCCGCATCCGCAAGGTCGAGCCCTTCAAGCGCGCGATCGCCGGCTACTCCGGCTGGATCACGGGCGTGCGGCGCGAGCAGTCGGCGAGCCGCGCCACCGGCCAGGCCGTGGAGTGGGATGCGGAGCACGGCCTCTACAAGGTGAGCCCGCTGCTCGATTGGACTGAGGCGGAGGTGTGGCAGTACATCCGCGCGCGGCGGCTGCCGTACAATCCCCTGCACGATCGGCAGTTTCCCAGCATCGGCTGCGCGCCGTGCACGCGCGCGATTCAACCGGGCGAGAGCCGCCGTGCCGGCCGCTGGTGGTGGGAGCAACCGGAGACGCGCGAGTGCGGTCTGCATCCGAGAGTGCCTCCTGCGGCGATGCCGGCCTGAGTCCGGCCGCTCCCGACATGGACTACCTTCCGGTGTTCCTGCGCCTTGACGCCCGCCCCGTCGTGGTGGTGGGCGGCGGGCGGGTCGCGCTGCGCAAGGTGTTGTGGCTGAGAAAAGCCGGCGCTCACGTGACCGTCGTGGCGCCGCGCGTGCATCCTGAGCTGCGGCAGCAGGCCGCGCGCGGCGAGCTCAAGCACATTGCTGCGGAATTCTCCCCCGTTCACATCGCGAGCGCCGTCGCCGTGGTGGCCGCGACCGGCGAGCGCACGACGAACGCGAGCGTCTCCGCAGCCGCCCGCGAGCGGGGCGTGCCGGTCAACGTCGTGGACGATGCGGAGCTCTCGACCTTCATCTTTCCGGCTATCGTCGATCGCTCGCCGATCGTCGTAGCGGTGGGCTCCGCCGGCCACGCCCCGGTGCTGGCGCGGCGCGTGCGTGAGCAGATCGAGGCGCTGCTGCCCGAGCGTCTCGGCGCACTGGCACGCTTCATGGGCGCGCGGCGCAAGGCGGTACAACGTGCGCTCGGTGCGTTCGCCCGCCGCGGCTTCTGGGAGCGTATCGCGGCGGGGCCGGTCGCCACGCATGTGCTGCACGGGGAAAGCGAACAGGCGGAGCGGGCGCTCGAGCGGGAGCTGCTTACCTCGCGGCTCACCGCGTCGGCGGCCACCGCCGGCCTGGGAACCGGCGAGGTGTACCTGATCGGGGCGGGCCCGGGCGACCCCGACCTGCTCACGCTGCGCGCTCTGCAGCTGCTGCAGCGAGCCGACGTGATTCTCTACGACCGGCTGGTGAGCGAGGCGGTGCTGGAGCGGGCGCGGCGTGACGCCGAGCGCATCTTCGTCGGCAAGGAGTCAGGCGGGCCCGACCAGCAGCAGCGCATCCACGAGCTGCTGGTGCGCCTCGCCGGAGAGGGCAAGCGCGTGGCGCGCCTCAAGGGTGGCGATCCGTTCGTGTTTGGGCGCGGCGGCGAGGAGATCGAGGTGCTCGCAGCGCATGGCATTCCCTGCACGGTGGTACCGGGGATCACTGCGGCGCTCGGCGCCGCCGCTGCCGCCGAGCTGCCGCTCACCCACCGCCGTCTGGCGAGCAGCGTCACCCTGATCAGCGGACAGGTGAGCGATGGCGCGCTGCCCGACTGGCGCTTTCTCGCGAACCCGGAGCACACCGTGGTCGTCTACATGGGGATGGCGCAGCTGCCGAATATCGTCGCGAGACTGCGCGCCGCCGGGGCGGCACCGGAGCATCCGGCCGCCATCGTCGAGCGCGCCACGCTCCCCGGCCAGCGGATTCTGCGCGGCACGCTCGCCAACATCACATCGCTCGCGCAGGCGCATCAGGTCAGGCCGCCCGCGATTCTGATCCTGGGCGACGTAGCCGCGTTCGCCGCCGAGTCAGTCGCCGCCGCCCTCCCCCGGCCGGCGGCCGGAGTGCCGGCGTGAGCGTCACGGCCGGCTCGGCCGGCGGCTCCGTGAGCGGCTTCGTGGGCGCGGTCGGCAATACACCTCTTATCCTGCTCAAGCGCTTCAGCGAGGAAACCGGCTGCCAGATCCTCGGCAAGGCGGAGTTCATGAACCCGGGCGGCTCGGTCAAGGACCGCGCGGCGAGCGCGATCGTGCTCGAGGCCGAGCGACGCGGCGAGCTTCCGCCGGGCGGCACGGTGGTTGAGGGCACCGCCGGCAACACCGGCATCGGACTCGCCCACGTGTGCAACGCGCGCGGCTATCGCTGCGTCATCGTCATGCCCGACAATCAGTCGCCGGAGAAGTACGCGCTGCTTGAGATGCTGGGTGCTGAGCTTCACAAGGTGCCCTTCGTTCCCTACAGCAATCCCAACCAGTATCAGAAGGTCGCGCAGCGACTGGCTGCCTCGCTTCCGAACGCCATCTGGTCCAACCAGTTCGACAACACCGCAAACCGCGACACACACGCGCGCACCACGGGACCCGAGATCTGGGAGCAGACCAACGGCCGCATCGATGCGTTCGTCGCGTCCACCGGGACCGGCGGCACCTTCGCGGGCGTCTCGGAATACCTCAAGTCGCGCCGGCGCGCGGTGCGCTGCGTGCTCGCCGACCCGCCCGGCAGCAGCCTCTATGAGTACGTGCGCAGCGGGACACTCAAGGCGACGGGCAGCGGCTCCATCACCGAAGGCATCGGCATCGGACGCGTCACCAGGAATCTCGAGGGCGCACCGATCGATGAAGCCGTGCACATCGAGGACGCCGAGACCGTCCGCTACGTCTATCGGCTGCTGTACGAGGAGGGGCTGTTTCTCGGCAGCACCAGCGGCATCAACGTCGCCGCGGCGGTGCGTGTGGCGCGCTCGCTCGGGCCGGGACACACCCTCGTGACGGTGCTCTGCGACGGCGGGGCCAAGTACCAGTCGCGCCTCTTCAATCGCCAGTGGCTCGAGCAGAACGGTCTCGCCGCCTACGTGCCGACCGCACCGGAGCGTCCGCCCATTGCGCTCAAGGGGGCGCTGGTCGCATGACAGTGGCGCCCGAGGCTCTCTGGCTGATCGCGGTGGGTTTTGTCGCCCAGCTGATCGACGGCTGCTTAGGGATGGGCTACGGCATTTCCGCGAGCTCGATCCTCGCAGCGCTCGGCGTTCCTCCGGCCATCACGAGCGCCACCGTGCATGCCGCCGAGACGGTTACCGCGGGCGTGTCGAGCGCGTCTCACGCCTGGTTTCGCAACATCGACCGCAGGATTTTCTTCTCGCTGCTCGTGCCGGGGGTCGTCGGCGGCGCACTCGGGGCGACGCTGCTCGCGCACGTGCCGGCACACAGCGTGCGCCCATTCGTGTGGGCGTACCTGCTCGCCACCTCGCTCGTGGTGCTCGGCCGCGTGATCCTCAAGCGCAGCCCGCTGCGCCTCGGTGGGCAGGGGCCGCTGCTCGGAGGCGTCGCCGGCTTTCTGGATGCCATCGGCGGCGGTGGCTGGGGCACGATCGTCACCTCGACCATGATTGCGCGCGGCGTGACGCCCCGCTATGCGATCGGCACCTCCAACGCCGTGGTTTTCTTCGTCGCCCTCACGACCAGCCTCACCCTGTGGCTGCAGCTCGGAGGGATGCGCTACGACATGGTGCTGGCACTCTTGATCGGCGGCGCTGCGGCGGCACCGATCGCGGCCTGGGTCACGAGCCGTGTGCCCCAGCGCGCAGCTACCGCGGCCGTCGGATTGATCGTGTTCGTGCTCGGCGCCGCTGGGTTGCTCACGACACTCGGCTGAATCGCACGCCCGGGAGGGCCGTGCCGCGCACGAAGCTCTGGCCGCCGGTGCGCCTGCCGTGAGACAGTTGCGGCATCAACAATAAGCCTGGCGCCTGCTCCGCCCAGCCAATCGCGAAGGCCCATGAACGATCTGCCTAGCTCCGCCGAGCTCGATGCCCTGCGGCTGAGTCTCGAGGTCGCGCTGCGCAGCGTCGCCTTCAGCCTGCCGCTCGCGGTGCTCATCGCCTGGATCCTCACCCGCGCGCGCTTTCCGGGGCGGACGCTCTTCGATGCATTCGTGCATCTGCCGCTCGTGCTGCCGCCCGTGGCCGTGGGCTACGTGCTGCTGGTCCTTTTCGGGGTGCGCGGACCGATCGGCGGCTGGCTGCGGTCCCACTTCGGCATCGAGCTCGCGTTCACGACCGCGGGCGCCGCACTCGCCACCGCGGTAATGACTTTCCCGCTGCTGGTGCGGGCGATCCGCCTGTCCCTGGAGAACGTCGACCGCGGACTGGAAGAGGCGGCGCGCACCCTGGGCGCGGCTCCGCTCGACCGCTTCCTCACCATCACCCTGCCGCTGATGCTGCCCGGGATCCTCGCCGGGGCGGTGACCGCGTTCGCAGCGGGCCTCGGCGAGTTCGGCGCCGTCATCACCTTTGCCTCGAATGTGCCCGGGGTGACCCGTACGCTGCCGCTGGCCCTGTACACCGCGATGCAGTCTCCCACCGGCGAGGCGGTGGCGCTGCGGCTTGCGGTGCTGTCGTTCGTGCTGGGCCTGCTGGGACTGCTGGCCGCGGAGCTGCTGGTGCGGCGCGTGCGGCGCCTGCTGGGACCTTGAGCGTGCTGCAGGTCTCGACGGTCAGAAAGCGCCCCGGCTTCAACCTCGAGGCGTCCTTCGCTGCACCCACGCCGGGCATCATCGCAATCTTCGGTCGCTCGGGCAGCGGCAAGACCACGCTGATCAACGTCATCTCGGGGCTCCTCGTACCCGACGCGGGCGAGGTACGCCTCGACGACGAGGTTCTCACCGACAGCCGCGCCGGCGTCGCGGTGCCGGTGGAGCGCCGGCGGATCGGGTACGTGTTCCAGGACGCGCGACTCTTCCCGCATCTCACGGTCACCGCCAACCTGCGCTACGGCGAGAAGCGCGCCCGCGCCGCGCCGCGAATCATCGGCTTCGATGAGGTCGTGTCGCTCCTCGGACTCGAGCCGCTGCTCACGCGCCGGCCGCGCCAGCTCTCGGGAGGCGAGCGCCAGCGGGTGTCGCTCGGGCGCGCGCTGCTCTCGCAGCCGCGGTTGCTGCTGCTCGATGAGCCTCTGGCCTCGATCGACGTCGCGCGGCGCGAGGAGGTCCTGCCCTACTTCGAAGCGCTGCGGGACCGGCTCGCGGTCCCCATGGTGTATGTGAGCCACCAGTTCGACGAGGTGCTGCGGCTCGCCACCCACGTGGTGCTGCTCGATGGCGGGCGGGTGCTCGCGCAGGGACCGGTGAACGAGTTGAGCTTGAGGCCCGAGCTGCAAAGCATCGTCGGCCCCGATCTCGTCGGCGCGGTGCTGGAAGGCGTGGTCACGCGGGTCGACCCGGAGCACGGCAGCGCGGACCTCAGCGTCGGAAGGGGCACATTGCAGGTCAGCGTGCGCGGCGCGCCGGTGGGCTCACGCGTGCGCCTGCAGATCCTCGCGCGGGATGTGATCCTGGCGGCGCAACCCGTGCAGGGGCTCTCGGTGCGCAATGCGATCGCGAGCACGGTGACCGCGATCGCGAACGATGACTACGGACAGGTGCTGGTCAGGCTCGACGTGGGCGGGGAGACGATGCTCGCGCGCATCACGCACGGCGCGCTCAATGCGCTCAAGCTGCGCCCCGGGGATGCGGTGTGGACACTGGTGAAAGCGGTGTCGACGCGCGGGCACGCGTTCCGCTTACCGTGAGCAACTGGAAAGCACGCTCATGCCGTGCCAGTATCACCCGCGCTCAATGCAAGCCCCGCACCCACCGCTTGGCGCGTACTATCACGGCGAACGCGATCGCAGCGTCTGGGTGCGCGGACTCTTCGATCGCACCGCCGCCGACTACGACCGCCTGGAGCGCATTGTGGGGCTCGGCACGGGTCGGTGGTACCGCCGGCGGGCGCTCAAGGCAGGGGGGCTCGCGGCCGGGATGCATGTGCTCGATGTCGGGACCGGCACCGGGCTCCTCGCCTGTGCGGCCGCGAGCATCGTCGGTGATCCGGCGCACGTGACGGGCATCGATCCGAGTGCGGGCATGATCGAGCACTCCCGGGTACCCGCGGGCGTGCGGCTGCTGAGCGGCAGCGCCGAGATGATTCCGGCACCCGACGCCGCTGCCGACTTTCTCAGCCTGGGTTATGCGCTGCGCCACATTACCGACCTGTCGGCGGCCTTTGCCGAGTTCTTCCGGGTGCTCCGCCCGGGCGGCCGCCTGTGCCTGCTCGAGATCACGCTGCCGGCCGGAGCCGTCCCGCGCGCGCTGCTCAGAGCGTGGCTCAAGGTCCTGGTGCCGAGGATCGCAGCGCTCGTCGCACGCCGCGACGCGCCCTTGCTGATGCGCTATCACTGGGACAGCATCGAGGCCTGCGTGCCGCCTGAGAGCATAGTGCGCGAGCTGCGCGACGCCGGTTTCGTCGCGATCGTGCGCCGCGTGGAGCTCACGATGTTCTCGGCATACTACGCGCGCAAACCCGGCTGAGGTCACCGCCAGCTTGCATCGTCTGAACCCGACTACAGGTGCCAGTGAGGCCGGGTCGCCTCAGGAGCCCGGCGGCAGCGATTCGGCCGCTCTGGATGAGCCGGGCTGGACACGCGCATCAAGCCACCGGTTCTGCCAGGCGCCGCTAAGCTCGCTGCGAAAATACTGATCCAGCTGCACCATGAACGTGCGCACCTCCCCCGGCGCCTCGAAGCGGCGCCCGAGACGCATCCGATAAGTGATCGGCATGGAGGGACGGCGGAACAGCGACCACCCCTTGGAGAGAAACGGCGAATCGGTCTCGATGAGCAGCGCCTGCACGCACACGCCCGCTTCCTTGGCGATGATGCCGACACTGGCCTGCAGCGCGTTGATGGGCGCGTGCGTCGTGCGGGTTCCCTCGGGGAACAGCAGGACGATACTGCCGCGGCGCAACTCGTCGACCGCTTCGTGAATCATGCGTCGCGGCGAATCGTTGCGAATGTAACGGGCGAGGCGTGCCCCGGCCCCGAGGAACACGTTGTTCATCAGCGAGGACTTCATCACGCACGCCACGCGCGGCTCGTGCGCGATGATCAGCAGGGCATCGATCAGGCTCGGGTGGTTCGGGGCGAGCACTGCCGCCGGTGTATCCCGCAGCGCGCGCAGCGCGCGCAGGTCGAACCGGTAGGCGCCCATGAGGCGCAGCGACCAGACATAGAGCCGGAATCCCACCAGGATCCCGGCGCGCCCGCAGCGCCTTCCGGCCCCGGTAGGCAGCACCCACAGCAGCGGCAGCGCAAATACGGTCCACGACAGGCAGATGAGGCCGAGCAGCGTCAGCGATAGAAACTGCGTCACCGTCTCGGTCATGTGGCGCAGGTGCGTGATCATGACGAGTGCTTGGGCTGACGCATCTTAGGGCTTCGCTCGCGGTCGACTGGGCCGGCGACGCCACAAAATCTTAGCGTGGCGTTGGCGCGCCTGCTACGCGCTTAGCGAACCCCGCCGCGGTACGTCACTTCAAGGCCACCTGCACAGGCTCGTCGATTAGGTCTTTCAGCAACGTGGCACCTCGACCGAACCGCGCACCGCGATTGAAGCTTGCCTTTCTTGGCTAATGGTTTTCGTGCGCACTAGCCGTCAGGCACTGCCTTCTCGCTCACCATCGTCAACACATCGTAGTTCGCGACCGCCTCGCCGTTCTGGTTGCTGATCGCGGTGTCCCAGCGCACCTCGCCATAGCCGGCGCCAACACGCAGGGATTTCTCTTTACAGGTGAGTCGCACCCTGATGCGATCGCCGGGCTTCACCGGCTTGGTGAATCGCAGCGCGTCGATCCCGTAGTTCGCGAGGACCGGACCGTACGGTGGATCGACGAACAGCCCGGCGGCCGCCGAGATCAGGAAGTAGCCGTGTGCGACGCGCCCGCCGAACAGCGGATTGCGCGCCGCTGCGGCCTCGTCCATGTGCGCGTAGAACCGGTCGCCCGAGAGCTCGGCAAAGCGCTCGATGTCCTCGACGGTGACCTCGCGCTCACCCGAGTGGAACGTGTCGCCGACGGCGAGCTCACCGAAAGGTTTCCTGAAAGGATGAATCCCCGGGTCGAGCTCGCGCGCGCCCTTCACCCAGCGGCCGGTCGCCGCCGTCACGAGGTCCGGCGTCCCCTGGACCGCAGTGCGCTGCATGTAGTGCAGAACTCCGCGTATGCCACCCATTTCCTCGCCACCGCCGGCACGCCCGGGCCCGCCGTGCACGAGGTGTGGGAGCGGCGAGCCGTGCCCGGTCGATTCCTTGGCGCAGTGCCGGTTCACGACCAGGATGCGCCCGTGGAAGGGTGCGAGCCCGAGCACCAGCCGGGCCGCGACCGCATCGTCGGCGCTGAAGATCGAGCCGGCGAGGCTCCCGCCGCCGCGCCGGGCGAGCTCGATCGCATCCTCCACGGTCTCGTACGGCACGAGCGTGCACACCGGCCCAAAAGCCTCGACCGTATGAATCGCCCGGGCACCGGCCGTGTTACCGCAGTAGAGGAGCGTCGGTGAGAGGAAGGCTCCCCGGTCGGCATCGGCTCCGACGGGCTGCGCCTTGCCGCTGTCACCGTACACCACTTCCGCCTCGCGCCTGAGCTTGGCGAGCCGCTTCAGGACCTCACGCCGCTGACTTAAGGATGCCACCGGACCCATCCGGACATTCTCCAACCGCGGATCGCCGACGACGATCTTCGCGAGTGCAGCACGTAACGCGTCGAGGATGTCGGTGACCCGGCCCGCCGGCACGATCGCCTTCCTGATGGCAGTGCACTTCTGCCCCGCCTTCACAGTCATCTCGCGCACCACTTCGCGTACGAACAGCTCCAGCTCCGGCGAGCCGGCGCCGGCATCGGGACCCAGCACCGAGGAGTTGAGCGAGTCGGTTTCCGACGTGAAACGGACCGAGTTGGCCGTGACCACGGGATGCTGGCGAAGTTTGAGAGCCGTGGCCGCGGAGCCCGTGAACGAAACCACGTCCTGGCAGGTAAGATGCTCGAAGAGATCCCCCACCCCACCGCAGATCAGCTGCACCGAGCCTTCCGGCAGGATCGCGGACTCGACGATGCGCCTTAACACCTGCTCGGCGAGGTAGCAGGTCTGCGTCGCCGGCTTCACGATCGCCGGCACACCGGCGAGGAGCGACGGGGCCAGCTTCTCGAGCATCCCCCACACCGGGAAGTTGAAGGCGTTGATGTGCACCGCCGCGCCCTCGAGCGGTGTGCAGATGTGCTGGCCCACGAAGCCGCCGGTCTTCGACAGCCCTTCCACGCTCCCCTCCACGTACACGCGGCTGTCGGGCAGCTCACGCATGCCCTTGCTCGCGTAGACGAAGAGCGTGCCGATGCCGCCGTCGATGTCGATCCACGAGTCGCCACGGGTGGCACCGGTCGCGTAGGACAGCGGATAGAACTCTTCCTTGTGCTCGGTGAGGTCGCGGGCGAGCGCCTTGAGCATGGCCGCGCGCTCGTGGAAGGTGAGCCGGCGGAGCTTCAGTCCGCCAACCTCGCGTGCGTGCGCGAGCATCGCCCGCGCATCGAGGCCCTCCGCCGTCGCGGTGGCGATGACCTCGCCCGTCGTGGCATCGCGCAGCGCGACGCCTCCGCCCGCCCCGGCCTGCCACCTGCCCGCCACGTAATTCTGCAGTTGCATGATCGTCACTCCCCGCTCACGACCTGACCGTCAACGCGGTAGGAGCGTCCACGAAACAGCGCGATACGCTCGCCGCGCTGGTTGGAAACGATGATCTCGTAGATGCCGTTGCGCCGGCTGCGCCACAGCTCGCTCGCCTCGGCGCTGAGCACGTCGCCCTCGCGAGCTGCCTCGAGGAAATCGATCGATGCCGCGGCCGCGAGCGTGTTCTCGTTGTGCGAGTTGCAGGCAAAAGCGAACGCGCTGTCGGCGAGCGCAAAGACGATGCCTCCATGACAGACGGCGTGGCCGTTCAGCATGTCGGCGCGTACTGTCATCGCCACCCGCGCCCATCCCGCACCGATGCCGGTGATGCGCATGCCGAGGGCCTGCGAGGCGCGATCGCGCGCAAACAGCACCCCGGTCGCCTGCTCCGCCCGCCGCTGCGCCACATCGGTCTTGTCAGCCGCCTCTTTCATCAGCCTCACCTCATCCTCAGTGCCCGGTGAAGCGCGGCGTGCGCTTCTCCGCAAACGCCGCGACCCCTTCCGCATAGTCCGCGCTGCGACCAAGCTCGCCCTGGTAGTCGCGCTCGACATCCAGCTGCTCAGACAGCGTGCGAGTCCAGCCCTCGTAAAAAGCCTGCTTGGTTCGCGCAAGGCCCCGGGTGGGGGCGGTGGCGAGCTGTCGCGCGAGCTCATCGACCACCGCGGCGAGCTCGGCGTCCTCGACACAACGCCAGATCAACCCCCAGGCCGCGGCCTGCTCGGCGGACAGCTTCTCGCCGAGCATCGCCAGTCCCACGGCGCGCGCCGTGCCGACGAGGCGCGGCAGGAACCACGTGCCTCCGGAATCGGGCACCAGACCGAGCTTCGAAAAGGCCTGCACGAAGCTGGCCGAGCGCGCCGCGACAACCAAGTCGCAGGCGAGCGCGAGGTTGGCGCCGGCGCCCGCGGCGACGCCGTTGACCGCCGCGATTACCGGCATGGGCAACGCGCGCAGCGCGAGCACCAGCGGCTTGTAGTTCCTCTCGATCGAGGCGGCGAGATCGGGCGGTGCACCCCCCGGTGCCACGGCCCGATCGTTGAGATCCTGGCCGGCGCAGAACCCGCGCCCCGCGCCCGTGATCACCAGCACCCGCACCGTGGAGTCGGTGAGGCTCGCGAGCGCCGAGCGCACCTCGGCGTGCATCTCGGTGTTGAAGCTGTTGAGGCGCTCCGGCCGGTTGAGGGTCAGCCGCGCGATGCCGCCGCCCGTCTCGAAGAGAATGTTGTGGTAGCTCACGTCCGGTTCTCCGCTCGGCGCCGTGCGCCGCAGGCTCGAGCGCGATGCGGCGCGCCGATACCGCGCCGCATTCACTTCTCGTCGTAATCGAGCTCCAGCGAGGGGGTCTTCACGCGCGACTGACAGGCGAGCACGTACCCCTGCTCGAGTTCCCAGTCCTCCAGCGCGTAGTTCTGCGCCATCTCTACCTCGCCACGAACCACCTTGGTGCGACAGGTCGAGCACACCCCGGCGCGGCAGGAGAAGGGCAGCTCGATGCCCGCGCGCCCCGCGGCATCCAGCACCGTCTCGTCGTTCATTTTCATGCTGAACGCGCGCCGGCGCCCATCCATGCGGATCGTGACCTCGGCCACATCCGCCGCCGCCTCAGCCCCGCGGGGTAGCGCCGCGCCCGGCTCCCCGGGGGGCAGCACCTCGCGGCGCACGGCATCCCCGGGAGCGGTCGCGACCGTGAAGTGCTCGGCGTGCACGCGCGCCGCTTCGACGCCCAGCTCGCGGAGCGCCGCGCCAACGCGCTCGATCATGTCCCCGGGACCGCAGACGAAGTACTCCCGCACCTCCTGCGGGCGGAAGAGCACGGCTGCGAACTGCCGTACGCGCGCTCCGTCCAGCCGGCCGTTGTACAGCTCGACCTCCTGCGGCTCGCGACTCATCACGAAGTGCAGCGACAGTCGCTCGAGATAGTGATCCTTGAGCGCGAGCAGCTCTTCCAGGCACATGGTGCGGGCAGTGCTCGAGTTGCCATAGAAGAGAATGACTCTTCCGGCGCCCTGGGCGAGGAGCGTCCGCGTCACCGACAGCACCGGTGTGATGCCACAGCCGGCCGCGAACGCCACGTAGGTGCTGCCGGCGACCGTCGCCTCGCGCGGCGTGAAGCTGCCGTTGGGCGGCAGCACTTCCAGCAGGTCCCCGGCGCGCAGCTCCTCCGCCAGGTATCGCGACATCCGGCCCTGCGGGTGCACCCGCGGCACGATGCGCAGCGGCCACTCCCCGGGCGCGTTCACCAGCGAATAGGTACGCCGGGTCTCTTCGCCCGTGATCTGCGCGCGCACCACGACGTGCTGCCCGGCGCTGCCCCGGTACTCATCGCACAGCCCGAAGGGAACCTCGAGTGAGATCGCTACCGCGTCATCCGCGTCGGGTGAGATCTCGAGGACCTTGAGGGAATGAAACTTGAGCATGTCGGAGGCGGTCGGGGTGGCGGTGGCCGGCGCTGCCGGTCAGAGACACTTGAAGTAGTCGAAGGGCTCGCCGCAGGAGTTGCAGCGATAGTGCGCCTTGCAGGGAGTGGAGCCAAACTCGCTCAGCCGTTCGGTCGCCCGGCTGTCACAGCGCGGACAGGGCACGAGGGGCCACGGCCACAGGGCGCGGGGACTCGAGACCGACTGCTGCGGTGGCGCAATGCCGAAGGCCCTGAGCTTGCGCCGCCCGTCGCTCGTCAGCCAGTCGCTCGTCCAGGGTGGCGACAGCACCTCCTCGAGGATGACGTCCGTAAAACCGGCGGCATCGAGCGCGGCGCGCACATTGATTCGGATCGCCTCGGTCGCAGGGCAACCGGAGTAGGTGGGCGTGAGGGCGACGTACCAGCGCCCGTCGGCATCCTCGCGCACATGCCTGACGATGCCGAGATCGATGATACTAAGGACCGGGATCTCGGGGTCCGGGATCCGGGCCAGGAGCGCGCGGAGCGTCCGCTCGCGCTCGGTGCCGACGCTGCGTTCGCGCTCCAAGGACACGCTCATCCTCACCAGCGCGCGCCCGGGTAGGTGCGCTGCAGATGCTGCATTTCCGCGAGCAGCCGTCCGAGGTGCTCGGTGTGCACGCCGCGCCGGCCATGCCAGGGGTAAGGCTGTGCGGCGGGCCGCGCGAGCGTCGCGGCGCTCAAGTCCTCGTCGATGCGCGCCGACCAGCGGGCGTTGAGCTCCGGGAGCGCCGGAGCGATGCCGGCGGCCCTCATGCGCTCATCGACGTCGTCGGGCGCGAAGAGCTCGGAGGTGAAGCGCCACAGGGTATCGAGCGAGAGCTGAACCCGCCGGTGACTCTCCTCGGTCCCGTCCCCCAGCCGGATGAGCCAGCCGCTGCTGAAGCGATGGTGGTAACGGGTTTCCTTCAGCGCCTTGGCGGCGATCGCGGCGAGCCGCGTGTCCGCGGAGCTGAGCAGCGCTCCGTAGATCTCCAGCTGCCAGCAGTCGATGAGCCACTCCCGCACGATGGTGTCCCCGAAGTCGCCGTTGGGCTGCTCGGCGAGCGTCAGGTTGGTGAACTCGGGCGCATCCCGCAGGTAGGCGAGCGCGTCCTCGTCACGCCCCTGGCCCTCGAGCTCGCCCGCGTAGGTGAGCAGCAGCCGCGCCTGTCCGATGTGATCGAGCGCGAGGTTGGCGAGCCCGAGATCCTCCTCCAGCGCGGGCGCATGGCCCACCCACTCACCGAGGCGCTGTCCGAGCACCAGGCTCGTGTCGGCGAGGCGCAGCACGTAACGCAAGTGCGCCGTCCGCCACGTCGCATCGCGCCGCTGTGTCGCGGTGAGTGTTGCGCTCACAGGTTTTTGACCTCCTCCGGGATGGCATAGAACGTCGGGTGCCGGTAGACCTTGTCGCGCGCGGGCTCGAAGAGAGCGTCCGCCTCCTCCGGGTCCGAGGCCACGATGTCCGCCGAGCGCACCACCCAGATGCTCACGCCCTCCTGGCGGCGCGTGTAGACGTCGCGCGCGTGCTCGATGGCCATGCGCGCATCCGCGGCATGCAGGCTTCCGACATGCTTGTGCTCGAGTCCCGAGCGCGAGCGGATGAACACCTCGAACAGCGGCCAGTCGTCACTCATGCTCCCCTCCACGGCTACGCAGCCTGAGACTGCCGCGAGCGCTGCCTGGCGGCGTGCACGGCGGCCGCCTCGCGCACCCAGCGACCCGCCTCGTGGGCGGCGCGGCGCGCCTCGAGCCGCTCGCGGTTGCAGGGGCCGTTACCCTTGAGCACGGCGTGGAATTCGTTCCAGTCGATCGGTCCGATGAGGTAGTGCTGCGTGCCCTCGTCCCAGCGCAGCGCGGGATCTGGGACCGTGAGCCCGAGGAACTGCGCCTGCGGCACGGTGATGTCGATGAACTTCTGCCGCAGCTCGTCGTTGCTGAAGCGCTTGATCTTCCAGCGCATCGACTGGGTGGTGTGCTTCGAGTCGGCATCGCTCGGGCCGAACATCATGATCGAGGGCCACCACCAGCGGTTCAGCGCCTCCTGCGCCATGGCCCGCTGCGCCGCCGTCCCCTGCGCGAGAGTCAGCATGATCTCGAACCCCTGGCGCTGATGAAAGCTTTCTTCCTTACAGATGCGCACCATGGCGCGCGCGTACGGACCGTAGGAGCAGCGGCAGATGGGAATCTGGTTCATGATCGCCGCGCCGTCGACCAGCCAGCCGATCGCGCCCACGTCGGCCCAGGTCAGCGTCGGGTAATTGAAGATGCTGGAATACTTGGCGGCGCCCGAAAGCAACTGCTCGAGCATCTGCGCCCGGGAAATGCCGAGCGTCTCCGCTGCGCTATAGAGGTACATGCCGTGGCCGCCCTCATCCTGCACCTTGGCGATCAGCACCGCCTTGCGCCGCAGCGTCGGCGCCCGGGTGATCCAGTTGCCCTCGGGCAGCATGCCGACGATCTCCGAGTGAGCGTGCTGGGAGATCTGCCGGATCAGGGTCTGCCGGTAGGCGTCCGGCATCCAGTCCTTGGGCTCGATCTTGTCATCGGCGTCGATACGCTCCTGGAAGCGCCGGGCGAGCGCCGCGGCGGCCTCGCCCGCGGCGGCGGGCACCGGTTCTTTGCCGTGGGTATCGAGCGCCTGGGTGTACATGGGGATCGTGCTCCCGGGACCGCGAAGATATGACACAAGACTAGCACATTGATGAGATTTTTTGTGTCACAATTTTACGCTTCATGAAACGCACGCCGAGCACCCCGGTCCCCGCCGCCGTGCGGGCCCTGCTGCGGCGCTTCCGCGCGCAGCGCCCGCTGCGCGGCGGGTCACTCCTCATCACGATCTTCGGCGACGCCATCGCGCCGCGCGCAGCGGCGGTCACCCTCGGCAGCCTCATCCGCCTGGCCGCACCCTTTGGCCTCACCGAGCGCCTGGTGCGCACCTCGGTGGCGCGGCTCGCCCGCGACGGTTGGCTCGCGGCGCACCGCTCCGGGCGCCGCAGCGAGTACCGCCTGACGCGCAGCGGCGCCGAGCGCTTCGCGGAAGCGACCCGGCGCATTTACGGCGAGAGTCCGAAGGCGTGGGACGGCAAGTGGACGCTCCTCCTGGTGCCTCCCGGGAGATCGCCCCGGCGCCTGCGCGCGCGCGACGATCTGAAGTGGCTCGGTTTCGGGCGCCTGAACTCCTCGCTCTACGCGCACCCCGGCTGCGACCCTGAGGAGGCCGGCCAGTGGCTGCGCAACCTGCCCGGTGCCGCGCACTGGCTGCTCCTGCACGCGAGCGGCACCGATCTCGCCAGCGACCGCCGGCTGGTGAGCTACGGCTGGGACCTCAAGGACCTCGCGCGCCGGTACCGGCGCTTCGTGGCGGGCTTCGCACCGGTCGAGTTCGCGCTGCGCCCCGACGCGGCGATTGCGGCCGATACGGCGTTCGTGGTGCGCACGCTCCTGATCCACGAGTACCGCAAGATTCACCTGCAGGATCCGCTGCTGCCGCCGCTGCTCCTGCCGCCGACCTGGGTGGGCAACGCCGCCTATGAGCTGTGTCGGCACCTCTATGCGCGCGTGTTCGCGCCCGCAGAAAGCTATCTCTCGGCGACCGCGCGCCGGCTACACCGCCCGCTGCCGCCGGCGAGCCCCGCCGCGCACGCGCGCTTCGGCGGCGTTGGCCGGCTCAGTGGCCGCTGAGCGCGACCAGCATTCGATTCACCGTCAGCACGCCGCCGGTCTGATCGTACGAGCCCTCGGCGGCGATCGCCCGCACCACGGTCATGCCGACGAGATCACCGCTTAGCGCCGTGACGAAGTCGCTGAAGGAGGTGAACGAGTCGATCGTCTGGCTGTCGCCGTGAGCGATCGCGAAAGTCATCGGGCCCGAAGTGCTCGGTACGAAGCTGAGTCCGCTCGAGACCGCCGCCGGGTCGAGCTGCACGGGCCCGATGCGGATGAGGTGCGCCTGCGCACTCTGGAGCGTCGACTGCGTGATGAGCACGTGGGTCGCGCTTAACGGGGCGTCAAAGGGCGAGGCGACCCCGGGCGGAGCCCAGGCGAGCAGTAGCAACGCGTTGGTCGTCGAAAAATCGACCAGGGAAATGGCCGAGAAATCCGGCGGCGCAGAGCCGAACGGCGTCACGAATCCGGCGAACCGCATCGGAAAGCCCGCCACCGGCGTCCCTACCGGCAGCGCGGGGGGCACCTTCACCTGATAAGCGCTCGGGTTGGCATCGTTGGCGGCGCTGCTGCCCGTGCCGGCGAAATTGAACGCGGACGGCGGGCGCCGATCGAGCGCCAGCAGCTTCACGGTGACCGTGCCGGTGCTGCTCGAGCCGAACTGACCCCACAGCGGGGTCACCATGAGACGCGCGCTGCCCGAGCTCGCATCGAGCGTGCGGTGGCCGCTGCTGTCGGTGCCGAAGGTGCCGAAGACCTGCAGATGCTGGCCGACCGATATGTCCTGGGGGCCGAATGTGCCCGTCTGGCCGTCCTCGGTGACGGTCGTGGTGCTGGCCACCGTGACCGCGATCTGCGGGACGAACTGCTCGTCGTCGCGGTCGCGCTCGTCGGTCCAGCCGTGGCTCACCGTGAGCACGTCGCCGCCGCGCGCGGTCACGGTGCCCTCGACGCTGTCGAGGCCGGCGCCGGGAACGCTGGTGCCGGCGAACACCGCGGTGGCGGTAAAGGTCTCGGTCTTGGTGTCGAAGCTGCCGGTCGCGGCCGTGAGGGTGCCTGCGCCCAGCGCCCCGAGCGCGGCGAGGCCGGCGCTACCGGTGGAGGAGGCTCCGTTCAGCGTGAAGCTCGTCGTGGCGGTCGTATGGACTACCAGCTGCCCGTGGTCATCGTCCATTGCGTCGTGGAAGGGTCGCACGTTGACCGTATAGGAGCTGCCGGCGGTGTCGACGCTCACGAGCTTCCCGCGCACCCGCAGCTGCTTGGTCGCATCCGGCGTGAGGCTCGCCGACAGCATCGAGTGGACGGTCACCGTAACGTCGCTCGCCATGGTCGAGGAGGTAATGGGCGACGGAGTGACGGTGTTGGAGGCGCTCAGATTGAAGTCGAGCGCGAGGTTCGCGACCGTGTGCTCGGTGATCACCAGCGGCGCGCCGGATGGGAGCTTCAGGGTCAGCGTGAGCTGACTGTTGGACCCTGTCAGCGAGGCGTTGGTGCTGCCGTTCATGAGGTTGGTGACCGTGAGCCCGCTGCCGCCGTTATCGACGACGATCATCGCCTTGGCGTAGTCGACGGTCATCGACACGCCGGTATAGGCACCCGCCGGCACCTGCCGCGCGCTGATGACTTCGGAGAGATCCAGAAGCTGCGCGAGGTCGACTCGTGAGGTAGCCGGTAAAGTCTCGACCGCCGTGCCATCGGTGCGCGTCAGCCTCAGCGACCCGATGTCGACGATGTAGCTGAGGAAATCTCCCGGCGCATCCGTCAGCGTCACCATCGCCACGCCGTTGGCAACCGACATCGAGCTCGACATCGAGGAGCCACCACCGCAGCCGCTGAGGCTCGCGGCGCCGCCCAAGGCGACTGCCGCGAGAGATCGGACCAGGAAAATGGCGAGACCGCATCCCCGGCGGCCGTGGGCCTCGTGCGTATTCATATCAGCAGCTCCCCGCGAGACAGCTCCCCGCGATCCAACCACTCCTGCTGGCTGCCTCCTCGCTGCGCGAGGGGCAGGAATTTGGCGACGCAATTAGTAGCGCACATCGTGGCGGACGCGAAGATGTCGCCCGATCACGACAAGCGTCCGCGCGAGAAGTGTCCTAACGTTGGGAACGGGTGTTGGGTTGACGTCAGGAACGGTGTTATTTCGCGCAGTCAGGTGTCGGGGCGCTGCGCGGGCAGGCCGCCTCGCGCACAGCTTACGCTGACGATCGCCTCGACCATCCGCTCGTCCGCGTGCTCCTCGCGCCTCACCTCGAGCGGGTACTGGGGGGAAACCCCACTGTTTTTCCGAATGGCCCGTCCTGCGGCCCGTCAGCGCGGCGTCTCTAGTGCTCAGGCCAGGCACTCAACGTGTGCACCAGCACCTCGAGGAAGCGATTGGCCTGGTGCCCATCCATGACCCGGTGATCGAGGGTGAGCGTGACGTAGCAGCGTGGCCGTACCACGATCTTCTCTTCGTCGCCCTCCTCCGCCACCACGGGTCGCTTCTCGAGCTTGCCCACTCCGAGGATCGCCGCCTGCGGCTGGTTGATGATGATGGGCGCGGCCAGGAGGCTGCCGCTCACGCCGTGATTCGAGATGGTGAAGGTGCCGCCCCGTAGGTCGGCCGGTGTGAGCTCCCCGGCGCGGGCGCGCGTCACCAGCTCGTTGAGGCCGCGCGCGGTCTCGAACAGATCGCGTTTCTCGGCATCGCGCAGCACCGGCACCAGGAGCCCGGTTCCTTCCAGCGCCGTCGCCACCCCGATATGAATCGACTCGTAGATCTCGAGCGCCGTGTCAGTCCAGCGGCTGTTGGCTTCGGGCACGGCACGGATCGCCGCGACCGCGGCCTGTACGAAGTACGCGGTCAGGGTGAGCGGCGCTCCGCGGCGCGCGAATTCCTCGCGCCGGCGCGCGCGATCGGCGAGCACCGCGCCGAGGTCCGCCTCGAACACCGTCGTGACGTGTGGCGCGGTGCGCAGCAGGCTCTGCACCATGTGCTCGGCGATGCGCTTGCGGACCGTGGTGTGCGGCACGCGGCGGCTGCCGCCGGCGGCTTCGCCATCCGCGGCAGCCTCCCGGGCCGTGGCCTCCCCAGAGGGGGCGAGCGGCTCATGCCGCGCCGGCTCCGGCGCGGCAGCGGGAACCGCCCGCAGCACATCCTCGACGGTGATACGCCCGCCTGGCCCCGTACCGCGGATCGCCGCGGCTTCCAGCCCGCGCTCCCCGAGCAGCCGGCGCACGGCGGGGCTCAACTCGCCCGCTCCCGCTCCCG
>JACXTT010003915.1_pt1 | contig 22467 bp, 15 predicted proteins | sample 9270951 | NCBI WGS metagenome assembly JACXTT01 (sample SAMN15532306, study PRJNA645909) | rock metagenome | isolation source: weathered quartz diorite | place: Puerto Rico | collected 2017-06-21
CAAGCGCGACCGCACATCCGCCGGCTCCCGCGCTTTCCGCCCCCGCGAAGCCGGCCCCGGCCGCCGCTCACTCCGCGCCGGTCCCGGTCAAACCGCAGTCGGAGCCCGCCAAGCCCGCATCGGTGGCCGCCCCCGCGAAGTCGGCTCCGGCTCCGCTCAAGCCGCCGCCCGCCCCGGCGTCCGGCAAGCCCGCGGCGACCGCGATGCCCGCGCCCGCGAAGGGGACGGTCTGGCTCCAGTGCGGCGCCTTCAAGGACGCGGCCAACGCCGTGCATCTGGTCGAGAAATTGAAGGCCGCCGGCATCCCGGCCAAGAGCGTCGCGGGCGGCCCCTACACGAAAGTCTGGGCCGGTCCCTACGCCGGCGCCGCCGCGGCCGACGCCGCCAAGCCGCGGATCGCCCCCCTCGCCGGCGCCAATCCGGTGGTCGCGAAATAATTCATCCGATGCCCCTGAAATCCGCTTGGGAACTGGCGCTCGAGAAGAGCGGGGGCGGGGAGAAGCCGCTGAGCGACGCGCAGAAGGCCGCGATCGCCGCGATCCGCGGCGAGTTCGCGGTCAAGCGCAAGGAGCTGCGCTTCACCCAGGAGCGCGAGCGGGAGGCGGCGCTGGTCCAGCTCGAGCGGATGGACGACCGCGAGGGGTTCGAGAAAATGACCGCCGCGCACGCCCGGGCGCTGGCGTCGCTGGACGAGGACGAGGAGACGAAGGTGGCGGCGGCGAGGGCGGCTCGTGCATAGTGCATCGTGCATGGCAAGCGTTTTCGAAGCGCGGTTTTGAATTCCATTCGCCATGCGCCTTGCACCCTGAATAGCCCGCTACTCCCGGAGCGAGGCCCGCCCGCCCCGCGCGCCGGCGCAACCATGCCGTAGAAGCGAAAATCACCCCGTGCGCAACCTCGTCTTCACCCTGATCGCGCTGACCCTCATCCTCGGCGCGCTGCTGGCGATGTCCCGCAAGGCGCCGGTGCCGCCGGCCGACTTCATCTTCATCAACGGCACCGAGCCGGAGACGGTCGATCCCCACAAGGCGACCGGGGTGCCCGAGTGGCACATCATGATCGGCCTCTTCCAGGGACTGACCCAGCACAACACCAGGACGCTGGCGATCGAGCCGGGGCTCGCGAAGTCGTGGGAGGTCACGCCCGACAAATTGACCTACACCTTCCACCTGCGCGACGCCCGCTGGTCGGACGGAACCCCGATCACCTCGGCCGACGTCCTCTACTCGATCGAGCGGGTGATCCGCCCCGAGACCGCGTCCGAGTATTCGTACATGGCGTGGGAATTGCCCCGCGCGGAGGCCTACACGACGGGGAAGTTGAAGCTGCTCCGGACCGAGACGCCGGCCTGCCGGACGCGCGGCGCGGACTGCTTCAAGATTCCCTCGCTGAACAAGGACGGCACGACCCGGCAGTACGATCCGGTGACGATCATCGAGGAATATCCGGCGTACAGCGACGAGGAGAAGGCCGCGGGCAAACGGCCCGAGTCGTTGAAAATCGACTGGCTGGGGCTGGGGCTCTGGGTCACGCCGGAGCAACTGGTCGGATCCGACGGCGGGGAAGCAGCGCTGGAGGTCTTCCGCACCCTCTTCGGCGTCTCCACCCCCGACCCGAAAACCGTCGTGATCAAGCTCGAGCATCCCGTGCCGTACCTCCTCGACCTGATGACCCACCACTCGTGGTGGCCGGTGCCGCGGCAGGCGATCGAGAAGTGGGGCAACGAGAAGTGGATCCTCCCCGAGCACCTCGTGGTGAGCGGCCCCTACACCCTCGAGCGGTGGGAGGTCGGCCAGGTGGTGCAGCTGAAGAAGAACCCGGGCTACTACGACGCCGCCTCGGTCGAGACCGAGCGGGTCGCCTACCTCCCGACCGACAACCGCAACACCGCCTTCAACATCTACGCGACCGGGCAGGGGAACATCTGGAGCGAATGGTTCCCCGCCCCCATCGTCGACCAGGTGAAGGCGCAGCCCTTCTTCCACCGTTCGCCCAAGATCGGCAATTACGACTACCGGCTCAACATCACCAAAAAGCCGTTCGACAATGTCTTGGTGCGCCGCGCGCTGTCGCTGGCGATCGACCGCGACTACCTGACGCAGCACGTCACCCGCGGCGGCGAGATCCCGGCTTGGAGCTACGTGCCGCAGGGGCTGCCGGGCTACGAGTCGCCACACATGGTTCGCTTCGATCCGGAAGATGCGAAGCGGTTGCTCGCCGAGGCCGGCTATCCGGGCGGCAAGGGCTTCCCGCCCTTCGAGATCGTCTTCAACCGCGACGACACCCACACCAAGATCGCCGAGAGCGTGCAGAGCATGTGGAAGCGGACGCTCGGCATCACGGTCACCCTCCACCCCGAGGAATGGAAGGTCTACCTCGGCGACCGGCGCACCCTCAACTACGACGTGGGACGCTTCGCCTGGATCGGCGACTATGTCGACCCCAACACCTTCCTCTCCAACTTCCTGAGCGGCTCGGGCAACAACCAGACCGGCTGGAAGAACAAGCAATTCGACGACCTGCTGGGCGAGGCGAACCGGACGACCGACCCGGTCGCGCGCGCCGCGAAGCTGCGCGAGGCGGAGACGATCCTGCTCACCGAACAGCCGACCATCCCGATCTACTACTACGTCAACTACGACCTCTACGACGATGCGAAGTGGGCCGGCATCCACGGCAACCTGCTGGGGGAATTCAAGCCGCAGGAAGTCCGGCGGCTGAAGCCGGGCGAGGCGCGGGATCCGTACCGATAAGCGAGCCGCGGGATTCGTGAATTCGGGATTCGGGATTCGGGATTCGGGATTCGATTCTCGAAGACTGGGACGGCAGACCGTGCAATTCCAGTTTGTGTCCCTGCGAATCGGATTTGCGTGCTTGAAACCTGTCAAAATATTTGTTTCCCTGCATTAGTCTTCCCGAATCCCGACACCAGACCTTGCTCACCTACGCCCTTCGCCGCATTCTCATCCTGATCCCGACGCTCTTCGTGATCGTCACGGCGTCGTTCTTCTTCGTGCGGCTGATCCCGGGCGGCCCCTTCGACGGCGAGAAGGCGGTGCCGCCCGAGATCAAGCTGAACCTGCAGCGACGCTACCACCTCGACGAGGGGAAATTCTCGCAGTACCTCTGGTACCTGGGGCTCAAGCAGGACCGCGCGGCGCTCGCGCGCGGCGAGCCGGCCACCGGCCTCATCCATTTCGACCTCGGCCTCTCGACCAAGCTCAAGAACCGCTCGATCAACGAGATCCTCTTCGGGGGTCCCGTCCAGACCTCGCTCACCCTCGCCGTCCTTTCGCTCGCCTTCGGCATCCTGGTCGGCGTGCCGGTCGGGATCTACGGGGCGGTGCGGCGCAATTCCGCCGGCGACTATTTCTCCTCGGTGCTGGTGACGGTCGGGGTGGCGATGCCCGCCTTCATCCTCGCGCCCGCGCTCATCATCTTCTGCTGCTTCAAGAACCGCTGGCTCCCGGTCGCGGGCTGGGGCGGCTGGCGCGAGGCGGTGCTGCCGGTGGTCTGCCTCGGGGCGCTGCGCGCCACCTACGTCGCCCGCCTGATGCGCGGCTCGATGCTCGAGGTGCTGTCGCAGGATTTCATCCGCACCGCGCGCGCCAAGGGGGTCGCTCCGGCCCTGGTGATCTTCCGTCACGCGCTGCCGCTGGGGCTCACCCCGATCGTCAGCTACCTCGGCCCGGCGCTGGCGGGCAACCTCGAGGGGGGCGTCGTCATCGAGAAGATCTTCTTCGTCCCGGGCATGGGTCAGTTCTTCCTCAACTCCGCCACCAACCGCGACCTCACCATGGCGATCGCCTGCGTGCTGGTCTACTCGGTGCTGCTGCTGGGGCTGAACCTGGCCGTCGACCTGATCTATCCCGTCCTCGACCCGCGGGTGGAGTTGAAATGAGCGCCGCGAAAACGCCCGCCGCCGAATCACCGACGCAACGAGCGCTGAAGCGGTTCAAAAAAAACCGCCTCGCGATGGCGTCGCTCGGCTTCCTCGCGATGGTCACCCTGGTCTCCCTCGTCTCGCTGTTCTGGACCCCGCGCGACCCGAATCACATTTACGCCGGCCAAGGCTTCCGGCCGCCCGCATGGGCCGCGGGTTCCGCCGATGCCGCCGCCCACCCCGGCGCGCCGGCACGGTTCTGGCTGGGAACGGACGAGCTGGGACGCGACGTGCTGAGCCGGCTCATGAAGGGCGGGATGATGTCGCTCGCGGTCGGCTTCCTGGCGGCGCTGGTGGCGTTGCTCATCGGCGTCTCGTGGGGCCTCTACGCCGGCTTCCGGGGCGGGCTCGCCGACCAGGTCATGATGCGCTTCGTCGACATCCTCTATTCGCTGCCCTACATGTTCTTCGTCATCCTGCTCGCCGCGGTCTCGAGCGACATCGTCGCGGCGCTGGACCGGTGGCTGGGGCTCCACTGGAACGCCCACCTGCCGGATAGGGTGAAGACCAACCTCCTCATCTTCGTCCTCTTCTTCGCCATCGGCGCGGTGAGCTGGCTGACCATGAGCCGGATCGTGCGCGGCCAGGTCCTCTCGCTCAAGCAGAAGGAGTTCGTCGAGGCGGCGCGCGCGCTCGGGGTGCCGATGCGCAAGATCCTCTTCGCCCACATCCTGCCCAACTGCCTCGGGCCGATCATCATCTACGCCACCCTCACCGTCGCGATCGTCATCCTCGAGGAGTCGTTCCTCTCCTTCATCGGGCTGGGCGTGCAGCCGCCGTTCGCCTCCTGGGGGACGCTCGCCGCCGACGGCGCGCAGGGGATCTCGATCTACGCCACCCGCTGGTGGCTGGTCTTCTTCCCCGGCCTCATGATCACTTCGACCCTCATGGCGATCAACTTCGTGGGCGACGGGCTGCGGGATGCATTTGATCCGCGGCTGTCGCGTTGACCGCCGCCCGTATTTTTTGACGCGAAGGCGCGGAGAGAACGGAGCGGCGAAGGGAACCGGTTCGCCCCGGATCCCCCTCCCCCTCCGCGCGCTTCGCTGCTTCGCGTTCGTCTTCAAGCGGTGGTTTCACTCGGGCTTTTAGAATAGCCCCGTGCCCGAGACGATTCTCGCCGCGGCGCGGCTGGTGAAAAAGCGCGAGCCGTTCGCGCTCTGCACGCTGGTCTTCGTGCGCGGCTCCGCGCCCCGCCATCAGGGCACGCGCATGCTGGTGACCGCGGACGGCTTCGTCGGCACCATCGGCGGCGGCCCCCTCGAGGCGCTCGCGCTGCGCGAGGCGCGCGCCGCGCTCGGCGACGGCCGTCCCCGGCGCATCCTCTATTCGCTCGCCCCCGGCGGCGAGAACCCGACCGGTCTCTACTGCGGCGGCCAGGTCGAAATCCTCACGGAGCCCGTCATGCCCGCGCCCCGGCTGTTCATCTTCGGCGGCGGCCACATCGGCCACGCGCTCGCCCGCCTCGCGCTCGCCCTCGACTGGGAGGTGACCGGCCTCGAGGACCGGCCGGAATTCCTGCGCCGCTTCCCGCCCGGCGTCAAGCGGATCAAAGCGAGCGGCTGGGAGGACGCCGGCTGGTCGCCGCCCGCGCTCGACGCGCACACCGACTGCCTGATCGCCACCCGCTGCCACGCCACCGACCTTGCGGTGCTCGCGAAACTGCTCCCCCGGCGGCCCGGCTGGATCGGGCTGATCGGCTCCAAGACGAAGAAGAAATTCCTCGAGAAGGGGCTGAACAAGGCCGGCGTGAAATTCGCGCCCGGCGATTTCAGCACCCCGGCCGGCCTCGACATCGGCGCCGAGACCCCGGCTGAGATCGCGGTCTCCGTGCTGGCGGAGATCGTCGCGCGCCGCCGCGCGAAGGACGGATGAAAAAAAGCCGCCGCCGCCCGCCGCTCCCCCGCCGGGCCGCGCCGTCCGGAGTGCTGCGCGGGCTGCTCAGCTTCCTCGACGCGGCGGGGCAGCAGAAGAGCCTCGACGCGCTGACCGGCGAGGCGCTGGCCGCGATCGCCCCGCAATTCCGCTATGAAATCGCGGGGCTCCACCTGCTCGACGAGGCGGGCGCCACCCTGCTGCTGCGCGCCTACTACGGCGCCCCGCCGGAATTGCTCTCGCGCACCCGCCGGCTGCGGGTCGGCGACGGGATCGCGGGGCGCGCCGCGGCCTCGCGGAAGCCGGTGCTGGCGCGCATCGGCCGCTCGCCGCTGCTGCCGGTCGGGATCGCGGCCCTGATGGCCCGCTTCGGAATCAACCACCAGCTCTCGCTGCCGCTGCTCGCGCACGGCCGCGTGCTGGGCACCCTCAATCTGCTCGGCCGCCGCCGCCCGCCCCCGGGCCGGCGCGAGCTCGCGGATTTGCAGGCCTTCGCGCACGCGATCGCGCTCGCGCTCGAGCTGCGCCGCCAGCTCGACCGGACCGAATCCGCGGCGCAGCAGGCGACCTCGGTCATCGTCCACAGCGGCGACATGATCGCCGAGCTGGCGCCCGATTCCGCCATCCTCGAGATCAACCCCGCCGGCCGGCAATTGCTGGGCGGGGACGAGTTCGAGGGGCGGCCGCTGCTCGACTTCATCGACCGGCGCGACCACGAGGCGCTGCGCGCGGCGCTCGGCTCGGGCGCGGCGGCGATCCTGCAATTGCGCCGCAACCGGCCCGGGGCCCCGGCCTGGCTGGAGCTTTCGCTGGCGGAGCCGGCGCCGCTCAGCGGCCGCGCCGGCGCGGCGGTGATCGCGACCGGGCGCGACATCACCGAGCGCAAGCTGGTCGAACTGGAGCTGGGCCAGCGCAACCAGGAATTGTTCGCGCTCAACAAGATCGCGGCGATCGCCGCCAGCCCCTCGGCGTTCAAGGAGCGGCTCGCGGAGCTTCTCGATCGCTGCCTGCGCATCGCGGGTTGCGATTCGGGCGCGCTCTACCGCCTCTCCGCGCGCGGCGACGAGCTGGTCTCGATCATCAGCGCCGGGTTCGGTCCCGCCGCGCTCGCCTGCCCCGAGCTCAAGCGCGTCCCCGCCGGCGAGGGAAGTTTGGGCAAACTGGCGGTCGGCGACGAATTGCTGGTCTTCTCGCGTCCCGGGGATCTGGAGCCGCCCGCCGCCGCGGCCGCCTTGCGCGCCGACGGGGTCACCTGCGGCATCGCCATCGCGCTGCGCTCGGGCGAGCGCAACCACGGCGTGCTCGCGCTCACCAACCGCGCGCCGCGCGCCTTCAACACCTACGAGCTCTCGCTCATCACCACCCTCGCCCACCAGCTCGGCGCCGCGTTCGAGACCCAGGCGCTGCTCGCGGAGACCAGCGGCCGCCTCTCCGAGCTGCAATTGCTCAACGCGCTGGGCAAGACCCTCGCCGGCACCCTCGAACTGGAGCCGCTGCTGGGCGCCACCGTCGCCCACCTGCGGCGGTTGATGGAGATGGACGGCTGCTTCATCTGGCTGCGCGAAGGGGAGCGGCTGCGCATCGCGGCGGCCAGCGAGGGGCACGAGCCGCTGGTCGGCTTCGCGGTCGGGCTCGGCGAGCGCAACATCGCCGCCGAGGCCGCGCGCGAGCGGCGGGTGATCGAGACCCGGTTCCCTTCCGAGCGGCGCCGGGTGCAGCGCTCGCTGCTCGAGAAATCCGGCATGCACGCCGCGCTCGCGGTGCCGCTGCTGGTGCGCGGCGAGGCGATCGGGACCCTGGTCTTCGGCCGCCGCGCCCTCGACGCCCGCTTCACCGCCGACGAGCAGCGGCGCATCGAGACGGTCGGGCAGCCGGTCGCCATCGCGCTCGACAACGCGCGACTGTTCGACGCCGACCGGCGGCAGCGGCTCGCCCTGCAGGCGCTCTCGACCGAGGTGCTGCGCGCGCAGGAGGAGGAGCGGCGACGGCTGTCGCGGGAATTGCACGACGGGGTCGCGCAGTCGGTCAGCGCGCTCAAGCTCTCGCTCTCGGCGCTGCGCCGGCGCGCCGCCGCGCTCGACCCGGCGCTGGGCGCGGAGGTTGAAGCCCTGGTGGCCAACGTCGGCGACAGCGCCGCCGAGGTGCGCCGCCTCTCGGCCGACCTGCGCCCGCCCATCCTCGACGAGCTGGGTCTCGTCCCCACCCTGCGCGCCCACACCGAGTCGGTGATGCGGCGCAGCCGGCTGAAGATCGACTTCCGCGCCGGCGAGATCCCGCCGCTGCCGCAGGGCTACGACATCAACCTCTACCGCATCGCGCAGGAGGGGCTCAACAACATCCTCAAGCACGCCAAGGCGCGCAAGGCGGTCCTTTCGCTCGAGAGCGACGCCGAGGCGGTGCAGCTCGAATTGCGCGACGACGGCGCCGGCTTCGACCCCGCGCGGGTGCGCACGACCGACCGCGGCGGGCTCGGGCTGGTCGGCATGCGCGAGCGCGCGGCGCTCTTCGGCGGCAGTTTCGAGATCCACTCGGTGCCCGGCGACGGCTCGACGCTCACCGTCCGCCTGCCGCTCCCCTCGGACGCTTGACCGGCCGCGCCATCGCGCTCCCGCATGCACGTGCGATTGCGCCGCGCCCCGTGCGGGCCTACAATCAGCGCGAGAGACCCGCTCATGCGTTCGACTCATTACGCGCTTCTGGCTCTCTGCGCCGTCACACCCGCGCTGCGCGCCACGTTGCCCAGCGGCTTCGGCGACGCGGTCGTCGTCGGCAACGGGACGATCGCGACCGCCACCACCAACCCGAACTTCGGCGGGCCGACCGGCCTCGCCTTCGCCCCCGACGGCCGCCTGCTGATCACCACCCAGGGCGGACGGCTGTGGGTGGTCCGCTTCGACGTCGCTGGGACGCCGACCGCCTTCACCCAAGCTCTGCAGCTCGGCGCGGGCGGCTTCCCGGCGCTCTGCTCCAATTCCGAGCGGGGACTGCTCGGGGTGGCGGTCGACCCCGCGTTCCTCTCGAACAATTACCTCTATCTCTTCTACACCTTCAACAAGTTCAACAGTTGCCCGACCGGGAACCCCTCGAGCGCCAGCAACCCCGTCAACCGGATCGTCCGCGTCACCCTCGCGGCCAGCGACACCGTCGCCCCGGCGAGCCACCTCGTGCTCGCCGACAACATCCCGACCCCCAACGGCAACCACAACGGCGGCGACCTCCATTTCGGAATCGACGGCTACCTCTACGCGAGCACCGGCGACGGCGGCTGCGCGCTCCCGCCCGCGAGCGGCTGCCAGGCGTCGAACGCCAACAGCCGGCGCCGCGACGTGCCGATGGGGAAGATCCTGCGCCTGAACAAGGCCGACGGCGCGCCGCCCTCCGACAATCCCTGGTTCGGCAGCGCCGGCTCGCGCCGCTGCACCGATCCCGCCGGCGTCCCCTCGGGAACCGGCGACTGCCAGGAGACTTGGGCGTGGGGGCTGCGCAATCCCTTCCGCTTCAACCTCGACCCCGATCCCGCGCAGGGCGGCCGCATGTTCATCAACGACGTCGGCACCTCGCTGTGGGAGGAGATCGACCTGCTGCAGAAGAACGCCGATTACGGCTTCAACGTCCGCGAAGGCCACTGCGCCAACAATTCCTCCACCGTCTGCTCGCCCGCGAATCCCCCGCCCGCGGGGATGACCGACCCGATTTTCGACTACGGCCACTCGGTCACGGTCAACGGCGTCGGCTGCGCCTCGATCACCGGCGGCGCCTTCGTGCCCGCGGGCTTCTGGCCCGCGCAGTACGACGGCTCGTGGATCTACGGCGACTATGTCTGCGGCGGCTTCTGGGTCTTGTCCCCCGGAGGCGGCGGCTGGTCCTCCGCGCTGCTCGGCTCGACCGCGAGCCCCTCGCCGACCTCGCACCCGACCATGATGACCTTCGGGCCGTTCGGCGCCCGGCAGGCGCTCTACTACACCACCTACGACGGCGGCGGCCAGGTGCGCAAGATCGACTACACCGGGACCGCGAATCGCCCGCCGGTGGCCGCCGCCGCCGGCAGCCCGACCAACGGCGCCGGCAGCAGCCTGAGCGTCACCTTCTCGAGCGCCGGCTCGGGCGATCCGGACGGCGACCCGGTCACCTACGACTGGGATTTCGGCGACTTCTCAACCCACGCGACGACCGCGGCCCCGACCCACAACTACACGGTGGTCGGCACCTATTACGCGACGCTGCGCCTCACCGACAGCCTCGGCGCGCTCTCCAATCTCGCGGCGGTGCGAATCGACGTGGGCAACACCCCGCCCTCGGTCACCATGGCGGTGCCGGCCCCCGGGGACAAGTTCCACACCGGGCAGTCGCTGTCGCTGAGCGGCAGCGCCACCGACCCGCAAGACGGCGCGCTGCCCGCCTCGTCGCTCTCGTGGGAGATCATCCTCCACCACATCGACGAAACGAATCCCGGCGCACCCCACACCCATCCCTTCCTGCCCCCGACCGCGGGCAACAACCTCCCCTTCACCGGCCCCGCGCCCGAGGATGTCCGGGCGACCGCGCTGAGCTACCTCGAGGTGCGGCTCACCGCCACCGATTCGAAGGGGCTCGGCGCGACCGTGATCCGGCAGTTCGATCCGGTGCGCGTCCCGCTGACGATGAACACCAACCCCGCCGGCCTGCGCACGCGCATCAACGGCTACTTCTTCAACCACGGCGCGACGATGACCTCGTGGCTGGGTTGGGGGATCTCGCTCGAGGCGCCCGCCCAGCTCGACGGCGCCAACGCGCCGTGGAGCTTCACCAGCTGGAGCGACGGCGGCGCGCAGACCCACAATTACGCGACGCCCGCCGCGGGAACGACGCTCACCGCGAGCTACGCCGCCGCCGCGCCGCCGCAGCTCCCGAACCTCCTGCGCGGCGACTCGATCACCGCGCTCGCCGCCGCCCCCGCGCAACTGCCGGCGCTCCTGCCGCTGCGCCCTTTCGGGCTCAACCGCACCGGCGATCCCGGCGAGGGGGCCGATCCGGCGACGCCCGGCACCACCGATGACGACGATTTCTACGTGAATTTCGTCACGGTCGGCGCGCTCGATCCCGACATCGCGGTCTTGAACGACGCGGGGCGCCCGCTCGTCTTCTACGCGCTCGATCAGGATGCGCGGGTGCTGCGTCTCTCGAAATCGGCCGGACGCATCGTCATCTCGTATTGAGGAGCGGGGGTTTCCGCCGTGTGCGCGGCGCGCAGTCCGCGGTGCGCGGTGAGCGGTGTGCCTTCGGCACGGCTTTCTATATCAACGGTTCAGCGCGACCCACCGGTGGATGACGACCGCGCCACGAATCCGCGGCCGCTCACCGCGTACTGCGCACCGCGCACCCTCGCCTCCCGCTATAATTCCGCCCTCTTTTCCAGAGGCAATTTCACTCTCCGGGGCACCCCATGTCCGGCCATTCCAAATGGGCGACCATCAAGCGCAAGAAGGCGCTCATCGACGCCAAGCGCGGCGCTGCCTTCACCAAGATCATCCGTGAATTGACGGTCGCGGCCCGCATCGGCGGCGGCGACCCGGCCGGCAACCCGCGCCTGCGCCTTGCGATCGAGAAGGCGAAAGCGGTCTCGATGCCGGGCGACAACATGAACCGCGCCATCTCGCGCGGCGCCGGCACCCTCGAGGGCGTCCACTACGAGGAGATGGCCTACGAGGGCTACGGCCCCGGCGGCGTCGCGCTGGTCATCGAGTCGGTCACCGACAACAAGGACCGCACCACCGGCGAGGTCCGCCACCTGCTCGGCAAGTACGGAGGCAATCTGGGGGTGAGCGGCTCGGTCGGCTGGAACTTCGAGCGCAAGGGGCAGATCCAGATCGCGAACGAGGGCCTGAGCGAGGACGCGGTGACCGAGCTGGCGCTCGAGGCCGGCGCGGACGACGTGAAGTACGACCCCGAGCTTTCCGAACTCTTCACCCAGCCGGCTGATTTCGACGCCGTCCAGGCCGCGCTCAGGGCGAAGAAGACCGAGATCAAGGACGCCAAGCTCGCGCTCGTTCCCAAGAATCTCGTGAAGATCGAGGGGGAGAAGGCCGAGTCGCTGCTCAAGCTCCTCGACGCCCTCGACGAGAACGATGACATCCAGAACGTCTTCGGTAATTACGACATCCCGGAAGAGGATTTGAAGAAGTACGCGGGGTAGGCCGCGCGAAGCGAGGAAGTGACGAGTTCCGAGTGATTCGTCACGCGGCCACTCGTTTCCCGGAACTCGTAACTAACTCGATCGCCCCCGGAGGGCGGGTTAAATTTCACCGATGGCCCGCGCCCTGCTCCCCATCGATCCCGCGCTGCCGGGCATCGTCGCCGCGCTGACGCCGGGCGCGCGGCTGGTGCTCGAAGCGCCGCCGGGCGCGGGCAAGACGACGCGGGTTCCGGTCGCGCTCCATGAAGCGGGATTGACCGCGAAGGGACAGATCCTCGTGTTGCAGCCCCGCCGGATCGCCGCGCGGCTCGCAGCCGCGCGGGTGGCCGACGAATTGGGCGAGAAGCCGGGCGGCGTCGCGGGCTACCAGATCCGTTTCGAGGCGGTCGCTTCGGAGCGGACGAAGATCCTCTTCCTCACCGAGGCGCTGCTCACCCGCCGGCTGCTCGCCGATCCCGAACTCAAGGGCGTCGCGGCGGTCCTCATCGACGAATTCCACGAACGCCACCTGCAAGGCGACCTCGGCCTCGCGCTGCTGATCCGGCTTCAGGAGACGGCGCGCCCCGACCTCGCGCTCGCGGTGATGTCGGCGACCCTCGACGGCGCGGCGCTCGCGGACTTTCTGGGCGGCTGCCCGGTGGTGCGCGCCGAGGGGCGGCCGTTCCCGGTCGCGATCGAGCACCTCGGCACCCCCGACGACCGGCCGCTCGAAAGACAAGTCGCCGGCGCGGTGAAGCGGCTGGGTGGCGAGAGGGGGGACGGGCTCGACGGCGACGCGCTGATCTTCCTCCCCGGTGCGCGCGAGATCCGGTTGTGCGCCGATGCGCTCGCCGAATACGCCGCCCACGCGAACCTCGAAATCCGCCCGTTGCACGGCGACCTCCCAGCCGACGAGCAGGACGCCGCGGTCCGCCCGGGCGCGAAGCGGAAACTGATCCTCTCGACCAACGTCGCGGAAACTTCGCTGACGCTCCCCGGAGTGACCGTCGTGATCGACGCCGGGCTCCACCGCCGTCCGGCGCACGATCCGCTCACCGGCCTGCCGCGCCTCACCCTCGAGAAGATCAGCAAGGCCTCGGCCGCGCAGCGGGCCGGGCGGGCGGGCAGAGTCAGACCGGGCCGCTGCCTGCGCCTCTACACCGGGGCCGACTTCAATGCGCGCCCCGAGCGCGATCCGCCCGAAATCCTACGCGCCGACCTCGCGGAGTTGCGCCTCGCGCTCGCGCTGCTGGTCGATCAACACCCGCCGCGCTTCCCCGATCCGCCGCCGCCGGCCGCGCTCGCCGCCGCGGAGCGGCTCCTGACGCGCCTGGGCGCGCTCGACTCCGACGGGAGGATCACCGCCGAGGGGCGCGCGCTCGCCGCGCTGCCGCTCCATCCGCGCCTCGGGAAATTGCTGCGGGTCGCCGACGCCGCCGGTTGCGGCGAATCGGGCGCCGCGCTCGCGGCGCTGCTAGGCGAACGCGACATCCTCCGCGAATCCCGCGCCTTCGCGGCCGGGAAATCGGGCGGTGCCTTCCACGACTCCGACCCGCTCGACCGGCTGGAGCGGCTCGAGCGCAACCCGCGCTTGCCCGCGCTCGACGCGGGCGCGGTGCGCGCGGTCCTGCTCGCGCGCGCGCAATTGCGCCGGCGCGTGAAGCCGGACCGGGCCGGACTCAAAGGGGAGGATCGCGACCTCACCTTGCGCATCGCGCTGCTGGCCGCCTTCTCGGACCGCATCGCCAAGCGGCGCGAGCCGGGCGGCGACCGGCTGCTGCTCGCGGGCGGCGAAGGGGGCGTCGAGGCACGACTCGATCCCGCCAGCGGCGTGAAGCAGGCCGGCCTCATGATCGCCTGCGCGGCCGAAACTCGCGGTGGCGAGACGATCGTCCGCCTCGCCAGCGCCATCGAGGCCGAGTGGCTGATCGAGGTCGCCCCCGAGGCGCTCACCGAGACGACGGCCTGCGAATGGAACCCACGCCTCCAGCGAGTCGAGGCGGTGACGAGACTGAGCTGCGACGCGATCGCGCTCGAGGAGACCCGCCGCGATGCGCCGGCGGACGGCGAAACCGCGGCCGTCCTGGCGCGCGCCGCGCGCGAGGCGGGGCTCGACCGCTTCATCCCGCCGGAGAACCGCAAGGCGCTCGCCGCCCGGCTCGCCACCGCGGCGCGGCTTTTTCCCGAGGCCGGGTTCCCGGCCGGCCTCGACGGCGCGCTGCTCGCCGCGATCGAAGCCGGCTGCATGGGGCTGCGTTCCTTCAAGGAACTGAACGAAACCGACTGGCTCGCCCGCTGGCTGTCGGAGTTGCCGCCGACCCCCGCCCGCCTCCTGCGCAACGAGTTCCCCGAGAAGTTCACCCTCCCCGGCGCCCGCACCCTCGCGGTGAACTACGAGAGCGACCGCCCCCCGTGGATCGAATCGCGCCTCCAGGATTTCTTCGGCCTCGCCAAAGGCCCCGCGATCGCCGACGGCCGCCAGCCCCTCGTCCTCCACCTCCTCGCCCCCAACCAGCGCGCCGTCCAGGTCACCACCGACCTCGCCAACTTCTGGGCCGTCCATTACCCCAAGCTGCGGCCGCAGCTCAGCCGCGACTACCCGAAGCACTTCTGGCCCGAGAACCCCGCGACCGCGAAGCCGCCGCCGCCGAACCGGTTGAAGCCGGGGTGAGGCCTACTTTACCTCGATGGCTTTCCGACCTGATAATCCGTGGCCTTTTTCAAGCGCCTCTAATACACGATCGTTCATGCGGCGCTCTTCAAATCGAACCTTTTTCTGTTGCACTGTGTTTCTAATACTCTTCTGCATGTCCGACAATCTGCCATTCGCGGTTTTAAATTCAACGAACACGAGTTCAGTCACTTCGCCTGAAAACAGGCCTGAAAAAATGATGAAATCAATTGGCTCAAATATCGGTCGGACATCTGAAGGGTGATGGTCGAAGCCAGAAAACATGGGTGCAATCCGTTCTATGGTTTTGCCCAACATCGTAGCTCTTGATTGTGCGATTGCTTTCTTTCGCACTTCACGAATCTGTTTTGTCAGCTGCCTTTCCACCGCAGTATCAACCTTTTCTGCCCACTTCTCGTTCAATGCCTGTATCTGCCCTCGATGTTCATACTTTAGTGAATTAATTTCTTCCCTGCTTTCCTCTTCGACTTGCTCGATCTCTTCCTGAAGCTTTTCTAGATCCTCAAACAGGCGCTCTCGCTGTCGTTTTAGTGATTCAAGCTGATCCTTTGGTGGCTGCTTCCCATAGGTAAGTTTTACGTCGGAAAGCCTGAACACTTCGCCACAATCCGGACACCTTCCGTAAATTTTCTTTTCTGCCTTATAGAAGGAGAGGAGGTCTTTGATGTTCCCCGTAATTTCGATATTTTTCATGACCGCTCCTTTTTCATAGATGAATTGTCCCAACTGAAATAATAGAGCACGTTGATCGAAGAACGATATCAAGTTTAGCGGGAATCACCTACTTCTGCACAGCCCACCAATCAGCCGGGCAATGAAGATGAGCCGGGAGCGGAGTTCGGAATGACGGAGGGGAGAGAGCCGACGTCGGATACGAAGTACATCTAGAGCTGCACCGACCTCGCCGACCGATCCTCGGGCGAAGAGATAGAAGCGGCGCTTGTCGGGCGGGGAATGACGGGAGGCGCCCTCGGCGATGTTGAGGACGATCGATGCGGAGGCGCGCTTGAGCTGATCACGAAGATCCGCCTCGCCGGGAATCGAGCCCAGCGATTCGATCATTTCGAGGAGCGCGAGCGCTTCCCGGTAAGCGATGAGACGCTCGTGCTCGAGCTGGTCGGGCCGGGGTTGGGAATTCTGAAACATAGAGTTGACCTCCGGGGGCTGGTCGAGCCGGCCCCTCGCCTCGCGCTGGGTCGGCGCAGATCCAGCACCCGGAGGTCACACACCAACCCTGAATTCCCAATCCCGGCCCGGCCGGCTCGAGCGGGCGCTGAGGCTATTCCCCTGACAACGTGACCGGTGCCGTCCTTGTCGGCCGTTCTTTGTCTCTTTGCCCTTTTCCTTGTCCTTGTCCCTGTCCTGAATCCTTGTCCTTCTGCCTGAGGGCAGGGGCAGGCACATGCACAAGGACAAGGAGGAAGGGCAAGGTCTCACCACCCTCTTCCCATAAAAAAATCAGGCCCGGCATTTCCGCCGGGCCCGACTCATTTCCAATTTCGATCCGCTAGGCGTGAATACACGCAATCTGATGCAACTCACTCGAGCCCCCGCGGGGAACGAGCTTCGGCGGCTCGGTCGCGCACTCCGCGGTCGCGATCGGGCAGCGGGTCCGGAAGACGCAGCCGCTGGGGGGATTGATCGGGGTGGGGGGATCGCCCTGGAGGATCTGCCGCTGCTTCTTGATCGTCGGATCCATCTCGGGAATCGCGGAGAGGAGCGCCTGGGTGTAGGGGTGGCGCGGCTTCTCGTAGAGCTCGTGGCTGGGCGCGACCTCCATGATGCGGCCGATGTACATCACCGAGACGCGGTGGGAGATGTGCTCGACCACCGAGAGGTCGTGGGCGATGAAGAGGAAGGAGAGCTTCAGCTCGTCCTGCAAATCCTGCAGCAGGTTGATGACCTGGGCCTGGACCGAGACGTCGAGCGCGGAGACCGGTTCGTCGCAGACGATCAGCTTGGGCGAGAGGGCGAGCGCGCGGGCGATGCCGATGCGCTGGCGCTGGCCGCCCGAGAATTCGTGCGGGTAGCGCTTCATGTAGTCGGGGTTGAGGCCGACCCGCTTGAGCAGCGACGCCACCCGGTCCTCGATCTCCGAGCCCTTGGCGATGGCGTGGATCTTGAGCGGCTCGCCGACGATCGAGAGGACGGTCATCCTCGGGTTGAGCGAGGAGTAGGGGTCCTGGAAGATGATCTGCATGTGGCGGCGCATCTTGCGCAGCTCTTCGCGCCCCATGCCGACGATGTCCTGCCCCATGAACTTGACCGAGCCGGCGGTCGGCTCGATGAGGCGGAGGATCGAGCGGCCGACCGTGGTCTTGCCGGAGCCCGACTCGCCCACCAAGCCGAGCGTCTCCCCCTCGTTGAGGGTGAAGGAGACGTCGTCGACCGCCTTGACGTGGCCGACGGTCTTGCCGAACAGGCCCCGTTTGATGGGGAAGTACTTCTTGAGATTTTTGACTTCGAGCAGCGGCTGGGTCATGTGAGGGCTCCGGCGGCGTTTTGAATGCCTCAGGATGCATTCTTAGGCCTGGTTGGTCTCGTAGAGGTAGCAGGCGACCTTGTGGCCGGGGGCGACCTCTTTCAGCGCTGGCTCGGCGGTCTTGCAGATGTCCATCTTCTTCGGGCAGCGGTCGTAGAAGGAGCAGCCCTGCGGCAGGTGGAGCAGATCGGGCACCATCCCCTCGATGGTCGGCAGGCGGGTGTGCTCCTTCTGTCCGAGCTTGGGCATCGAGTGGAGCAGCCCCTGGGTGTAGGGGTGGAGCGGGTTCTTGAACAGCTCGACCACCGGCGCCTCCTCGCGCACCTTGCCGGTGTACATGACGATCACCCGCTCGGCGAACTCGGCGACCACGCCGAGGTTGTGGGTGATCATGATCGTCGAGAGGCCGAACTTCGCGCGCAGGTCGCGCAGGATGTCGAGGATCTGCGCCTGGATGGTGACGTCGAGCGCGGTGGTCGGCTCGTCGGCGATCAGCAGCTTGGGGTTGCAGGAGAGCGCCATCGCGATCATCACGCGCTGGCGCATGCCGCCCGACAGTTGGTGCGGGTAGTCGTGGACCCGCTTGTCGGGATCGGGGATGGCGACCGTCTTGAGCATCGCCGCGGCGATCTCCATCGCCTCGCCCTTCGATTTCTTCTGGTGCAGCATCACCGCCTCGGCGATCTGGTAGCCGACGGTGAAGACCGGGTTGAGCGAGGTCATCGGCTCCTGGAAGATCATCGAGATCTCGTTGCCGCGGATCTTCCGCATCTCGCGCTCCGGCATCGCGAGCAGGTCCTTCCCCTTGTAGAGGATTTTCCCGCCGGCGACCTTTCCGGGGTGGGCGATCAGCCGCATCACCGAGAGCGAGGTGACCGATTTTCCGCAGCCGGATTCCCCGACGATGCCGAGCGATTCGCCCTCTTTCAGCTCGAAGCTGACATCGTCCACCGCCTTCACGACCCCGTCGTCGGAAAAGAAGTGGGTCTGCAGGTTCTTGACTTCGAGAAGCATGGGGCGAAGTTTAACAGCCCCCGCGACTTGCCACCGCCCGCCCCGGCTCGAACCCGGGCTGCGGCGGCTTGTCCCGCCCTGAATTCAACGGGATGATCGATTGATTTGCATGGCAAGATTTCCTTGGGTTTCGATATCAAGCGCATCCGCGCCGGAGCGAATCATGCGCAGGCACCGGCCGGAAAAGCCGGACCAACCCGATCACCCGATTCCATTGGGGCGCGGCGGATTCTCGGCGGCGGCCCGGAGCATCCGGGCGCGCGTTGCTACCGCTTCTTGATGAGAAATTTCATCTCGTTGGCGCCCGTGTCGGCGTTGGCCTGGACGATGAGCGCGGCGGCCCCCTCGCTGATGGCCGGGAGGATGAAGGCGAGGTTGACGCGCCCCTCGCGGTCGGACTGGGCGTTGAAGAGGATCTTCGGCTTGCCGGCGGTCGAGATCAATTTGCCAGTCACCTGGGCGCCGGCGATCGGGTTCTGCGAGAGCGAGGTGCGCAGCAGCAGCAGCATCTCGGCCGGCTGGCCGCCCACCAACTGCCCGCACTTGAGGACCTCGATCTCGACCTGCTCGCGCTGCGACTCGGCCGCGAGGTAGTCGAGGATCACCTGGTCGAGGGTCTTGCCGCCCGCCGCGAAGGTGAAGGGCTGCGACGCGCTGCCGGGAGGGTCGAATTTCCCCTGGCGGATGTCGAGCACCACGCGCCGGTGCTGCTTGTCGAGCAATTCGGAGACCTTCTTGGGGTCGTAGCCGGTCGCGGCGATCTCGTCGCGGTAATTCGAGCGGCGCGAGTGGAGGATCTCGCCGCCGGTGTAGACCAGGGTCTCGAGCAGGCAGGACTCCTCGCCCCGGTCCTCGGTCTGCACGTGGAAGACCTTCCCGTTGTGGTTGATGTCCTGGTTGACGCCGGTGACCAGCTTCGGCATGGCGGGGTAATTATAGGGAGGCGATTCCCCGCGGAAATGCGCGCCGGTCGCGGCGGCGGCGGCTTCGCCAAGGGTCTCGGAGCCGGGGAGCAGGGGCTGAAAGCGACCGCGAAGGAACCCCGAGGCGCCGCCGGGCGCGCCATCCCGGTCGCGGGCCCCCGGCCCCCGATCAGCCCGCTTTTTCCCCGTATTTCCGCACCGCCAATCCCACCGCCTGCGAGGCGAAGAACTCCATCTCCCGGCGGGCGACCTTGATGGTGCGCCCCAGGAGGTTGAAGGCGACCAGCGCGGGGATCGCGGCGACCAGGCCGACCGCGGTGGTCAGCAGCGCCTCGGAAATGCCCGGCGCCACTTGGGCGAGCGAGGCGGAGCCCGACTGGCCGATCGCGCCGAAGGCGTCCATCACCCCCCACACGGTGCCGAACAGGCCGATGAACGGCGCGGCGGAGGCGGTGGTCGCCAGCCACGCGAGCCCGCGTTCGAGGGCGGTGATCTCCCGCTCGATGGCGCGGTGGAAGGCGCGCTGGAGCGACTCCTCCGAGAGCAATTTCGGGGCGGCCGACTGGCGGGCGGTGCGGGCGAGGTCGCCGGCGTTGAGCGACTCGTCGAGCTGTCCCTTGAGGTCGTTGTAGCCCTCGAGGAAGATGCGGCGGTAGGCGCTGTCGGGCTGGCGGGCGACCTCGGCGGCGGCGGCGGCGTAGTCGGACTTCGCCATCACCGCCCCGGCGAAAGCGGCCCCCACCCGGCGCGCGTGGCGGATCGCCCAGCCGCGCTCGCTGAGCAGCCCCCACGTGAGGATGCTCAGCAGCAGCAGGCTGGCGAGCACCAAGCGGGCGACCGGCCCCGCGTGGGCCCAGCTGGTCGCGATCATGCTTTGCTGCTCCGGCAGCAGCAGGAGGAGGGTCATGGCGGCGGATTATGGCAAACCCCGGCTCTTGATTTCGGACGACCATGCGGCGGGCTTGCATTCCCCCGGGAGCCGTGCTTATGATGGCGCGCGAAGGAGCCCCCACCATGGCCAAGAAATCGAAGCCCAAAGCCAAGAAGAAAAAACAGGCCGCGAAGCAGCAGGCCAAACGGATGGCGAAGCCGGCGCGCAAGGCCGCCAAAAAGGCCGGCCGCAAGGCCGTGAAGAAAAGGCCGGCCCGCAAGCCCGCGAAGAAAAAGGCGGCCCGGAAAGCCAAGGCGAAGGCCGCCAAAAAACCGGCGAAAAAAGCGGCATCCAAGGCCGCCCCGGCCCCCCGCCCCGCCCCGCCGCCGGCCCCCGTGCCCCCCGCGCCGGCGCCCGTCCACGCCCCCGCGCCGATGGCCGCGGAGGATGACTTCGGCGGCATGGACGTCGAGGCGGACAAAGGCGACGACGGCGCCTCCGGCGACGAATGGTGACATAGTCAACCTCGATTTTCCACCCCGTTCGGGGGTATCCTAGCGGCGTGGAAATCCCGGAACTGCTCGCGACCCTCGAGGGGCGCTTCGCGCTCGGCCTGAAACCGGCCGAGCGCGAGGCTCTCGCGGCGAAGCCCCCCGCCGAGCGCCACGCGCCGCTGCTCGCCCTCGCCGGCGAGGCGGTGCGCCGCGTGCTGTGGATCCAGGCGGCGTTGTGGCTGGAGAAGCCGGACTACGACGGCGACCTCGGGATGCTGCTCGCCGCGGCGCTGAGCGAGCCGGGGCCGTTTCCGGCGCTGAAGGCCTCCGCCCGCCTCGCCGAGGCCCGTCGCGAGCAATTCGCGCGCGCCTTCGGGCTGAAATTCGAGGGGGCCAACCTCTCGCCGCTCTACGTCCGCAAATTCGTCAGCCTGGTGGACGAGGTGCTGGCGCAGGCCGTCACCGTCACCACGCCGGAGGGGGCCGCCGCCGCGCTCGCGCTCGACGACCGGCTGCAGGAATTGATCCATTTCCTCGGCTCGACCTTCGTCGCCAGCGTCATCCAGGCGCGCTACAACGCGGCCGGCGCGCTCGCCGCCAAGGTGCTGTTCGGCGCCCCGCTCGAATCGTTCCGCTCGCTCAAGGGGCTGGGCAATTACCAGGCCGGCGTCTTCCTGGCCGGCCCCGACGGCGCCATCACCTCGCTGCAGCCGTTCTTCCTCTACGGCGACCGCCCCGCGGGCGCCGGCGAGCGGCTCAAGGCGTGGCGCTTCGAAAGCTACCGGGACGGCCGGCTCGAGTACCACACCCTGCGCGAGGGGGACGCGGTCCGCCACGCCGACGGCGAGCAGCAGGCGCAATGGGCGCAGTTCTTCACCCGCCTCGGCTCGCTCCACCGCGCCTGGGTGATCCTCCAGGAATTGCCCGACGACAGCCGCGCGCTGGCGCAGCTGCGCGCCGCGGTCGGCCACGCGCTCAAGGCGCGCCAGCACCGCGCCGCCGGCCAGCACGCGCGCGCGGTCGGGGAGCTCGACCTGGCGATCAAGGCGCGCGGCGACATCCCCGCGTTTTATTTCATGGCCGCCGAGGCCTGCGTGAAGGGGTCGGATCTGCGCGCGGCGGCGGCGATCTACAACCGGCTGCTCGAGCAGTTCCCCGCCTGCGAGCGGGGCTATCTCGCCTACGGCGAGGCGCTCGAATTGCGCGGCGACCTGCCCAAAGCGATCCGCGCCTACGACAAGGTGCTCGCCATCAACCCCCACTCCGCCGAGGGGGTGCAGCGGCGCAAGCGGGCCGAGGAGCGGCTGCGCGCCGGGGAATCGGACCAAGCGGCCGGCGGCGCGGCGCCGGCGGGCGCGCCGGGCGAAGGGCGCCCGCTGGTGCGCGAATTCCTCCAAGATCTGACCGCGCAGGCCGAGCAGGGCAAGCTCCCCGGGCGCCTGGGCGGCGAGGAGCCGCTGCGGCAATTGATCGAGATCCTCTGCTGCGCCGAGCGCAACAGCGCGCTGGTCCTGGGCGACCCCGGGGTCGGCAAGTCGAATCTCGTCGAGGCGCTGGTGCAGCGGATGCTCGCCGGCGAGGCGCCTCCGAAACTGCAGGGGCGGCGGGTGCTGATGATGTCGGTGGCGACGCTGATCGCCGGCGCGAAATTCCGCGGCCAGTTCGAGGAGCGGATGCTGGCGCTGGTCGAGGAGATCAAGCGGCAGGACGCGCTGCTGGTCATCGACCACCTCCACACCCTGGTCGCCAGCGGGATGGCGCGCGGCGGCTCGCTCGACGCGGCCAGTTTGCTCAAGCCGGCCCTCGGGCGCGGCGAGATCCAGGTGATCGGGCTGAGCGGCCACGAGGATTTCACCGCGGTGCTCGAGAAGGATCCCGCGCTGATGCGCGCGCTGCAGATCATCCGCTTGGGCGAGCCGGGCGCGCGCGAGGCGCGGGTCATCGCCCGCTACTGCGCGCCCCGCTACGAACGCTTCCACGACGTGCGGATCGGCGACGACGCGATCCGCGAAGCGATCGCCC
>JACXTT010003916.1_pt1 | contig 22461 bp, 20 predicted proteins | sample 9270951 | NCBI WGS metagenome assembly JACXTT01 (sample SAMN15532306, study PRJNA645909) | rock metagenome | isolation source: weathered quartz diorite | place: Puerto Rico | collected 2017-06-21
CGAGCTCCGCCCGCTCCTCGAGGAGCGGCTCCGCGCGCATGCCATGGACCGGCTCTTCTACGAGCTCGAGATGCCGCTCGCCGAGGTGCTGGCCGAGATGGAGCTGGCGGGCGTCCTGGTCGACGTCGCGGCACTGCGCGGGCTCTCGGCCGAGTTCGCGGCCACGCTCGAGCGCCTGATGGCGGAGATCTACGCGCTCGCGGGCGGCGAGTTCAACATCAACTCGCCGCGCCAGCTGGGCACCGTCCTCTTCGAGCGCCTCGGTCTCTCGCCGCGCGGCGTGCGGCGGGGGAAGACGGGATACTCGACCGACGAGGCCGTGCTCACCCGTCTCGCCGAGCAGCACCCGCTGCCGGCCAAGATCCAGGACTACCGCGCGCTCGCGAAGCTCAAGTCCACCTACGTCGACGCGCTCCCCGCGCTGGTCGATCCCGCCAGCGGGCGCATCCACACCTCGTTCAACCAGACCGTGGCGGCGACCGGCCGGCTCTCCAGCTCCGACCCGAACCTGCAGAACATCCCCATCCGCAGCGAGGAGGGACGGCGCATCCGCGCCGCCTTCGTCGCCGCGCCCGGCCACCGGCTGGTGTCGGCCGACTACTCGCAGATCGAGCTCCGCGTGCTGGCGCATCTCGCCGAGGACCGGGCGCTTATCGATGCCTTCACCTCGCGCGAGGACATCCACGGGCGCACCGCGGCCGAGGTGTTTGCGGACCGCCCGCCGGCGGAGGGCCGCCGGCTCGCCAAGGTGATGAACTACGGCATCGTCTACGGCATGGGAGCGGCGCGGGCGGCGCGCGAGCTCGGCGTGTCGCAGGGCGAGGCCGCGGCCTACATCGACCGCTACCTCGGCCGCTACCCCGGGGTGCGGGCGTTCATCGAGACGACGGTCGCCGAGGCGCGCACGCGCGGCTACGTGAGCACGGTCCTGGGTCGCCGCCGCTACCTCCCCGAGCTCGCGGCGCGCGACCCGTCGGTGCGCCAGTTCGCCGAGCGGGCCGCGACCAACACCCCCATCCAGGGGTCGGCCGCCGACCTGATCAAGCTCGCAATGCTCGAGGTCCGGCGGCGCCTGGCGAGCGTGGGGGGAGGCGCCCGTCTCCTCCTTCAGGTGCACGACGAGCTGGTGCTGGAGGTCCCCACGGACCGGCTGGCGCAGGTGGAATCGGCCGTGCGGGATGCCATGGAGGGGGTCTTTCCCCTCCGGGTCCCCCTCGAGGTCGCGGTACACCAGGGCGGCAACTGGATGGAGGCCCATTGATGCCCGCTCGGGCGTCCGGACGGCCCCGTGGTCTGAATAGGCCCGGCAGGAGTGCGTCTTATCTCACGCGAGCGTTCCGTGGCCTCTAGCGACTGGGAGCTCGTCCAGCGGGCACGGACGGGCGACCGCGACGCCTTCCGCGAGCTGGTCGAGCGGTACCAGCGCAAGATCGCCGCGCTGGCGCTCGGAATGCTGCGCAACCACGAAGACGCGCTGGACGTCGTGCAGGAAACGTTCACCAAGGCCTACCAGAACCTGGATCGCTTTAAGGGCGACGCGGCCTTCTACACCTGGGTCTACCGGATCGCCTACAATCTGTGCATCGACCAGCAGCGACGGACGGCCAAGGACCCGATGCTGACGCTCGATGCCGAGGTCGACGGCCGGCCGACGCATCCCCTCCCCGCGGGCGAGCCCCTGCCGGACGAACCCTTCGCGCGCGCGCGCGACGCCGAGATCGCCAGCCGGGTGCGCGCGGCGATCGGAGATTTGACCCCCGATCACCGGGCGGTCATACTCCTGCGGGAGCTGGAAGGGCTCTCCTACGCGGAGATCAGCCAGGTGCTCGAGTGTCCGAAGGGGACGGTGATGAGCCGCCTGCACTACGCGCGCCGACAGCTCCAGCAGCGCCTGCGGGAGCTCCTCTGATGACCGTGCGGACGCTCACCTGCGGCGACGCCGCCGGACTGCTCGACGCGTTCGTCGACGCGGAGCTGCCTGCCCCGACGCTGCTCGCGGTCGCGCGGCACGCGGGCGGGTGCCCCGCGTGCGACGCGACCATGCGCGAGCTGACCTCGGTGCGCGAGGCGGCCGGGCGGAGCCTCGCGGCCGAGCTGGAAGCGCTCGACCTGGGTCGCGTCTGGCCGGCCGTCAGCCGGGGAATGGACCTGGTCGATGCCCGCGCCGCGTGGCGCCGGCGGATGCGCACGCTCCCCGCATGGGGCGTCGCGCTCGCCGCGGCGGCCACCGCGCTCTTCTGGATGCGCGCGCCGGGGTCCGACCCCGCGCGCATCGCGCGCGTGCGCCCGAACCAGACGGTCATCGAGCGCATCAACTCGAGCGGGCCCTTCGAGCTCCGTCGCGAGCGCAAGAACGGCACGACGCTCATCATGGTGAGCGCCGACGGGGAGCCGGCGGGCCAGTGACGCGCGATACGGCTCCGGTCGTGCTCGGCCTGGCCGTCGGGGCGCTCGTCATCCTCGCCGCCCAGGCGCGCGCCCTCGAGGTGCAGATCACCACCGTGCGGGCCGCCGAGCACGGCCCCTCGGACGCGCAGCTGATCACGCTCCGCCCGCGGCTCCGGCGCCTGGTCGGCTACCGCTCCTTCCAGATCGTGGGCGAGGAGCGGCGGCGCTGCGCCTGGCAGACGAGCGAGGCGTTCATCATTCCCGGAGGCCACCTCCTGCACGTGGTCCCGAAGGCGATGCGGGACCAGGCGGTGGTGATGCGCGTGCGCCTGACCGACGGGCCGCGCGCGCTGGTCGACACCGACGTGCGGCTGCAGAATCGTGGGGTGATGCTCTTCGGCGTCGACCAGGACACGGGCACGCCGCAGGGAGCGCTCATCATCATGCTGAGAGCGGAGGACTAGGATGACCAACTGGGTCGAGGAGATCGGGAGCCAGATCTGGGGCGTGGCCGAGGCCTTCGGCGCGGAGGTGCGCCAGCAGGGGCTCCTCTCCGTCCTCCGGCCGATCGCGCCCTTCAACCGGCCGACCTTCCTCGCCCCGGCGGTCACGGTGGGCGCGCTGCTCACCTTCCTCATGCTCTCGGGCGTGGCGGTGACGGCGCTCGGCGCGCTGCTGGTGGCGCTCCTGGCGCTCTACATCCTGCTGGTCGAGGTGTTCGGCGTCTCGATCGAGCTGAATCCGATCGGCGCGCGCTGAGCTCAGCCCCCGGCCATGGCGGCGGCCAGGATGTGCGCCGTCGAGGGCCGCATGATGCGCGGATCGACCTCGCGCCCTTCGAGCAGCGCCTTGCGCACGTCCTTGCCCGAGATCGAGACCGGCTTCTCCCCCGGGTGGTTGTCCACCAGGTCGACGCGTCCGACCGACTCGTAGTAGGCTGCGAATCCCACCTTCACCGGCTGGATCTTCAGATCGCCCTTGAGCGCCCCGAAGATCTCCTGCGCGTCGAAGTCGCCCCAGATGGCCGTGCCGTCGTGGAAGGGCGCGTCGGCGTGCTTGCGGCCGACGATCAGGTCGGTGAAACCGAAGTTCTGCCGGTAGATGCCGTGCATCACGGCCTCCTTCGGCCCGCCGTAGAACATCTTGATGTCGAGCCCGAGGAGGATCACGCGATCGGGCACTGACTCCTTCCGCGGCCCCCAGAGGGCCGGATCGCTGTCGCCCTCGCCGAGCGCGCGCGTGCGGATGAGCGCCTCGTAGGTGCGCATGCGCACGTCGGCGTGCACGTCGTCGCCCTTGGTCTCGCCGATGAGCGGGTTGAGGCAGGCGCCGGCGTCGTGGCCGGCGCGGAGGAGCGTCTCGAGGCCGTAGACCAGCGCGTACTCGTGGGCGCGGTGGAGCGGGTTCCGGGTCTGGAAGGCGACCACGCGCTTCCAGCCCTTGCTGGCGAGCAGCCGTCGCACCTCGCGCGGCGTGAGCACGTACTTGCCGAACTCGGGGTGCTTCGGCTGGGGAAGCACGCGGAGCGTACCGCCGAGGAGATGCGTCTTGTCGGCGTCGCCCTTGAGGACCATGTCGGCGCCAGGGTGGTCGATGCGCTCGGTGCCGTAGACGCTCTTCAGGTACTTCGTCTTGTCCGAGAGAAAGACGTCGCTGATCGCCAGGGTCGCGACCGTCGCGCCCTCGCCGTTGACGAGCGCCACCGTCTGGCCGCGCCCGAGCGTGCGCCCGAGCTCGGCGGTCACCGGGAACGCGAGCGGAATGGTCCAGGCGAAGCGCTGGCCGTCGTGCACGATCACGCACTCGTCGAGCACCCGGTCATAGGCGACCCGGTCCATCGGTCCGGTGAGCGGCGAGAGGCCGCCGTCGCCGAAGCGGTAGACGGTCGAGAGATCGGCATCGGAGACGGGGACCTTCGGCAGGCGGGCCGCGTCGCTGCGGAAGTGGTCGACCTCGCTCGCCGGGACGGTCAGGGATACGGGTTCGGACAGGCCGCCATGGGGAGGGATGAGATCGGGCATCGGGGTCCTTTCTCCGGGGATGGGGGACGGGGGTGCGGGAGCCGGGCGACTCGAAACCGCGCGTAGGCTACGGTAAACGGTCGCGATGCTCAACCGCCACGCGCTCGCCGCGCTCGTCCTCGTGCTCGGGTGCCGCGGACGGGAAGAATATCCGCGCGACGTCGCGGATCGCTTCCTCGCCTCGTGCCTGGCGAAGCGCCCGCCGGGCCAGGTGCAGCTCGCGCTCTTCTCGGACTATTGTCGCTGCACGCTCGACCGCGTCCAGGCGAGGTTTTCCTATGGGGAGTTCCAGGCGCTGGAGCGACGGATGCTGGACGATGGCGGTGAGGTCCCGGACGAGCTGGCGTCGATCGCGGCCGCGTGCCGGGAGAAAATGATTGCCAAATAGGCACCGGAGGCGTCATCATGGCACGGCAGATGAGCGACCGACCGCGCAGGGGCGGTAGCCGTGCCCCGGGTAGCTGACCTCACCCAGATCCTGCCGGCACCGCCGGCGCCGCGGCCGAGCCGGTCGCGGCGGGTGCTCTGGGCGACCATCGGGGCGACCGTGGTGCTCGCCGCCACGGACTGGGTGGCCGTGTTCGTCTGCCTCGCCCTCGCGTGGACGGTGCGCAGCGCCGTGCTTCCCGCGCTCGACGCGTCGTACGGCGCCGTCTACCCGCTGCGCACATACCTCGTCGATCTCTACTTCCTGCTCCCGTGGATCGTCGCCCTGGTGCAGGAGCGCCTGTATTCGCGACGACTCCTCTTCTGGGACGAGGTGCGGTACACCACGCGCGGCACGACCCTCGCCACGCTGTTCGCGATCTTCGTGATCTACGCGACCAAGGCGACCGACGAGGTCTCGCGCCTCCTGCTCGGCTCGGTCTGGCTCATGAGCCTGGCGGCGGTCCCCCTCGCGCGCTCCGGCGCCAAGCATCTCCTGCTCCGCGCCGGATGGTGGGAGCGGCGGGCCCTCATCCTGGGCGCGGGAGCGACGGGTCGGCAGGTGCTGAAGGGGACGCGCGACCATCCCCTGCTCGGCTACCGGCCGGTCGGATTCCTCGACGACGATCCGGACAAGCACGGGGGCGAGATCGACGGCGTCCCGGTGCTCGGGCCACTCGCGGACGCGGCGCGTTGCGTGCGGGCGCTCGGCGTCCGCGACGTCATCGTCGCGATGCCGCGCGTCGCCCGCGCGGAGCTGCTGCGCGCGGTCGCGCACTTCGAGGGCACGGTGGAGAGCATCCACCTGGTGCCGGACGTGGTGGGGCTCACCACCGCCGGGGTCGAGACGCAGGACCTCGACGGCACGCTGCTCCTGCAGATGCGCTGGAACCTGGCGCGACCGGGGAGCCGGCTCCTGAAGCGCTCCTTCGACGTCGCGGCGGCGACGCTGGCGGGCCTCGTCCTCTTGCCGCTGGTGCTCGTGGCGGCGGGGGCGGTGCGCTTCGACACGGGCGGACCCGCTTTCTTCGTGCAGGAGCGTCTCGGCCGCCTGGGGCGTCGCTTCCGCTGCTTCAAGCTCCGCACCATGTACCCCGACGCCGCGCGACGCCTCGAGGCGTACCTGCGCCAGAGCGCAACGGCTCGGATGGAGTGGGAACGGTATGCCAAGCTGAAGAGCGGGGATCCGCGCGTGACGCCGGTCGGCGCCTTCCTCCGCCGGGTGAGTGCCGACGAGTGGCCGCAGCTCGTCAACGTCCTGCGCGGGGAGATGAGCCTGGTGGGGCCGCGCCCCTATCTGCCGGGCGAGCGGCCCCGGATGGGCGCCTTCGCGCAGACCATCCTCAAGGCCCAGCCCGGCATGACCGGCCTCTGGCAGGTGAGCGGACGGAACGAGCTCAGCTTCGAGCAGCGTCTCCACCTCGACGAGTACTACGTCCGCAACTGGTCGCTGTGGACCGACATCGTCGTGCTCGCGAAGACGGTGAGCAGCGTCCTCCGGGGATGGGGGGCGTACTGAGAGTCGCCATCATCGGCACGCGCGGCATCCCCGCGAACTACGGCGGCTTCGAAACCTTCGCGCAGGAACTCGGCATCCGCCTGGCGGCGCGCGGCCACCAGGTGACGGTCTACGGACGCTCGCACTACGTCGACCCCGCGCTCGACGGGACCGAGTACCGGGGCGTGCACCTCCGGCTGCTGCCGACGATCCGCCACAAGTACCTCGACACCGTGGTGCACGCGGCGCTCTCGTGCGTCGATTGCGTGCGCCGGCCGTACGACGTCGCGCTCGTGTGCAACGCGGCGAACAGCGTGTTCGGCCTCCTGCCGCGCTGGTTCGCGATCAAGGTCGTCATCAACGTCGACGGCATCGAGCGCCAGCGACGCAAGTGGAACCAGCTGGGCAAGGCCTACTATCGCTTCGGCGAATGGTGCGCCGCGAAGGTGGCGCACGCGGTGGTGGCCGACGCGGAGGTGATCGCGGCCTACTTTCGCGAGCGCTACCGGGCGCGCCCGGTCGTGATTCCCTACGGGGGTGACCTGCCGCGCGCCGAGACCCAGGAGGCGCTGGCGCGCTGGGGGCTCCGCCCCGGCGGGTACGTGCTCTACGTCAGCCGGCTCGAGCCCGAGAACAACGCCGACGTGGTGATTCGCGCCTTCCGCGGCCTCGAGACCGATGCCCGGCTGGTCGTCGTGGGCGACGCGCCCTACGCCGACGCCTACAAGCGTCGGCTCCACTCGCTGGCCGCGGGCGACGGGCGGATCGTCTTCACCGGGTACCAGTTCGGGACGCCGTACCTCGAGCTCCGGAGCCACGCCGCCTGCTACGTCCAGGCGACCGAGGTCGGCGGCACGCACCCGGCCCTGGTCGAGGCGATGGGCGCCGGCCGCTGCGTGATCGCCAACGCCACGCCGGAGAACCTGGAGGTCATCGGCGATGCCGCCCTGAGCTACCGGATCAACGACGCCGGGGACCTTCGCGCCCGGCTCCACGCGGTCCTGACCGAGGGTGCCCTGCGAGACGAGTATGGACGGCGGGCGGCGGCGCGTGTCGCGCAGCGTTATACCTGGGGATCGGTCACGGCGAGCTATGAAGCGTTATTTGGTAGGCTCGTGGGAAATCAATCAGTTTCAGATATCAGGCCGAAACGACAAAATATGGATTGACAATATTCGAGTGCGCGTGAGACTTGTCGGCGGCGATTGTGGAGTGAGCGGAAGCATCCAGCGGAGCATCGACCGGAGGCTGGCCATGAAGACCAGTAGATTGATAAGCGCGATCATCAGTCTCGTCGTGATGGTCGGCGCGCCGCTCCGCACCGGCGCGACCGGACCGGACCTCGGTCTCAAGGCGAATCTCTACAGCGCCAACCTGGTCCAGGCGATGGATCAATGCACCTCGGCCGTGACCAACGTGGGCGGGGTCGGCGGCTGCGTGCCCGCCAACTCCTCCACCGACGGGACGGATTTCACCCTCGGGCGGGTGCTCATTCGTGCGCGGGGCGGACGCAGCCAGGTGGCGATTGCGCTCCGGAGCTCCACCGCCACCCCTCCCGCGGCGCTCGCCGGCAAGACCGTGCACACGGTGATCATGCTCCGGGTGACGAGCACGGTCGGCACCCCGGTGACCTGGGTCGACCAGACCCTGGACTGCCCGAACATCCCGATCGGGCCGACCGGCGACGTCCTGCAGAAGGTGTCCCTGACCGACTGCGGTCTGGCGGCGGCGCTGGCGGACAACACCACCAACAAGGAGGTCCTCTCCGTCCAGGTGGTGGACAGCGGCTCGGGCAAGCCGATCGCGGTTCCCGGGGTACGCCGCAGGAACTAGGGGCGGCCGGGCACCAGGTCGACCCGGTAGATCGCCAGGGACATCTCGCGCCGCCCGAGGTCGTCGCGCTCGTCGTACGGTTCCATGCGCCGGGTGGCGATCGTGAAGCGGTAGCTCGCCAGGGGCGCGAGCGCGAGGTCGCCGGTGGCGAGCGGCTCCCGTCCGCTCGGCCCGATCCAGAGCATCGGCCGGTCGCCCATGGCGGCGCGCAGCTCGCTTAACGACTGGGCCATGGTGCGGCCGACGAAGAAGGCAGGAGCATCCCGCGTGATCCAGAGGGCGATGTGCAGCTGGGACTCGGCGAAGAAGGCGGGGTCGCCGACGATGACCGCGCCGCGAGGTACGAGAGCGCCGATGCTGCGCACGAAGGCCATCGTGTTCTCGTAAGACGGCTGCCGGTAGGTGAAGGCCAGACGTGGGCCGAAGCCGAGAACGACGGCGAGCGCGACGACCGAGAGCACCCGGCGACCGCGCACCGCCGCGCCGGCCAGGCCGAGCGCCGCCGCGATCGCCAGGAGGGGGAACGCGATGCGGAGGAACCTGCGGATTGCCCACAGCGGCTGGGGGCTCACCGGCGGATAGTAGAAGAGCTGCGCGGTGGCCAGCAGGCCGAAGACGAGGGTGAACCGCTCGGCGGAGTTCCGGGCGCGTCGCGGCCAGGAAAGCGCGCCGATCACGGCGACCGCGACGATCGGCCAGCCAGCATAGATGCGTAACCACGCCAGGTTGGTCGCGAAGTCCGGCCGTGCCGTGGCGACGATGGCGAAGGCATAGGCAGCGAAGGCCGCCAGGGCCGCGATCCGCAGCCCCGCGCCCAGTACGGTGGCGCGGTCGACGAGCCGACCTCGCGCCAGCACGCCACCGACCATCGCGACCGCCAGCGCCGCCAGCCCGGCGACGCGGTAGTCCGGCAGGTGAAGCCGACCGAGGTGATGAAGAAGGATCCGGAGACGGGGCGAGATCTCGGCGGCGTAGTGGGTCGGAAACAGCGCCTGGTGGCCGATGGCATATGCCGCCATGAGGGTGAGCGCAGGAACGAAGCCGGGTCCCGCCGGCCACGAGCCCCGGGAAGCGAACGCCTTCCAGAGGGCGAGTCCGGCGGCCACGTGAATCAACACGTCGAGCCGCATCAGACCCGCGACGCCGACGGCCAGGCCCGACAGGACGCCGAGCCGGGTCGCCCGGGACGAGAGGGACAGCCCACCGGCCCACAGGCCCGCCCAGAGAAAATACTGGCTCGGAACCTCCGGCATGAGAAAGCGAGAGTACCAGTACTGCGGTACGAGGCTGGTGAGCAGACCGAGCGCCAGGCCTGCCGCCCAGCGACCGGCGAAGCCGGCCGTGAAGCTCGCCAGTGCCCAGAGGAACAGCGCGCCGAAGTAGGTGATCGGCGCGGGCAGCGCTCGATCGCCGCCGAGCGCGTAGAAGATGGCGACCCAGACCGAGAGGAGGGGCTGAAAGGCCGGGAGCACGCGGCCCGTGTCGAGAGCGGGGAGCAAGAGCCCTCCGCCGACGCGCAGAAAGGGAGGCCCGCCGCCGGGATGGTAGGGAGGGAACCACCCCGCGCGCTGCGCGGGTCCGAGGAGCGCGATGGTGGGGTCGTCGATGACCAGAGACCCGTGCTCGGCGACGTGAATGCCCGAAGCGAGATAGAGGCTCGAATCCAAGCCGAACAGCGAGGTATCGAACGCCGGAAACGCCCACAGGTAGGCGGCGATCATCAGCGCGGCGCCGACGGCGTCGTCGACGCCGTAGGAGAGCGCGGCGGCATCCCGACGCGGCCATCGGCGCAGGGCGAAGCCGCCGGCCGAGACCAGGAGCGAGATGCCGAGGATCCGCCCGAGGCTGAAGCGACCGGCCTCGGCGAGCAGCAGGCCGATCACGCCGAGCAGCGCGTTGCCGAGCAGGAGCTCGAGCTGGAGGAGGTGGCGTGGAGGATCGGCCGCGCGTCCAACGAACAGGGGCAGAACCGAGCGTCCCAGGAGGTACGCCAGCAGCGCCACGGCGAGCGTCGTCGACACGGCGACCATGATGAGCCGGGGCCACGTTAGCCGAGCCACGCGATGGTGAGAAGGTTGGAGAATCGGGCTCCGGCGCCGCCGTCGGCTAGAAATTACTCCCCGCGGGTGCTACTGCACGCGAGGCTCTTCCGGTGGTCTTCAGCGCGCCGATCTTTCTCTTCCTGTTCTTGCCCGCGGTCCTGGTGATCCACTTCCTCCTCCCGCGGCGCGCACGGAACTTCTGGCTCCTCCTCGCCAGCCTGGCGTTCTACGCGTGGGGCCAGCCGAGATTCTTTCCCGTGCTGCTCGCCTCGATCGGGGCCAACTTCGGCTTCGGGCTGTGGCTCGACCATGTGCGCGGACGGCGGGCTGCCGGGTGGGCGCTGGCCATCGCGGTCAGTGCCAACGTCGGCCTGCTCGTGGCCTACAAATACGTCAACTTTCTCGCCGACACGCTGAGTCGGGTGTCACGGAGCATCGGCATGGGAGCCATCGAGCTTCCGCCGATCGCGCTGCCGATCGGTATTTCATTCATCACGTTCCACGCCCTCTCCTATGTCATCGATGTCCATCGCGGAAAGAGCCCCGCGCAGCGCAACCTTCTCAACCTGGCGCTCTACATTTCGCTGTTCCCCCAATTGGTCGCGGGGCCGATCGTGCGCTACGCGCATCTGGCTCCGCAGATCCTGGAGCGGGCGACGACGCGGAGCGGCTTCGCCCTCGGCGTGCGTCGTTTCATCATCGGTCTCGGCAAGAAGGTGCTGATCGCCAACCGGCTCGCGGTGCCCGCCGATGCGATCTTTGCGGTGCCCGGGGAGCACCTGACGCTCGGCCTCTCCTGGCTGGGCGTCGCCTGCTACACGCTGCAGATCTACTTCGACTTCTCGGGCTACTCGGACATGGCCATCGGCCTCGGCTGGATGTTCGGTTTCCGCTTCCTCGAGAACTTCGACCATCCCTACGTCTCGAACTCCCTGCGGGAGTTCTGGCAGCGCTGGCACATCTCCCTGTCGACGTGGTTTCGTGACTACCTCTACATCCCGCTCGGCGGCAGCCGGCGCACCCCGGCGCGTGTCTACTTCAACCTCGTGACGGTCTTCGCACTGTGCGGGCTGTGGCACGGGGCGCGATGGAGCTTCGTGGTCTGGGGCTTGTTCCACGGGAGCTTTCTGGTGATCGAACGCCTGGGATTCGACAAGGTCCTGCACACCTGGTGGGCCCCCGCCAGACACCTGTATCTGCTGCTGGTGGTGGCCGTGGGCTGGGTCTTCTTTCGGGCCGACAGCCTCTCCGCTGCGCTGGCGTTCCTCGGCGCGATGGCCGGCGGGGGTCACGGGACGAACATCGAGTACCATCCGTCGTTGTACGTGGACGCGGCGCTCCTGCTCGCGCTCGTTGCCGGCGTGGTGGGCTCGATGCCGCTGCTCCCGTGGCTGTCCCCCTGGTCACAGCGCCGAACCGCGCCGTCGTTGCAGTGGGCGACGGAACTGGGAGGGGCCCTGGTGCTGGTGTTGCTGCTGCTGGCGTCCTGCATGGCGCTCGCCGCCGGCACCTACAATCCGTTCATCTACTACCGGTTTTGACCGTGGCCACCGACTCCAAGCCCGTCCGCCAGGTCGCCGATCTCGTTCTGATCTCGATCTTCCTGGTGGCGATCTTCCTCCCTCCCCTGGCCACCCTGCTCGGAATCGGACCGGCGACGGACCTGACGGAGAAGCGTACCCCCATCGCGCGGCCACCTCTCACCCTCGATATCCCTGGACTGACCTACTTTCACCGCAACTTCGAGGGGTATTGGAACGATGCCTTCGGTTTCCGCAGCAGGTTGGTCCGTGGATACAATCGCGCGTCGATGTGGCTGGGGGTGTCCCCGTCGGCCAAGGTCGTGGTCGGCACCCACGGTTGGCTGTTCGTCGGTGAGGAGTATTCGGCGGTCGAGTACTATCGCGCTACGCGGGCGTTCACTCGCGAGCAGCTCGTCTGGTGGCAGCGTTTCCTCGAGGCGCGACGCGACTGGCTGGCACAGCGCGGCATTCGCTACCTGTTCGTCGTCGCCCCGGACAAGCAGAGCATCTACCCGGAGTACATGCCGGCTGCGCTCAATCGGGTCGGCACCGCGACGCGTTTGGACCAGCTCGTCGCCTACCTCGATCGGCACTCTGACCTGCGGCCGTTGGACCTGCGTGGCGTTCTGCGCGAGGCGAAAGCGCACGAGCGGCCGTACGAGCGCCTCGACAGCCACTGGAACGATCTCGGGGCATGGATCGCCTACGCGGAAATCACCAAACGGCTGAGCGTCTGGTTTCCGCGAGTGCAGCCACTGCCCCTGAGCGATTTCGAACGGACGTGGCCCCCGGGACAGGGCAACGACCTGGCGATGCTCTTGAGCCTGAGCGATGTGATGCCGGGTGAGCGTCTCACGCTCGTGCCACGCGTCCCCAGGCGGGCGCGTCTGATCCCGACGGACGGGTCATTGCCGCCGGGCTCGCTCGCCGTGCTCGTCTCCGAAACCGGAGATCCGACTCTGCCGCGCGCGGTCATGTTCCACGACTCGTTCGGGCAAGCTCTCTGGCCGTTTCTATCCGAGCACTTCGCGCACATCGCCTACTCCTGGCAGTACAATTTCGACCCGGCGTTCATCGAGCGTGAGAAACCCGACGTCGTCCTCGACGAACTGGTGGAGCGCGTGCTGATGGCCACCTTGGCGCCGAACCCCGACGAGGTGACGCGCGCCTGGAATGCCCGTCGGGAGCGGCGCCGTCACTGAAAGAGATGCTGCTCGGACTGTCGCTTGATCGCTGCCGCCTCGTTCATGAACTCCGAATTCACAATGACTCTGTTCGGGCGTGCGCGAGCCGAGCCCTTCCGCGTGAATGTCGAGAAGCAATCGATGAGCCGTCGGCCGCCCCAGGCGACCAGCTCCTGGCCGATGCATTGCAGGCCGGCTCCTCCGCAATACTCCTCGAACGAGCGCGCCGTCATACTGAACGCTCGCCCATGAGAGCGGTCGGATAAGCCGAGTCTCAGCGCCAATCGGCCGAGCCCGGCGGGGAATCTCCCGAGCAGGAAGGACGCTCGATGATAGGCGCCGATGTTCGAGTGATGAAGAAACCCGACACCGTTCGGCGCCAGCTTCGTCGCGAGCTGGCGGACATAGGCTGCGATGACGTCCGCTTCGGCGTGGACCAATGAATCGAAGCTGAACACAAAATCAAGGGAGCCGTCGGGGATCATCGCCAGCGAGGTCCCATCGTTGACGTGGTACGTGATGTGGGACGAGGCGGCAAACCTTTCCCGACAGGCTCGGATGCAGGTCTCGGCGAGATCGACGACGATCAGGTGATCGCAGTAGTTCTTGAGGTAGTTCGTCCAACGGCCGAAGCCGGGAGCGATTTCAAGGATCGTGGTCGCGGGGACGAAGGCATTGATGCGCGGCAGGATCGCGCCGAACCACTGCGCCTCGGCGCCGCCCCACGACGCGGACCATTCCTCCCCTCGCTTCTCCCACTCGTAGTCTGCGCCCCATTGCCGGAGGTTCTGCTCGACTGTGGGCATCGATCACCCTCGCTCCGCGCTGGACGGCGGGTCGGGTCGCCGAGCGTATCGGAGCGATCACGAGGCTTCAATGCGGTATGTCGCCCTTGGTTGACCGCGTCGGCGTTGGCTGTGTATGCAGGCGCGGAATGCGACCCCAGGGGGCAGCGTTTGCCGCGTTGCTCCTTGCAGGCTGCAGCCGGTCCAACGACACACCCGCGCCGATGCTCACCCTGTGGCCGGCGGCGATGCGCGTCACCGGGCCGTCCGTGAAGCTGGACGATCACACCCTGTGCCTCGTCGCGGGCACCAAGGCGGAGGCCACCGTCTCCATGCACCAACCGACCGCCTCGATCATCGTCGTGACGTTCACGTCGACACCTGCGACGCCGCCCGACCTGACGGTCCGTCTGGGAGGGGAGGTGGTGGGGGCGGGCACCATCCGTGACACGCGGGGGGAAGCATCTGCCTACCGCGCCACCGGCGTCGGCCGAGGCGAGCAGGTCCTCAGCCTGATGGTGCCCGAGAGCAGCTCGCACGCCGCCGTGCTGTGCCTCCACCAGGTCGTGATGACCCAGCCCTGAGCGACCCTAGCGCCCTCCGTCGAGCAACCGATCGTAGCAGTCGACGACCTCCCCGACGTAGCGCGCCTCGCTGAAGCGCGTCTGGGCGATCGCGGCGGCATTCCGCCCGACCGTGTTCCGTAGGTCGGGGTCGCGGATCAGCCGCTCGATGGTCGCTGCGATCGATTCCGGATCGCGGTCGCAGTACAAACCGGACACGCCATCATCGAGCATTTCATCGCTCCCGCCACCGTTGCGGGCGGCGACGACCGCGCAACCAGCTGCCATGGCTTCGAGAACGATCCGCGGAAATGGATCCGACCATTGCGATGGCAACACCAGAATGTCCAGTTCTTTCAAACGCTCGCTGGCATCCGGGACGAATCCCTCGAAGCTGACGATCGACTCTATACCCAGTGCGACGACCATCCGACGATACTCCGCCTCACGCCATTCCTGGCCCGGCGGCGTGCCGCCGAATACGCGCAGGCGCAGCGCCATCCCGCGGTGATGGAGGATGGACACCGCCCGCAACGCTTCGGCGAACCCCTTGCGCGGAGACAGGCGTCCCACGAAACCGACCGACGTCTCCCCCGGGGACATCCGCCGGTCGTTGCTTCGTCCGTGGGCGGGAACCTGCACGCCGTTGTAGACCACGCTCAGCTTCGCCGGCGAATCGGGATATCCGCTGGAAATGGAGCGCGCGCTGGCGCGCGAAACCGCGATGATCCGTCCCGGTACGATCGACAGTGCCGTCCGCAACGCCAGACGGACCGGACGCGGCTCGTCGGTCAGGATTTCGTGAACGTGCCACACGTGCGGCACGCGCATCATCGCGGCGGCGAGCGCTCCGCACGGCACGACGACGGTGTTCGAGTGGACCAGCGCCACCCGTTCGCGGTGGATCAGCCGTCCCAGACTCCAGCACCCTGCGACGAATCGCCACGCGAGTAGCGTCGCCGCGCGGGGGCGCAGATAGGCACGCCGCAACACCATCATGTTGCAACCGCGCACGTCTGCGCCAGCCGCCCGCAGTTCGCGGCTGAGCGAGCCGCTGTAGGCGATGTCCGTCGGCAACGCGACGATCGCCCGATAGCGATCCGGCAGGTTGCGAATCACGCTCAGGAGGCAGCGATCCGATCCGTACAGCTCATCGCTCGGGTGGACGAAGAGGATGGGCCGCGCCGCGCCGCTGGTGGAGTCAGGCAAGCGCACGCTCGTCGACTCGACCGGGCGGACTGGCGAGCGCCGGCTCGGCGCGGGCGGCCGGGGCGCTGGCGAGCGCCGCACCCGCCAGGAGAAAGAGCACCAGCATGACTTCCACCTCGACGTTCAGCGGCAGGAAGATCCCTGCCGTCGCCGCCGCGCAGACCGCCGCGAAGGCGCTCCGACAGAACTCGGCCGAGGTCCATGAACCCGCGGCCAGCGCCGCCCGGTGCCCGCGGCGCAGGGCGGTGAGGGTCGCCACCCACACGGCCCAGTAGGCCAGCGACCCGATGATGCCGATGTCCGCCGCAACGATCAGGTAGCTGCTCTCGGCGTTCGCGAGCTGCCCCGTGTAGACGGCACTCCGCGGCCCGTTCTGACCAATGCCGACCCCAAATGGATGCTCGAGCAACAGGTGAACGGCATCGGCTACCGACTGGATGTGGCCGACGACGGAAGTGTCTCGCAACGTCACGGTCCGATAGAGGTGTTGCGGCAGAGCGCCGAGGTAGCCTGATACCGACACCACGAGAGCCGCCGCGACGGCCAGCGCCGACAGCATGGGGAGCGCTTGCTTCCGGTGCCGCTGTCGCAGCGGAGGCGACAGGAGACGACCCATCAGCGCGCCCGCGGCCAGTCCGATTGCCGCGCTGCGCGAGAAGCTCGCCAGCAGCGCCGCGCTCAGCACCGCGAGCGCGCCGCTCCAAACGAGAACATGGACGCGTCGCGTTCTCCCGACGCCGATGCCCACCAGCAACATGATGACGAGATACAACCCGAAGACGTTTGGAGACCCGAACGTTCCGATTGCGCGCTGGAACGGAAAGCCGGAAGCAAACAACGAGAAATGGAGCTGCCCATCCTCGCCATAGCCATTGGCGAGCAGGAATTGCGGACCGAGGTAAGTGCTCTGGAACACCGCCCACACGGCGATGACGACGGCTTCTGCCACGAGCAGGCGTACGAGCGTCCAGATATCCTGCTCATCGAGCCGCAGGAATCTGGCGGCAAGCCCGAGAGCAACGAATCCCTCACCGTAGTTCCGGGCCCCATACAGCCCGGCCAGCAGAGACGGTGAAAAAGGAAGCGAAAGCGCACAGTAGGAGAGAAACAGCAGAACGGAGCAGTCCAGGCTCGTCAGTGACGGGAGCCGCTTCCGGGCCAGCGCGGTCACCGCTCCACAGCAGAGCGTCGTCAACAGCAGGTACTCCTTCCACATCGACAGTCCCAATGAGTGCACCCCGACACGGGCGGGCAGGATGTGCGCGACCACCATCGGATGAAAGGAGATCAACAACAGGACAGTCAATAAAGGCAGACGCAGGAGGTTCGCCAACAGCGTCATGCATAGCACGCCGGGCGCAAGCGCATCATCCGCGGCCCATCGCCCAACGCGCGTAGACTCCCATGTCGGATGCGCGCTTGCGATAGTATTCCTGTCCCGAGACGAGGTAGACCAGGTTGTAGACGACTTGGCGAATACCGAGCCCCAACGCCGCCGCCGCACGAAAGACCAGGTACTCGAAGCGGCCGCGCTCGCGCCGCACCAGCTCGCAGGTGGCCGCGAGCCAGCGCGGGTTGGCGTGTGACTGGCTCGCTCCCTGGCGGTGCAAGACCTCCAGCCCGGGTACGTACCACACGGCGAACGACGAGCGGCCCATCCGGCAGCCCCATTCGATGTCCTCGCCGTACATGAAGAAGCCACCATCCAGCAGGCCGACCTGCCGGATCGCGGCGACGCGCGCCACCAGACAGGCACCACCCACCCAATCGACCGGGACCGGTTGGGTGTGGCCGACGAACCGTCCCTGGTCGACGAAGAAGCCGCGACACCATCCGTGCGTCAGCGCCGCCAGAAAGAGAAAGTGGCAAATACCGGTCCAGGCCGTGGGAGCGAACCCCGCCGCGCCGATCTGCAACCGTCCGTCTGCCAGGCGTAGCGCGGGTCCGACGGTGGCGACCTCGGGGTGATCTGCCATCTGCGCGACCAACGCCAGGACGGTGCCCGGCGAGACCACCACGTCGCTGTTCACCAGGGCGACGTACTCCGCCGCGTATTCCTCCATCGCCCGCTCGATGCCTTGATTGCAGGCGCGCGCGAAGCCCACGTTGTCCTGGTTCGGGATCAGCACGACCGACGGAAAGTCTCGCTGCACCAGCTCGACACTTCCATCGGTCGAGCCATTGTCGACGCAGATGATGCGCAGCGGGTCGTTGCCGTGCCGCGGCGTCAGCGCGGTGAGACACTCGCGCAAGAGGTCCTTCGTATTCCAGTTGACGACGATGGCTGAGACGCTCGGAGTGATCTCGTGAGCAGGCGCGTGTCGAGACATGCGGACTTCACCCGGACGCGGCCGGACTCAGGGCCTCGTTGATGGTCCATGTGAGGATGAACACGGCGAGCGCGCTTCCGGCCGCGAAGAAGACCGAGGCGGATGAAGCGATGACCAGCGTCGCCAGAGCGAGGCCCGCACAGAGCGCGCGCCGTGTCAGCACTCGTCCGTAGTTCAGGCGGAGCACTCGAATGGCGATCGCCTGGAGTGTCAGGGCCATGATCCAGTCCGATGTGACCTGAGCGGCGGCAAGGCCCACCCCACCATAGGTTGACCCGAGGCGGAGGGCGAGGACCAGTCGAATCGCCAGTGCCACCCCGTAGCCCGCGAGCAACTCGCGAGGTCTGTCCGCCGCGAAGAGCAGACACAACGCCTCCCAGTGTAACAGCATCGGAATCAGGTTGAGGCTCAAGCGCCGCAGGATGATCGCCGCCGTCTCGAAACCTCGGGGATACAGCAACCCGACGATCGCGTCCGAACAGGTGAACAACGCCACCGTGACCACGAATCCGCCCGGGAGGATATACCGCAGCAATCGTTGTGCATCGCCCGCCAACCCGCGCCAGTCGGCGGCGGTCACGGCACGCACGAAAGCCGGAAGACACGCCACACCCAGGGCCGCGGCCAGGGATCGGATACCGGGCAGAAGCCGACCTCCCGCGATGAACAGACCGACCTCTCTCTGGTCCATGACCGCCGGGGCGAGGAGCGGCTCGAGGGACCACTGCACCTGCTGGGCCATGTTGACGGCTCCCCACAGCAAGGTCGAAACGACGAGCGTTCTGACTACCGCCGGCTGCGGCCACAGGCGGCCCGAAAGTCCGTGCCAGCCCAGGACGGTGACCGCGACGACGCCGACCCCGGCGGCACCCGCCAGGCTGGCAAGTGGCAACGCATAGAGCCCGGTGCGCAGGGCCACCAGTCCGAGCAGTGCAGCGAAGGTCAGCACCAGCTGCGCGCTGTCGAGCAGCTGCCATTCCATCCGATCACGGCCCAAATGAAGCCCGACCAGTGGACCGAGCGCCGTGCGTGCCAATAGCGCAATGCCGAGAATCAGCGCCGGTCCGAGCAGCGCAGGATCTCCACTCAAGAGCCACAAGGCCACCAACGCCGCGAGCAGAACCGGCGTCGCGAGCAGCAGCTGCGCGAACATTGCCCCGACGACCAACGCGTTCCCGTCGAGGCGTCCGCGCGCCGATTCTCTCAAGACGTTGGGCACGATCGATCCGCTGGCGAAGAGCAAGACACTCGTACAACTGATGATCAGACCCAGTTGACCGAACGCGACCAGGCCCAGGTAGCGCGACATGACGTAGGTCACCGCAACGCCCTGGACGACGCCGATGACGACGCTGAGCGACATCCAGACGGTGTTGCGGGCGACGCTCCGCAGGGGTGACCGGCCGGACACCGCCGCTAGCACGTCGCAACCAGAACCGTGTACGTGGGGTGCACCCAGCCGCTCCGCCGCGCCGGCACGACGCTGTAATAGGCATCCTGCAACAATGCCTGATCGAAGTGCTCCCCCTCCCAGGTGGTCGCGGCGAGTCGTGTCCGTCGCGGCCGCATCCGCTGCCAGAGACGCCAGATACCCTGGCCCCCCGGGAGAACGGTCAGCCACCAGCGACCGACCTGTCGCAGGACGAACAGCGGGAACAACACCGGTCGCTGCCAGAAGCACGTCACGGTGGCGAAGTGCTGGCCCACCAGCTCCATGATCTCGGCCGGCGTGAACTCGCGCACGTGGAAGGGATTGGGTGGCAACCATCGTGTCAACGCGCGGTTGGGCGTCGAAAGATACAGGCATCCGCTGCGTCGTAAAATGCGCCGGTACTCGGCCAGGAGCCCGCGCGCGTCCCGCAGATGTTCGATCGTCTCGAAGGAAACCACCGCGTCGAACGCGGCGTCGCGAAACGGCAGGACCAGCGCATCGGCTCGCACGAAGTACGGGCCGGGCGCGGCCGAGTAGGCACGTGCGCACCTCAGCGCCGCCGCGGAGCGCTCGGCGCCGATCACCAACCGCGCGCCCTCGGCGAGGAGAAAGTCTGCGCCGAGGCCAGACCCGCTCGCCACATCGAGCACCGACAACGATCGCACTCGAGGCGCGGCAAAGGCATACCGCGCCGCCGATTCCTGCACGTTGACTCTCGGTGAGCCGGGCGCGGGACGCTCGAGTGGCGTGAGATCGGCGCGGCACATTCCGCCCACATAGTTCACAGATCGGTCCTAAAAAAGCCACAGTCGAGGTTGCGACGAGCGAGAGCCCGTGCGACGCTTTCGGTGGAAGGGGTCGCCGGAGACATGGGAGACTTCCATCAGCGCACTTCCGAAGAAGAGCGGCGCGGCAACTACGAACGGGCCCGGGTCTGGCTGATTCCGCTCCTCTCGAGACTCGGTCTCGCCGGAACTCGGGTGCTCAATGTCGGTTGTGGTGTGGGCACCGACGTCATGTTGCTCCGTGAAAGCGGCTGGGATGCGTGGGGGGTCAATCCGCGCGACCAGGCGCGCGGCACCAATATCTGGGAGGAATTCGGCACCGGAAAGCAGCGCTTCGTCGTCGCTCTCGGCGAGCAGATTCCGTTTCGCGACGACACCTTCGATGCCTGTATCTCCTTCGAGGTGGTCGAACACGTCGGCAAGGACCCGCCCGCCTACTGGACGCCGTCTCATGATTGCGTCGCGAAGCGACAGGCCTATGCGGACGAGTGCGTGCGGGTCACGAAGCACGGCGGGACGATCCTCCTGTCGACGCCGAACAAATGGTTCCCGCTCGACGCCGGACACGGATTCGAGAATCGTCTCGGAGCCCGTCTGCACTCGCCGTTCGAGCGCCTCCTCGTCTCGCCGCGCGAAATCCGGCAGTTGTTTCGCGAACATCAGGTGACGCACGCGCCATTGTCGGGATATTTTCGCTTCGAACGATCGCGGCGGATCTTCTGGCGCCGGCATCTGATCGCCGCATTGAGGACGCTGCTCGCGTTTGGCGACACGCCGGCCGGCCACCGGCTGCGCTTCCTGTTCCCGTGGATCGCGGTGCAGATCCGAGTCAACAAGGAACATCGGCGGCGCCACCCTGGCGTCACCGCGTGAGATGCCGCAGCGACGGCCGCGCGCGCCTCACGGCTGCGGCGCGAGCGTGATCCCGATCAGTGGCCAGTACCAGTAGGCGACCGCGTTGAACGCCACCCAGGCGATGACCACCATCACCGATCCCGGCACCAGCATGTCGCGCAGGCGGAGGTAGCCCGAGGAGTACGCGATCGCGTTCCCCGGCGTGCCGACCGGCAGCGTGAACGCGAGCCCGGAGGGCAGGGCCACCACCGGCGCCATCACGCGCGGGTCGATCCCGAACTGCTGCGCGATGCCGAGCGCCACCGGCATGAGCAGCGCGACGACCGCGGAGTGGCTCATGGCCTCGGTGAGCACGATGCCAAGGGCCGAGACCATGGCGATCATCGCCATCGGGCTGTGCGCCCAGCGGCTCACGGTCACGCTCGCGATGAAGGCCGAGGCGCCGGAGCGGTTGAGCGCCGAGCCGAGCGCGATCGCGCCGCCGTACATGAGGAGGACGCCCCAGTTCACGTATTGCTCGATGTCGCGCCAGGTGAGGAGGTCGAGGAGGAAGAGGAACACGACCGCGCCGAGCGCGATGGTGGCGAGGCCGAACTCCTCGCCGCCGATGATCCACGCCACGAGCGTGCCGAGCATGACCGTGGCGATCGACTTCTCCCGGGCCGAGGGCCGGCCCAGGCGGAGCGCCCGCTCGGCGATGATCACGTCGGCATCGCGCACCGAGCTGATGTCGATGGGGAAGAAGCGCAGGATCACCTGCCATCCCGCGACCAGGAGCACGACCACCAGCGGCCACGCGGCGAGCGTCCACTGCGCGAAGGTGTAGCTCTGGCCGTTGAAGTCGCGGAGCATGCCGAGGGCCAGGGGCGCGCGCCCGCCGCCCAGCAGGGTCGCGATGCCGCCGATCTGCGAGCCCCACGCCATGGCGAGGAAGAGGGCGCGGCCGTAGTTGCTCTGCTGCCGCTGCAGGCGGAGCACGCGCGCGATCTCGACCGTGATCGGGAAGGTCATGGCGGCGACCGCGTGCTCGGACATGAAGAACGCCATGAAGGCGTTCATGAGGAAGAGCGAGAGGAGGAGGGCGCGCGGGGTGTGGCCGAAGCGGCGCAGCACGGCGATCGCGATCCGGGTCGAGAGCCCGCACTTCATGAGCGCGGCGGCGAGGATGAACGCGCCCAGGATGAAGAAGACGGCCTCGTTGCCGAAGAGCGCGTAGGTGTCCCGGGCGGGGAGCGTGCCGGTGAGCGGCAGCAGCACCATCGCGAGCAGGCTGGTGACCATGAGGGGGACCACGTTGGTCACCCAGTAGACGAGGCAGATGGCGAAGATCGCGAGCGCGCTCTGCCCGGCGACCGAGAGGCCGGCGGGCGGCTCCATCGCGCGCAGCCCGAGGAAGGCCACGAGCCCCACGACGAGCACCACCGGCCGGTAGGTGTGCGCGAGCAGGATGCGCCACATGGGGCGGGTGTCGATCACCACCCCGACCGGCTCGTGCAGCCGTTCCTGCGGGCGAGCCAAGGGACTAGGCGTGCGCGGCGTCGAGCGGCTCGCCCACCCGGCGCACGCGCAGGCGGCGGCGGAGACGGG
>JACXTT010003917.1_pt1 | contig 22451 bp, 20 predicted proteins | sample 9270951 | NCBI WGS metagenome assembly JACXTT01 (sample SAMN15532306, study PRJNA645909) | rock metagenome | isolation source: weathered quartz diorite | place: Puerto Rico | collected 2017-06-21
GCGAGCAGCGCGGGAAACCCCAGTGGCAGGACCGTGTCGGCATGGAGAAAAAGCAGCACGTCCCCAGCCGCCGCTCGTGCACCTGCGTTCATTTGCCGCGCGCGCCCGCACGGCGCCGAGAGGACAACGTCGGCATACAGTCGAGCAATCTCCAGCGTACCGTCGCTACTGCCGCCATCGACGACAATCGTCTGACATTCCCCTGCTTGCCGTACTTGGGTCAGGGTTTGGGTGATAGTCCCAGCTTCGTTGAGGGTTGGCATCACAACTGAGACGAATTTCCCCTGCATATCGTAGAGGTCCGATTTATCGGGCCGGCAAGAGGACTTGCTGAATCAAGCCCCTCCAATTTTTTGTCGCATTCCGCATTCTGCATTCCACAATCCGCAATCAGTTCAGCCTCCGACGCGCAAAAACGCGAGGGTCAGCCGGTAGCGAAAGGCTTCTTCTTCCTCGGCGCTCAAGCCCGTGCAGGTCGCCACCAATACCGTGCGATGGAGAACAACCTGGAGGTTGAACGGGCTGCTACGAGAGAGTAATGGCCGCACGACTATTGCGAGCGATCCCTGCGACCGTGCAGCTTGGAAGCGCGTCTCGGCGTCGGCGTCCGTACGAGTATAAACGTACCCAGCTTGGGCAAGCAGTTTCTCCAAGCCGGCGACAACTTCGTCTCGCGCAAATGCCAGATTCCACTCAATCGTGCTCGCGCTCATGCGGACTCCCGGACGTAGCGGAACACCGTCCACAGAATCTTATATCCGGCTAGAAACGTGCCGCTTACCGTGCCGCTCACTTTCGACTCGCCGCCAGCACGTTTACGGTAGCGCACCGGCACTTCAGTAATGTGCAACCTGCGGCGCACGGCTTTGATCTGCATCTCCACGTTCCAGCCGTAGGTACGGTCGGTCATCCCTAGTCCGAGTAGCGCGGGAAAACGGATGGCGCGGAACGGGCCAAGGTCACTGTAGGTAAAGCCATAGAGCAGGCGGATGAGCCAGGTCGCCAGGGCATTACCAAAGCGGGATTGGAACAGCAGCGCGCCAGGCTCTGCCTCGCCTTTGGTGCGCGAGCCGATCACGAAGTCGACCTCTTCCGCCACGATCGGCCGCACGACCGCAGGGAGTTCATCGGGATGATCGCTGTAATCGGCATCGAGGAACACCACAATGTCCGGCTCCTGGCTTTTCAGGTATTCGATGCCGGCGAGACAGGCTGAGCCATAGCCGCGGCGCGGTTCGCTCAGCACCGTAGCGCCACCGGCGCGCGCCACCTCGGCGGTGCGATCCGAAGAGCCATTGTCGATCACCACAACCTCGTTCGCAACTTCTTTGGGAAGATCGGCCAGGACATAAGGGAGAGAGGCTTCCTCGTTGAGTGCGGGGATGAGGACAGCGATACGAGGGAGGAGTGTACTCATGAATTAAGGCTGCACCCGGAACGTTACGACGACCGGTGTGCCGTCAGGCGGTAAGATATCGGTATCGGCGGTAAAACGCGATGGAGCCGTGACATAGTCATGGATGCTTAGCGCGCCATTACTCACCTTGCCGCTTGGGCAACTGTATAAGCAAGCCAGGCAGCCAGGTCTTGGCGCCAAAGGCGCACGGTTGAACCAGCGGTCGCGGTTACCGCCGAAATGCCATTCAATTGCGGATTGCGTGGCCAGTGGAAGGTCCAGGCCGAAGCGGATTGCGGATTGACGGAATGCCTGGTCGATTGAGATGCCGGTGGGGCTGCTCTCCCAGGAGAGGCGCACGTCGAGAGCACTACCGGTGACTTTCTCCAAAGGTGCGGCACTGCCTGTGTTGTGCCGCTGGTTCCACGCGGCCATGGTCAGGTTGTCCCCGGGCTGCGCCCCGAGCGTGACGAGCGCGTCGTACAAAGCGAGATCGTCGGCTGGAGTTTCGATCAGCGCGTTGGTGGACGAGCCTCCTTGCCACACGAGGAGGTGATAGTGGGCCTCGTCTCCTTGCGCCGTGTTGAAACGCGCTGGATAGATGAGGCCGAAGACCTGCACCGCTTTGGTATCAGCACTCACGACCAACGGAGCAGCTGAGGTTGGTTGCGCCGCAGCTTGTCGAGAGGGCGACAGACAGCAGAACAACAATACAGTCGAAAGTCCGATTAACCAGTGCTTCATCACTTCTTATACTCTGAGTTTTTCACTCTGCACTCTCAACTCTTCACTTTTTTCCCACGGTCCCGGCCGCCGCCACAGATACGGGAGAGCCTGAATCATACCAGGACTCTGCATCTCACCCAAGGCTCGCAGCGCATCGCAGAGCACCCAGCGCTGCTGGGCGACATTGAATGGTTCGCCCAAAGGATGGCCATATGGCCAACGCAGAAAAAGTGCTCGCGGCGGCCGGGTCTTCTCGGTCAGTTCCCGTTGGATGCTGAGCGAAACCGTCGCTATTCCCTGTCGTTCGATCTCTCGCGCTACCAGTCCCACGGACCGGTTACACAGCCCTCAAGCCGGGGCTAACACGACCACGTCAACCTGTTCGCGTTTCAGTCTGCTCGCAACCTCTGGCGCGGTCACCGCGAGCAAACGCGGAACGTGGCGTCCGTCGATATGCCCCATGAAACTGTAGTGGAACGGAGCGACCGCCCCGATGACTCCGTCGTTCGCCAGTTCTTGCAACCGGTCCACAGGCAGGACGATATTCACGTCTTTATCCGCGTCGCGATGGTCGTAGTAATCGTGGGTGATGCAGAGGTGGTCGCGCGGCGTGTTCCTAGGGATGATCCGGTAGGTAGGATCACCCTCCTTGTCCGTCATATTAAACGGCTCGTCGTCTTTCCGGTGGACGCCGGCGGTGGTGACCAGCGCGACGGTGCAGATGGACAATGGCTTGCGCGGCGCTGTCCACGGCGGTGGGCCATAGTCGTCCAGTGGCTGTCGCTTGAGCCAATACGTGGTCAAGGCGGGAAAGCGACTAAAGAGAAGAGTGAAGAAACGGGTTTTCCAGCGGTGAAGATTCATTCGTTCTGGAGACGGCTTACGCGATCAGAGTGATAGAATAATCTTCCCGAAATTCCGGTTCTCTTCCATGTAGCGATGGGCGTCGGCTGCCTGGGCGAAGGGAAAGACTCGGTCAATGATCGGTTTGATGCGGCCCGCGGCCAAAAGGGGCAGCCACTTGGTGAGAAAACGCTGAGTGATAGCGATTTTGTCTACCAGGGGCCGGCTACGCAGCACTGAACCGAATATCTGTAGACGCTTGGTCATGAGCAATCCCAGGTTGGCCTCAACTTTTACCCCACCCATCAGTCCGACCAGAACGAGACGGCCGCCGGTCTTGAGGCTACGGAGGTTCCGCTCCCAATAGGCGGCACCGATGAAGTCCTCGATCACATCGACACCTTGACCAGTAGTGACTTCCTTGACCCACTCGGCAAAATCCTGCTCCTTATAATTGCACCCGGCTGAGGCGCCCAACTCAATGCAGCGGCGAATTTTGTCGGCTGAACCGGCAGTGACCAGGACGCGAGCGCCGGTCTCGCATGCCATTTGGATGCCGGCGGTGCCGACACCGCTGGCCGCGGCGTGAATCAGAATAGTCTCGCCTTCTTTCAGGCCGCCAAGCGTAAAAAGTGTTTCCTGCGCGGTAAAAAACACCTCCGGTACAGCCGCAGCCTGGGCGAAACTCCACCCTGCGGGGATGGGCATCGCCATACGGGCGTCGATCACCGCCTTCTCGGCATACCCGCCGCTGCCAACCAGGCCGAACACACGGTCGCCAGGGGCGAAGTCTTTCACTGCCGCCCCTACGGCTTCGACCTCACCGGCCAGCTCCAGCCCGAGAATATCAGACTCGCCCGGAGGAGGGGGGTACTGGCCCAGGCGCTGCATGACGTCTGCCCGATTTAGCGCGGTCGCTCGTACACGCACTAGGATCTGTTCGGCTGTAGGCGTGGGATCGGGTAGAGTAGTGAGGCGTAATACTTCGGGTCCGCCAGGAGCGCTCACGGTAATCGCTTGCATATCGGTTCTTCCTCCCCTATTGGTCCGCGAAAGAGGTTTCCGTCGGATGACGATTGCCGATCAGGATCAGCCCTTATCGCGTCCATAAGTGCGGGTCAACTCGGCGAGACGAGTACTGAGAGCAGAATTGAGCGCGCCAAGTTGATAGCGCCAACACCAGTTGCCTTGCGGCTGGCCGGGAATGTTCATGCGCCCCTCGTTCCCCAGTCCCAGGATGTCCTGGAGGGGGATGACTGCCATGCAGGCGACCGAACTGAAGGCGAGGCGAATCAGGTCCCAGTGAAGTTCCTCACTTTCTGCTCGGCCAAGGTAGCGCAAGACTGCCGCTCGACGCTCGGGCGGAGACGAGTGAAACCAGCCGAGGGTCGTGTCGTTATCGTGGGTGCCGGTGTACACGAGACAGCGCGAGTCGGTGTAGTTATGTGGCAGGTAAGGATTGGTGGCGCCGCCGTCGAAGGCAAACTGGAGGATCTTCATGCCAGGAAAGCCAAACTGCAAGCGCAGCGCGTCTACTTCTGGCGTGATCACTCCCAGATCCTCAGCTATCACCGGCAGTGTGCCCAGAGCATCCTGCACCCGCATAAACAGGCCGGCCCCCGGTCCGGAGATCCATTGACCGTTAACGGCCGTCTTTGCCGTGGCAGGCACTGACCAGTAGGCCTCAAATCCGCGGAAGTGATCGACTCGGAGAATATCCGTCATCTCCAGAGTAGAGCGAAAGCGCCGTACCCACCACTCATACACCGCGTCTACCGTTTGGCCGTGTTCGTCTCGCCAACGATACAGAGGATTGCCCCATAGTTGGCCGGTCTCGCTGAAGGCGTCCGGCGGCACGCCCGCGACAACAAGAGGGACCCGGCTGTGAGGATCGAGGAGAAACAACTCGGGGTGGGACCATACTTCGGCGCTGTCGAAGCCGACATAAATCGGCAGGTCGCCGATGATCCTGACCCCGCGTTGGTTCGCGTACATCTTGAGCCTGGTCCACTGCGTGAAGAAGAAGAACTGCAGGTGCTTGTGAAAGAGGATGTCCTGCGCCAGTCGGTCACTCCAGCCGCACAGAGCGAGCGGCTCGCGACGTATCAGGTCCGGGTCCCACGAGTGCCACGAAGCCTCATGAAAAACCTCTCGCAGCGCCATGAATAGGGCGTAGTCGTCCAGCCACCACTGTTGCCGCTGGCAAAACTCAGCAAAGGCGGTTCTCCAAGAATCAGTGGCGACGCCGGCGAAACGTTCGGAGACCATCCGCAACACGGAGAGCTTATGCAGGCACGCCCCATCGTAATCCGCCACTCCTTCCGGCAAGGCGGGAACCTCAGCAAGCATGGAGGCTGGCAACAACCCCTCCTCGACGAGTGCGTCTAGACTAATCAGCAGCGGACTGCCGGCAAATGCAGATAAAGACACATATGGTGAGTGATTGTTTCCTCCACTGGTCGGCCCCAGCGGCAAGATTTGCCACAGACTTTGTTTACTCTCGGCAAGAAAATCGACGAAACGGTACGCTGCGGCTCCGAGGTCACCGATACCGAACTGACCTGGGAGAGAGGTCAGGTGGAGCAGGATACCGCTGGATCTGGTGAAACGCATACACTTGCCTTGAGCGCTTCAGTACTTTCCCCGATAAAAAAGAGGAAGAGGGAAGAATGAAAGACGTGGCGTAGTAACCGGCAGTATATAGAAGGCATCTGCCGACCGGTTTAACACTGGCATGCAAGCCCTTTTCCTCTCCCCCCAAGGAGGAGGAAAGGAAGGCATTTGCTGAAGGGGTTCGCGAAAGATTAGAGTATTTGGCCCGCCCCTACTTTCGCAGGGACTTCTCGAATGCTCTCCCCGACCTCTCTGCGGAAAGAGCAGCTTCATCGGCGGCACGTTTCGCTTCATCCGCGGCACGTTTCGCTTCATCCGCGGCAATTTGCGCAGCCTCGGCGGCCCGGCGTAAAGCCTCGAGGTCGGCTGGGCTGATAGCCGGAGGAGCTGCAGCAGCGGTTGGTGCAGGCACCTCGGGCGTTTGAATTGTGTTGTAGTCCCGGAAGCCTGAGCCATACGGATCAGTGCCGAAGATCGGTTGCAGTTCTGGCTGCGAGACGACAGCATGCAGGGGACGTAACGCCAGCCATTCGATTGTGTACCCGATCGGGTGAAGGGCATAAGCTATGAGGCGAAGCGGATGCGAGTCGGTATAGTCGTCGTAGTCATCGTATCCTGCCCGCGCAGAGCCAGCGAGGAGCAAAACCCCCAAACCGACCGTTATCGTGCCTTTCCACAACCTCATTGTCTTGTCCTCCCAAAATGAATGGTTCTTACTCTACTCTTCTTTTGTTCCCTGCTCAATCTCCTTGCGCACAGCCCGACGTACAGCTACCCGGCGGTACTTTGTCTCATCCGCCTTCGCCCGGCTCGGCGGCGGGACCGCCTTACGCACCTGCCGGAGAGCGGCAAGTGAATCTAACGGTTGAACTTTTTTGCGGCGCATTGCCTAGCAGCAATAAAACGTAAAACATAACCAGTAATTCCCCATCCTCTCTACTTTTTACGCTTTACGTTTCACGTTTTACGTTTCACTTCAGTACCTTGGCTGCGTCCTTGGCAAAATACGTGAGGATTATGTCAGCACCAGCCCGTTTAATGCCGGTGAGGGCTTCCAACATCACCCGCTCTCCATCCAGCCAGCCGTTCAGGGCAGCAGCCTTGATCATCGCATACTCGCCGCTCACATTGTACGCTGCCAGCGGGTAACCGAACTGCTCTTTTACCCGGCGGATGATGTCGAGATAGGGCAAGGCGGGTTTGACCATCACGATGTCGGCCCCTTCAGCAATATCCAGCTCGACTTCCCTGAGAGCCTCCTCGGCATTGGGGGGGTCCATCTGGTATGAACGACGGTCGCCGAACTGTGGGGTCGATTCGGCGGCTTCGCGAAACGGGCCGTAGAAACCCGAGGCGAACTTGGCCGCATAGGCCATGATGGGGACATGCGGAAACCCTTCGCTATCGAGTGCCTGGCGGATAGCGCCCACGCGACCGTCCATCATGTCTGAGGGCGCAACCATGTCGGCCCCGGCGCGGGCATGGGCAAGGGCTTCCTTGACCAGGATTTCTAGAGTTGCATCGTTGTCCACGTCCTGACCCCTGATAATGCCGCAGTGGCCATGGTCGGTGTACTCGCAGAAGCAGACGTCGGTAATGAGCAAGAGTCCGGGCACCTGTTCCTTGAGCGTCCTGAGCGCGCATTGGATGATGCCGTTGTCATCGTAGGCATCCGAGCCAACCGCGTCCTTATGTTCAGGGATGCCGAAGAGGATGACTCCCGGAATTCCCAGGTCGCGAATCATCTTGCAGTCTTCCACGGCCCGGTCGATTGACAACTGGGCGATGCCCGGCATCGAAGAGATGGGGCTGGTTACCCGAGAGCCAGGAACGATGAAGAGAGGCATGATAAGATCGTCGACGCTGAGTGTCGTTTCCCGCACCAGACGCCGAAAGTTTTCATTGCGCCGTAACCGACGGGGACGATAAATGGGGAAGCGCATGGCTGTTTCTCCTTGATTAGCACTTAGCTTTCAGCTATCAGCTTTCAGTCAAAACAAAAAAACAAGGAATCTCTTATCCTTTCCTCTCTGGCTGACTGCTGACTGCTGACTGCTGAGTGCTAAAGTACTCCACAATTGCCTCGGCAAAAGCCGGAATCGTATAGATCTCAGGCTGTACCGCAACCGCGAGGCTAAACTCACGAGCAGTATCTGCGGTGATCGGGCCGATACAGCCAACCCGGTCTTTGCCGCGCAGTGCAGACAGCTCGTCTTCCCGGAATAACGCGACAAAATTACGTACCGTGCTCGAACTGGTAAAGGTCACCAGGTCGATCTTTCCTGCTTTGAGCAGGATACGCAACTCCTCCGTTTTTCCATTCTGCGGCTGGAGTGTCTGATACAGGGGAATCTCATCTACCTGAGCACCGAGCGCTCGCAGTTCTTTGGGCAACGCCTCGCGGGCCGCGGCTGCACGAGGCAGCAGAATACGGCGCTCGCTGACATCGCCCAAGACCGGTACTAGCGCCTCGGCTCGATACTCTTCCGGTATCGCATCGACTCGCAAGTGGAAAGCCTCGATTGCTCGCGCCGTCTCCGGCCCGATGGCGGCAATGCGCACCTTGGCTAGGCTGCGGATGTCCTGTTGGCGGGTCCGCAAACGAGCAAAAAAATACTTCACCCCGTTTACGCTGGTAAAAATCAGCCAGTGATAAGTGGACAGATGATCGAGCGCTACATCAAGCCGTTCATACGACTCCACCGGTACAGTCTCAATGGTAGGAAAAAGAATGACTTCCGCACCATGTTCTTCCAAGAGTTCCACGAACCCGCTGGCTTGCGCGCGCGGCCGGGTCACCACAATGCGTCGGCCAAACAGGGGCTTGGTGTCGAACCAGCGTAAGCGCTCGCGCAGGTGCACCACCTCCCCCACCACCGCGATCGCCGGCGGTCCGAAGCGCCGCTCCGCCGCCAGAGCGGCGATGGTTCCAACGGTTCCGGTCAGCACCTCCTGGTCGGGCCGGGTTCCCCAACGAATCAAGGCTACCGGCGTATCGGCAGGAAGGCCATGATTGATGAGCCGCTGCATGTTGTTGCCGAGTTGGCGGGTGCCCATGAGGAACACAAGCGTGCCGCCGACACCAGCCAAAGTCGCCCAGTTGAGGTGTGGTGCATTCTTCCACACCTCTTTGTGTCCGCTGACGACTGCCACCGCTGAGGCGTACTCTCGATGAGAGACAGGGATGCCCGCATACGCTGGCACCGCTAGGGCCGACGTTACGCCAGGGACAACCTCGAACGATACCTTGGCTGCGACGAGTTCCTCAGCTTCCTCACCTCCTCGGCCGAAGAGAAAAGGATCCCCTCCTTTGAGACGAGCCACAGTGTTGCCGTTGTGGGCCCGCTCGATCATTAGCCGATTGATCTCCGTCTGAGGAACGGAATCGCCTCCGCTTTTCTTGCCGACGTAGAGTAGTTCTGCCTCCGGCCGCGCGTAGGCAAGGATCCGCTGATCGACCAGGTAGTCGTAGATCACCACGTCGGCCTCTTCGAGGCAACGCTTGCCTTTAAGGGTAAGCAGGCCCGGGTCGCCCGGCCCGGCGCCGATGAGGTAAACTTTACCGGTTGGCATAGACGTGAAACGTAAAGCGTAAAACGGAAGAGAAGAGATTAGAGGATTACTTGTTACGGTTTACGTTTTAGCTGCTTTGCAGCACCTCCAAAATTTCCTTACCACCTCGTGCGAGTAACCTCTCTGCTAACATAGCGCCGACCTGCTCGGCCATACCAATCGGCCCTTCGTGCTCGCCACGGATTACCCGCCGGCCGTCCGGGCTCGCCACCAGTGCGGTGAGATGGACCGTGACGTCCAGGGCCATGCCTTTCGCCGCCAGCGGGGTGCGGCAACTCCCGCCTATGCGACCCAGGAAGGCGCGCTCCGCCCTAACGGCTAGGGCGGTAGCCTCGTGATGAAGCGGCCGAACTAACGCAACCGCTTCATCATCCACCCGGGTTTCTATCCCAAGCGCACCTTGTCCAATCGCTGGAAGAAATACCTGCTCGTCGAGCACCTGGCTATGCTCGGGAGTGAGACCCAACCGCTTCAGCCCAGCCGCGGCCAGGACGGTGGCATCGACTACTCCCTCTCGTTGTTTCCGTAAGCGAGTATCCACGTTGCCGCGCAGCATTTCCACATGCAGACCGGGATTGCAATGCAGGAGCAACGCCTGGCGACGCAGGCTGCTCGTGCCGACCCGAGTTCCTGCCGGCAACTCAGCCAGGGTCTCACCATGCCGGGTAATCAGCACGTCGCGCGGATCCTCGCGCACCGGAATTGCACTCAGAGTGAGTCCGTTGGGTAACTCGCCGGGGAGGTCTTTCACCGAGTGGACTGCCAGGTCAATTGCCTGGGACAACAAGGCCTCTTCGATTTCTTTGACAAACAGCCCCTTCCCGCCGACCTGCGCGAGGGACACATCTTGGATCTTATCGCCCGAAGTCTTGATCGGCACCAATTCTACCCGCAACCCCGGCCATAGGCTCTCCAGTCGCGTTTTCACCCATCCAGCCTGCCAGAGCGCGAGGGTGCTGCCACGGGTGCCGATGCGGAGGAACTGCGTCATAACCACTGCTCTTATGTGATCACAGCCTTCCCCATTGGAGGGGCGACCCTATGTGGTCGCCCGGTGGGGGGCGAGCAGCCACGCAGGGCTGCCCCTACTCATCGTCCTCATCCAGACCAAAAATCCGGCGCACCACCTCTGCGTCGGTGCTTTCCTGGCTTTCCCCGCTCCTGCCGCGGTTCTTCAAATAGGCAATGGGAGGGTGGAGCAGTTTATTGGTGATGGCCGTGCTGAGCGCTTCGACAGCTTTCTGCGCGTGCGGGGGGAGATCCCTCAGAGTAGCTAAGGTCTTCTCTAGCTCGCGCTTGCGAATCACTTCCGCTTTCTCTCGCAGAGCGACGATCATAGGCGTCACCTCCATGCTCGCCAGCCAAGACCAGAAGGCTTCGACCTCTTCCGCCACAATCGCCTCGGCCTTCACGGCCTCGCGTTCGCGCTCGTCTTTGTGGTCCTCGATCACCTTTTCCAGGTCATCGATGTCGTACAGAAAGACGTTGTCAAGATTGTTGAGGCGCGGGTCAAAGTTACGCGGCACACCCAGGTCGATGAAAAACATCGGGCGGCGCTTGCGCTCGCGGAGTACCTCTTCCACTATTGGCGGCACAAGCAGATAGTCGATGCCTCCGGCCGAGCCGATCACCACATCGGCCAAACGGAGATGCTTGTGCCACTGCTCGAACGGCACCACTGTGCCGTTGCACTGGCGTGCCACTTCGACGGCGCGGTGAAACGTGCGATTGGTGACGAGCACGGTACCGATGCCGTTGCTCTGCAGGTGGCGCACGGTCTGCTCGCCTATTTCTCCGGCGCCGATGACCATAGCGGTCTTGTCCCCCAGATGATCAAAAATACTGCGCGCCAGATCTACCGCCGCTGAGCTGATCGAAACCGCCTTGGCGGCGACGCGAGTCTCGCTGCGCACCCGTTTCGCCACGGAGAACGACTTGTGAAAACAGCGGTGCAAGATCACCCCGAGTGTGCCCAATGCCGAGGATACAGCGTAGGCATCTTTGACTTGTCCAAGGATTTGCGGTTCCCCGACCACCATCGAGTCCAGACTCGCGGCCACACGAAAGAGGTGGCTCACGGCATCCTTGCCGACACGCGTATACAGGTATCCCTCGAACAGCGAGCGGACGACCTGCTGTTCTTCTGCCAGCAGCGTTTTGATCTTTTCACTGGCGGTGTCGAGGTCGGTCGCACACGCGATGACCTCAACCCGGTTGCACGTGGACAGGATAGCGCCTTCACGTACGATGTCAGCATCCAGCAACCGACGCAACGCGGATTCGAGCGTGCCATTGCTAAAGGCGAGTCGCTCGCGCACTTCGACCGGCGCGCTGTGATGGCTCAACCCAACCAGCAGGAGGTTCGTCGCGCGACTAGCCAAATCCGCCTCCATGCCGCCCCGGGAACAGCAGCTTGACACTGAGAAACGAGCCCACCAGTACGGCGAAGCACACGATCGTCAGCGCGGCAGCTCGTCGGCCGCGCCAACCCGCCGTCCGGTAATGCAACAGCAGCGCGTAGAGTACCCAAGTAAGCAAGGACAGCACAGGCCGGGGTTCCCAAATCCAGAAATGCCCCCAGGCATACTCGGCCCAGACCGCACCACTGAGAATGCCCAGCGTCAGCAACGCGAATCCCCAGGAGAGGATACGGTAATTGAGGTTATCGAGGGTCTCAAGCGAGGGAAGGCGACGAAAGAACGAGCGGCCTTTCTTGCCTTTCAATTGGCGCTCTTGCACCAGGTACACCAAGCTGGCGCTGAACGCTACACCGAAAACGGCGTTGCCGAGAAAGGCCAAAGTGACATGTACAGGCAGCCAGACGCTGTGCAGGGCGGGCGGCAAATCTCGGGTCTGCGTATAGAACAAAAAGGCGCCCAGGGTCAAGACAAAGCCAAGCGGGCTCACTACCGCACCGAGGATGGCGACGGATGCACGAACCTGGGCAAGCAAACAGACGCCGGTCATTAGACAAGCAAAGAAAGACAACGCCTCATAGGAATCGATGACGGCAATATAGCCAGCGGCCAACGAACGAGCAGCGATGGAGCCCGCGTGGGCAGCAAACGCGACAAAGAGTAAAGTAGATGCAAGCGTGCGCGGCACTACCCGAGAGGACAGCAGTGTCAACATGAAAGCAACCGTGCTCAAGAGGTAGAAGAGCAACGCGCCTTTGAGTAAGAGAATTTCCATCGGAACGCTTAGAATGAAAGTCCGAGCTCTGCGAGCGTACAACCTGCTCCTACAATTCCCTGCAGGAGCGCATTTATTTTATCGACCTGCCGTTCGCGGAGATAGTCCAGCAACGGAGAGTCAGCCAGAGCCGTGAAGAGCCGTTGCCGCTCATCAGCGGAGAGCCCATTCTGGACCACTCGCTCGCGCACCCGGGCGAGGAGTTGCAGCGCCACGGCATATTCCGAGCCGAAATTCTCTTCCAGCGTCTGACGGATCTTCTTGGCCAGAGCCGGGCTGGCCCCGCCAGTTGAGATCGCGAGGGTGAGGTCCCCTCGGGAAACGACCGCCGGCACGATGAATGAACATAACGCCGGACGATCGACCACGTTGAGCAACACTCCTGCCTCTTTCGCCTCGACCGCGATCCGTGCGTGCAGCGCCTCGTCATTTGTCGCGGCGAAGACCAACGAGAAGCCTTGCAGGTCACCGGGCCGGTAGGGTCGCTCATAAAGAGTGATCGCCCCAGTCTTAGCCCAAGATCGCAACTGTGCGGTGCAGGTCGGGCTGATGACCGCCACTTGGCCGCGGGCCCGCAGTAAGGACTCGACCTTGCGCTCGGCTACCGTCCCTCCGCCGATGACCAGACACGAGTGAACACGCAGGTCAAGGAAAATAGGATAGTAGTGCATACAATATAGCACAGCATAGCCAGTGCAGGGGGATGAGTGAAGAGCGAGGGGGGAGAGGTCCTAGCAGGCGTCTCGGCGTGAAATTCTCCCTACTCCGGCATCGCGGCGAGAGTCTGCTGAAATGCCTGGAGAGCGGGCAGGTCGAAAAGAACGAAAAAGATCCGCTCGAGTGTTGTGGGACCGTTCAGATGTTTCTTGACCTCTTCCAGCATGACTTGCGCGCAGCGATTCATCGGGAACCCAGCCACCCCAGTGCCAATAGCTGGGAAAGCCATCGACGTGAGTTTCTTCTCGACCGCGCGCTTCAGGCTATTGAGTGTGGCGTCCCGCAGGCTGCCCTCGTTGGTGAGGCCCCCCAGGTGCATACTGGCGGCGTGGATCACATAACGGGCCTTGAGCTGTCCGCCGCCGGTAATGGCCGCCTCTCCCAGAGAGACCGGACCGAGCAGGTCACATTCCTGTTGAATCGTCGGTCCCCCTTTGCGTCGGATGGCGCCGGCCACCCCAGCACCGAGTTGCAAGCGGGTGTTGGCGGCATTCACTACCGCATCAACGTCAGCCTCAGTGATGTCCCCTTGTTGGAGGATAACTTTAGACTTCCAGCTCATCCGCGACGTTTTCGGGTCTTGGAGTCTGATGCCCGCGCTACTTGCCGAGTCTGCGCTCGCTTCCCCCTCTTCGCGATCATCGTTTTACTATGTGCATGCTTGCGAGCCGCCAGCCGTGCTTTTCTGGCCTGCTCTAGTGCAGCCAGGCGTACTTTCTCCTTGTCCTGCCAGGGATCGTAATGCTCCAGAAAAGCGGCTGACGTGCCGGACGGGACCCGCAGTTGGTAGCCGTGCGGCACCGCGGCGCGACCGTTACGCACTGCTGCTCCCAGAGCAGGGTTCAGTAACAACATGTCGTCTTCATCTATGCCAGCGAAGCGGGCTGCGGTCCTAAGAGAAATCGGGCAGTCAACATGGACTTTTTCGTACGTCAACGGCGCTTCCATCTGTAACAAGCCAAAGTGATTTTCATAGCTCTTTTCTACTTGCAGCGCCGCCAAGAACTCAGGGTAGAAGTTTCTCGAGGCAAAGCCAAAATGTTTGCCGCGATAATGACGAATGATCTGTACGATATCAGTAGTCCCGACATCGTCAACCGCTTCGGCCACTCCCCCCAGTCCGTGATTGTAGGCAGTTATGGCCAGGGGCCAGGTGCCGAGACTCTCGTAGTTCTCCCTGAGCAGACGAGCTGCCGCCTCGGTTGCAACCAACGGATCACGCCGCTCATCAATCACGTTGTTCACCCGCATCCTATAGAGCCGCCCGGTTGCAGGCATGAATTGCCAGATCCCGGCCGCGCCAACTTTTGAGTACGCCGCGACATTGAAGCTCGACTCGATAAAAGGCAAGCGCGTCAATTCGACCGGAACCCCTTCGCGCCGGAAGATCTCTTCCATGGCGTGGAGATAGCGCCGCGAGACTTGGATGGCTTCTCTGAAACGCTCACGGATCCCGACTTGCGAGCGCAGCCGGTCTTCACTGGCAGCGGCGCGGAATTTATTCGGATCGTCCACGTTGCGGTACAGGTCCCAAATCCGCTGCTCTTCCGCAGTGAGATCTCCGCAGTCGTCACCACACTGGTGCAGCTTCAGCAGAGTGGCGCGAATCTGTTCGACCTTTACCTTGGTTTGCTCTTGTCGGATCTGCATGACAGTGGCTTCATCCAATCCCCCTTCGTCGAGCAAAGGGCGGAAATCAACCACCTGGTAGATCTTCATGGTCTCACTGTCGTGAATGACCACCTGGTACTTGGAGTAGGTCGTAAAGGCCTTTTTCCAGAACTCGACCTGCGGCCGGAGGGCAACCGGATAGGGAAAAGAGGCTGGCAGAATATCCCGAGATTCCTGTTGCTCTTGTCCTCTCGCCCCACCGCCGCCAACCAGCACCATTATGAGAGCAAACGTTACGATCCTGCCTATCCGCGTGTTTTCCGTACGCATCGTTCCTCCAACTAGTGTCCCAACCCTTCTTTCCATCCTCATGAACGCAGGCATCATCGTGTTCGGTTATATGGATTTTCTCTCTCGGGAACCCTTCCTCAGTAGCAAATGCTTATGACCGCTGTCAACTCTTTTGTTGAACTCTTTCCTGGCCTGCTTCTCTCTTTCCTGCAAGTGGGGTATAGAAGGCAGCAGTTAGTAGTCAGCGTGAGGGATAGCAAAGGCTATGGACGAGAAGCCGGATTGCGCATGAAAGACACCCAGAGATCGACCGTGGAGCCCGAACTTCGGACTCCGAACCCCAAACCGATACCTTCCCCCCGCCTCAACACGGTGCGCCAGACGATTCGCCAGCTGCAGGGCTATATCCCTGGCGAGCAGCCGCAGGACCAGCGTTACGTTAAGCTGAACTCGAACGAGAATCCCTATCCGCCGTCTCCGCATGTCATCGCGGCGCTCCAACAGGCCATTGGCGAGGACCTGCGGCTCTACCCTGACCCGGTCGCCAATCGTCTGCGCGATCAGGCGGCGGACAGGTACGGTCTGGGTCGTGAGCAGATATTGGTCGGCAACGGCTCAGATGACCTGCTCACCCTGCTGATGCGCACCTTTGTCGGGCCGGGGGATCGGGTGGCCTTTCCGGTTCCGACCTACAGTTTGTACGACGTCTTGGTGGCCATGCAGGACGGGGAAGTCGTGCACGTGCCCTTCCCCGCTGATTTCTCCCTGCCCCCGCAACTTGCCGAGGTCGAGGCCAAGCTGACGATTCTTTGCCACCCTAATGCTCCATCCGGCACCTTGACTCCGCTTCACCGGGTCGAGGAACTGGCGCAGCGCGTGCCTGGCATCCTGGTGATCGACGAAGCCTATGTGGACTTTGCCGATGAGACCGCGCTGCCGTTGTTGCATAAATATCCTCACGTTGTGATCCTCCGTACGCTCTCCAAGTCCTTCTCCCTGGCAGGCATGCGCATCGGTTTGGCCTTTGCTCATCCGACCCTGATTGCCGAACTGATGAAAGTGAAGGATTCCTACAATGTCAGCCGTCTCAGCATTGTGGCGGCGGTAGCCGCGCTGGAGGACCACGCCTGGATGCGCCAGAACGTGGACAAGATCTGCACCACCCGCATGCGTTTGAGCGCGGCGCTGCGCGAGCTGGGGTACTTCGTCTATGATTCGCAGGCGAACTTCGTCCTGGCGCGCAAACAAGGGGTGAGTCAGGAGCCGGTTTACCACGGCTTGAAAGAACGGGGGCTTTTGGTCCGGTATTTCTCGTCGCCCGAGCTGGCCGACTGCCTGCGTATCTCGATAGGCACGGACGCCGAAATCGACCGGTTGTTAGCGGCGATGCAGGAACTGAAACGCCACACACGATGATGACCGCAGCATCTGGGAGGGATAGAGTAGTGAAGACGACCGATAGAACCGAACGAATGACAGCGGCAATTCTCTCGCGCTTGGAGCTAGCGCCGGGGACAAGCCACTAGATGAGGAGTCCGCCAATGAAATTCTCCCTTTTCCATCTGCCCAGTTTCTTTCCGCAGTTCCACAGCAGCGAGGAGCAATTCTACCAGGACATGCTGGTCGAGACCGACCGGGCCGAGGCCTATAGTTTTCACTCGGTGTGGTTCGCTGAGCACCACTTTCACAACTATGGCGGCCATATTCCTTCTGTCCCCGTGCTGGGCGCAGTGGTGGCGCAACGTACCAAAAAGCTGCGCATCGGCTCTGGCATCGTCCTCCTGCCGCTCCAGGATCCCGTCCGCGTAGCGGAAGAATATGCCATGCTCGACTGCCTCTCCGGCGGACGGCTGGAGTTCGGTATCGGCCGTGGGTTTCAAAAGCATGAGTACGACGCCTTCGAGCGCAACATGGCCGATAGCCGCGTGTTGTTCGAGGAGGCGCACGACCTCATCATCAAAGCCTGGAGCGAGGAACGTTTCTCCTATGCAGGAAAATTCCGCAAGGTGCACGACCTGAAGGTGCTCCCTAAGCCCGTGCAGAAGCTGCCACCGATTTACGTCGCCTGCATCTTTACTGACGAGTCGTTCCAGTGGACCGGCCGCATGGGTTACAATCTCATGGTCGTGCCGTATGCCTCGCCGGACCCGACCTTTCTTGCCGGCAAGATTCAGCTCTTCCGCGACACGCGCAAAGCCCACGGCTACAAAACCGAGCCCGAGGTCTTGGCAGTCTACCATTTCTACTGTGGCGAGACCGCAGCCAAGGCCAAGGAAGAGCCGCGCGAGGCGATGCTACGCTATGTGAACGCCGTAGGAGAGTCCAATCAAGAAGCGGCCTACTCCGATCAGTACAAGATGTACCAAGGGTTACGACAGGCTTTCAAAACCTTCGATTACGACTATCTGTATCCCAATAAGGTCATCTTTGGTGACCCGGACCAATGCGTCAAACGCATCAAACAAATCCGAGACTCTGGCGTAACGAACGTCAGTCTGCTAGCCAATTTCGGTGGCCTCGGCCATGACCAGATCCTGTCTTCCCTTGATCGTTTTGCTAAGCAGGTCATGCCGAAGTTCCAGTGAAGAGTGAACAGTGAAAAACTCTTGACTCTTAATTCTTAATTTTTAACGCTTAACTCTTGCGAAAGGAGGGTTCTCTATGAAGGTCCAGTATTCCAAGGGCAAAGTTCCTAAGCAGGCGCACGTCGCCGTTCCCGAAGGACTGTACGAAGAAGAGCACGGTCGTCAAGGCTTCTTCGGTCCGGTCACCCAGTATTATCATCTCCATCCGACTACCGACTGGAAGCGTATCGAAGGGCCACTGCAGCCGCGGGCGTTCAACACCTACGATCTCAAACCGACTGACCTCGACAACCCGCGCGGCGAGCCGGCGAAATTGCTGTACAACAACGACGTGGCGGTGTTCATCTCGCGTCGCTCAGAGCCGATGCCGTTCTGCTTCCGCAACGGTGATGGCGACGAGGTGTACTTCATCCATAAAGGCCGCGGCGTGTTGCAGAGCGACTTCGGGCCGCTCACGTACGGTGAAGGTGACTACCTCGTCATCCCCAAAGGCACCAGCTACCGCGTGGTGCCGGAGACACGCGACAACTTCATGCTGATCGTGCAGTCGCGCGGGTCGATTCGTTTTCCTGAGCGGGCCGGTGTTGGTCACTACGCGCCGTTTGACTACGACGTGATTGAAACGCCGGAGCCCGAGCCGGTCACCGAGCAACGACCCGAGTGGGAGTTGCGGGTGCGGCGTCGTGGCGAGTACACCTCGGTGTTCTATGACTTCTGCCCGCTGGATGTCGTGGGTTGGAAAGGCACTCATTCCGTCTTCAAACTGAATGTGAAGGACTTCCGACCGCTGATGAGCGAGGGCATTCATCTCCCGCCCAGCGCGCATGGCACTTTTGAAGCGGACGGTTTTGTCATCTGCACCTTTGCCCCGCGCCCGCTGGAAGGTGACCCCAAAGCGTTGCGTGTCCCCTGGTACCACCGGAACATCGACTACGACGAAGTCTTCTTTGTCCACAGCGGCGAGTTCACCCTCAGCCGCCGGAGCGGCACCACACCCTTCGGTGTGCTGTCGCTGAACCCCCAGGGGCTGCATCACGGTCCGCAGCCTGGCGTGTGGGAAAACAGTGTCAAAAACTGGCAAAAGGATGCTCGTCTAGAGTTCGTGGCGATCAACCTCGATACGGAGGAACCGTTACTCATGACCCCAGAAGTGCAGGGAGTTGAGCTCAAAGGGTACGCGGATCTCTGGGCGAAAAAGTAAGAACGACAGGGAGAATGGGAGGAACGGAGACGGGGAGAAAAAAGTTAGAATTCCTTGATTTCCTGGTTCCCCTATTCTCCCATTCTCTGATCCCCTCATTCCTCTTCTCTTCAAGGGAGACCCATGGAGCGTATCATCCTGGAAAAAACCTCCTCCATTGCGCACATGAGGGAACTTGCCAAGTAAGGGCAAAGCATGAATCGCCCCTCCTGGCTCGGCGTAAGGCAGGCTGTCCAGCCATTACGCCATCGAGAGGTCAGGGGCTATGCTTTTTTCTTCTCCCTTATCTACTTTGTTCAAGGCGCTATCGATCTGACCTCGGGCCTCGCCAACCAGCCTGTCCAATATCTCCTCAAAGAAGACCTGGGCCTGACAGCCGCTCAGTCCGGTTTTTTTTTCGCGGTGATCGGTTTGGGTTGGACGATCAAGCCATTATACGGTTTGCTCTCCGATTTTTTCCCGCTCGCTGGCTATCAACGAAAAGGCTATCTCCTGCTGATTAGCAACCTGGGGATGGGGAGCTGGCTGGCGCCCGCATTCTCTCCTCCACACAACTACGCGGTGCTGATTTTACTCACACTCTGTGCGGCAACGCTCGCCTTCTGCGACGTGATGGCTGATGCTTTGATGGTCGAGGTTGGTCAGCCGCTCGGCCTCACCGGTAGTTTCCAGGCAATGCAGTGGGCTTCAATCAGCCTCGCTTTCACTCTGGCCCAGCTCGGTGGCGGGTATCTGTCGGCGCATGCGACTCCGCAAACGACCTTCTTGCTTTCGGCGTGTTTTCCGCTCGTCACCCTGGTTGGCGTCTTCAGGTTAGTGCAAGAACCGAAGACGGCCATGAATCGCGAGAGCCTGCGGGACACCGGCACGGCGCTCTGGCACGCGGCGCGGTCGCGCACGGTGTGGATCGTGGCGGGGTTCCTCTTTTTCTGGAATTTCAGCCCCTCTCTCGGCACGCCGCTTTTGTACTATGAGACGGACGTGTTGCAGTTCTCCAAAGTATTCATCGGCACCCTGGGCGCGCTCAGCAATGCCGCCGGCATACTGGGGGCACTGTTGTTCTTTGCCTACTGTCGGGAGATACGGCTCGAGCGACTGCTGTCTCTAGCGGTGGCTCTCGGCGTCGCCGCCACCCTCGGGTTTATGGGTCTCATCGGGCCCAAGTCGGCGGTCGTTCTTTTCCTGCTCTTCGGCACCATCTCACAGATCACCCATCTAGCCGTGCTAGACCTGGCGGCGCGCTCGTGCCCGGTCCGTACCGAGGGGACGGTGTTTGCCCTGCTGATGTCGAGCTTGAACGTGGGGAGAACCGGCTCAACAGTTCTGGGAGGGTGGGTGTATGACCAACTCGGCCTCACGCCGCTGATTCTGGTGAGTACGGGGAGCACCGCGCTGTGCGCCGTGCTCCTGCCGGTGTTGCGCCGGCAGGAGGAGGAGCGTCGCTCCTCCTCCTACACTACCGGTTAGTGAATGCAGCTCTGGTTGGCGCTGCCAAAGGTATTGGCGACCCAGGCGTTGGCATCACAGCTCCCGTTGGTATCCTCCAGGTCAAAGTCGGGGTTGCCCAACGCCTTGTTCGAGGAGATGATGTTGTTGTGTCCGCCTTCGATCGTGATCCCCTCGCTGTAGTTGTTCAACGCCACGTTCGCTTTTAACAAGTTGTTATCAGAGTAGTTCTCGATTTCAAACCCGTCACCGTTTTTGGTGGCGGTGTTGCCCGACAAGATATTGCCGCTTGGCCCGTCGATCTCAAAACCTTCGGAGTTGCCGTCGGCTTTGTTGCCGGTCAGACTTTTGACGCCGCTGCCAAAATCTATAGCAAAGCCGTCATCGGTGTTGTTGTTAGCGGTGTTGCTGGAGAACGTGTTGTGCCCGCCGCCGTTGACCACCATGCCATCATTGTCGTTGCCGTTGGCGGTACTGCCGGTCACCCGGTTTTTGTTGCCATCAATATCGACGCCATCATCAGCGTTACCATTGGCGGTGACGCCGGACAGCAGGTTGCTATCGCCGTTGGCGTCGAAGCCATCGCCCCCGGCGTCGGTGGTGCTACTGAAGACAGTAACATTGTCATTACACAGAATCGGAATCGAGTCCACATCGTTGGTGTTGGACTTGTCGCCGGCCAGGTTATTGCTACTCCCATCGAGGCGGAAGCCATCGTCGAAGTTCCCCGTGGCGCTATTGCTCCGCAGAATGTTGCCATTGCCGTTGAGATCGAACCCAAAGCCGACCGTGAAGTCGCAGCAGAAGCTGCCTGGGCAAGTGTGATCCGGGACCACCCGCCCGTTGTTCGACGCCGTGTTGCTGCTCAGTTTGTTGGCATTGCTGCCTGACACCTCATCAAAGCCAAAATTGGCGTTGCCCGTCGACGTCACATTGGTCACCTCGTGACTGCCCGTGCCTTGCAACTCTACCCCATCAAAACACCCCGTCACCGTGCCGTTGAGCAACGTCGCCTTCGTGCCCGTGAGCACAACGCCGTCGATGGTGTTGTCTGAACACGACACGGTGTGACTATTCATGTTCAGACTGGCTGAATTCACCGTCAGCGCCGGCCCCACCGCACACGGCCCCACATCGCAAGTCAAGACAAACGAGCCGCCTGGCCCGAGCGGGGCTCCTCCACAGCTTGGACACACAGGGGTTGCTGCCTGCGCGGGCCGACCGCCGACCCCGAGCCCCAATACCAGCGCCAGGGTGCCGAGCGTGTATTGCCATTTCCTTCTTGTCTCCATACTACCCTCCGCATCTGTCAGTTTGGCCAGAAGCCACTCAGCCCCGGCAAGTGACCACTCGTTCCCTTCCCTCCCTGATTACATCTGTTCGCCTCGCGCCTGTTTTGGTAGCGACCTCCTTTCGTGAATGTGCGCTGAACTCGATTTTGTGTGCCACGGGCAGCTTGCTGCCCGTGCCTCACGCCGCGCACTGGCGGACAAAGCCGCCAGTGGCACCTGCTGCCAGTCTGTATAGTCTTAACGTAGACGCGGCACTGGTAAGTGCAGGGAGCACCGCGTTGTGCGCCGTGCTCCTGCCGGTGTCGCGCCGGCAGGAGGAGGAAGGCCGCTCCTCCTCCTACACTACCGGTTAGTGAATGCAGCCCTGACTGGCACTGCCAAAGACATTGCTGGCCCAGATGTTGGAACCGCAGCCCGGGCTGTCATCCTCCAGGTCAACAGTGCCGCTGCCCAACGCCTGGGTCTTGGTGATGTGGTTGTTGGACGCCCCGTCTTCAACCTCGACTCCCACGTCGTTGTTCTTCGCTACATTGCTCACCAGCGTGTTGTTACTCGCGTCGCTCGTAACCGAATCAAAGGGATCGAACTCAAGGTTAAAGCCGAATTCAGAATTATTGGTGGCGGTGTTGCCCACCAGGATGTTGTTCTCCGAGGCCAGCTTAAAACCTTCATCGTTGCTGTCGGCCTTGTTGCCGTTCAACGTGTTGCCGCCGCCGCCCTCTCCCTCAGTATTGGGAAGCATAGAAAAGCCATTGTCGTTGCCGTTGGCGGTGTTATTGTTGAACTGGTTGTTCGTTGCCCCATTAACCACGAAGCCATGCTCTTGGTTATCATTGGCTTTACTGTTCTCCACGCGGTTGGTCTCGCCCTTGTTAATATTCACACCCGCGTCGCCGTTGCGCTCGGCGGTGACGCCGAGCAGATGGTTGTGACTACCACCAATCGTAATGCCATCGCCTCCGACG
>JACXTT010003918.1_pt1 | contig 22444 bp, 19 predicted proteins | sample 9270951 | NCBI WGS metagenome assembly JACXTT01 (sample SAMN15532306, study PRJNA645909) | rock metagenome | isolation source: weathered quartz diorite | place: Puerto Rico | collected 2017-06-21
GGGGGAAGCCTCACCGCAGGCCGGTTTCCGGGGTTGCGCTGGTGTAGGACCAGGCCGGTGCCCAACAGCGGCGTGTCTGCGGCGAAGTGGGTCGCCACCATCGAGGTGCCGGCCAGCCACCAGTGGACGTTGCGTCCGGAGACAAAGTAGTCGTCCACACGCTTGCCCGAACGCGAACGGAAATATAGCCCCAGCATCAAGGGGATGCCGGGATACAGGACGATTGCCGACCAGTCCAGCAGGGTGAAGTTCATGGCGGGAAAGAATACACCAGGTTAGGGGAAAAGTGTTATATAGCGGTATCAGGGGCGGGTGCCTGGGGGAGCGTTATCCGCGCAGAAGAAAAGATCCGTAGCTTCAAGGCTGTGTGTTGCGCGTTCCGTTGCGAAGGGTGGGCTTTCAGAAACCTCAACCCCTCGGGCTTGATGTTGACTAGTCCCGCAACTACGTTTTACGCGGGTCGCGGGCAGATTACTTCCGATCCCTCCAGTACCCCGGCCGCCGCCGACCATGAGCAACCGCAAAAACTACAATTTCAGAAGAAAAATCTTGATACACAATGCTGAAGGGAAATTGTCGAAGGGTATATTTTCGGAAATCCTTGAAGTAGATTGGCCAGCGCGGAGGAGCTTCTCGGATTCTTCCTACCGCCTGATCAAAGGCACTCTCAAAATTGATTGCTGCAATTAGGCTGCGCTCCCGGTACCAAGCCAGCGCTGTCCAAAAACTCTTGTTCCGCTTGGGGATGAAATCGAAGCGGCTTACTTGCCATGCAGCAGCGTACGTCCCTTCTGCTGGACCTCTTCCCAAGAGATAGTTTCTACCTCGCCGGACTGAACGTCATGCAGACGGCGCACGACCTCTTGCTGCCAGGCGGCATCCACGTCTTGATCAACGGTTGCGTCCAAACTGGAGATCAAATTTCCAGCCAGTTCGGCCCGTTCATTCTCAGAGAGGGCTAAGGCCTTTTGCAGCAGTTCATGGGCTTCCCGGGTCATATCTGGAATTATATCCCTCGCCGCAACTTGGCTTGAGCCACTCCGTCCGTCGTTTCGCCCAAGAGAAATTCTTCCCGCGGCCTTGTCCGCATTAGTATGGGAAGTGGAGGCATTATCCCCGTATGTTTACCTCGCAGCCGATTGGGTTTGTGAGTAGTCCGTACAAGAACACGCGCGAGATTCCCAAGGGTCTTGGCGCTAAACACGACGCCGATGGTGTGCTCAAGATCCTTCCCGAGTTTGAGCCTGGGCTCACCGACATCGAGGGCTTCTCGCATCTCTTCGTCATCTGGGAGTTCGATCGCTCCCCTCGGGTTGAATTGCGGGGGGCCGATTTGCTCGCCTCACCGCCCTCCGACAATCGGCCGCATGGTGTCTTTGCGACCCGATCTCCGCGACGCCCAAACCCGATTGGCCTGACCACCGTCGAGCTGCGTCGCCGCGAAGGCATCGAGTTGCATGTTCGGGGCGTCGACATGCTGGATGGGACGCCTATTCTCGATATCAAGCCCTACCTGTCCAGCATCCCGTCGGAAAGGCTACGCCGTGGGTGGCTAGCCGAAGCTGAGGCACGACAAAGGTGACGATGTCGAAGGGAGCCGCATCAGACAGCCAGCGCTGCGTGACTGATAGCTGAAAGCTGAGAGCTGACAGCTTACCCGGAGTACACCAGTTCCACCACTGTGCAGTCGTCGCTGAGGGGCGTGCCGCCGCAGAAGTTGGCCACTGCGGTAAAAATATCTTCAAGCGTTGAACTCTTGGCTGCCACTGTTTCCAGGCGGGAGTCTTCAAAAAAATCACCGCGAGCGTTTTCCGCCTCCGTGACCCCGTCCGTAACCAGGATCAAACGATCACCGCCATGCAAACTGACGTGGCCGCTCTCGTAAGTGGCGTCGGCCAGCAGGCCCACCGGCAGGTTACCGTGGGGCGGCCGGATCACCTCTTGGTTGCAAACCAGCAACGGAGGCACATGGCCACAGTTGACGTATTCCAGTTCGCCGTCGCGCCGCACGCGCGCAATGATCAGTGTGGCGTACTTTTCTCCAATATGCTTGTGAGTGAAAAACCGGTTGACTGCGGCCACAATTTCCACCAGCGGCATTCCGGCAATCAGTTGCGAATAAATCATGCCCTGCAAGGTGGAAGCCAGCAGGGCCGCAGAAACTCCCTTCCCGCTGACGTCCGCCAGAACCACCGCCAGGCCTTCGTCGGTATTCACCGCATCGAAGAAGTCGCCCCCGATTTCTTTACAGGAAAGATTTCTTCCCTTCAGCCGCGCAAACGGTACCTCAGGAATGGTCACCGCCATCAGCCGCTGCTGGATGGAAGCGGCGATGGAGAGTTCCTGCTGGTAGCGGCGGGACGCTTCTTCGGCCTGCACCAGCCGCGCATTTTCGATCAGCGAGGCGGCTTCGGTCGCGATCGCCCGGAGAATGTCGTTGCTCACGCTCGAGATGTCGCGCGAGGCGAACCGCGAGTCCACATACAGCGCGCCCATCACTTCGGCCGAGTTTTCGGCAGCCGGAGTCTGCGCCCCCCGCGTTGTCTGCACCTGTGGCTTGCGCAATGGAATACAGATCACGGTGCGTAGATCGTAGGCCACGATGCTGTGCCGGCCCGCCAGGTCAAGCGACTGGCTGGTATCGGTGATGACAAACTCGGAATTGGACTTCAGCGCCTCATCCAGAATGGAGTGCGAAATCGTGGTGTCATCCAGCAGCGGTTCATCCTTGGAGTTACGCCCCGCGGCCAGACGCAGCTTGCCCTCTTCGTCTCGCAGGAAGACGTACCCGCGCTCGGCCCGGGTTAGTTTTAAGGTCGCATCCAGCAGCGTCACCAGAATTTCGTCGAGCACGCCCGTCGTATTCAGCTTGCGGGCAGCCTCCAGGAAAAGCGTCAGCTTCTCCAGGTCGGTGGCGTCGGTGGCGATCTGTATCCCGGAGATCTGGCTCAGAAACTCGCGCGCGGTGTTGGAACTGGCGTGGCGGGGATGAAAAATAACGTAGGACACGTCGCGGACACCGAACTCAACCCGATCGTTCCGCTCCAGCGTCTTGCGCTGCACCCGTTCCCCGTTGACGAAGGTACCGTGTTTGCTGCCCTGGTCCACTACGCAGAATTGCCCGTCTTCCGACGTGATCAGCGCATGGTCGCGGGAGACCCGCGGATCAGCGATCACCAGATCCTTATCGACCTTGCGTCCCACCGTAAACGGCGTATGGTCGAGATTAATGGTGCGCTGGTCGTTGCCCTGCACAAAGACCAGGGTGGGGAAAATCCCCGATCCCGGAGACGAGACCGGACCCGTGATGGGTTGAAAAGCCATGCGGCGCTTCCCTACTCCTGCTCAAGGCCTCAAAAAGAAAGTGACTGCGACGCCCGTTCAAATCGCGTGACCGGCGAGCACGGCGAGTCACACGCTTAGGCTACCCCGCGGCCCAGGGCAGCCAGTGCCTCCTGCTCTGTGTCAAAGACCTGGAAGACCGTTGCCAGCTTGGTAATCTGCAACACGTCGCGCACGCGCTGACCCAGACCCGTAAGCTTGATATCGGCGCCCGCCGCGCGCGCGGAAGAATAGACGCCCACCAGCGTCCCCAGGCCGCCGCTGTCAATATAGGTCACATCGGAAAGGTTCAGTATCATTTGCGGAGTTTTCGTCAACGCCTCCTTGAGGCTGCTCCGCAATGCAGTGGCCTCTTCCCCGAACATAACGCGGCCGTGACAAGACATGATGGTGACCCCGTCGACCACGCGCTCGTCAATCTTGAGGTTCATAGCATCCTCCAAACGTCGGCGGACGGCCAGAGCGTGCGAAAAGATTAACATGATCGCAGCCCAATGCAAGGGCCGACAAGCCCGTCCCGATCAAGACTTTAAGGGATTTGGGCGGGGCCCCTGACCCGCGGCCGGTGAGACCCTCAGCCGTTCCCTTGCGCACAGAGTGAACAGCCCCAGAACCACAACCGGAAGAAGCAAGCTGTTAGGAAGAGGCGCAGCCCATGCACGTTGTACCGACTCGGCTGGCATGACCAGCGAGGCCAGCAGCAGTCCACTGGTGGCCAGCCAGGGCCAGAAAACCACCAGCGCGCCCACCGCACAAGCCGTGCGAGTGAGCCAGTTCCGGCTCCACAGATCTCTCCATGAAGCAGTAATCAGTAATACTGCGGGCAAGAGCAGAAGCTGGTTGTAGGGTGCGAAACTGGGCACGATGACAACGGTTGCCGCCAGAACCAAAGCCAGCATCACGCTGAAAGCCGTAGAATCGTGCGCGATCCGCCGGAGACGCCAGCCCACGGCGGCTACCACCACTATGGTTGCGGCCACCATGATCTTTCCCAGCGTCGGAGTAGTCAGCACCTCAAGCACCGAGCTCGCGCCCTGTGTGTACTCACGATAGGCGGATATTGCCTCGCGAAAACGGCCCACCCAACCCGGCAGGAGGTATTCCGATGCACCCAGCAAAACTGCCAAGGTCAGACCGAAGCTCCAGACAAAACCTCGCCGAACCCGCCAGTCGCTGGCCACCCAGAGCACCAGCCACGCTGCCACTGGCAAGGCCAGCTGCGGCTTGAAAGTGGCCAGTGCCAGCAGAAAGCCGGCCAGCCCGAAGTGCCCCGCCACCAGCGCTGCGGTGGATGCCGCCATAATCCCGTTCACCACCAGGCTCAACTGCTGCAGTTTGATTCCCTGCACCACCGCGAAGCTGCCAAACGTCAGGATTACCAGAATCGAGATCAGCACAAGCGCAGGCCGCCAGCGCACCACCCGCAGCCACAGGAATACGCTTGCCAGGGTCAGACCGACAAACAGCCAGCGAAAACAGGTTTGCGCCGCTGGAAAGGGCAGGCCGATGGTCGGTGCCATCAGAAAGACGACGTACACCGGGTAAACAAAACGCTGCTGGTCTTTCGGGTCTTCCGGGCGGCCAGGATCGAGGGGGCGTCCGTAATATCCGCTCTGGATTTCTCGCGTGATCTCCAGGCTGTAAGGATCGCGATGGTGCAGCAGTAACTCACGTGCCCCCAGCCAGCGTGGATAAAGATCGGAAAGATTACCCCGCGGCCAGCCGTGGATCGCAGCCTCTGCCCGCTGGTGCGGCGCGAGCACTCTCTGCACATAGAACCACATGCTTCCGGTGAACAGCAGGGCCAGCAGCACACCGAGCATGGAATTTTTCAGCAAGGTTTTGGTGGTCGAGTGACAACCCGCTTACGTTTTCAGATTACTTGATTACTCGATTGCTCAATCCCACGATCTCCCGCCTGCTCCCGATCTCCCTTGACAACGCCCAGCACCAGAACAGCAGGACCAGCGCGAACAGATTATAGTGGCCGTCGCGCATGGCCAGGAATGCATGCAGCGGGCTAAAGCACAACACGAATAGCGGAATGATCAGGAAGAGCCGCGTGCCCCGTGGAATATCCGGGTTCAGGAAAAGATGATGGACCGTCAGGGCTACGGGCAGGAGCAGCAAACTGAGGTCGTAGGCCAGCGTGTGGTAGCTCACCAGCACGGTGACGATCACGCAGAGGGCAAACCCCAAATCGAATTTGCCTGGGTCTGTCATTTTCCATTTGCGCGCAGCAAATAGAGTCAGGACCAACGATACGGCTGCGATCGTGACGTCACTTACCACCTTCGAAGCGTGCGGAATCAGCAGGCTGCCGAGCAGCCCACGAATGCTGGCCATGCGGATCGGAACAATGGTCTGGCGCCGCTCCATCGCTTGCTCCAGACGCCAGACATGCATGGGATAAGACAAGACGCCTTCCCATCCCACGATTGCCACCGAGACCAATCCCAACAACATGGCGGAGGCAAGAAACCCGAATATAGCTCTGATCTTTTTCTGATAGGCGAGTATCAATACCAGCGGCAGCACCAGATGGAACCTGAAGACGCCGAGACCGAGACAACAACCCGCCAGGAGATCGCTGTTTCGCCGCAAGAGAACATACGCAGCGCCGAAGAGCAGGACCAGCATCAGAATGTCCTGACCTTGCAACAGGGCAAAGAATACCGGGAAAAACGCCAGACACCCCAACAGCCAGGCGGCCGCAGAAACCTTCTCTAACCAGGGTAGAGCAGTCCGTAGCAAGTGGAACAGCATCACCAGAAAGATCAGATTCAGCAGGTCCCAAAGCACATAAGCGGTGGGATAACTCGCCCACGTGAGAGGGACGAACAGAACAGCCTCAAACGGAGGATGAATGTAGGGCAGCGGCCCTTGCCGGATGCTGACTCCGGCGGCAAACTGCTGCTGCACTCTGTATTGCGCCTGTTCGTCGTATAGCTGCCTGCCCAAACCCTGGCGCAAGATGCTGGCGCCCGAGTAAAAAGTAGTAAAGTCGGGGTAGCCTTTGCGGATCAGATCGATAGAATCCCACGCGATGACGAGGTGGAGCGACAACATGCCCGCCAGAAATAAGCGTAGAAGGACTTTATATTTTTTCTCTTGCATCGGCTGAGCCTGTTCCAGGTGCGCGCGACTAGACTACAGGACGACGGCAGTTTCTAATCCTGCCAAAATAGCCGAGAGTTCCAGCCAAGTAATGACCGATCTTTTCTCAACCCGGCGAGTTTTTGTAGCTGTGCTGGCCCTGGGTTTGTTCACCATGGCGGCTCGCGGTGTGACTGACCCGGATATCTGGTGGCACCTGCGCACCGGCCAACTGATGCTGCAGAATCACCGTTTGTTTCACGCCGACCCGTACTCGTTTACCCGCTTTGGACAGCCGTGGGTAAACCACGAATGGCTTTCGCAAATCCTGCTCTTTGGTCTTTATCGGGCCTCGGGTTTCGGTGGTCTGATCGTGGGGTTTTCGGGCGTCATCGCCGCCACGCTATTGTTGGTCTTCGTGCGTTGCCCGGGCCGCCCCTATCTGGCCGCCTTGGTGACTCTTTGGGGTGCTGCCGCTTCGGCGCCCGCCTGGGGAGTACGCCCCCAGATGTTTTCTCTCCTTCTGGCCAGCATTTTCCTGGTACTGCTCGAAGCCTCGGGCAAACGCCCGCCTCTACTGTGGTGGACCGCTCCGTTGATGCTGCTGTGGGTCAATCTCCATGCCGGATACCCGATCGGTCTGGCCTTCCTGGCGCTTTTCCTGCTTGGCGAAACGCTTGAGGCGGCGGTTTGCGCAGGACAATGGACCCGGTCCGCGCCGCGCCTCAAGAGGCTGGCACTGGTCTTCGGCGTCTGCCTGTCGCTGGTCGCGGTGAATCCTAACGGCCTGCGAATCTATGGTTATCCGTTCGAGACCCTGAACTCCCCGGCAATGCACGTTCATCCAGGAGTGGTTCTCTCCCGATTTCCACGATCCCATGTACCTTTCCCTGCTGCTCCTGTTGCTGGCTCTCATGGCTGGTCTGGCCTTATCGCCACAACGCCTACGACCTCGCGATCTCGTGCTGTTACTCGCCACGGTTCCTGCGGCATTGCGCTCGATGCGCCACATTCCGATCCTGGTGCTGGTACTGGTCCCCATTCTTGCCGGCCTGGCGGATGCGTGGCTCCGCCCGCTCGGTGCCGGACGCTTCCTACAGGCCGGGCAGAACCGGCCCACCCTGCGAATCGTGCGGGCCAATATTCTGGTACTCGTTGCCTTCTCCGCTTTCGCCCTGCTGCGGGTCCGGCAGGTGGTGCGTGCCCAGGGAGAAATCGAGGCGGAACACTTTCCCCAGGCGGCAGCCGCTTTCCTGAGCCGCGAGCATCCATCTGGCCCACTCCTGAACCACTACAATTTCGGCGGTTATTTCATCTGGAAGCTGCATCCGCAGTATCAGGTTTTCACCGACGGGCGCGCCGACGTTTACGGGGACAAGTTCATGGATGATTTTGCGGCCACTTATTACCTAACCAACGAGTGGAGGCGACCCGTCGAGCAATGGCGAATCCACACTCTCGTTCTGCCCCCCGACGCTCCGCTGATAACCGCCCTCCGATCCAGTCCGGACTGGAAGCAAATCTATGCCGATTCTCAAGCCGTTATTTTGACCAGCCGTCTATAGATGCGCGGTCCCTGGGTACCTGATTAGTTAACATCCCGCGCCCACTTTGAGCTGCAAGACCTTGCACATTCAACCTTATGATTACGTTCACCCTTTTGCATGGGGCAGTTACACCCCGAAATCTCCGGTTTCAACGAGGGTCAGGATATGCATGCTTTGTGCAGGTTGCTGGGGGACGACGGACAGGACATCGCGGAATACGCGGTCATGCTGGCTGTAGTTCTGGCGGTTGTAGTCGGCACGATCCGCTTGATCGGGTCGAACGCCAACAACGTCTTTTCCTCAGTCGGAAGTGCCATCCAGTAGGCCGTTGTCAACATCCCGTTGACCCGTCGTCTGGACCTTCCTCGGGCTCTCAGTAGGCCCGTTTTGTAGGCACTTTTGGGGGTCGGCCTGCCAAAAGAAAGTGTCGCTTGCTAGCTTCACAGCAGGTTATTATGAGCAAGGCATCTGGGAGCACGGTCCCCTGGGCGCGTAAGCTATTGATTCGTAAACAACAACAAAAATGCGCCCAGGAGTTCGGAAACGGATGCCCCTATCGTGGGGTTTTTGGATGAGGCTCTGGGCTCAGCGGGGCTTCGATGGAGGACACACATGTCAATGCGGGATAGGATCTTAAGTCTGTGGCGCGAAGAACAAGGCCAGGACATCGCGGAATACGCGGTGATGCTGGCAGTGATTCTGGTGATCGTGGTCGGGACGATCCGGCTCATCGGTTCCAACTCCAACAACGTATTTTCTTCCGTAGCCAGCTCGATTAAGTAGCGGACATTTCGGCGCTGCGTACGGGTGGCTCGGTTGGGAGTTCGCTCTGGATAGCAAGTCCATGACTGCCGGGAATCCTTTGCCTGGATCCTTCGCCCGGCGAATACGCGGCAGATATCATTCCGGGGTAGGGTCTGCGCCCGCGAATCAATTTGTAACCTCCCCCAATCGAAAGTCGGAATTCGGCGTGCCCTCGTGGCGCACCGCCGTTCACTGCCATGGCGTCGCTCGCGGGCGCGGCGATTTCGACTTTGAGGAGCAGTCATGAATCGCACCCGACTCTTGATGATTGGCTTCGTGGCCCTCGCACTGGGCGCAATCGTAAGTTTCTCCGTCTACCGCGCCCTGCAGTCGAAAGCAGGCGGAGATGCTCTTCCTGGCGTGGAAGTTGTGGTCGCGGCCAACGACATTTCCGTCGGCGCCAAGGTGGAAGACCGCGACGTGAAAACCGTGCGTTTCCCCGCGGCTGACCTGCCGCCCAATTGTTTTCATCTGAAATCTTCCGTGGTCGGACGCGGCGCCGTATTGCCCATCACCAGGGGTGAGTTCTTTCTACCCAATAAACTGGCGGGGGAAAACGCTGGGTCCGGTATGCCGTCTCTGATTCCGCCCGGAATGCGGGCGATGTCGGTGCGAGTAAATGAAGTCATTGGAGTCGCGGGTTTCGTGGTGCCGGGAACGCGCGTGGATGTTCTCCTCACCGGTAACCCGTCGGGCGCTTCCACCCAACAAACCACTACGGTCCTCGAAAACGTTGCTGTAATTGCTACCGGTCAGAAACTGGAAAAAAATACCGCGGGCGAACCGCAACTGACGCCGGTAATCACCTTGCTGGTTTCTCCCGACGATGCCCAGAAACTTACGCTCGCCACTACCGAAGGGAAAATTCAGTTGTCGCTGCGCAACCCTTTGGACACTAAGCAGCAAGAACTGGCGTCGGTGAGTACCGGGGCGCTGTACAAGGGTGCTTCCACTCCGGTACCCAGTGCTCCGCGACCGAAAGCCACAAAACATACCGTTGTCCTGTCGCCGACTCCGCCGCCTGCCTATTCGGTGGAAGTGATTAAAGGAACAAAAAAAGACATTACCAAGTTCTAGGAAAAGTCAGCATCCTGAGGAAGAAGACCATGTCGACCTGCTCCCGCATTTGGGAGAAACGCGCAACTGAGATTGAAATGAGGACGGGCAGGGTGGTGCCTGGGACCTCGTCCGTTTTGTGGCTGGTCACGGCCGTTGTCGCCGTCATTGTCAGTGCTTCGGTTGCCGCTCTGTCTCAGGACCAGCCGGCGGCCCAGGCGCCGGCAGCCCAGGCGCCTGAGCAAGTCCAGGCCCCCGGGCCGGGCGCAAGTTCGCAGGGGCCACAAGCCGAAGCCCAGGGCGCCGCACCCTTGCGCGTCCTCGTGGGAAAGTCTCTGCTTATTAACACCACCGAGCGGCTCAGGAGAATATCCGTCACCGATGACACGATCGCTGACGCCATCGTGGTTACTCCTACCCAGATTCTGGTGCATGGCCGCGCCGCCGGCGAAGTGTCGTTGCTGATCTGGGACGAACTGGAGCGCTCCCGCAGCTTCGATTTGCGCGTGGATGTGGACGTGCGCACCGCCGCCGAAGAAGAAAAGCGGGTCTTTCCCGACGAACAGATTTCTGTCTCGCCCTCGCGCTCCGCCATCGTGCTCTCCGGCCACGTTTCTACCGAGGATGTTTCGAAACGCGCCGGAATGATTGCCGAGGCCTATTCGAAGAATGTGGTCAACGTCCTGACCTTCGGTCCGGTGGGCGCTCAGGAAGTCCTGCTGGAAGTGAAGTTCGCCGAGGTGGACCGCAGCGCCCTTACCCAGTTGGGAGTCAACCTGTTCGCCCCGGGGCTGGGGAACACAATCGCGGCCAGCCAGACGGGGCAATTTGGTTCTGTTCAGATAAGCCGGCCGCCAGCGACGACCAGCACCTCCAATGGCGTGACCACTACTACCGCCGCTACCGCGCCCACGGTCAACGTCTCCGACTTCCTGAATTTTTTCGTGACCCGTACCGACGTCAACATCGGCGCTGTCATCAAAGCCCTGCAGCAGAAAAATCTGCTCCAGATATTGGCTGAACCCAATCTCATTGCGGTAAACGGCAAAGAGGCCAGCTTCCTGGCGGGTGGAGAATTTCCCTTCCCCATCGTCCAGCCGAGCCAGGGCTTTACCGCGGTTACGATCCAGTTCAAAGAGTTCGGTGTGCAGTTGAAGTTCACTCCGGTGATCATGCCCAACGGAAATATTCACCTGAAGGTCGCCCCGGCAGTTAGCACTCTGGATTTCGCCAACGCGCTGACCATATCCGGGTTCACCATCCCCGCGCTGAGTACGCGTAAGGCCGAAACCGAATTCGAGCTTCAGGACGGACAAAGTTTCGTGATCGCAGGATTGATGGATAATCGGGTGACGGACCTCTACAACAAGATTCCCGGTCTGGGTGACATCCCCATCCTGGGTAATTTTTTCAAGAGCAAGAGCGCGCAAAAGAGCAATTCTGAGTTGATGGTTCTGTGTACGGCCCGCCGCGTTGCGCCCAATAGCCAGCCCCCGGCGGGTCCCTCGAATCCAAAGCCCTTCATGGACAAAGACAAGTTCGACGAGAAGAGACCGTCAGAGGGCGGAAACAAATAGAGCGGAGTTGCTTGTCAAGCTGGTGTGCAGGTCGGATGAGCTGATAGGAATCATAGTGAGGGCCAGAAATAGGGACCCGGTACAACAATGCCCGAACTCTCAGTCGTAGTCGTCGCCCAGGACAACGAACAGCGGGCCGTGCTGCAGGTACTGGTCGACGGTAGCAGCGTGGCGCGGGTGGTAAACAGTTGTGCCAGCTATCCCGGCGTGGTTACCGACCCGGTTCTGCGCCGCGTCCAGACCGCGCATCCTGCGGTTGTGCTGGTCGATGTGCCCTCGGAGAATCACACCCTGGCGCTCCGCTCCATCGAATTGATTCACCAGGAAGTTAGTGGCGCGGTCATCTTCGCGGTCGGCAGCATGGCGCAGCCCCAGGTCATTGTGAGCGCGATGCGCGCCGGCGCGCGCGAGTACATCGAGCGTCCCACTACCACGACCGATCTTCTTGAAGCCTTCGTAAGGCTGACGGCGGCGCAGCGAAAGGTAGATCGGGAAGGACCACGGGGAAAGGTATTTACCGTGGTCAACGCCAAGGGTGGCAGCGGCACCACCACCACGGCGGTGAATCTGGCACTGGCACTGCAGTCTGCTCACGGCAACGTGGCCCTGGTGGACATTGCGCCCCTCGGCCACGCCGCCCTGCACCTTAACCTCGAGCCGCAGTTCACTGTGACTGACGCGATCCGCAATCTCCACCGGCTTGACAGTTCGCTCCTGGAAAGCTTCATGACCCGGCATAACGATGGACTGCAGTTGCTGGCTGGCGTCAACACGCCGGTGGTGGTGGAACCGGCAACCGCTGAGTTTGCCCGTTTGTTCGATTTGCTGGTGGGACATTTCCGCTACGTTGTGGTCGACGCTTCCTCGCGCGTGGACCCAACCACACGCCTGGTCTGCAACCTCTCCGAAACTGTGCTGCTCGTGGCCCACGCCGATGTCGCTTCGCTGTGGAGTGCAACTCGCGTCCAGCAGTATCTGGGCGAAACCGGAGGGCGGGAGAGGGTCCGGCTGGTGCTGAACCGATTCCGCAAGATTGCCGGCTTCACCGAGGCTGATGCTGAGGCTGCGGCGGGCGTGAAGCTCCTGTGGAAGATCCCCAATCACTATTTTGCCGTGTCAGCCGCCATTGATCGTGGAGTTCCACTCATGCAACAAAGTTATAGCGAAATTGCCCGGTCTTTTTCCGGCCTGGCCGCCGTCTTAACCGAGAACGACATGGACGTGAAACGTAAAGCCTGGTCCCTGTTCAAGACGGTATAGAAGAACGGGCTGAGGCGGTGCGCCAGCCCTGGCTTGCGGTTACGACGGTGGGAGTTCCCTGACCATCCGGTTGACCGTGACCGACCGGGCTGGTTAGGCTAGACCTATGGCGAATTTACAGACCTTCGAAAGAGCCGAGTACCAGCAGGTCAAAGCCGATCTTCACCGCAAGATTCTCGACCGTCTCGACCTGGAAAAACTGGGGCGTACTCCCAGCGCCGCGGCTCGCGAAGAAGTTCTGCTGCTGATACGCAACACGGTGAACAGCGAGGCTGTGCCGCTGAGCTTCGCCGAACGCGAGCGCCTGGCGCGCGAAATTCTCGATGAGATCTTCGGCCTGGGTCCGCTGGAACCTCTGCTCAAAGACCCGACCATCTCCGATATTCTGGTCAACCGCTACAACAAAGTCTATGTCGAACGTGCGGGCAAACTCGAGCCCACGGGCCTGAGCTTCAAGGACGATGCCCACCTGATGCAAATCATCGACCGCATCGTCTCGCGGGTTGGAAGGCGTGTGGACGAATCTTCCCCCATGGTGGATGCACGCCTGGCCGACGGCTCGCGCGTGAACGCCATCATTCCGCCGCTGGCTATCGACGGACCGTGTTTGTCCATTCGCCGCTTCGGCCGCGACCCGGTCACAGCCCGGCTCATGATTGAGAACAAGACCCTGACCGAACCCATGCTCGAACTGCTGTCGGCCATGGTCAAGGGGCGGCTGAATTTTATGATCTCCGGCGGAACCGGCGCCGGCAAGACCACATTGCTGAATGTTCTGTCGGGCTACATCCCCAATGCCGATCGTATCGTGACCATTGAAGATGCGGCTGAATTGCAGTTGAACCAGGAGCACGTCGTGCGCCTGGAAACGCGTCCGCCGAACATTGAAGGCAAGGGCGCGGTGCGGCAGCGGCAACTGGTCATCAACAGTCTGCGTATGCGTCCTGACCGCATCGTGGTGGGCGAGGTTCGTGGCGAGGAAGCGTTCGACATGCTGCAGGCGATGAACACCGGTCACGAGGGTTCCATGACCACGGTACACGCCAACACCCAGCGCGACGCGCTGGCCCGCATCGAGAACATGTGTTCCATGGCCAATCTCAACATTCCGGAAAGGGCGATGCGGCAACAGATCTCGTCCGCGATTCACGCGGTGGTCCAGATTGCACGACTCTCCGACGGCACCCGCAAAGTGATGACCATCTCGGAAGTGACGGGCATGGAGGGCGATGTCATCAGCATGCAGGACATTTTCGTGTTCGAGCGGGTGGGGATTGATGAAAACGGAAGGGTGCGAGGCGCGTTTCGGGCTACCGGGATTCGGCCCAAGTTTGCCGATCGCTTAGCCACCGCAGGTTGCCGCCTGCGTTCCGCGCTGTTCGAGTCGCGAATGGAGGTCTGAGGGTTACGTCTCTACAACCAAGCGTTTCATTGATCGTATGTCTATCCTGATCGCCATCGCCGCGTTTGTGGTCGTTGCGCTCGCAGTGTTTGTCATCGCTTCCCTGCTCGACGAGCGCAGTTCCAAAGCGCGGCTGTTGCGCGAGCGCCTCTCCACCGTGCAAAAGACTCCGGAACGCGAGGCCGGAGAGAATCTGGCGCTGCTGCGGGATGAAGTGCTGAGCAAGATCCCCGCCCTCGACAGCCTGCTGCGCCGTTCCACCAGCATTTCGAACCTCCAGACATTACTCGAGCAAGCCGATGTGAAAAGCCGGGCGGGCAATGTCGTGCTCCTGGGGCTGCTCTGTGGTGCCGGACTTGGGCTGCTGGTTCTGCTGTTCGGCCTCCCCCTGTTTGCCTGGGTCGGTGTTTTGTTCGGCATGTTCCTGCCTTATTCGTACGCCAATTACAAAAGGAACAAGCGCTTCCAGAAGTTCGAAGAACTTTTCCCCGAGGCGATTGACACGCTGGCCCGCGCCGTCCGCGCCGGCCACGCCTTCACCACCGCTCTCGAGTTGATTGCCAACGAGATCGCCGATCCGGTCGCCTCCGAGTTCCGCAAGTTGTTCGAAGAACAGAAGTTCGGCATGCCGGTGCGCGACGCCCTCATTAATCTCACCGAACGCGTGCCCTTGGTGGACGTGAAGTTTTTCGTCACCGCGGTCATGCTGCAGCGCGAGACCGGCGGTAATCTTGCGGAAATTCTCGACAACCTGTCTTATGTTATCCGGGAGCGCTTCAAGATTATGCGGCAGGTGCGGGTACACACCGCGCAGGGGCGCATGACCATGATGCTGCTGATGGGACTGCCGCCCATCATTATCGTCACCATGCAGATAATGAATCCGAGTTTTATCCGGCCCCTGTTTGACGATCCCATCGGCCACGTCCTGCTGGTTGTGGGAATCACGCTGCAGACGGTCGGGTATTTCGTGATTCGAAAAGTGATTCAGATTCAGGTTTGACGCAGTTTGGGTTTGACGCGATTTAGGTATGCAATCTAGGTTTGATACATGGCTTTAGCGCTGGCAATCATATTGTTTCTGACCATCGTCCTGGTGGTGTTTTCTTTCGGGGCCGCGGCCTATGCTCCGTCTTCGGTCCTGGGTTCGCGTCTGCGCGCCTTGGGCTGGCAGCGCGCCGAGCCCAAGGAGAAGCCGGCATTCAGGGAACGTCTGGAGCAAGCCCTCGACCCCCTCAGCAAAGCTCTCCCGTTATCGCCCAGCGATGTGTCGCGGACACGCAAGTGGCTGATTCAGGCAGGTTATCGCGAGCAGCGCCACCTTACGATTTATGTTGGGCTGCGCATGCTCCTGGCTCTGCTGGGGATGGCCCTGGTGGTCGCCGTCCAGGGCAGTTTCGATGTGCTGCTGATGATCGGCGTCGGAGCGTTTGGTTTCTTCATACCCCGGTTCGTGCTCAAGCGCATGATCCGCGACCGGCAACGCCGCATCACCCTGGCATTGCCGGACGCCCTCGACCTGACTGTGATCTGCGTCGAAGTCGGCCTGGCTTTGGATCAGGCGCTGATGCGAGTGGGTGAAGACCTGCAGCATGCCCATCCCGACCTGAGCGACGAATTCCATCTGGTGAACCTTGAAATGCGCGCGGGCAAGCCCCGTGCCGAAGCCCTGAGGAATCTGGTGGATCGGACCGGCGTGGACGATGTGCGCGCCCTGGTTGCCACCCTGATCCAGACCGATCGCTTCGGGACCAGCGTCAGCCAGGCCCTGCGTATTCATTCTGATTCGCTGCGTACCGAGCGGCGCCAGCGAGCCGAGGAACAGGCTGCCAAAACCACTATTAAGATGATTGTCCCTCTGGTCGTGTTTGTCCTTCCCTCCATCATCTTTGTGACTCTGGGCCCGGCCATCATCGAGCTGTTCCGTATCCTGATGCCGCAGGGAGCGCGCTGAGAAAACTTTTCCTGCGGCATCGAACCCAGCTCCGAGCCCTGATGGTTCCGATCGCAGGAGTACCGAGCCGGAGTACCGCGCCTAGGAGTTGTGATGTCTGTACCGGGCCCCAAGGGATATGCTCTCAATCGAACCCGCGCTACCTGCCTGGCCACAAGTCTGCGCCTCGCCGCAACCCATTGGTCCCGCTTCCGTGGCCTGATGGCCACCGACGCCGCCTACTTCCCCCGTGGCCATGGCTTATGGATTGTCCCCTGTCGTGGAGTACATACTTTCGCCATGCGCTTCCCCATTGATGTGCTGTATCTCGACGGCGGCAAAGTCGTGGTTCACCTGGAAGAGAACCTGAGGCCGTGGCGCATGGCCCCGCTTCGCATGAAGGCCGCTTCAGTGCTTGAATTGCCGTGCCAGACCCTGAGCTCGACGCGAACTGAGATCGGGGATGAGATCGAAATTGCACTGGAGGAGGCCGCCCAGGCGTGAACGACGCTCCCAAACTTCTGGTGGAGTGGTCCTCGCCATGGGAGGAGTTTCTTACCGCCATTGGCCCCGCATTGGGACGCTCGCCCGAACGGCTGGCCGGCGAAGCCCAGACTGGTCTCTTCCCCTACCGGGGGATCCTGCTCTCCTGGGCGTTCGAACTCGCTTTCTTGATTGCCATCATCGTGATTCCGGCCAGGCTGGCCAGCATGCAGCCCTACGAACCGCCGGCCAAACCCAAGTACGACATCATCTACTACACCGGCAATGAGCTGCCGAAGACTGAAGACCTGGGCGGCGCGCAAGCCGGACGTTCCGGCCGGGCAGGTGGGCGCGAAGCCTTTCACCCCACACAAACCATCCGGGTGGCGCGTGGCAGCACGCTGCGTGAAACTGTCGCCGATGCTCCCAAGCTGAACCTGCCGGTTTCCAACTCCGCCGTCGCCAACCTGCTCGCGGTGAAGGCGCTGCCGGGACCCGCCCCTGCGGAGGGGATGCGATCATCCCTGCGCGCCCCGGTTTTGGCGCAGGTGGCAGTGGCGCCCGCTCCCCAGGTACCTGACCAATTGCGAGCCGCACCCGACCTGGATCCCGGTGTGGTTCCTCCCAGCGCGGCACCGCCGCAGCGCGAGGTGGCCGCCCTTCACCTGCCCGGATCTCAAGCTGTGCAGGTGGTTCCCCCACCGGTTTCAGCGCCGGAACAAATGACCAATCTGAATCCCAGATTGGCTTTGCCGGCTCCCAGCGTGGTTGCGCCCGCGCCGACCGTCACACGCGAGGTCACGCCCATGGGACCGGGCTTCGGCGCTGACCAGTTGCAGAAACAGATCGTTCCGCCTCCGGTGCAGGTCAGCAGCGCCTCGACTGAACATCGTGCCGTTAGCGGCTTGGGCGGCGCGGCGGTCGTACCGCCGGCAGTCCAGTTGGGAGCGGGTTCAGCGCAACGTTCAATGGCAGGTGGAATGGGTCCCGGCACGTCCGTCGTGCCACCGCCCCCTTCGCTCGCACCGGGAGGTTCATTGAGCGGCCAGGGACGAGGAAACCGCGGCACAGGATTCGGCGGCGCCCTCGATGCGGGCCTGGCTGGGGCCCCGCCCAGCAGCAACGGCGGCGGAAGCGCCTCGGGGGTCGTACTCTCCAGCCAGCCTGGCTCGAAGGTCGGCATGCCCGGAAAGGGCGGTAGCGGCGCTCTGGCCATGTCGCCAGCTGGAGGAGACAAGCCCGGCCTCGGCGGCAGCGGCGGCGGGGCCGGAATCGGCCGCGGCGATGGACCCGGCAGCGGGTTCGCCGGTCCAGGTTCAGGAGCCGGAAAAGAAGGCACTGGCCCCGGATCAGACCCCAACGCTCATGGCGGAATTTCCCCTTATCCCGGTTCTGGTGGTGCGGGTACCGGAACCAACGGCAACCCCGCAATGGCCGGAGTTTCCGTAAAAGGCGGCAGCAACATCGTGACCTTGCCGAGTTTCGGCTCTGGGGCAAGCCAGGCTGGCGCCCCGGCACGTTCGCAAGCCGGTGCCGGAAACAAAGGGCCGGACATCACGGTCGTTGCCACTTCGCGCTCCGGTGGCGCTTTCAACTTCTACGGACGGCTCAAGGGCGACAAGGTTTACACCATTTACATCACCACCGCGCTGCCAACCGTGATGTCCTTTGCCGATCCCGCATCCGCACTTCACGGCTACGCTGAAGATCTCACGGCGCCGCAGGCAATGCGTTCGGACCTGCCCGCAGGACTGCCCAAGACGCGTCTCGTGATTGAATGCGTGCTCGATCGCTCCGGACTGCTGCGCCGGCCGCACGTCCTCGAACCCGCCTCGGCGGTCATGACCAGCAAGGTTCTGGCCGCGCTCAACAATTGGAAGTTCAGTCCTGCGCTGCGGGGAGACCAACCGATCGAGGTCAGCGTCATCCTCGGGTTCAATATCAACACTGACGACCAGTTCTAAAAAACGCGCTTCAACTTTTCCAGGATGTCGGTTCAGGTGAGCAATGGCTGAAGGCTCGGGTGGAGCAGCGCTTCAGGGCTGCAGACAAGCTGAATTTTCAGGGCGGCTTGAGCCGCTGAGGTACCTGCAACGGACCCATGCTCCACCCAAAATCACAGATGTGGTCTTCGCTCCAACAACACCGCCGTCCCATCCCGGTAAACCACGCTCCACGGCGATGTCAGCTCCAGCATGTTGGCCAGTGAAGAACCGGTGGGCACAAGCACCCAGTTCACCTGCTTATCATTCAAGAAGCCTTCCCAGTCCGGCGTGACCCGCATCGCCTTCAAGTAACTCTTTAAGAATTCCTCCTCGTAGAGGTCATGGCGGTCGTCGACGAAAACTTTATTCTGGGGATAGAGCCGGTAGATCAGATATCCGCCCCATGCGTCGAGCGAGAAAATTGGTTCGCGAATGCCGCGCTGGGCAATTACTTCGCTCCCCTGTACCGGAAGTCGTTTGGCATCAAAATGCGCATCCATCCAGTGATGGGAACCCAGGTTGCCTTGGTGGGCGCATGCCAGCACTCCCAGCAGCACGGCGATCGCGGGCCATGCGTGTCCTCGAAGACTCAGTTCCATGTTCGCCATACGCGACCCAAACGCTTCCCATCTTGCAAGGAAGGCTTGCAGGCCCGCCACCAGGTCGGAGTTCCTGCGGCCTTCCCCGGCCGCTTGCGTCAGCAAAGGTGCAACCACCAGCGTGAGCAGAAGCGAGGACACCGGAAGGCTGCGCGACGCATACAAACCGCTGTAGGCTGCAAAGAGGATTACTAATAGGTGCGTCATCGGCGGTCTTCTGGCGACCGCCAGGGCCACAATCGTGATCAGCAGGATTAGAACGAAGCACTGCTGCGCCACTCCATGAAAATTAGGCGAGAGAAACTCGTCAATGTGGTTCATCAGCCAGCGGCTGGAAAGATACCGGTACACATGAAGGTGCAGCCGGTAGCCGTATGGATTCACCAGACTTGCCACCAGCGAGGCCGCGGTCACGGCTCCCAGTTCCCGCAACCGCCTGGCAATATTCAGGCGCATTTCTTGCTGCCGGCAGTGGAAGTACCGCAGTGCGCTGCTCGCCAGATAAAGCCCGAGCAGCACAAAGCCCACCACAAACCCGCCGTGTAGATTTACCCACAGCACCATCAGAACGGGTAGCCACAGCAAGCGCCGACTGCTGCCCGAGCCCTCAGCGCTCTCTGATCTATCCAGAAGCTGGAACCAGACCACGGTAAGCAACCAGCTCAACACGTGTGGCCGGGCGAACAAATGAATCATGGACGCGGCCAGCGACAACGCCAGCAAAACCACGGCCACAGGCAGGTCTGCGCCGCGACGTAAGCCCAGACGCAGGGTCAAGACAAAAGTCGCCGCAATGATCGACGCCGTGAAAAATGCCACTCCATTCAGGCCAAACAAGTGATGAATGCCGGCAATCGCCACGTCATAGAGCCATTCCCACGCATACCACGCCTGACCACTCATCGTGACCGAAAATGGATCGGCCCGCGTGATCGAGTGTGAGCGCAGCATCAGCTCGCCATTGCGGATATGCCATCCGATGCTGGCGTCGCCCAGCAGGCGCGGCGCAAGAGTGCCGCTGGTCATGGCTGCAATCAGGATGACGAAGATCAGATCGGCAACCGAGGGAACAACAAATCGAAACCATGCCGGCGGCGCGGCCGCTTCCGGCGCTCTGGTTTGGTTCATATCGGAAGTGGTTTCGATCTGCCCGTCTTGCGAATCCAATGTATGCTCGCACCCAACCGGGACATGTTACCCGATGGAACCCATGTGGGCGCGAGCGTCTCGCTCGTGCAGGCCATGGTGAAGCCAGAATGCTGAACTGCAGCATCCGAACTGCAGAGCCCACGAAAGCGGAAACAGCCGTTACGAGCCAGACTCTACTTGCCCGGCCTCGCCAACGCCGCTTCCCTCTCGAATTCGGTTACTGCTGGCGCGTGTTTCCTCTTGGATCGTAGCCACTTCTGGAAGGATTCCATATAGATGTAATAGACGGGTGTGATGTAAAGAGTGAGCAGCTGAGAAAACAGAAGGCCGCCTACCACTGCCAGTCCCAACGGACGGCGTGACTCCGCCCCAGCCCCAAAGCCCAGGGCGATGGGCAAAGTGCCCATCAGCGCGGCCATCGTGGTCATCATGATGGGACGGAACCGCAGCAAGGCGCCCTGATAGATCGCTTCTGCCGCCGGCTCGTTGCTCTCGCGCTGCTTGTCCAGCGCCACGTCGATCATCATGATGGCGTTCTTCTTCACGATGCCGACCAGCATGATCACGCCGACGAAGCCGTAGAGATTGAGCTCGAGGTGGAAGATCATCAATGTGATCAGCGCGCCAAAGCCCGCCGATGGCAACCCGGAAAGAATAGTCAGGGGGTGGATAAAGCTCTCGTACAAGATTCCCAGCACCAGGTAAATGACCAGAATGGCCATCAAGAGCAGAAGACCCAGCCCGCTGACCGATGACTCAAAAGCCTGTGCCGTGCCCTGAAAGCTGGTGCTGACAGTCGCCGGTAACATCTCCCGCGCTGCCTTCCCCACCCCATTCACCGCGTCGCCCAGCGAAACTCCCGGCCGCAAGTTGAACGAGACGGTCACCGACGGCAACTGCCCTAAATGATTGATCGTGAGTGGTCCCAGCGACCGCGTCAGTCTGGCCACCGCGTTGAGCGGAACCAGTTGGCCACTCGACGAGCGTACGTAGAGCATCGACAGCGCCGAAGGATCGAGCTGGTACTGACTCTCCAGTTCGGCGATCACACGATAGGCATTGTTGGGAGCGTAGATGGTAGAAATCTGCCGCTGGCCGTAGGCTGTATAAAGCGCGTCTTCCACCTGATTGGCGGTGATGCCGAGCGCCGAGGCTTTGTCACGGTCAATGTCGACGTTGACCTGCGGGTTGGTAATCTGCAGATCGCTGGTGACGTCCTGCAGGAGTTTTTGGAACTCGGGATCACTCCGCAGCTTGGCTTCCAGCCTGGGAGCATCCTGGTAGAGTTCGTTGGTGTCGGGTGATTGCAACGTGAACTGATACTGGCTCTTGGTAAGCTGCCCGCCGATGCGGATCGTGGGCAGCATTTGCGGAAACGCATTGATGCCGGGAACAGCCGCCAGTTGGCCGCGCAGTTCCTGGATGATTTCCTGGGCCGATTTCCGCTGCTTCCGCGGCTTCAGCCGGGCAAAGATGCGCCCCGCGTTGCCGCCTGCCGCCGTCGACATGAAAGAGTCGATATAAGGCTGTGCCATCACCACTTTGTTCAAAGCCATCTGGTGCGCGACCATGTTGTCGAACGAGATCCCTTGCGGCCCTTCGGTAAAGATGAAAATCTGCCCTTGATCTTCATCGGGCAAAAAGCCTTTCGGTATCGCCAGGAACAGGTAAACCGTCCCTACCAGCACCGCGACAGAAACGGTCATGGTGGCAAGCTTGTGCCGGAGCGTTATCTGCAGGGTGCGATCGTAAATCCGCAGCAACCCGTCGAAGAAGCGCTCGAAAAACGTCCATAGCCGGCCATGCTCCGTCTCCTTTGCGGCACGCAGGAATCGGCTGCACAGCATGGGCGTAAGGCTGAGCGATACCAGGCCGGAAACCAGGATGGCCACGCTTATCGTCACCGCAAATTCGTGCAGCAAGCGCCCCAGAATCCCGCTCATAAAGAGCACTGGAATAAAAACCGCTGCTAGAGACAGCGTCATGGAAACGATGGTGAAGCCGATCTCGCGTGCCCCGCGGAACGCCGCCTCCATCGGGTGCTCGCCCATCTCCATGTGCCGCACAATGTTTTCCAGCATCACGATGGCGTCATCCACCACAAACCCGACCGAAAGCGTCAACGCCATGAGCGAAACATGGTCCAGCGAATACCCCAGCAGATACATCACCGAGAACGTCCCCAGTGTGGACATCGGCACCGCCATGCCG
>JACXTT010003919.1_pt1 | contig 22436 bp, 17 predicted proteins | sample 9270951 | NCBI WGS metagenome assembly JACXTT01 (sample SAMN15532306, study PRJNA645909) | rock metagenome | isolation source: weathered quartz diorite | place: Puerto Rico | collected 2017-06-21
GGCACTCTGCTTCGCTGGCGAGACTCAAAATTAGCCATGATCAATCTCCTCGTGCACTAAGATTAAGGTTGGACAGCAGCATGGGCCATTGCGCAGTCGCCCCTTCCCTGGGTCAAGAAGTTGCGCCCATCACCACCTTTCGTTCTGGGTTGTTGTGGGATTGCCACGATCGTAGCAGTCGGAAACATTACGCCAAATACCTCGATTTCATCAAGTGCTGGGTGCCCCAGTGATTCGCACTTCTTGCGAATGGTCCGCTTGACGGGCTAGGAGGGTAGAGCGTTTCAAAATTGCACCCCTCCCTTTCGGAACTGTGTGGGGGGCAGGGCCCTGGGGCCGGGTTGGCGAAACATCGCCTTTACACTCATTGACCGGATCGGTTGGTGATAGCGCCAAATGACTCTTCACGTCACGCAGGCCATAGCCCTTGCTCAGGATCACGTTGCCGTCCTTCACAATGGCGACGGCAGCGCCCGGGACTTTCGAGTCCTTCATCGTCTTCAGTACGTATTCATCGAAGCCGGCTAGAACAGGAGTGGCATTCGAAGCGGTTTTGGCGGCAGCGTCGACCCTGGCCGCTTTCACCGTGCCCTTCGTCGGACCAGGTCCGTGAGGAGAAGGGTTCTCTTGGGCAAGCGCGCATGCTGTCAGGACAACGCCGACCAATATCGTGCCTAGTTTTGAAGTTTTCATTCTCATCTCCAAGAATCAGGTAGGTAACTGGCCTGTCATCACTCGTTGCGTTACAAGTTCAGCAATGATACATTTGTTTCGCCTGTATCGTTGCGCAATTGAGATCGCTATCCCAGGACAAGGCGATGCAGAAGTCTATCAGCCGGGAAAACGTCATCCGCGGCCTGCCGAGCTTCGGCGAACGCATTGGGCACCTCAGCGTCAAGCGCCAGGAGCTGATCCGTCCTATTCAAGAGCGCCCCCGCGACTACGTTCTGCTCAGCATTCGCGACGTCGCAAAGAAGTTAGGCACCGACCCAGCCACCGTTCTCCGGATTGTCCGGAGCATGGGCTTTCCCAGTTACCGGGAATTCAAACTATACATCCACGAACTCTCTATCGCGGGTGCAACTTCTCTGGAAGGTATGCGAGCCATCCGCCCAGCCGATTCCGGGCTTACGTCGCACGTTCGCAAGGCGCTCGATCAGGATCTACAGAATCTCCACACTCTACGCAACACCTTGGATTTGGACCGAGTCGTCAAGTTGGCCGAGCGCATTTACAAAGCCCGCCGGATTCTGCTGATCGGGGGCGATATGGCGGTCAGCCTGATCGACTTCCTCGATTACAAATTGACCCTGCTGGGCCTGCCTGTCTTCACCGCCGTCACGCCAGGAAAGACGCTGCATGCTGTCCGGGGATTGACCAAGAAGGACCTGGTGATTGCGATCAGCTTCCGGCGCGGATTACGGCAGACCGTCGAGGGCTTGCAGCAGGCTCGTGCCAACGGCGCCTATTGTGTCGGCGTCGCCGACACTTTCGTATCTCCCATCGCACGCTTTGCTCACGAATGCTTTCTGGCTTCAGTAGAAAGCCCCTTCAGCAACTCCTACACCGCTCCCATCAGCCTTCTGAATGTGTTTTTTACAGTCTGCGCTCATTACCGGCGGGCACACACGCTGGCAGTCCTCGAAAAGGTGGATTACGAGCAACGCCACGGTTTTCGCTGGTATATGGGCTAGAAAACGCTGCAGGAACCACTGTTCAGCCGCCGGGGCAACGCCATGAGGCCGATTGGCTCCGATAGCATCGTCTGTCGAATGAAACAAATGTGGCGAATATGACGAAGGCCATTGACATATGTTGCGGCGAAGTGTATATCGGTGTGCATTCCCAAACAGGGACTCTGTACAAATGGTCCCCGCTTTAGGAAGTAGCTGACTCATCGCCGGGCATTTCAAGAGCGTCGCTCCGCGAGGTTCTGGGGGAGATCACAGCCATGACCAGGGACACTCATTCCAGTCGCACTTTGGGCGTTTTGCTTTTGCTACTTTTTCTAGCGGTGGTAGCGACCGCGCAAACCACCTCCCGAGTTGCTGGCCTAGTGCGAGATTCGAGCGGAGCGCTGATCAGCGGCGCGCACGTGATCTTGATTGATGAGGCAACCGGAGTTTCCTTCACGGGAGAGACGACGTCGGCCGGCACCTATGTGTTTGACGCGGTGAAGCCCGGGACTTACACGGTGAAGATCTCGAAGGCAGGATTCAAGACGTTTGAGTCCACAGGAAACGTGGTCACGATCGGTCAGCCCACCGCGCTCACTGCGAACCTCCAGGTAGGCGCGGTCACGGAAACTATGGCCGTAAACGCTGCGGCCGAACTGGTTCAGACTGCGACCTCAGGCAACATCGGAAATCTTGTTGACAGCGTTGCTCTGAACACCTTGCCCATTGTGACCGGCCGAGGCCGCAACACTCTCTCGTTGGTTGAACTCGAACCTGGTGTAGTGGATGCGGGGGGCTTTAATCAGGGAGGTCCGAATGTTGCGGGCGGAGGGGTTCATGCCAACGGAGCCCGCGATCGCGCCTGGAACTACACGCTCGATGGCATTGATATTAATGAAACCAGCGCTGGCGGAGCCAACTTCTCACCTCTGCGTACGAATCCCGACATGCTCTCGGAATTTCGTGTCGTGACCAGCAATTTCACTTCGGAATACGGACGTAATAGCGGCGCCCAAGTGGAGATGGTTACTCGCTCTGGGACGAACGACTACCACGGTTCGGCCTATTTCTTCTATCAAACTCCGGGACTCAATGCCAACGACCCGGCTAACAAAGAACAAGGGTTGGGTAGGCCCCAATTCATACAAAAGATTCCCGGCTTCACGTTCGGCGGCCCGCTCATCAAGAACAAGACATTCTTTTTTACCAACTTCCAGTGGCTGCGCACACTCACAACCAATCTCAACATCCAGCCGGTTTATACACAGCAGGCGCGGAATGGAATTTTGCGCTTTATCGACCAGAACTCCCCCATCTGTACCAGTGACCCTTACCTGGGAAACTGCTTCAACTCGGCGTTCGGCAATTCCAACGCAACGGTGGACGCCAATGGAAACCCGCTTCCCGGCGTCGACGTTGTGAATTACGACGCTGTCGCCAACGACCCTCAGGCCCTCGGCCTTGATGCCAGTGTCCAGCAGGTGATCAATTCGGCGCCTCTTCCCAATGATTACAAAACCGGCGACGGACTCAACATTGCTGCATTTGACTGGCTAGCGGCAGAGCATGAGAAGCAACTCGACTACACCATTCGCGTCGACCATACGTTCAACTCTTCCCATAGCCTGTTTGTGCGCTGGTCCGCGGGCCACCAGAATACGTTTGGGGACACGGCCAACGGGGGACTGCCGATCTTTCCGGGAACTCCCAACGTGGTCGACACCTTCCGCACGCCAAAAAATCTCGCGGTCGCATGGCGCTGGCAGATCAAACCGACCTTACTGAATGAGCTGGTGCTTGGGCTCAATCGCTTCAGTTTCAATTTTGCCAATCCCGATCCGAATTTTCGCAGCAACCCGGTCTTTAACTTCTTCGCGGACCCTATTTGTGCGGTGAATGGTATCGCCTGCATGAATGTGCCGCTTCAGAATTATGTGGGCAATGCTCGCTTCCTCACTACGTATCAAGTCGCTGACAACATGTCGTACCTGCGCGGCGCGCATGCTTTCAAGTGGGGAATCAATTTCCGCTATCAACGGCACATTGACCAACGTGGAAATATCGGCGCCCTCGATGCCGCTCTAGCAGTGAACTTTGATCCCAGCGTAAATGCGGTGGATCACGGCGCCTTCAACTTCCCCGGCAATATCGATCAGGGAAACGACGCCGTCAATCTTGAGGGTTACGTCAACGGCCTGTTGGGCAGGGTGGGCTCAATCCAGCAAGGTTTCGTTCCCAAGGATCCCAACACCTGGGCTCCTCCGGGAACCATTCTTCATGCCGATTTCCGGATGCCGGAATACGATTTCTACACCCAGGACACCTGGCGACTTCGCTCTAACTTCGTCGTGGACCTCGGCTTGCGCTGGGAAATCAAGCTTTCCCCCCGCGTAACGAACGCCAATAACATGTTGCGTCCTGATCCGCCCATCGGATGGGGCTTCAGCAACGACAGCCTAGTATGGAAGCCGGGCCAACTGTATCGGGATTCGTATCACAACCTGGGACCATCGATTGGCTTTGCCTGGGATCCGCAGAACAACGGCAAAACGTCCGTCCGCGGAAACTTCCGGATCGCGTTTGACAGGATGAACACTTTCGCCTTGTCGTCGGCCATCTTCCAGGGTATGCCTGGACTGAGTACGCAGGTGACGGACAATACTTTCGGCAGTGGTGGTGGCCGCCTGAGCCAGCTTACTCCAGGCGTGTTGAACGGAATCCTCGATTCTTATCTCAACTGCCCAAGCTGTACTCCCACTGCTTTGCGGCAACCTCCCCCGTTCAGCAATAACTTCAATTCCGTCGTCGATCCCAACTGGCAGCCGCCCCAGACCTACATGTGGAGTTTCGGAATTCAGCGGGAATTACCCTACAAGATTGTCTGGGAGACCAACTACCTCGGACGCAAAGCTGTGCACCTTTTTGGCGCTTACGATGCCAACCAGGCAAAAATCCGCGCGAATGGCTTTCTGACTGCCTTTAACGTCGTCAGCGCAGGCGGGGACAGTCCACTCATGGATCAATTGCTTCAGGCCGATCCCGCATTCCCGGGTGGCGGGATCACGGGTTCACAATGGCTTCAGGGTGGAGGTAGTTCCTACTTCTCCGCTTTTGCCAAGGGCCAGGTTGCTCGCATGGCGGCGCAGATGGCACTGAACAATCTGGATATTGCTGCCGGACTTGGTTCCACTTTCTTCTACTCTTATCCTCAGTTTGCCGGTCAGTTCCCGAGCACGCCGGGAGGCTTCGTCGTCTTCGACAGCCACGATTTCTCGACCTATAACGCTCTCCAGACTGAGGTTCGACGTTCGTTTGCCAATGGATTCACGTTTCAAGCGAGCTACGTCTGGTCCAAGTCGATTGACACGCGCTCCTTCGATCCAACGTTCACGACTGTGGGCCGCGCTTCGTCTCCTTTCGGAGCTTCCAGTACGCCGTTCGATCTGGATCACCGGAAAGCGAACTACGCTCCCTCGGATTTCGATCGCACCCATTCTTTCCAATCCATCTGGGTTTACGAGTTGCCCTTCGGGCATGGCAAGACCTGGGGCCACGGCTGGAATGGATTCCTGGACCGCGCGCTCGGCGGGTGGGAGATCGGTGGTTTCGGAATCCTCCAGAGTGGACGTCCGACCACGGTGTTCTCCAATAGCAACGATTACACGCTCAGTAGCGTCGTGCGCACGGTCGCCAACTGCGACCACTGCTCTCCCCACATGTTCAAGATCCACCGCGATCCCGACACGGGCTTGTTGACTTATATCACTCCCGATCAGTTAGCGAAATTTTCCACACCTGCTCCGGGTGAGTTCAGCAACGTTGGTAGGAACTTCTTCCGGCTTGCCGGTTATAAGAACCTGAGCCTGTCTATCGGCAAGAAGACTCGCATCACAGAGCGGCAGCAACTTGAGATGCGCCTGGAAATTCAGAATGTCACCAATTCCGTTCATTACGACGAGCCGGGCAGCAATCGATACGGCAACGGCGACTTCGGTGTAGTAGATCCAGCAACCGTTGTGGCCGACGGTCGCGGCCTTACCAGCGACCCGCGCAAGATGCAGCTGTCGGCAAAGTACACGTTTTAGAGCTGCGAGAGAGGGCCACTGCTGCCGTGGCGTGCTTTCGTGGACCGTTTTCGCGTTTCCTTATTTCGTGCCCGTCGGGGACACGACGGATCACGGCGCCTGTTACGGTCATTCGTAGCTACAAAGAGGGCTCATCAATGATCCGAACCGGCTTCCCGCATCGCCCCTGCACAATCTTAAGATTCGCCCTTCTCGTTTTCCTGCTAGTCATCCCCGCTTTTGCGCAGACTCCAGGCAGAGCCTTGGTCCGCGTCCCGGTGGCAAACCTATATTCCGCCGCTTCTGCCGATACAGACGTAGTCTCGCAGGCCATCTACGCCTCCGAAGTTACTGTGCTTGAAGAGAAAGACGGTTTTATCCACGTCCGCACGCCTGATTCCTACACGGGATGGATCCGCAACGAAGATCTTCTCCTGCAATCCGCTGCTTTCTCCGGTCCCTTCGCTCAGGTACGCTCGCTGAGCGCGAATCTCTACCGTGAGCCAGATGTCACCCGGCACGCGCCTATGCTGACCGTGCCATTTGAAACGCGTCTGGAGATCATCCCGCAGGCCCCACCAGAGAACGAAGACTATCTGCGCGTCCGTCTGCTGGATCATCACGAAGCCTGGATCGACCGCGGCGATGTCGATCTGACTCTGCGCCCGCTCACTATTCCGGAATCCATCGAACTCGCCAAGCGTTTCCTCGGCATCACCTACACCTGGGGCGGACGATCCAGCTTCGGCTTCGATTGTTCCGGTTTCACGCAGATGCTTGTTCGAAGCCGGGGCATCAACATGCCGCGCGATGCCGACCTCCAGGCCGCGTGGTCCGGCGTGACACCTGTCGAGCGCAAGCATCTCAAGCCCGGCGATCTGCTTTTCTTCGGCAAGTCACCCGACCACATCACCCACACTGGCATGTACATCGGCAAGGGCCAGTTCATTCACGGCACTACCAACGGCCATCCTGGCGTGCAGATCAGCCGCCTCAACAATCAGCCCTGGACGGGGTTGCTGGTCGCGGTAAGGAGAGTGAAGTGAACCGACGGGGTTGGTTGAATGATCCTGTGAAAAGGTAGAGGCAGAGCGGTGAAATGCAACCCAGGCCGTTGCCCAAAACCTTGACATTCCAAGGCGGATAACCGACTGAATCTCCTCAGAAAGAGCTGCGCGTTCTGGCTTGCTCAATTAGAGATGTTTCTGGGCGCTTTGGACACATTACTTCGGGACCAGGGGGTCGGAGGTTAAATCCTCTCTCCCCGACCATTTATCCCAAGCAGTTCATTGAATTAGCGTCGATCCCAAATTTTGGATTTCCATTCTCTGGCGGGATGTAAACGCTCCGTGTTTCTCAGCAGGATATTCGCGATAGTACGTGCCGGAGTTTGGGCGCAAAGTCTTTCAATGCCTTCAACCATCGGCAACTAGTCGGCCCCAATGCCAAATGCGGGAGCCAGTGACTAGGAACATTCCGTCGACTATGAACTCGCCTATGAGATGAAGTTGGCTTGAAACTGTATTTCGAACGAAAGTCTTGAAAAGAACAAGAGGCGCGGCAACTCATCGCTGCGCCGCTTGGTCCGAAGTTACTGGGCGTCGCTCTTATGAACGATGGCTCGCCCCGGGTACACGTCGGGCACTAGCTTGCCCTGGTCCACGACGAGTGTTCCTCCCACCACCAGGTAGCGCACGCCCACGCTGGGCTCCATCGGAGACTGATAGGTCGCGCGATCCGCGATTGTTTGCGGATCGAATACTACAATGTCGGCATCGGCGCCTTCCTGCAATCGTCCCTTGGTGCGTGCGGCAGGCGTGGACTTTTCGAGAACCTGCGCGGGCATTAAGGACATCTTGCGGATGGCATCCATCAGAGTCACGCTGCCCTTCTCCCGTACGTATTGAGCAAGTACGCGCGAGTAGGTTCCGGCGTTTCGGGGATGGCCTTCGGCGCCATCGCTGGCGATCATTACCAGAGGGTGTGGGATCACCTGGTCTACCACTTCCTGAGTATTGGCGTAGATCAGCACCCAGTGAGTCGTGTTGGAGTTGTGCAGCTCGTCGAACCGCTCCTGGGTGAGATGCTCGCCCGTGTTGGGAAGCACGAGCTCGCCGTAGCCGATGCCGAGTTTTTCCCGCCAGCCAGGGTTGAAGAGCGCTGAGTTCAGCGCGGTCATGCCCGCGATGTAGGGATACGCCTCGGTAGTTACGTCCAAGCCGCGGGCGCGCGCCCCTTCCACCATGGAAAGACACTCCAGGGAGTCGTGCAGGCAAGTGCTGTTGATGTGCACGATGTGTAACGATGCGCCCGTGATGGCAGCCGCTCCAATCACTTCGCCGATTGCCTCGATAGCGGAGCCAGGCTCGACCCGGCCTGCGCTGCGTACGTGCACGTAGACTGGCAGCTTCCGTTCAGCGGCGAGGCGGAACATGTCAATTACTTCCAGCCGAGTTGCTCCGGGTGTGTATTGGATGCCCATCCCAACGGCTAAGCCGCCGGCGTCAAGCTCGACGCGCAGGCGTTTCCGCATGGCTTCGATCTGCTCCGGCGTGGCGTGTTGGTCGGTGGCGGGTCCGCTCTTGGGCAGGATCTCGGGGATACCGGCATGGGTTCTGGCTGGTCCAGCCGAGAGCGGCGCGCCGAACACCAGCGCTCGCGCCGCTACGTGGCTGGCGGAAGTGCCGTAGTGGATCAGTGAGTGTCCTTCTTTACCTTTTAAGAACTGAGTCACATCCGGCACGCCGATTTCCAGTTCCAGTGCCGTCGTAACGCCGTCAAGCGCCTTGACGCGCTGGCTTTCGATGTCCTGGCCGTGCTGGTGCAGATCAATGAAGCCGGGAGCGACGACCATCCCGTTGGCATGAACGACGCGCCGTCCGCTCAGCGCCTCCGACGAGATGCGAACAATCTTCCCATCGCGGATGCCGACGTTGCGCACGGCATCGAGGCCGGTTTCGGGATCGAGTACGCGTCCGCCATCGATGACGAAATCGTATTGCTGGGCCAGGATCGCCGAGGACGCCAGAACAAGCAAGCAGCACAAATTCAGGAAACGCATGAACTTCTCCAAAAATCATTCGGCGGACATGAAGACGATGCAAACCGGCGACGGTACTTTGAGCACCTGGCCGGTGTCGGTCAGGCGTCCGGTCTTGGGATCGATTCGGAATTCGACCATGTTGCTGGACTCCTCGTTCGCCACCAAAAGATACTTGCTCGTTGGGTCAATGGCGAAGTTGCGCGGAGTTTTGCCTCTGGTCGGGACGTGCTCCACCAGCTTGAGAGTCCCTGTTGCTGAGTCGATTGCGAACACGGCGATGTTATCCGGACCACGATTCGACGCATAGAGAAACTTGCCTGCGGTATCGGCGACTACCTCGGCGGACTCGTTCTTACTCTTGAAATCCTCAGGTAGGGAGGAGATCGTTTGCAGGTTGTGCAGCACGCCCGCGCGCGCGTCGTACGCGAAGCTGGTGACGCTCCCTCCCATTTCATTGAGCGCATACACGAACTTGCCGTTCGTATGAAAAACAAAGTGGCGCGGACCGGCACCCGGCCCCACTTTGGTGAATGGCGGATCGTTGGCGGCCAATGTTCCCTTCACAGGATCGAAGCGGTAAACCAGAAGCTCATCAAGACCTAAATCAGCAGCGATCGCAAAACGGTTGTCGCGCGTCAACTGAATTTCGTGCGCATGCGGGCCTTCCTGTCGCTCCGTATTGGGGCCGTGACCACCGTGCTGGACGACGGAGGAGGCTTCCCCGAGGCGGCCATCCGGCAACACAGGAAATACCGCGACACTGCCTCCATCGTAGTTGGCCACTAGAACGTGTTTCCCCGTTTTATCGAGCGCGACGTGGCACGGACCTGCCCCGTGCGAGGAAACTTCATTCAGGAACGTCAGTTTTCCGGTCCTGCGGTCAATTGCGAAAGCGCTGACGCCGCCACTCTTCTCTCCCTTGTAGTCGCCGACTTCGTTGGCGGCGTACAGATAGTGTTGGCTAGGATCGATCGCAAGGAATGACGGGTTGATTGTTTCGGCGACCAGGCCCAGGGAGGTTGACTGGCCGGAGGCCGGATCGAAACGAAACGCGTAGATGCCCTTGCTGTCCGGGCCGGTGTAAGTTCCGACATAAACAAGGAAAGAGCCTTGCGCGGGGGAGCTTTGACCCTGTACGCAAGGCACCAGGAGGGCAAGGAGTGCTAGGACGAGGAGTGAGTGTCTACGTTGCATGATTTCTCCATTTTGCAAAAAGGGTCTCAGGCTGAAACCCCTGATGAAAAGTGCGCATACCACAGCGCTGAAGCGCTGCGCCACCCAAAATCAGACGGCTAGTGACTCTTCGTTCCAGCGGTCCGATTATCTCCCAGCTTTCCCCGAACGACGGTTATCGACGCTGCCGGTAACTCGAACAAAGTGTCGGCTCGGGCGATGACGGTTGAGCGTGCCGCCGGACCCGCCGGGTCAGGGTATCCATCCCGTCCCTTGGGATGCCACTGATATTGCGCACTTCCAAACGTGATCAATTCCGTAGGTCCTGTCAGGAAGTGATCGCCAGTTGAACTGTCATTGAAAGCGATGCGAACCTTGTGCGGATTGAGTTGATCTTTATTGACCACCATCAGCGACCATTGTCCGTCGGGCCGAAGCACCGCGTAAGCGGTCACTAGGACGTGACCTGCCGGATCGAGAACATCACTGGCTGCGGGATACAGGTGGTGCACCCCGTTGCCGGACTGGGCCCATTCCAGGTTGATTAGTTGGCTGGCAAAGAACTGCGACGTGGGTTTCTGGATTTGATAGTCCTTGTCTACCGTGAACATTCCGAACGTTCCATAGGACTCGTTGCAACCCGGTCCGACGCCGCCCGGCGGGTAGTGGAAGTAGTAGAGGCCCGCCCCACCGGATGTGAAGAACTGACCGGCAAAGTCGGCCAGCCAGAGCCCGCCAAAGGTATCCACGAAAGACTCTCCGCTATTCCAAGCGATGTTGAGTTCGGTGATCAACATGGGAACATTGGGCGGAAGCCCATCGTCCCGCCACACCTGCATGATGTGCGAGATGAGCGTGGGCTCATCGTACAGACTGCTCCACTGAATTTTGCAAGGTTCGTATGGATAGTGCTCAAACGACATGAATGCCAGATCGGCGAGCCGGCTGTGCGATTTCAGGTAATCGAGGAATCGTCCCAGCCATGACGTCTTGCCGTTGGCGTCCGGCCAGACCAGAATGTCTTCGTTCACGCCTTGAAAGGCGGGACCGCCTAGTTTCAATTTCGGGTCGACGCGATGTAGGGCGGTAGCGAATTGAAGGTACAAGGCAGCGTAGTCCTCGGGGAGCATGTACTGGCCATCCGCCTCTTCTCCCATCTCGATGTAGGAAATGGGATAGCCACGCTTTTCTAGATACGTGATTTGCGCCGCCGCATCTTCCGGTGTGGAGTAGATCAGGGCAATCGGAATCATGGCTGGAAGTCCGCGCGTGTAGCCGCTCGTGAAGAAGAAGTCGAGTCCAACCTGCTCGCGAGTGGTCGGACCGAGGTCGGAGGGAGTATGCCAGGGGTCGATCGAAGAACTGGCGGTAGCGGTCTGATCCTGCTCGGGCGTATGCCGTACGAGATCGTAGAACTCGCCGTTGGCTGCGACCGTTCCAAGAAAAAGCTCGCGGATGGCATAACCTACACAGTTCCGCTTGTCCGTTGAGCCATGCGAGTCGCAGGTGTTGGAGGATTGCGTCATCCAAATTCGCAGGAAGTGCACCGGCATCGGCGAAGGTGTAAGTTGTAATGTAACTGTGCCTCCGCGTCCGCTGGTTACGATCCCTCCGGGAAAACTCACCCAGTTGCCCTTGGTGGGCTGTTTGATCGGATCCTCGCCGGTCCAGTACTGCACAAGATATTTGGTCGCGTAGGGTTCGCCCCATGCGAGCCGAATCGCATTCACTGGCAAGCTGTTCGCGAGATCGACGGTCACCCATTGCGGATGCAGGGAGTCGTCCTCGCCAGTGAAAGCCTGGGTCAGATAAGGATTGCTCTTCCAGTACGTGTCAAGATCGCCATCGGTAATCCGGGAATAGCCGTTGGTCCCGGTTCCGTCATTGCGCGTAGCGCCTCGATGGGGCAGCAAGTATCCATAACTGTGGCGGATCGGTTCACCTGGTATTGTGTCGCCCGTGAAGTAACCTTGGCCGGCGGGATCGCTCCACGTACCCTGCGGATTCCAGTGCCACGCTTCGGCGAACAGTTCCGTATTCTGCCGGTACGTGACGGTCTGCCACCCGGCGGTCAGGACCTTGTCGATTACCTGGCGCGTGAACAGTTTCTCGACCGACGTTGACCCCATGCGGTCGATACCTGCGCCCAGCGCTTCGGTCGGGACAAAGGAATTCGTGGAATGGGCCACCGTCATGTCGACGCGAATCGTTTGTGCGGCGATCAGCGAGTTCAGAAGCACAAGCAGGACGAGGGCAAACAGCAGACGGGCATTGCGTCTCACCATGTTCTCAGCAGGCACGGGATCTCCTATTTCAATGTTCGAGATAAGGAACAAACCCCTCCGTCTTCATCTGGAGGCGGTACACGGACGTGGTCGCGGTGATGTAGAGAGTGCGATAGTCGCGATCTCCCCAGGTCAGGTTGGCGGGCTGCTCGGGCATTACGATCGTTCCAATGTGCTTGCCGCTGGCGTCCCACACCCAGATTCCTTTCGGACCGGTCACAAAGAGGTTGCCGTGCCTATCGACTTTGATTCCATCAGGAACGCCGTCACCCTTGCCGCCGGGCTCTTCGCCAAAAATCCGCCCATTGGCGAGCGAACCGTCTGAAGCGACGTCGTAGACGCGGATGTTTCTCTGCTCGCTGTCGTCAACGTAAAAATGCTTGCCGTCAGGAGAGAATGCCAGGCCGTTGGGCTGAGTCAAATCCTTGGTGAGCAGCTGTACGCTACCTTTCCCATCAAGCCGATAGACTCCTTGAAACAGAATTTCCTGTTTTTCGCCCTCCACCAGATCCAGGGTTGGATCGGTGAAGTAAAGGGCGCCGTCCGGCCCGGCGATGACATCGTTTGGGCTATTGAATTTCTTGCCTTCGTAGCGGTCGGCAAGGATTTTGTATTTTCCGTTGGGCGCGACTTCGATGATGGCGCGCAAAACGCTGGCGCAATCAATTAAGTGATGCTGGCGATCGAACGTGTTGCCGTCCGGATCGCCGAGCGCGATTACTTCTTCTTTTTTGCCGTCGGGATAGACTTTGAAAATCTTGTTGATCGTTTCATCACTGACATAGAGGAATCCCGCTGGATCCCACATAGGGCCTTCGGTAAATCCGAACCCGCCGGCCACGGTTTCGAGCTTGGCGTTGCGGTCGACGAGATTCCAGAAGGCAGGCGAGTTAACCTCAAGCGAGAACGTACGTGGTGGCGTTTGACCGGCCGCGCACTTCACGACTAGAAGAACAAACAAGGCAGAGCTATTAACGAAAGCACCTATTTTCATGAAATGGAGGTCCTGTCAAAACTAAACGCGTGGTTACTCTTCCTCTCCGGGTTCGGACTGTGGCTCAGGCTTGATGCTTTGGAGATAGCCAACCAAGTCATCCAATTCCTGCCGGGTGAGGCGTTGTCCGTAATCCGTCGGCATCGGTGACAGCGTTTGGTACTCCAGTTTCTCCAGGCTCGATTTCAGCAGGAAATGGAAAGTGCCGTCAGCACTCTGCATCTGAACTGAGAAGTTGTCTTCGTTGCGCACCACTCCTCTAAGGTGCTCTCCACTGCGAGTCGTGGCAACGGCAGTTCTTGTGCGTCCGGTTGAAGACGCCGGATCGGTAATTGCTTTCCGAATCTCGGCAGGCGTAAGGCCCCGGGCATAGGTAGAAAGGTCGGCGCTCACAAACCCTCCTTGAGCCGCCACTGCGTGGCAGGAAGAGCAGCCCGCTTTCCCAAAGAAAACAGACTTGCCTTTCTGCGGGTCTCCGGCCAACGACTGTGCAGCTCCCTTGCCTTGCAGGACACGCAAGTAGTCAACCACTTTCTGAATTTCAATTCTGCCGAGCTCTCGAAAGGCCGGCATTCCGAAATCAGTTCTGCCGTTGAAAATTATCTTCGCCAGCTCGGCGTCGGACAGACGATTTGCGCTCGGAGTGGTTGCGATGTTGGGAGCGCGTTGGCCGCCGCGACCGTCCAAGCCGTGACAGCCGGCGCAACGAGCAGCGAATGTCTTCTTGCCTGCACTTACTCCGCTTCCCGGCGCCTTCCGGGGTGGAGAGGTCTTCGACTGGGCCAGCGCGGCATCTGTAACGCCCAGCAGCAACAGGAAGGCAATCCTCCTAAATCGATCTTTCGATTTCCGTGGAATGATGCGCTTTCTCCTCGCGCGAATCTCAGGTCCTGCCATCGCTAATTTTCACTAGATGAAAATAAAAAATTCACTTTGAAAAACAGTGATACCTGATGAAACGAGGGTTTATCCCAACTTCGGTAAGCATGTCAAACAGTTTCTTGGTAACACGCCACAGGCTTTCCATTCCATCAGGCTGGTCAACCCCGACTCCGCTCTCAAGCGAGTCGAAATTCCAGCATGAGGAATGAAGATTTTACTTCTGCTTTACAGCAATCGCGGAGACCTCAATACGAGCGTTGTTGACCAGACCAGCAGCCTGAATCGTGGCGCGGGTTGGTTTTGGGTCCGGCATGAATTCCCGGTATACCTTGTTCATGTCGCCGAACTCCTTAATGTCGGCCAGATAGACAGTGACAGACACGATGTCTTTCAGGTCAAATCCCGCAGCTTTGATCACCTTCTGGATATTGTCTAGAGCAGCTTTGGTCTCGGCCGTGATTCCGCCGGCGACGAGTTTGCTCTGCACGTCCGTACCCTCTTGCCCCGCGACATACAAAGTGTTGCCTGCCACCACGCCGTCGCTGAAAGGAAGGTTCTTGTTCCCGGACACACTAATGGCCTTGTGCTCCTGGGCAGGGCAAGCCGGAACGGCGGCCAAAACGACGGCGAGCGCAGCAGTGACAGAGAAGGCAAGCGTCAGCAAACGTCTCAATTGTATTTTCATTTTTCCAGTCTCCTTTTGCACGGCATGAATTCGGTTCTTCCAAGCAATCGAGAACAGTGTTACAGTCCCGCGCACATATATACAACCAGGAGGAGGCAATGCACAACTATCATCGCTGGTGGAAAAGCCGCAAAAACATTGCTGTTTTGAGGTGGATCATTCTGCTGGGCCTGATCTCGCTTGGCGCCTGGTTCCTGGCTGCGCAATCGACGCCCGCCGCGCCCGCTACCGACGAAGATTCGCTGATCGCCCGTTATCGCCGGGTGGAAGTCGCCTCGGTGTCAGACGCGATCGAACAGCTCATGGGAAAACGCATGTACATGAACCATCACATGCAGCCGATCTTTACTACGAAATTCGCCGGCTTTGCGCGCACTGTGCAACTGAAAAAAGATGAAGGCAACAACGATCCAGCTGCGCTGAATGGAATGCTGGCCACCATCGATGAAGGAGCGCCCAATTCTGTTTATGTCATGGCAGTGGAAGATGGCGCCGACATCGCTGGCATGGGTGGGTTGATGGGGACCGCGATGGCTGCGCGCGCGTACTCAGGCGCGGTCATTGACGGGGGCGTGCGCGACGTCGCGTACCTGAGAAAGATTGGATTTCCGGTATATGCAACGGGAATCGTGCCTTCCACTTCCATCCATCACTATCGCTTTGGCGGTTCGCAGATCGCGGTGCAATGTGGCGGCGTAATGGTGAACGCCGGTGACATTGTGGTCGCGGACAGCGATGGAGTGGCGGTCGTGCCGCGCGCTCGCGCCCAGGAGATCCTGGAACTTGCCGAGCAGATGGATTTCAAGGAGCATTCGATGTATCCCTACATCGAGAAGCTCCAATCTATTCAGGAAGCGGTCAAGAAATTCGGACGTTTATGAATTCGGCTTGCACAAAGCCAATTTTCATCAGATAATTCGCACTTTCATTTTATTGCGAATCGCGAAGAAGTGCTGGAGTTTTCCATGGCCGAGACTGACAAGCGCAAGTACAACATCACTGCATTGCAGCGTGGGCTTCGGCTCCTAAAGCTGTTCACGCAGTCCGAACGGGGCCTTACTACGATGCAGGTGGCTAGGCTTACCGGGCTTCCGGTCAGTACGGTTCACCGCTTTCTGATCAATCTGGAGGCTTCAGGCTTTCTGAATTGCAGCGCCAATGGTGTCTACCACCTGGGACTGGCTTGTTTTGCGGTTGGTCAGGCGGCGCTGGGACAGCTCGACATCCGGCGTCTCAGCCTGCCGTACCTGCTCGATCTGAATCAGCAAACTCGGGAAACGATTCACCTCACGGTTCGGCACGGTCTCACAGCAGTCTATGTCGAAAAGATCGATTCGCCCGAACATCTCCGCATTCACTCCCGGATCGGGGCTGCTGTTCCGCTGTACTGCACCGCAGTCGGCAAGGTCATGCTGGCGTACATGCCGGATCATGAACGAGAACAGGTTCTGCATCAGTTGGATCTCAAGCGGATGACCGCCAACACCGCGGGGAGTCTTCAGGAACTGCAAACCGAACTACAGCGGGTTCGGAAAAATGGCTATGCTTGCGACCTGGAGGAGCATGAGTTGCACATCCGCTGTATCGCTGCGCCGATTCGAAATCATGACGGCGCCGTTCACTCCAGCCTGAGTATTACCGCCCCCGTGGTTCGCATGCCGGTGACGCGGCTGCGGCAACTCGCGCCGATGATTCAGGAAGCGGGGCTTCGTATTTCAACCGAACTTGGCTATCAGGCCGGCATCACCCGACTTCCGGGGATGCAGAAAATGGTCTCGGAGGCGAACCCTCTTGCGTAAACGTCACGCTGACGTGCACGCGGGAATGCGTCCAGCGTCTCTCCTGGCGCTGGTCGTGATTCTGGCCTACTCCGTGGTGTCCGCAGAGGACCGTGAATCACCGCACGCGACGAAAATTGACGTGCAGTCTGCCGATCTGGAGGCTGCGCCGCCTTCGGCAAACTGGCTGACTTATCATGGCGACTACTCCGGCCGCCGCTACAGCGCACTCTCCGAAATCAATACCGGCAACGTTGCGCAACTCCGCGCGCAATGGGTATTCCATGCGCGCAACGCACACAAGCTGGAGGTCACTCCGGTGGTGGTGAATGGAGCGATGTTCGTGACCGCTGCCAACGATGCGTTCGCGCTTGATGCTCGCACCGGCCGGGTGGTGTGGCATCATTCCTGGCCGATTTCGGAAGGTCTGATCGACGATGCTGCCCAGCACGTTACTCGCGGCGTCGGCGTTTGGCGCAACCGGATCTACATGGAGACTGACAATGCCCATTTGCTCTGTCTCGATGCACGTTCTGGCAGCCTGATTTGGGATATCGCATACGCAGACTGGAACAAGAATTACGGTGCGACCAGCGCCCCCTTGGTCGTGAAGGGCAAGGTGATCGTAGGAACGTCCGGAGGCGACGATGGCGTGCGCGGCTTTGTTGCGGCCTACGATGCCATGACCGGCAAACTCGCATGGCGTTTTTGGACGATCCCTGCACCCGGAGAATTTGGATCGGAAAGTTGGCCGGGTCAGTTATATCTGCGCGGCGGCGGCACGACCTGGATGCCAGGTACTTATGATCCGGAGCTGAACACGATCTATTGGGGAACCAGCAATCCGGCACCTGATTTTGAAGGTAGTGTTCGGCCGGGCGACGATCTCTATACCGATTGCCTCCTGGCAATGGATCCGGATACCGGCAAGCTCAAATGGTATTTCCAGTTCACTCCGCACGATTTGTTTGACTACGATGCCGTCGAAACTCCAATCGTTGCCGATGCGGTGTACAAGGGCGAGAAGCGCAAGTTGCTGATCCAGGCGAACCGTAATGGCTATCTCTACGTGCTGGATCGGACGAATGGAAAGTTTCTGTCTGCAATTCCATTTGTTGAAAAGCTCAATTGGGCCAAAGGCATCGATGCGCAGGGTCGTCCGATTCGAACCGAAGTGAAACCGACACTCGGCGGAACCCGTGTGTGTCCGGGCTATTCGGGGGCAACCAACTGGTTTGCGCCTTCCTATAATGAGTCCACACACTCCGTGTACTTCCTCGCGCTTGAGGAGTGTCACACGTATTTCTCCAAAGCTGAAACGCAGCAGTTCAAGGAAGGCGAGACGTACTACTCGACCGGAGTCAAGCATATCGCCGGCGAAGATTCGCAGAAGAACCTTCTTGCGTACAACCTCGATGCGGAGTCGTTTGCGTGGAAGTACCCGCAGGTTGGCCCGGGACATTCTTCCGGTGGGACCATGACAACCGCCGGCAGCCTGGTTTTCTTCGGCGATAGTGCCGGTTCGTTTGAGGCAGTCGACGCCCAGAGCGGCAAAGCGCTGTGGCATTTCAACACCGGGCAGGATTTCAGCGCTTCACCGATGACCTATGCAGTCGACGGCAAGCAGTACGTCGCGATTGCCGCCGGCAGTGATGTCTTCAGCTTTGCGTTGCCGTGAGGGTTGCGGTTATGGATGTGGTACATCGAGGAGGAGTTATGAATTCAGCGTTTACACGCAGAAACTTCGGAACGAGATTAGCCTGTGTGTTGTCGACATTAGGCATCGGAGGAGTGCTGGGTAAGGCTGCATTCGCGGAGAATTCCACCGCGCAAGATTCGGGCGTCCAGAAGTTGAACTACGACGGTAAGCCGGCCGACGGCACACAGATGATCACTTCGCTGATCGTGCACAACGGTTTGATCTATATCTCCGGCCAGGGTGCAAATGACGCTGGAGACGTGCAGGGCGCCGACATTACCAGTCACACGACCAAGGTGATGAACAACGTCAAGAAGTTGGTTGAAGCCGGCGGCGGCAGCATGGACAGCATCCTCCAACTCACCGTCTATCTGGGGAACCTGGATTTCTATGATGGCATGAACAAAGTCTTCAAGAACTATTTCTCGCACGGAGGTCCTGCTCGTACCACCGTTTCTGTTGCGGGGGTCCCCGGGAAATCTTTACTGGAAATCAACTGTATCGCTGCTATTGTCAAGAAGTAAATCGCCACGGAGGAGTGAGAGTATGCAACTCGGCTCGAAGTGGAATCGCCGGAATTTTCTGGGAAGCGCGGGGGCGATCGCAGGACTCATCGCTACGGTAGGAAAGTCATTTGGATGGGCTCGCGCGGCTTCTCCGTCCAGCACCACTATCAGCGGATTTGGCCAGAGTGGGAACGTCTATGAAGAGCTGGGTATTCCTACACTGATTAACGCTGAAGGCACCATGACCGTGCTTGGCGGATCTCTTCCACACCCCGAACTCGAGGCGGTTATGTTTCAGGCGGGGCATCACTTTGTCAGTATGCCGGACTTGGAGGTCGTGGCCGGGAAGCGAATCGCGCAAATGCTCAAGCTGCCGGAGGGCTTCACCGCACTTGTGACGTCAGGTGCGGCGGCGGCTATCCAGTCCGGGTTGGCGGGCATTCTCACGGGTGATAAGGAAACCCTCATACGGCAATTGCCCGATCTCACCGGCATGAAGTCGGAAGTGATTATCCAAAAATCGCACCGTAACCCATTTGATCATCAGTTGCGGACGACTGGCGTGAAGCTCGTTGAAATCGAGACCCGCGAGCAATTGCGTAGGGCGGTCAACGAACGCACCGCGATGATGCACTTCACCAACTTCGCCAATGCTGCCGGACAGATCAAGGTGGACGAGTGGCCCAAGCTTGCCAAACAGTACAACCTTCCCTGCATGAATGACGCCGCGGCTGACACGCCTCCCGTCTCGCATCTCTGGGACTACACCAACATGGGCTACGACCTGGTAACGTTCAGCGGAGGGAAAGCAATTCGAGGTCCGCAATGTGCTGGCCTGCTGGTCGGTCGCAGCGACATGGTCGCCAACGCCCTGCTCAATAACAGCCCGCACGAAGATACGCTTGGCCGCAGTCAGAAAGTCGGCAAGGAAGAAATCATTGGGATGATCAAGGCGCTTGAGCTATATCTGAATGAAGACCACGATGCGCTTTCGCGGGAATGGCAGGATCGCCTCGACGGCATCTCGCGACAAATCATGAAGGTGGCCGGCGTGAGTACCTCTTTCTTCACTCCTGACATCGCGAATCATGTGCCGCACATGCAGATCACCTGGGACGCTGCTCGTATTCGGGTCACTGCGCAAGAGGCTTCGAAATGGCTGAGAAACGCAAAGCCTCCGATCGTGATGGGAGCCGGCGAGGGCCGGCCCGGCCTGGCCATGAACTCGTTCATGCTCCAGCCTGGTGAAGACAAGATTGTGGCCGAGCAATTGCTGAAACTCTTCCGTGAGCATGCGGCCTGAGGAACCTTCATGACCGCGACGAGATCGAGTCATATGCGATGGTTCCTGATCCTCTGGCTCTTTGTTCTGAGCGCAGTTTCTTTTCTGGATCGGGTCAACATTTCCATTGCCAGTAACTCGATCGTCGAAACCTACGGCTTCAGTAACACCCAGCTCGGCTATGTCTTCAGCTCCCTTCTAGCCGGGTATGCCTTATTTCAAACCATAGGCGGGCGGCTCGCTGACCGTTTTGGTTCCCGTCGGGTTCTGGCAGCGGGCGTTTTATGGTGGGGAGTGTTCACTGCTTTCACCGCAGCGGTCCCCACCAGGATCGGACATGCGCTTCTGCTGTTCATGTCGATTCGCTTCCTACTAGGTGCGGGCGAGGCGGTCGTTTACCCGGCTTCAAATCAGTTTGTAGCGCGCTGGATTCCTATTCGGGAAAGAGGCATTGCCAACGGGTTGATCTTTGCGGGCGTCGGAGTTGGCGCTGGACTTACGCCTCCGCTGATTACGTACTTGATGCTCCATTACGGCTGGCGCGGATCTTTCTGGGTATGTTCGGTCCTGGGGTGCCTCGCGGGCGCGGTCTGGTTTCTCGCCGCTCGCGATACTCCCCAGGAACACTCGTCCGTTGGCAGTTCCGAACTCGAAGAGATACAGGCGGGCCTTGCACTGTCAGTAACACCGGAGAATCCACAATCCGAAGCGCCCTCTCTGATCCCCTGGTCCAGAGTCCTAAAAAGTAAGGACGTATGGGCGGTGACAATCAGCTATTTTTGTTTCGGCTATGTTGCCTGGATTTTTTTTAGCTGGTTCTACAGATACCTTGCGACGGTGAGAGGACTGAACCTGAAGGCGAGCGCTTTCTACGCGATGTTGCCGTTCCTCGCGATGGCAGTGACGTGTCCGTTAGGTGGGATCATCAGCGATCGGCTCACGAACTGGCGAGGGCCGCGTCTCGGTCGTTGCGGTGTCGCGGTAGTTGGAATCGGACTGGCATCGCTTTTCTTGGCATTTGGTTCCCAGGTAAGCAATGCGCGGCTGGCAAGCGTTGTGCTTGCCGGAGGCGCGGGCGCGCTCTATCTCTCGCAAAGCTCGTTCTGGTCGGTGACCGCGGGCATCGCCGGGCCGTCGTCAGGATCGGTCTCCGGATTCATGAACATGGGTGCGCAATGCGGCGGATTCGTCACTGCATGGCTTACGCCAATGGTTGCGGGCCGCTTCGGGTGGACCGCATCGTTCCTGGTCGCAGCGGTTTTGTGTGTTGTTGGCGCGGTCGCTTGGTTGGTCGTCGACCCTCAGGCGAGCCTGGCAGAATCTCGGATCAGGCCGCCTACTGCCCTCACGGTTCCCGAGAGTGTAGTCAGTGGCAGGTCAAGAGTGTGAAGGTATGACGGTACTGAAGATCAGGAATAAACAGCAGTGCCGATGGGACTTGGTCAGCCTGGGTGAGGTCATGCTGCGTCTCGACCCCGGCGACAGCCGTATTGCTACGACGAGACAATTCCGTGCCTGGGAGGGTGGTGGAGAATACAACGTGGCTCGTGGCCTGAAGCGCTGCTTCCGGATGGACACCGCCATTGTTACGGCGCTGGCCGACAATCCGGTCGGCCGCCTCATCGAGGATTTGATGTTGCAGGGCGGCGTGGATCAAAGTCACGTCCATTGGGTTGATTTCGATGGTGTCGGGCGCACTGTGCGCAACGGTCTTAACTTCACCGAGCATGGATTTGGTGTGCGCGCAGCGCTCGGTTGTTCCGATCGCGGCCATACTGCAGTATCCCAGTTGCAGCCCGGCGATATTGATTGGGAGAACATCTTTGCGAAAGAGGGTGCCCGCTGGTTTCACACCGGGGGAATTTTCTGCGCGCTCTCAGAGAGCACGCCTCTGGTCGCGCGGGAGGCAATGGAGGCAGCAAAACGCTCCGGCACGATCGTCTCGTACGACCTGAACTATCGACCGTCGCTTTGGAAGTCCATCGGCGGCAAGGCCAAGGCGCAGGAAGTGAATCGAACCCTGGCGCCGCTGGCTGATGTGATGCTGGGCAACGAGGAAGATTTCACCGCCGCCCTGGGCTTCGAAGTAGGTGAACTCGACGAGAATCATTCCCAGCTCAACGCCGCAAGCTTCCGGAAAATGGTTGGCAAGGTAGTTCAGAAGTTCCCGAATCTCCCGGTGGTCGCCATCACGCTACCCAATGCGAAAACTGCGCCCGTGAATGACTGGGGAGCGCTCTGCTAGCGCGGGGGCCAGTTTCATTCGGCGCAGCGGGCCAGGAATCTGGAGTCCCTCGACCGCTGGGGCGGGGGCGACTCACTCTCTTCCGCTCCTTGCTACGGATTGCACGCCGGAGCGGACTGCCGAC